>Ga0209068_10001075_pt1 | contig 13802 bp, 12 predicted proteins | sample ColStrG_CSR_2012_FD_187200 | JGI IMG/M metagenome (GOLD analysis project Ga0209068, IMG submission 187200) | Freshwater sediment microbial communities in response to fracking from Pennsylvania, USA - Cold Stream Run_MetaG_CSR_2012 (SPAdes)... | ecosystem: Environmental > Aquatic > Freshwater >... | reverse complement strand
CGCCCAGTCGATCGTCTTTGAATTCGCGTAAACACCCGTGCGCTGGTGTCCGATCACCGACTCCCAGGACCGCAGATACGGAACTATCTGGTTTTTGTACTGGTCAAGCGACGGGTCGTCATCAATCGAGGCGTAAATGGGGGCGCCCGCCGGACCGCCTGCGGCGGCATGCAACTGCATTCCGCGTTGGGCGTGCTGCAGGCCGGCACTGCCGCCGCCCAGCCAGTCGGAGGTACTGCCCTTGCCGTATTGGTAGCAGGAGACGATGTGGAGGCCGCTGCCGCTGAGGTCACGTGCCTCACTGACCTGAATCGGCTTGCCCAGCATCCACGCGCCGCCGGGCCGCCGATCGGATACGTACCGGATCGCCCCGACGGCGCCGGAGGCCCTGATCTGGCTGGCCGGGATGACCCCGGCGGCGTAATCCAACAAGGTGCCCAGTGATGCCGATGCTGGTGCAGCAGACAACGACGACGCCGCGACACCGAGACCAACCAGCCCTGGCGTCGCGGCCGCGAATTTGAGCACGTCTCGGCGCGACATCGACACAAGCCACAGGGTACGACAGAAACACCAGTAGACACGTGAGTAACACGGGCCACAGGTGCATCCGTGATTCGAATGTGCCTTAAGGGCGGGAACCTAGTTCGAACTGCGGGCCGCCATCGTGGCGAGCACATCGCCCGCATCGGCCGCGCTGATCCGCTGATCGCCCTCCCGGCGTTGCGATTTGATGGCGACGTCGTGGCCTTCGACCGACGCGCGCAACGAGCCAACCGTGCACTTGTCTCGACCGCCGAGAACGCTGAACGGGTCATAGTTGTAGTGCTTCATCGCATTGAGATGGGTGACCTTGTCGATGTCCTCGTCGCTGACGTCAACCATCGATTGCGCGAGCACCTCGGGCGATTCGGGCCAATTGGAGTCCGAGTGCGGGTAGTCGCACTCCCAGGTGACCATGTCGACGTCGAGTGCGCCACGGCTGGCCATCCCGAACTTGTCGTCGATGAAGCAAGTCAGGATGTGTTCGTTGAAGACTTCGCTGGGCAGCTTGGAGCCGAAGTCCTGGCCGGTCCAGGCGTGGTGGCGGTCGTAGTTGTAGTCGATCCGCTCGAGGAAGTAGGGGATCCAGCCGATCCCGCCTTCGGACAGCGCGAATTTGAGATCAGGAAATTTGCGGAGCGTCGGCGACCACACCAAATCGGCGGCCGCCTGCACGATGTTCATCGGCTGCAGAGTGATCATCACGTCCATCGGAGCGTCCGGCGAGGTAATGGTCAGTTGGGATGACGAGCCGATGTGCATGCACACCACCACCGACTCCTCGCTGCAGGCCTGCCACACCGGATCCCAGTGATCGGAATGCACGGACGGCCAACCCAGTTTGGACGGGTTCTCGCTGAAGGTCAGCGCGTGACAACCCTTTTTGGCGACCCGACGAATTTCCGCCGCCATGACCTCCGGATCCCAGACTGCAGGTATGGCGCATGGAATGAAGCGGCCCGGGTGACTCCCACACCACTCGTCGATATGCCAGTCGTTGTAGGCCCGCACCATCGCCAGGGCGACGCCTTTGTCTTCGGTGCGCGCGAACAGTTGCCCGCAGAATTGCGGAAACGACGGGAAGCACAGCGAGCCGAGCACACCGTTGGCGCTCATGTCCTTGACACGCTCGTCGTGGTCGTAGGTGCCTGGGCGCAGTTGGGCGAAGGAGGTGGGCTCGATCCCGTACTCTTCCTTCGGCCGGCCGGCGACGGCATTGAGCGCGACGCTGTTGAGGACCTCCCCGTTGTAAAGCCAGGCATTGGTCCCATCCGGGTTGGTGATGAACTGCGGCGCAAACTCGACAAACTTCGCCGGAAGACGGCCGTCAAACAGCTTCGGTGGCTCCACCACGTGGTCGTCGACGCTGACCAGAACCAGGTCATCGATTTTCATCAGAAACACCCTTCCGCGTTCCCGGGTGAAGCGAACCCGCTTAACTTCCTATAACTATAAAGATTGCTATATTAGCGTCAAGGATGCGCGGTTACGCTTACCGCTGCGCAAGGTCTGTACTGAGAACGTTCAACATCGACCGCAAAGGATCTCAGATGGACCACGACCAGCTCATCGACCTGACTCGGCGCGCGTTCAAGCTGGCCCGCGACAACACGACCGACCTTGCGCCACAGCAGCATACGGTCGACGCGCGGGACTACACCTCCGTCGAGCGACACAACCTCGACAGAGCTTTGCTGATGGCCAGTCCCCAACTGGTCGGCTACGTTTCGGAGCTTTCCGGCCCGGGCGCGTACTGCACCAAGACGGTGATGGGGCGTTCCATCCTGCTGACCCGAACATCCGACGGATCGGTCAAAGCGTTCGAAAATGTCTGCCTGCACCGCCAGTCGCAGGTGGTGACCGGCTGCGGCAGCGCGAAGCGGTTCACCTGCCCGTACCACGCGTGGACGTACGACAACACCGGCAAGCTGGTAGGGCTGCCGGGCCGCGAAGGCTTCCCGGACGTCGCCGTCAAATCCGACGGTTTGACCGAACTCCCCGCTGCCGAGTTCGCCGGGTTCCTCTGGGTGGCACTGGATCCCGACGCCATCCTGGACGTACCGGCACATCTTGGGCCGCTGGCCGACGAAATCGACTCGTGGGGCGTCGGACGGTGGTCGCCGCTGGGCGAGAAGGTGCTCGACTGTCCGATCAACTGGAAACTGGCGATCGATACGTTTGCCGAGAACTATCACTTCGCCACCGTGCACCGGCAGACGTTCGCCACCATCGCGCGCAGTAACTGCACCGTCTTCGACGCCTACGGCCCGCATCACCGGTTGATCTTTCCGCTCAACACAATCCTCGAGCTGGACAACGTCCCCGAAGACCAGTGGAACCCATTCCACAACATGGTCGTGATCTACGCGCTGTTCCCCAATATCGTGCTGTCGGTGACGATCGCCAACGGCGAACTGTTCCGTGTCTACCCTGGCGACCAACCCGGTAGATCTATCACCGTGCACCAGAACTCGACGCCGCAGGACGTCTCCGACGAGTCCGTGGCCAACGGTGCTCAAGCAGTCTTCGAATACGCCCATGCCACGGTCCGCGACGAGGACTACCGACTGGTCGCGAGCCTGCAAGCCAACCTGGCGTCCGGCGTTCGCGAACGACTGGTGTTCGGACGCAACGAACCGGGACTGCAGCACCGCCACATCACCTGGGCTGCCGCAATCGAAGAAGGGCTCCCGGGTTACGTTTGCGACGATAGCGAATTACGGAGGTCAGTCCGATGACACAGATTCTCAGCCACCGCTCATATGACGAGCTGTTCATCGGAGGACATTGGCGCAAACCCGCCAGCCTCCAACAAATGACGGTTATCTCGCCACACTCCCAAGAATCAATCGGCCGCGTCCAGGCCGCCGGCCCCGAGGACGTCGACGCTGCCGTCAGTCTCGCGCGCCAAGCGTTCGATCACGGCCCGTGGCCGCGGCTGGACGTTCGCGAGCGGATGGCCAAAGTCGAGGAGCTGGCCGCCATTTACGCGCGCCACACCGACGAGATGGCCGATCTGATCACCGCGGAAATGGGGTCTCCCCGCAGTTTCAGCCGCCTGGGCCAGGGGGCTGCCGCGGTGGCCCTGATCCATCTCGCGCTGGCCGCCGCCCGGGACTTCCCGTGGCAGGAGCGTCGCCAGGGCGTGCTCGGTGAGGTGCATCTGCACCGGGCGCCGGTCGGCGTGGTCGGCGCGATCGTGCCGTGGAACGTGCCGCAATTCCTGATCATGCCCAAGCTGATCCCCGCCCTGATCGCGGGCTGCACGGTCATCATCAAGCCCGCGCCCGAAACACCTTTGGACGCTTTGTGGTTAGCTGAAATGATCGAGCAGATCGGCCTACCCGAAGGGGTGGTGTCGGTGCTACCCGGCGGAACGGACGTCGGCGAGGCGCTAGTGCGCCACCCCGGCGTCGACAAGATCTCGTTCACCGGTTCCAGCGCCGTGGGGCGCCGGATCGCCGCAATCTGCGGAGAGCAACTGAAACGGGTGAGCCTGGAACTGGGCGGGAAATCCGCGGCGATCATTCTCGACGATGCCGACGTCGCAAAGACCGTGGCCGGTCTGAAGACGGCCAGCCTGATGAACAACGGGCAAGCCTGCGTCGCCCAGACCCGCATCCTGGTCAGCGAGCGGCGTCACGACGAAGTCGTCGACGCGCTGGCCGAGATGATGACGGGCCTGCAGGTCGGAGACCCCGCCGACGAGGCCACCGACATCGGACCTCTTTTCGCCCAACGGCACCAACGCCAGGTCCAGGAATACATCCGGTCCGGTCAGCAAGAGGGTGCCCGCATGGTGCTCGGTGGCGACGAGGCTCCGACCGAGCGCGGTTGGTATGTGCGGCCGACGCTGTTCGTCGACGCCACCAACGACATGCGCATCGCCCGGGAGGAGATATTCGGCCCGGTGTTGACCGTGCTGCGTTACCGCGACGAAGACGACGCGATCCGGATCGCCAACGAAAGCGATTACGGCCTGGCCGGTTCGGTATGGACCGCCGACGTCGCCCGCGGCCTGGAGATCGCCGCCGGAGTGCGCACCGGCACCTACGGGATCAACATGTACACGCTCGACATCGGCGCCCCGTTCGGTGGCTTCAAGCAGTCGGGCATCGGGCGCGAGTTCGGGCCGGAGGGCCTGGACGAATACGTCGAGCTTCAAACGGTGGTGTGCAAAGGGAAGATGCCGCCGCTCGCGCAGAGAGCCTGAAGGCCCACAAACGGTTACGAACTTCTGCCGTCCGCCGGTCGCCATGAGGGATCGCGACCCAGCCGAGCAAGAAGCCTCGCCTGCACATCGCACTCGCAATTCACCCCGACCGGGGCGTTGAACATTCCTGACCCACTCAATGCCTCGGGATCTCCCGGTAAGGCGGTGTAGAAGTGCTCGCACCATTGGGGATTTAGCCGCTCATCGGCTCCTACCGCGCGAGCCAGGTCCCAGGTGTGAACCAAAACGTCCCGGGTAAGGTTCGGCACCAGCGTGCGCGCATCCAGCTGAGTAGCCGGATGAGTTCCCACTTTGGGCACGGCTACGACCCTGTCGAAGACAGCCAATTCCGGGCCGAAGGCCTCAGCCAGCCGGTCGTAGGTCAGTTGCCATCGCATCTGCGCATCGTCTCGTGGTCGATTAGGCTTCAATCCCAGGGGACGCAAAAGAAGCACGTCATGAAAACCGATGACATGCTCTAGCACTTCTCCGGCGTCCCACTCATCGCATGGCGAGCGGCGATCCCATTTTCCTTTTGCCGCGTGAACTGCCTCGCCGAATCTTCGGCACACCGCGAGATGCAGTTCGCCTAACCCGTCAGCGATCCCGGCCACAATGCTCACTTCCCTAGGTGCACAACACTTCAATGGTGACCTCGGCCGGACAGCAGAGTTCGCCACGCCGATTTGAAACGGCGATCTCGAGGTCGACGAGATATCGCGGCTTTGCCCCAGAAGTACTGCATCGCTTGCCGATAACCTTGCCCCGGCCCACCATCGTGTCCCCCGCATAAATCGAACCGGTCAGTGCGATCTTGCGCCGGACGACTCGGCTGTAGGGACCGGCCCAGTCAGTCCCGATCCGGTCCACGAAGCCGGCGAGATGCATGGTGTTCACGAAGATCGTCGGATGCCCTTGGCGCTTGGCATATTCCGGATCGAAATGCCCGGGGAAGTAGTCCCAGGTCGCGGCGGCGTTCATGATAACCCGCTCGTAGCTGATCTCGTCGACTATCTCGGGTAAGTCGACGGGAATGGTCAACGCATGCCAGTCGAATCGGCTGAAACCGATGTCACCCGCCACCCGCCGCCTCCGTCGGGTTGAATCGAAACAAGGTATTGCGGTTCAGCGCGACTACCGTTCCGTCGTCGCGCATGAAGGTATCCAGCGTTTGAATGAAGTGTCCGACACCGAGTTTGGTGGTTTTCTCCGGCGACACCGACACCACCTCCTCCACGACGGAGAGCCGATCGCCCTCCACCACCGGAATCAAGAACTCCGCTTCGTTGGAGGCATTGACAAAAGTCGTGCCCGGCAGGGGAACCCGGATCGCGATTCCCGCCGCCGGCCGAACCCCGCCGGGGACCCACGGCTGCGGAATCAGCCAGCCCATCAGCAATCCCGGCGGACCGACGAGGCCGCCCCAGACCCGGGTCGCGAAGTCGGGGTCCCAATACGCCGGGTTGTCGTCGCGTACGAGCGCGGCGAAATGCTGGATCCGGGCCGCGCTGACCGCTGTTCCCGCAACCCGGCGCTCGGTGCGTGCGCCCACCATCTTCAGCGCGTCCTGGTAGGTCCCGAACGCGTACTTGTAACTGATGTCGTCGGCCATTTGATCTCACCTAGCAGCTTCTCACGTAACAGCCGGAAAGCAGCCACCGCCCGACCGATGCATCCGCACAGAGGCCGACGACGCCAAAACCCACCGCGTCGACGTGATCGTGGTAGGACATCGAGCGGCTGCGGGACCTTTCGCAATGCCCCGGCATAGCCCAAGCTCTAAGTAGCAAACCCAAAGACGGGAGAAACAGAACACATACCATCGCCGCCACGGCGGCTCTGCGGCATACGCACCCACACATCAGACCTCGACCGCGCTTCGAGACAACGGAGGTAGACCAATGTCGAGCGATCAACCCAACCACAAATCCCGACTGATCAACTACAACAAACAGTTCATCAAAAAGTTCTTAGAGGAAACCGCTGCGCCAGACGTCACGCATGCACAGATTCTCACCAGCCCCCCTTCGCTGCCCATCGCGGTGTACGAGCTGCCCGGCACCGGCCTGCGATTTCCCGGCGTCAATTTGGGCGGTCCGCCACTCACCGCTGATTGGCTATCAAATGCGCTGCACCACGATAAATTTAAATGGTCTCTTACCGAGACTTATGACTGGATTTTCCCGATGGGCGTATCGATCGATCTAACGGTACAGGAGATCAGTGCGAAGATCAGGGCCAACCCGCAGCAGCGGTTCGTCCTGGTCGGTACCAGCCAGGGTGCAGCGGTCATCAGCCATCTCTACGACGCGCTGCGTTACGGAAACCTGCAACACTTCGACTCACTCTTCTTAAGGGGCTTCACTTTCGGCAATCCGCGACGGCAGTCGGGCCACACGTTCCACGGCTATAAGCCGGATCCCAGTGGCGCAGGCATCGACCCGAACCAGTTGATTCACAGCGAACATCGTTGGTGGGACTTCGCGAATCCGGATGATCCGGCGGCGTGCTGCGGAAACACCCGATGCGGTGGGCCGACAGTAGGGTTGTGGATGCACAATCTTTGGCAGTTCCTCAACAATGACTTCACCGGATTGCTTTGGGATTTCGTTGAATTCATTGAGAACCCCTTGAATGCGTGCTTTGGCTCACTGGGCGCACTCCGGTATGTCTTTAAGCAGGTGGTGCAACCCGCTGGGGCACACAGAACGTACTGGACGACCTTCGAGCCGTTGCATGACGGGCGCACTGCCGGCCAGATCTGTATCGATGAGATCAATATGCTCGCCTAGCAGTTCGGCCGTCTAACCGGGCGGATGCGCCGGTCTACATGACGAGTGGGTGCCGGCTCGGCACCGAATCCCATACAAGCTCACGGGAAGTGAAGTACCAGCCGCCACGCTCATATACCAGCTTGTCCCGGTATATGCCGGTGGCCCGGAGGTTGGTGTCGCCATACATGGCGGCGAAAAGCACAGCGACGCAAGTCTGGGTGGCGTTGACGCCGTCGATGCAGATGTCGTGATCGAGGGTGACCAGCCGTTGCCCGTCGCCGCCATCGAAGGCCGCACGAAGGTCGGTGAACACCTCATGTTCGCGGACATAGCTGGCACCGGAGTGGCGGAACGTGGCCATCCAGGCTTCGCGGTTGCCGGCAGAGTAGGCGCGGTTGTGCCGGGCGCTCAGGTTCAGGATGGCGTCGCGGCCGTTGGCGGACTGCAGCACTTGCTGCTCCTGGTAGGTCATGGTCATCGTTGGCTCCCCAGCCTTTCGCAAAAATCACTTGAAACGTATATGTACCACTAACTTAACTTACCGAATAACGGTATAACCGTGTTTCTCGCGATCCCACGTGTCCGGTTTTAAACCCCTGGTGCGCAACAAATCTTTACGGATCCGCCCGATGCCGTTCTTCGGAAGTTCACTAACTATCTCGACGAAGCGCGGCACCCAGAAGTACGGCATCCGGGCGGCGCAGAAGTCGAGCAACTCCGGGTAGTCCAGTGCGGCACCGGTGCTCACTGTCACGATCAGCAGGACATCGTCCTCGCCCAACTGACTGGGTACGCCGACCGCCGCGGCTTCCACGACTGCCGGATGGCGCATCACAACGGCCTCCAATTCCACCGAGGAAATATTCTCCCCACGTCTGCGCAGCGAATCTTTGAGGCGGTCTACATAGGTCAGGTTGTTCTTGGTGTCGAGTTTTCCCAGGTCGCCGGTGTGAAACCAGTCACCGTGGGCATCGTGCGCATCCACGGCCAGCTGGCTCGCCTCATGACGCACATAGCCTTCGCTCATCACGTGTGGGTAATTGGGCCGGCAGGTGATCTCACCGACTGTTCCAGCGGGCACCGGGTTGCCCTCGGCGTCGACGATCCGCACTTCGAAATTCGGGTTGGGCCGGCCCGATGTCCCAGGAACCCCATCGTCAGCAAGGCCCTTGACGGCGATCGGAAAGGCCTCGGTCATTCCGTACATCGTGACGATGCGACAGTCGTAGCGTCGTTCGATGTCATGGTAGGAGTGCGCGTCGATGGGCGCCGCGGAGACGAACCGCAGCGGCAGCAGTGCGTCGGAGGAATCCGCGGGCAGGTTCTGCAGCATCGAAATCATGGCGCCGGCACCGGCGAATCCGATGGCACCGTGGGTGCGCACGTCGTCCCAGACTTCACCGGGATGAAAGGCTTCGGCCAGCACCGTGGTACCACCGACCAGCATCGGAGCCAGCACGCTGGGCGCGGCGCTCAGGTGAAACAGCGGCATCGCGGTCCAGAGCACCTCCCCGGGCCCGAACTCCCAGGCCGCCGCCACGGTCGCGGCTACCGAGAACAGGTAGTGCCAGGAGGTGGCGACCGCTTTCGAAGGCCCAGTGGTGCCCGAGGTGAAGAACAACGACCCCACCTCGCCGACCGCAGCGGAGTCATCGGGCAAAACCCCGGCAACTCCCCGCTCCACCGCGGCGCGCAGCGAATCATTCTGCACCACCACCTCGGTCAACGTGCCCAGGTCGCCGGCAACCTCGTCGACGCGGGGGCGTCGCTCGGCGTCGGTGAGGATCACCTTGGCGCACGACAGTCGGAGAGTGTGCAACAGGAACTCGCCCTTGTTCGCGGCGTTCACCGCCGCGCTCACCGCGCCGATGCGTGCAGCGCCCAGCCAGAAGTAAACCCATTCCGGGCAGCTGGCGGTGTAGAGCGCGACGCAATCGCCGCGGCCGACACCCAGATCGGTGAGCATGTTCGCCGCGACGCAGGACCGCTGGCGCATCTGCTCGAAGGTCACCTCGGTGCCGGCAATCGACATCATCGCCCGGTCGGGGTACTGCTCGGCGCGGCGATCCAGGACGGCCGGCACACTGAAACGCTCGACGCCGAAATCGGAGGGCCCGAGCGGCATACTCGGGACCGCGCGCATCAGGCTTTCGCGGCCACCGGGTCGGGCTCGCCCGCAGCGGTGTAACCGAAGTCGGCGGGCGAAGGTTCGGTGCCCGGGTAGAAGCGGTGCGCCCAGCGACGAAGGGCCGCGTAGTCGCGCGCCTCTTCGGGTGCCAAGTTCGGCTTCTCCAGGTACTTCATGTTCTCCCAGGTGAAGAAGTCCTGTTTGATGACCTCCTGCTGAAGCGCCAGGAACTTGGCGGCGCGGCCGGTGGGCTCATCGCCGGTGTCGCCGGGCTCGCGAACCGAGGCCTGGGTGTAGAAGTAGTCGGTGTAGTCCTCGTCAACCGGCGTTTGTCCGGTGACCTCGACGGTGGCCACCAGCTCGCTTGGGAAACGGACGATTCCCAATCCCAGCGAGTAGTTGTCGTAAACGATCTTTGCCTCGACCGGTCCGTCCGGGGTCAGCCAGGTCTTCGCCCGGCCGCCACCGAAATGGGCGTTGACGGTGGCGTGCAAGTGGTAACCGGAAACCTCGAACGAGGTGGTGTTCGCCGGGTTGGCGGCCTTGTGCACGTATTGCACGTGATAGGGGTCGGCCGCGTTCTCGATGATCATCTGCGCGTGCACCTTGACCCGGTTGACCATCCGGCTGTGCGGGTGCAGCGGGTAATACTCGTCGGTTTCCAGCTCGGGCAGTACCGGTGGTTGCCAATAGGGCGCGCGGCCGTGACGTTCGTGCCAGACCAGGATGAAGCCGTACCACTCAACGCATGGGTAGGTGCGGATGCGCACGTTGTTCTTGCAGCCGATCTTGCTGTACGGGATCAGCGCATTGGTGCCGTCGCCCCGCCATTGCCAGCCGTGCCAGGGGCAGACGATGTTCTCACCTGCTACCTCGCCGCCGACGCCCATGTTGGCGCCGAGGTGCTGACAGTACGCGTCCAGCACGTGCACTTTGCCGGAGGCGGTTCGGAACAGCACCAACTCCTCACCGAAGTAATGCGCGCGCTTGACCTGGCCGGCCTCCAGGTCCGATGCGAAGGAGACGACGAACCATCCGGTCGGGAACCGGTAGGTGGACAGTGCAATGCCGCCCTGCCCGAACTCCTGCTCCGACGGGTCGTTCGCTTCGTCCGAGACCCAGTCTGATGAGCCTGAAATTGTGTCCGCCACGAGCACTCCGTTTCCCACGCGGCCGAGCGCACCTGGGCCGCTCTCAACTCACCGCGCTCCGATGACTTGTGTCTATTTTTACTATTTTAAGCATAGAACGTCAATGCGGCTCGGACTAGGTGGCACCTCGACCTTCAGCTGCCTGGCTGGGGCGGGGTTGGCGATGACGACCGCCGCGCTGAAGCTTTCCGACTTCACTCTGTGGCGCAACGGTTTTCCGCGCTCTACCGCGCGCTGAGCGGTCAGTCGTGCAGCCGCAGCGCGGCCTTGGGACACTGGTCGACCGCGGCGCGGACGTCGTATTCGAGGTGCTCCGGCACCGGGCCGTCGGCGATCTGTACCACCGAGGCATCGCCGATTTCGAAGACGTCCGGGGCCATCGATTCACAGAAACCGCTGGCCTCACACAAGGTCTCGTCGACAGTCACACGCATGAGCCGCTCCTCACTGAATAGGTCTTAGGCACCTTTGGGGCGGGTTCCGATCACCCCGCTGGCCGCAAGGCGCGCCAGCTCGTCTTCGGTCAGTCCGCACCGATCGCGCAGTACGTCCTCATTGTGCTCCCCCAAGGTTGGCGGCGGCCGCATCAGCCATCGGCGCTGCCCGGCCAGCTGGGCGAACGGCGGGCAGGGGTAAAAGCCGGCCCCCGTACTCGGGTGGTTCAGCTCCTCGAAGAATCCTCGGTGGCGCAGTTGCGGATTGTCGGTCACCAACGACGGCGACACGACCGGCGCGGCGGGAATACCTTCGGCGGCAAGGCGCACCACGGCCGACTCAAGGGGCTGCCCGGCAAACCAGTCCCGCAGCCGGTCGTCGATCTCGTCGGCCCGCTCACGGCGCGCGGCGACGGTGGACAGGCTCTCATCGCACCAGGACGGGTGCCCCATCAGGTCGACCAATGCCTGCCAGTGCCGGTCCTCGCTGATGGTGATGGCAATCCAGTCGTCCAGGTCGCCGGCACACCGGTAGAGGTTCTGGATCGACCAGCCCTGACCGCGATTACCGCGCCGAGTCAGCGTTATCCCGAAGACTTCGGACTCGATCGGCTGTATCGCAGTGGCGTTCAGCACCGTTTCGATCATCGGCAGCTCAACCTGCTGGCCCTGTCCGGTGCTCTCGGCGAAGTGCAGCGCGCACAGCACCGCGAATGCGGCGTGCACGCCCGCCAGCGGGTCACACGCTCCGCGCGGCGTCACCGGCGGATTCTCCGGCAGCCCGGTCACCCAGGCCAGGCCGGCAATCTGCTCCATGGTGGGGGCGAATCCGACCCGCTCGCGCCACGGGCCGTCCAGCCCGAACGCGGGCATCCGGGCGACGACGAGTTTGGGGTTGACCTCCAGCAGCACGTCGGCGGTCAGCCCGAAATGGTCCATCACCCGCGGCGAGAAGTTCTCCATCACCACATCGGCGCCGGCTACCAGCTCGAGGAACAACCGGCGTCCCTCACTGGAGCCCAAATCCAGGGTGACCGAACGCTTGTTGGTGTTCATCGCGTGGAACACCCAGCCGTATTCCCACCAGTCTTCGACGTCCTTGCGCATGCCGCCCGAGTACCGAATGCCGTCCGGCCGCTGTATCGACTCGACCTTGACGATGTCCGCGCCGAAAGCGGCCAACAGATGGGTCGCGGCAGGCCCGGCCCAGAAAGCGGTCAGATCGACGATCCGAACGCCTGCGAGCGGTGGCCCGCTCGATGCCGGCTTGCGCTCGGGTTCACGCTTCTGCCAGGGCGATTTGTCGTTGTCGGCACCGAGGGCTGCGGTCTCGCGCAGCGGAGCGGGCGCGCAGCGGGACATCAGCCACGGCGCACGGGGCTGATGAAAGCCGGCGGGGTTGCGCACAAACACCCCGCGGTCGGTCGCGTACTCCGTATCCCGGATCGTGGAGCCGTTGCCCAACGCCGCGATCGGCAACCGGAATAGTTCACCGAGCTGGACGATCTCGTCGACAGTCCGTTCGGCCATCCAGGGGCCGATCTGTTCCCGGATGAGGTCGCGGTAGCCCCACCGGCCGATCTGAAAACGCAGCTGCTCAATCTCCTCGAGCTGCGGGCACTCGACCATCGCGGCGAAGTCGAGCCACTGCTGACCGGTGATAAACGTCATCCCGACGTAGCCGTCCTTGGCCGGTTCGATCGACGGCACCTCCAGGGTGCGGCGGACCGGCGGCACCTGCAGCAGCTGCGAATGCAACCATTCGCTGCTCTGCATCGTCGTCATCGCTTCGAGCATGGACAGGTCCAGGTGTTCGCCCGGGCCGCCCCGCTCGACACGGCGGCATACCGCCAGCGCGCCGAAGGCCGCGAACACCCCGCCCATGTACTCACCCAGGTCGCCGCCGATCGAAATGGGGGGCCCGGCGGGGTCGCCCCGGAAGCCGAGCGACCCCGACCAGGCTTGCAGGGTGAACTCGCTGGCCGCGCGGTCGGCGTAGGGCCCGGTCCAGCCGAAGTCGGAGATGGTGACCACGACCGCCAAGGGAGAGTCGGCCAGTAGCCGCGCCGGATCGATGCCCAGCGCCGCCGCCCGGGACCGGCCCGCGGTGACGATCACGACGTCGGCGGCCGCCAGTTCGGCGCGGTATCGCCCGGAATCGGGCGGGAAGGTCAAGCTGCTCTTACCCGCGTTGAGGTAGCTGTAGAACGGCGCGGCCCCTGTCACCGCCGAACAGGTGGCCGTGTACTGCCGCAACGGATCCCCGTGCGGCGGCTCGATTTTATGTACCTCGGCGCCCGCGTCGAGCAAGAGCTTCCCGCAGTAGCTGCCGGCTATCCGGTCGCTGATCTCGACGACCCGCAACCCGTGCAGCGGCGTCGGACGATCGCTCACTTGCACCCGCCCTCCCGGTCAAGACGCGACCAGAGATGCTATTTATACCATTACTGCTAAAATAGCTAAGCCAGTCAAGTACGCGGCCCCGGTTCCTGCCGCGCGCTTTTTCCTGCTGTTTGTTGCGAGGATGTCATGACCGCCCTGGGAATTGGCCCGGACGCC
>Ga0209068_10001073_pt1 | contig 13808 bp, 9 predicted proteins | sample ColStrG_CSR_2012_FD_187200 | JGI IMG/M metagenome (GOLD analysis project Ga0209068, IMG submission 187200) | Freshwater sediment microbial communities in response to fracking from Pennsylvania, USA - Cold Stream Run_MetaG_CSR_2012 (SPAdes)... | ecosystem: Environmental > Aquatic > Freshwater >... | reverse complement strand
GGTATGGGACACATTTCAATTTCTGTTAACTTTTGTCCCACTATTCTTCCTAGGCGCAGGGCTGGCTGCTTCTGGGTTCTCCACCGCAGGCTGGTTCTGCGCGGGATCGTCGATTGTGGTTGCGCTTGCAGCCTATGAGGTCCCACGCGCCCGGCGGCGGCGAAGGTTTCGCGCTACTCCTCGTGCAACGGAAGAGAGGGTTCTTACTATCGGCAAGGATAGTATCGCCGCGACCTCTCCCAGCGGCAGCTGGCAACTCGTTTGGCAAGCTTTTACGCAATATCGTGAGACCGAGGCTTCATTCTTGCTTTTGACTGCTCCCCACACCGTAGGTTTGTACATTCCAAAAAGAGTGATGTCGCCGGAGCAGATTAAGGAATTGCGCGAAATACTCAAGATACGACTGTCAGCAGCCGCCGTCATTTAGTATGGCTCGTCATGCGGGCGATGCTCCTGGTGCTCTTCTGGATTTCAGTTGCGGCAGGCTCGGCGCTTGCGCAACTGGGCAGGCAGCGTGCCGCGCAGAGCACCGCAGAAGCCCTCCATAGTGCAAGATGACGGCGCTAACGCTGGCCCGTCCGCCTGTGGTGCCACCACACGAAGAGAACGACTACGACGGCGATAGTGGCAAAGACAACATTCGCGCCTCGCATCACTCGTATCAAAGTTTCCCACTGGCTACCAAAGAAGTAGCCCACGGACGCGATCACTGTCACCCAAAGCGCGGCTCCCAGAAAATTGAAGAGAGCGAATCGCGCCCAGTTCATTCCAAGCACACCAGCCAAAGGTCCCGCGACTACTCGCATTCCGAAAATAAAACGCGCTACAAAAATAATCGGCGCTCCGTAGTGTTGCAGCAGGTGCTCCCCGCGTTCAATCACCCGATCGGAAATACGAAAGATGTGTTGGTAGCGCTCCAGAAGAGGCCGTCCGCCGAAGTGCCCCAGCATAAACCCCAGGTTGTCCCCGAGCGTTGCAGCGATGGTACCCGTCACAATGATCCAAGGCAGGCTCAGACGATGCTCGGAGTAAGCCAGGAAACTCGCCAGCAGGAGGATCGTTTCGCCCGGGACCGGCACACCCGCATTCTCGAGCAGGAGCGCAACCGCCACGGTCTCGTAGCCATGTTGTGCGAGATGAGCCTTTAGGATTGCGAGAATGTGCATGGGCTGGAAAGTTTCGAGTTGCGAGCTAGTTGCCTAGAAAGTGTTCATAGCTGATACACCGATATTTTGTCATTCCGAGCGCAGCGAGGAATCCCTTTCAAATACCATCACTCTTCGCTGCTACAGGGATTCCCTTCGACTTCGCTCAGGGCAAGCTTTCGCTACGCTCAGAATGACAAATCGTATTTATGAAGCACGTTGCAAGAACTCCTCCACCGCGCGATTGAAGTCTTCCGGGGCCTCTTCATACGGCAGGTGCCCGACACCCGGAAAGCTTACATAGTCACAGTTACGGAAATTCTGGCGCAAAGGTTCGGCGGATTCCGGAAGCACCGCCGGGTCGACGGCTCCCCAGATTAAGCGCGTGGGTGTATCGGCAATACTCGCCAAATGAATCTTCATCTGTTCCAAGTCGGGCAACCAGGTGTCCAGCACTTTCAGCCCATATTCGAGGCTCCCCGGAAAATCAAACGGCGCTGCGTAACCTTCGAGTGTGCCAGAGGCAATTTTCTTGGGATCGGCATACAAACGGCGCAGAGCCAATCCCCAGGCAAAGCGGATGCGCGGAACCGTCCAACGAAACGCGGCTGACACGCGAGGTTGTGCGACGAACGGGGCCAGAACTCGGCCATGCTCCGACCACGGGTTCGCGGGCGCTACCAGAATCAGCCGCTGCAGCTGGGAGTTGCCGCGCGCGGCGAGCATCCCTGCCACCCACACAGCGATCGCGCCGCCATGTGAAGTACCCAGCAAGTCAAACGGGCCTTCAATCTCTTGCTCTAGGAAAGCCAGGGTTCGATGAGCCACGCCGCTCATGGAGCAGTCCAGATTCGCCGGCCGGTCCGAAAACCCTGTGCCCAATTGATCGATGGCGAAGACAGTCCTTCGCTGTGCCAGCTCGGCCAGGTTAAAGCGCCAGGAAAACGAATAGCCGAGCAGTCCGTGCAAAAGTACCAGCGGAGGCCCAGAACCGGCCCGCAGGAAGCGCAGGCGGCCTTCTGGGAGCTTGGCGAAGCATTCTATGGCGCCTACAGGGAGGGGGATGCTCGGCGGCGAGGCGATTTCTTCTTCCAGATTCTCGATCACTTTCAGCTTCTACCCCTATCTTGGAGGATCTACAGCAGCCAAGCTACGCCTTATGTGTGGCTTAGCTGAATACTACTTTTGGTTACCGCTTGCGAAATCCGCCCGGGTTCGCGCGGTTCGGGAGGCCTTCCCGTCGAGAGTGATTCTAAACCGGGAGTCTTGCAACCGGAAGTTCCGAATCACTGTAGACGAATCCTAGTTCCCGGAGGCGACTCCCAAAATATGTATATTCTTGAGACGATACCGTTTACAATGCAATAAGTCTATTACTTCTAGTAAGTTAGAGATTTCGAATTTGGGAGAAACGGTGGCATTCGAGTTGCTTCCATCCAGTGAAAGTACGACGAGTACTCCGATCGCGAGCCCAGGAGTGCCCCGCACGGCCATGAATCGCGAGTTCCAAACCCGCTTTACAGTTGTCTTCCTCATCCTGCTCACCACGGCAGCTGTGATCTTTGGGGGATTCAATTACGCCAAAGAAGGCACCTTCCAGATTCCGGTGGACGGAGCGGTATGGCATGAAAGCACTGGACATCTGGTCGCGACGAGGGTCGATCCCCACGGTCCGGCCTCCCATGCTGGAATCAAGGTCGGCGATGAGCTGGTCGGTGTGGAAAAGCAAGATACGCCAACCATTGCCGCCCTCACACGGGAGATGTTTCGCAAAGGAGTGTGGTCCAAGGCCACGTATTCCCTGGTGCGCCAGGGCGTCCCTCTGGACACCATCGTCGTTCTGGTTCCCGCCGACCGTTCCGCGAACAACTGGCTCCGCTTTATCGCTTTAATCTACCTCGGCATTGGAATGTACATCCTTCTGCGCAGATGGACCGCGCCGGGGTCGCTGCATTTTTACGTTTTCTGTCTCGTTTCGTTCATCTTCTACGCGTTCAAGTACACAGGCAAACTGAACGACTTTGACTGGGTGATTTTGTGGAGCAACATCGTCGCGGGATTGTTGCAGCCGGCCCTGTTCCTCCATTTCGCACTGGTGTTTCCAGAAAAGCGCCCATGGGTCCGAAAGCACCAGAGCTGGGTCGGCCTTGTTTACTTGCCGGCCGCGATTCTGCTGGGCGTGCAAATTCTGGCATTTACGACACTGACCGCGCGCGGCGATCTGCTTTTTAGCCTGGACCGGATTCAGATGACCTACCTCGCCGTGTATTTCCTGGCGGCGGCGTTCGTCATGCGGCGAACCTACGTGCAGGCCGCCCAGCCCGTGCTGCGTCAGCAGATGAAATGGCTCATGCGCGGGACGGTACTTGCGGTAGTACCATTCACTCTGTTCTACGTTCTGCCCTACGTGCTTCCGGTGCTTCATGATTGGGTTCCCGCTGGATTGATGCAGTGGTCTGTGCTGTCTCTTGTGTTGCTGCCACTCACATTCGGGTATGCCATATTCCGTTACCGTTTGATGGACGTAGACCTGATCTTCAAACGAGGCGTGGTGTACACGCTTTCGGCCGCAGCGATTGTTGGTGTGTATTTTGCGGTTGTGGTCGGAGTTGCGCAGCTCATTAATGCGCGCATCCCAAGCAGTGGCAACACGGGACTCATTATCGCGATGGTGGTCACGGCGTTGCTGTTTGATCCGGTCAAGAACTGGATCCAGCAGCAGCTCGACCAGGTTTTCTATCGCACGCGCTACGACTACCGCCGAACGCTGGTAGAATTCGGCCGCGAACTCAGTTCCGAAAAAGATCTCGACAAGATGTTAAGTTCGATTGTCGACCGCCTCTCCCATACGTTGCTGGTGGATCGTATGGCGATTTTCCTCGCGGACGAAGACGAGGCTGCGGACTCGGCAGCGCGATTCCATCTGGCAAAGTCGTTCGGAATAGCCTCGGCCAGCGGTTTGGACCTGAGCTTCCTCGCGCAGCCCCGACCCGAAGCAAGCGAAGGGCATCTGTTCTTCGAGAACACACATATCCTCCCCAGGGAGACGGCCTCCGGACGCGAAACAATCGCCAAACTCGACTTGAACTACTACATCCCCTGCGTCGTGCGCGAACGAACGATCGCGGCCCTTGGCCTGGGCAAAACTGTGGAAGGCGACTTCCTGACCAGTGAGGACGTTGCGCTTTTGGAAACGCTGGCCGGCTACATCGGCATCGCCATCCAGAATGCGCGGCTGTATTCATCGCTGGAGCAAAAGGTTTCCGAGTACGAACGCCTGAAGGACTTCAACGAAAACATCGTGGAATCCATCAACGTGGGCGTTCTCGCCGTGGATCTCGAGGATCGTATCGAATCCTGGAACTCCCAGATGGAAGTCATGTATGCCATGCCGCGATGGCAGACGGTGGGACGGCTGTTGAGTGAAGTTATGCCACCCGCGTTCGTCGAGGAATTCCATCATATCCGCCAAAATACGGGCATCCACAACCTATACAAGTTTCGGCTCGATACTCCGGCTGGGGAAACGCGGCGCGTGAATGTGGCCATCGCACCGCTGGTGACTAGGAACTTCAGCGTGAAAGGTCGTCTCATTATCGTCGACGATATTACCGAGCGCATCGAGCTCGAGTCACAATTGGCGCAGGCGGATAAGCTCTCTTCGATTGGGTTGATGGCGGCGGGCGTCGCCCATGAAGTGAATACTCCTCTCGCGGTGATCTCGTCCTACGCGCAAATGCTGTCGAAGCAGGTGCAGGGAGACGAGAAGAAGGCCGCACTCTTGGAGAAGATCACGCGCCAGACATTCCGCGCGTCCGAGATTGTGAATAACCTGCTGAACTTTTCACGCACGAGCGGCGCAGCTTTCGGCGATGTGGATGTCAACCGGGTGGTTCACGAAACATTGGCTCTTCTTGATCACCAGTTCAAGACCGCTCACGTGGAAGTGGAAGCTGAGTTCTACGAAAACTTGCCACTGATTTACGGCAGTCCCAACCGGCTGCAGCAGGTCTTCCTGAATTTGTTCCTGAACGCGAAAGATGCCATGGCAGGCCGAGGGGGGAAGCTAAAGATTTCAACTTCCAACGGCGACGCCGTTCGGATTTCCATCTCCGACACTGGTTCAGGCATTTCTCAAGAGCATATTGGCCGCATCTATGATCCGTTTTTCACAACCAAGAACGCCCCCCGCGAGGGCCAGAACCGGGGCACGGGGCTTGGCCTTTCCGTTACGTACGGCATCCTGCAGGAACACGCTGGAAAGATCCGCGTCGAGAGCGCGGTGGGCCAAGGCACGACGTTCTATTTGGAATTCCCTTTAAGCAGGAGAGCGACCCATGTCTGAAGCCGCGGTTATGGCACGCCATTCGGAAAACAACGTGGCAGTTCCGGCGACCGGGTGCATCCTCATCATTGATGATGAAGCCGAAATCCGGGAATCGCTGCAAACTCTGCTGGAGATGGAAGGCTACGAAGTCGTCACCGCTGCCAACGGCGGACAAGGATTACAGCGTTCGGGAGAAAAGCCTTTCGATCTCGTTCTGCTGGATCTGACTTTGCCGGATCAGGACGGATTCAGCGTACTCAGTGCGATTCGAGAGCGGGACGCGTACCTCCCGGTCATCATGATCACCGCCTTCGGCACGGTAGAGAATGCGGTCCGAGCCATGCAATCGGGCGCCACAAACTTTATCCAGAAACCCTGGGACAACGAAAAACTGCTGGCAGATGTGCGCGAAACCATGAAGCGCCGCCAAGCCGAGGAAGAAAACGTCCAGCTCAAGCGCGCTTTGAAGCAGCGCTACAGTTTCGAGAATATTGTGGGCAAGAGCGAGCCCATGCTGCGAGTCTTCGACTTGATCGCGCAAGTCGCGGTGAGCCGCTCCACGGTTCTGATTCAGGGAGAGAGCGGGACGGGCAAAGAAGTGATCGCCAAGGCGATTCACACGCATTCGCCGCGCAAAGATCAGCCGTTCGTACCAGTGAATACTGGGTCGATGCCGCCCGACCTGCTGGAATCCACGCTGTTTGGCCACTTAAAGGGTGCCTTCACCAGCGCTATTGCTTCGAAGAAAGGGTTGTTCGAAGTTGCGGATAAAGGCACGCTCTTTCTCGATGAAATTGGCGCCATGGGCATGGAAACGCAGGCGAAGATCCTGCGTGTCCTGCAAGACAAGAAATTCATGCATTTAGGTGGAACTCACGAGATCCAGGTGGATGTGCGGATCCTGGCCGCCACCAACGTTGATTTGCAGCAATTGGTGAAAGAGGGCCGCTTCCGCGAAGATTTGTTCTACCGGCTCAACGTCATCAGCGTGGATCTGCCTCCTCTGCGCCAGCGCAAGGAGGATATTCCTTTGCTCGTGGATCATTTCCTGAAGAAGTATTCAGAGGAAAACGAACGTCCCTTGCGGCGGATCACGGCAGAGGCGATGCGTCCACTGCTGCAGCACTCCTGGCCCGGCAATGTGCGCGAACTCGAGAACACTATGGAACGTGCCGTGGTGCTTTCGACGGGCACCGAGGTTGGCATCGAATTGCTGCCCGACAATATCGCAGGCCGTCATGAAATGCTTCCGCTGATCGATCAGCCCGGGGATGCCTCGCTTTTCCACATTCTCGAGGAATGCGAACGCCGCATCATCGTTGGAATGCTGGAAAAATGTCACTGGAACCAGACGGACGCTGCGGAGCGCTTTCATGTCCCGCTGTCCACGCTCAATCAGAAGATCAAGCGGCTGAATATTGAGATTAAGAAAAAGGGACGGGAGTAGGGCGGCTATCGGCCGTCGGCTATCGGCTTTCAGTGCTTAACGATTCGCGGTCGGCGATCCTCGATGAATGGTCGCGCACAACCTACTGTCCGATCATCCTGTACTTTCCGAATCCACTGACGGCGGATAGCCGATAGCCGACAGCCTTTGCTATAGTCCGAGCATGCCTTCGATCATCAAGACAGGTGACGCTTGGAACTGATTTCCCCCACGGACTACGCCAAAGACAAGATCTCTGCGGTGCAGGACTATTGCCTGTTGGCGGCGCGCTCAATTGGGAATCTGTTTCGGCGTCCGCTTTATTTTGCCGATATGCTGCAGCAGGCCGACCTTATCGGTGTTGGCTCCCTACCCATCGTTGTCCTCACAGGATTTTTTACGGGATTCGTTTTAGCCCTGCAGGGATCCAACACACTGCAACGATTTGGCACCCTAAGTCTGACGGGGCATTTGGTCTCGCTTTCCATGGTGCGAGAGCTCGGCCCCGTGCTGACGGGCCTGATGGTTGCAGGACGCAACGCCTCCGGCATTGCCAGCGAACTGGGCTCGATGCAGGTGACGGAGCAGATTGACGCCATGCGGGCTTTGGGAACAGACCCGATCAAGAAGTTGGTGACGCCACGGGTCGTCGCGACCATCTTCATGCTCTTCTTCCTGACAATTATTTCCGATCTGACGGGTTTATTTGGCGGCAGCGTCGTGGCCAGAGGGCTGCTCCGCTTGGACGTGCACGAATATTGGTCCTCAGCGTGGCAGGCTCTGGTCTTCGACGATGTGCTCATGGGGCTGGCGAAGCCTCCCATCTTCGGATTCATCATCGCATCAGTAGGTTGTTACTATGGCCTGACCAGCCGCGGCGGCACACAGGGCGTTGGTCGCGCGACAACGCAGGCAGTCGTTGCCGCTTCGGTGTTGATCCTGGCCGTGGACGCGGTGCTCACACGACTGCTCATGATCACTTTCGTCGGGTACAAGTGAGATGCCGTCCTTTGCGCCCTCTGCGTCTCCCGCTAACATCGCCACCGAAGCGACCAGCTCGATCGTGTTCCAGAACGTGTCTTTAGCGTTCGAAGACAACCAGGTGCTCGACAACATCTCCTTCCAGCTTCCGCAAGGTGAGACAAAGGCGATCTTTGGTGTTGCCGGCGCAGGAAAAAGCATCATCCTCAAGCTGACGCTCGGCTTGATCAAGCCCGACGCGGGACGCATCTGGGTTCTTGGCGAAGAAGTGTCGGCGCTGCCGGAGGAACAGCTCTTCGAACTCCGCCGAAGGATCGGGATGGTATTTCAGGAGAGCGCCCTTTTCGACTCACTCACGGTCCGCGATAACGTCGCCTTCCGGCTTATAGAAGAAGGTGGTACGCCCGAAGAGGAAATTGAAGAACGCGTCCGCGAAGCTCTGCGGTTTGTTGAACTGGAACATACGCTCGACATGCTGCCGGGCGAGCTTTCCGGAGGCATGCGCCGTCGTGTCGCGATCGCCCGCGCAATTATTGCCAGACCGGAAATCCTGCTCTACGATTCGCCGACTGGAGGCCTCGACCCCGTCACGTCCACCACCATCGTAGAACTCCTGGTCAAGCAGCGGGACGTCTACCGCAGCAGTTCCCTGCTCGTGACCCACCGCTTACAGGACGCGTTCACCATGGCCAACCACATTTTCGACCGCACCACGAACCACATGCGCCAGATTCCTCCCGGCAGTCAGGCGCAGGTCTCTATGAGTTTTCTGATTTTGCGGGAAGGGAAAGTTATCTTCGACGGAAATGCGCAGGAACTGGCGCAGTCTCGCGACGAATACATCCGCGAATATATTTCGTAGTCCAAGAATCGCGAGAAATCTACGGCTTTCCTCCAGGATTCCACTTCGGCGTGAAGTTAGAATTCACCAACCACTTCACCGGGCCGATCATGGATCCAATCGCTGCCGTCATGTGCTGAAAGTCAATGTGCGCCAGATCGTCGCTGGGCTGGTGATAATCCTTGTGCAAACCGTAACTCGATACGGTCTGCGCCACCACGCCCTTTTTCGCGAGCACAAAATTGTCCGAGCGCATAAAGAACTTCTCTTCCGGCCGCTTGTCGGCCTCGAGTTTGGCGCCATGCTCCGCTAGAGCGGGACCTAGATTCGATCGCTCCCATCCGGTCAGCCAAAGCGTGTCGTGCATATACTTCGGGTCCGGTCGTCCAATCATTTCGAACTCCAGGTTCGCCGCAATCTGCTCCATCGGCACCGGAGGATGCAACTGAAACCAAGTCGATCCCAACCCGCCCGACTCTTCGCTCCCGAACAACGCGAAGATCACCGTGCGTCGAGGGCGCGCCCCCAGCGCCAGGGAGCGCGCCAACTCCAGCACCGCCGAAGTTCCCGAGGCGTCGTCGTCGGCGCCATTGTAGATCGAGTCCCCGTTCACTTCCCGACCCACGCCGAGGTGATCCAGATGAGCCGTCAACAGAACGACACTGGACCGCAAAGCCGGGTCGCGACCCTCGATCTTTCCAACCGCATTCCATGTGTAGGACTTCTCCGTTTCGCCAACTTCGCTATCCATGCGGAACGGGGTACCTTCGGGAAGAGCACTCAATTGCGAAAATGCGTCTTCGCTCAAGAAAACTAGATCGCCGAATACCTCCGAGCCCAGCCCGCCCGTGGCACCTTCGAGTCTCTGCGGCGGTTTCGGCCATTCTTGCGTTTTCTTTTCCCAAGACTTCCGATCACCCGCTGGGAGCAAAACCGCGGCGGCCCCTCCCGTCAACACCCCGAAGGTGATGCCTCGCATTTTCTGCCGATCCTTGCCCACAAGAAGAACCACGGCGCCTTTGTTGATCTTCAGCTTGGCCGGATCCGGCTGAGCGTCCGCATCCACTCTCTGTAGCGGGCCTGCGAAAGTCAGTGCCGGAAAATAGTCCACTCTGAAGTCTTGGCCATAAGTCCATGTAGTCTCCGCGCCGGGAGCACCGAAACGGAGAACGGGAGCCGCCTTCAACTTCGGTTGCAGGATCGTGCCACGTTGAATGTAAGTTCCGTCGTCGCCCGCCGGGGCAATCCCATACTGTTCGAGTTGCGCGGCAACATACGTAGCGGCGGCCCACTCATCCGGAGTCCCACTGCCACGCCCCCGCAGCGCATCGGACGCCAGAAAGCCCATGTGCGCGCGGATGCAGACAGCGCACACCGTCGGCGACGCAACCGCAGCCACGGCGGCCGTCCTTCGCACAGCCTTTCGCGCGGGCGTCTGGCCAAACCCGGGAGTCCAGCATAGACAAAGCAGTGCCAAGAGAAATGTGCGGGAGTATGAAGAAGCGTTCTTTTCTGACATTGGTCGGATTGGACCTTCCTCGGGCAAACACACGCAGAGCGCGGGTGCGAACGCCCGCGCTCTGCCAGTCTCACGAATTGAATATATCCGAAGTTGAACGGATGAGAATCTTACTTATTCATCGTCTTCCGCATACCGTCCACGCGCTTCAGGATCGTGGCGAACCGTTCCTTGCCGCTCTTGCTCTTGTTGATCGCCTTTTCGATGTTCGTAAAAGACATGGGGCTCTGCGTCTTTTCGCGAATCTCTTTCAGGTACGGCTGCACCTTGGCAAATACAAACAACATTTCATTGCCGACGCCGGGCGAGAAGAACAATTCGTCGCTAAGGACTCCGTTCACGATGAACGAGGCCACCATATCCCAGTAGCTGTTCACTTGCCGCATGTGCTGGTTCTCGGGCGTGCCCATCGCGGTGGAAATCTTAATAACATCATCCGCGCTCTGCGGCCAAAATTTCATGGTCGACCAGTCGCGCGCCTTGCGCATTTCCGTCTCGCGGCGGAGTTCATAAAGGTGAAGTATCAGTTCTGCATCGGCATGGGTTGGCTTCTTCGGCATAACTCTCTCCTCAAGCTGTTCGTATGTGGAATTTGTGATCGAGTGATTTGCAATTGGTGATTTTACAACTTGAACCACTCGGAGGTCAGATTGCCGCAATAGCCGAATGGATTCGTAATATTTCCCGCTTAGCCCTTCCTCGGCATAACTCTGCGATATCTGTGATGAACAGGCCCGGGTGCCAAAATCAAGCTGTTTCCGCCGCAGCCGCGACGGCATTGGGGTTTTCGCGTTCATAATCGCATTCCTTATTAGGGCATGCGATCACCGGCCCGGACTTCAAATATTTTTCTACCAGATACGCGTTGCCGCAATCCGGACACTTCTCCGGTATTGGTTTGTGCGCCGAGGTGAACTTGCACTTCGGATAGTTCCCGCAGCCATAGAACGTGTTGCCTTTGCGCGCTCGCTTCTCCACCAACTCGCCATCCGCGCACTCCGGACACTTCACACCCACGAAATTCTGCTTGATGTACTTGCACTCGGGATAGCCGCTACAGGAAGTGAACTCCCCAAAACGCCCGTGGCGCAAAATCATGTTGCGGTCGCACTTCGGACATTTTTCGTCCAGAGGAATATCGGGAACTTTCTTGCCTTGATCTAAACGCCGGGTTGTCTTGCAGTCCGGATATCCCGTGCATGCCATGAACTGCCCGAACCGCCCGCGTTTCAGCACCATCACGCGACCACAGTTCTCGCAGTACTCTTCCTGCGTAGTCTCCTGCATGTCGGCCGAATCGAGATCCGGCAACGCAATCGGATTTTCTTTCGTAAACGTGCAGCTCTCAGGATTTTTCTTGTCGTAGGAACTGCAAGCATAGAATGACCCATGCTTGCCCCACTTGATGACCAACGGAGATCCGCACCGCTCACACTTCTCGTCGGTCGGCTTCTCCATACGCTTGATGTTTTCCATGTGCTTCTCAGCGTATTTGAGGTCCTTCTCGAAGTGCTTGTAGAACTCGGCCATCGTGTCGGTCCACTTTTCGGTGCCGTCTTCCACGCTGTCGAGTTCCTCTTCCAGCTTGGCCGTGTATTCAATCGCGAAAATGTCCTGGAAATTCGCTACCAATAGATCTGTAACGACCAACCCCATTTCCGTCGGAGTAAACTTACCGCCGATTTTCTGCGCGTATTGGCGTTCCTGGATGGTAGTAAGAATCGCCGCGTAGGTAGACGGGCGGCCGATACCGCGTTCTTCCAGCTCTTTTACCAGCGAAGCTTCGTTGTAGCGTGGCGGAGGCTCGGTAAAGTGCTGCTCCGGTGTGACACTCTTCATCGTGAGTTTTTGTCCGACTTCGAGCGCTGGAAGTTTGTGCTTCAGTTCCTCGTCTTCCTCGTCCTTGCCGTCCTTGGACTCTTCGTACACTTTCAGGAAGCCGTCGAACTTCATCACCGATCCCGTGACTCGGAACCAGTACGCATCTCCACCATGCTTGGCATCGATATCGACGGTCGTCTGGTCAAACACGGCCGGCATCATTTGCGATGCCAGAAAGCGTTGGTAAATCAGCTTGTAAACCTTGTACTCGTCTTCCTGCAGATACTTTTTGATGTCGTCTGGAGCGCGCAGAACGGATGTCGGGCGCACAGCTTCGTGCGCTTCCTGCGCGTCTTTCTTGGACTTGTACAGGTTCGGACTCGCTGGCAGGTAGGTGGCGCCAAACTCTTTACCGATGTGTTCACGCACTTCCGCCAAAGCGTCGTTGGAGACGCGCGTCGAATCCGTACGCATATAAGTAATGAGACCGACCAGGCCTTCTTCACCGAGTTCCACGCCTTCATACAGGCGCTGCGCGATCATCATCGTGCGCTTCACGCTGAAGCGCAGCTTACGGGCGGAATCCTGCTGCAGCTTGCTGGTGGTGAACGGCGCGGCTGGATTGCGGCGACGTTCTTTCTTCTCAACCGATCGGACGCTCCAGTCAGCCTTCTCAAGCACTAACTTGATCTTCTCGGCGTCTTCGGCGTTGGTGACTTCAATCTTCTCTTCGCCCTTGCCGAGAAAACGGGCATCAAACGCCGGAGGCTTCGGGCCGGTAAGTGCCGCGTCAATCGTCCAATACTCTTTCTTCTCGAACGCGCGGATTTCCCGTTCGCGTTCCACGATCAAGCGCAATGCGACGGTCTGGACTCGGCCAGCGGAGATGCCCCGGCGCACTTTATCCCATAACAAAGGAGAGACTTGGTATCCGACAAGGCGATCCAAAACTCGCCGGGCCTGCTGCGCATCCACCAGATTGCGATTCACTTCTCGCGGATGTTCAAACGCTTCCTTCACCGCGCGTTGCGTAATTTCATTGAAGGTAACGCGTTGAATCGTCGCGCCTTCCTTCTTCTTTTTCGATTTCTTTCCGCTAAAAAGATCGCCACCCAACTCTTCGGCCAAATGCGCTGCAATGGCCTCGCCTTCGCGGTCCGGGTCAGGCGCCAGATAGATGTGATCGACCCCTGCCGCCAGCTTCTTCAGCTTGGCTAGAACTTTCTCTTTGCCGGGAATGACGACGTACTCGGATTCAAAATCGTTCTCGACGTCTACGCCCAGCGTGCTCTTGGGCAGATCTTTCACGTGACCATACGAGGCCTCGACCTCGAAGCCTTTCCCCAAATATTTCTGAATGGTCTTCGCCTTCGCGGGCGATTCGACAATGACTAGACTTTTCGACAAGGTTTCCTGTCCTTATATATGTGATTGCGATATGAAGCTAGCACGAAAGAGCCGAAGTGCGCTATCGGCTGTCGGCGATCGGCTGTCCGGGTGAGAGAAATTTTCCCTCCCCCATTCAGACTCTTACGCCCCGCCGAAAGCTGAGGACGCATCACTGGCCGACAAGCTGAGAGCCGACAGCCCTCTCAGAAGGTCTTCACAAAATTCTTCCCCGGAAGCTGCTTTACCTTTCCCGACAGCTCCAGTTCAAACAAAGCGGCAAAGATTTCCGACGGGGAGACTTCGTTTTCCAGCTTTTCTACTAGTTCATCAATCTGCGTAGATTCGTCCGCCTTCAACAC
>Ga0209068_10001072_pt1 | contig 13811 bp, 10 predicted proteins | sample ColStrG_CSR_2012_FD_187200 | JGI IMG/M metagenome (GOLD analysis project Ga0209068, IMG submission 187200) | Freshwater sediment microbial communities in response to fracking from Pennsylvania, USA - Cold Stream Run_MetaG_CSR_2012 (SPAdes)... | ecosystem: Environmental > Aquatic > Freshwater >... | reverse complement strand
TAGACGATGATTCCTTGACCGGCAGGGTCGACTTTCTTTTTGAAGAAGCCCAGACCGAGGGCAAGGAAGGTTCTCTCCGCGACTGCCCACAGCGCCGTGAAATCTGCCGCTACTAGAAGGTTCTGGAAACTCGTAGATGCCTTGCCAGCCGACGTTCAACGGTTGGCCGCTGAGGATCATAAGCCCCTAACCGCTGCTACACTTTGGAATCGTGCAGTTCCTAGTCTCCGCCGGTGAGGCATCCGGCGATATGTATGCCGCCGGCCTTGTCGCGCACCTTCGCCACTACTTCCCCGCCGCAACTTTCTACGGCTGCGCTGGCCCGAAATTGCAAGCGCAAGGCGTCGAACCGGTCATCGATGCCGCCAGCCTTTCGGTGGTGGGTCTTGCCGAGGTCGTAGTTCACCTCCCTAGAATCTACCGCCAATACCGAAAACTGCTGCGCCACGCTAAGCAGCACCGGCCCACGGCCGCCATTCTCACCGACAATCCGGATTTCCATCTGCGCCTGGCGCGGCATCTGAATCGCCTGAGCGTGCCGGTGTTCTATCTCGTCGCTCCGCAAGTTTGGGCTTGGCGTCAAGGGCGCGTTAAAACCATCCGGCGGCTGGTCGATAAACTATTCTGCTTATTTCCTTTTGAGGAATCTTGGTTTCGCGAACGTGGCGTGGACGCCACATATATCGGTCACCCGCTCGCGGGCATGGTTCATACCAGTCAGTCCGCCGCCGCGTTCCGCATTGCTCACGGGTTGCCCACGCAGGGGCCGATCTTGACCCTGCTCCCGGGTAGCCGCGCGGGCGAAGCGCTGCGTCATTTGCCCGTCCTGCTTGAGACTGTGGAACTGCTGTGCAAGCGTTGGCCGGATGCTTCTTTTGTCCTGGCGACGCCTAAGGGATTTCAGGAAAACGATGTTTTCGCCAATTTTCAGGAACGAATCGCCGCCTTATCCATCCAAGTAATTGAAAACGAGGCTTGGGATTGCATTGGCCACGCGAGCTTGGCGCTCGCCGCCAGCGGTACCGTCACCATGGAGGCAGCGGTTCTGGGCACGCCAATGATTACCTTCTACAAGGTCACGGCGCTCAGTTGGTGGGCCGGTAGGCGTCTCGTCAAAGTCCCATATTTATCAATGGTTAACCTGATTGCCGGACGCCTGGTGGTGCCGGAGCTAATGCAAAACGATATGACGCCGGCGAGGCTGGCCGATACCGCTATAAACTTGCTTTCTTCAGAAAGCGAGTTAGCCCGCATGCGTGCCGATCTCGCCGCCGTGCGCTCCTCGCTTGTTTTGCCGGGGCCATCCGGCACCGATCCGCTAGGGTACGCCGCGTCTCTCATCGCCGCTAACCTGAGGATCGATCAGAACCTCCGGGAGACAATGAGTTAGATGATGCGCGCGCTTCGATCAACCTACTTGCTGGTTACGCTTGGCGGGGTTTTTTCCGCCGGTCTCCTGATGGCCGCCGACGACGGCAAGGCGCGCATCCAAGTGCAGAAATACAGCATTGACGCCGCCATCAATCCGCGCACGCAATCCATTGAGGCCACCGCCAAGATTGATTTCACTCCCCTTGACGACACGAATCAAGCCACTTTCGAACTGAACAACGCGCTCTCGGTTTCCAAAGCTTCCGATAACAAGGGCACCGCGGTTCCCACGCAGCGCAACACCAGTGACTTCACCGTGCGCGCGGTGTTTCCCTCGGGCCTGGTGAAGAATCAACCGGCATCTGTCTCGCTCACCTACGAAGGCAAGCTCACCGGCGCGGAAGATTCGCCCATTTCCGGGATTGCGTTCGCCGCTTTGCACGCGGATTACGGTTACCTTCTGTATCCGGCGCGCTGGTTTCCGGTGAGCGGTTATTCCACCAACCGTTTCATGGCCGATATCCGCATCACGACACCAGCCGACTATCGGGTGGTGGGCAACGGCGATATGAAAACAGATCGCGCGAAAGATGGCGGCTCCACCTTTTCCTTTCACTACGACAAGGCCGGCTTTCCCGGTAGCATCGCCATCGTGAAGGGCGATCCCGTGCGCGTCAGCTCGGAAGGAATCAATTCGCAAGCCTACTTCCGGGGCGAGAAGGCGGCATTCGCGCAGGCATACGGCGAGGAAACGGGCAAGATCATGACATTCTTCTCGTCGGAGTATGGTCTAGCGCCTTCCGCCAACCTGGCATTGGTTGAGACCGAAGACGGAGCGGTCAACGGATATTCTGCGCCAGGCATCATTTTTCTGTCGCCGGGCACGATTACCAGGCAGGTCAACACGCGCTTGCTCTCCAACCAGCTGGCGCGCCAATGGTGGGGCGTGCTCGTATCGCCCACCACGCGCAATCATCTCTGGCTGCAAAATGGCCCAGCGCGCTTTTCCGAATTGCTGTACACCGAGCACACCGCCGGCACCGCCACGATGGAAGCCGATTTGAAAAACACTTACGTTGAGGCGCTCACTGCGAAAGATCCGCCCGTGCTGCAAGCGGCGCGGCTCGATGATTATTCGCCCGAATATTGGGCGCTTACGTCGGCGAAAGGCGCGGCGATCTTGAACATGCTGCGCAACGTTGTGGGTGACGCAAATTTCAAAAAAGGCTTGAAAGCGTTTCTCGATCAGTACAGTTGGAAATCGGCCAACACGGAGGATTTCCGCAAGGTGATGGAGAAGGTGTCGAATGAGGAACTGCGCTATTTCTTTCTGCAATGGCTCGATTCCAGCGGGTCACCCGAATTCAAGCTGGAATACACGGTATTCCGCACGCAAACCGGCTTTCGCGTGGTGGGCAAAATAAATCAGGATCTGGATACCTTCCGCATGCCTGTCGATCTGCGTATCGAAACGGAAGGGAACCCGGAAGATAAAAAGGTTGAGGTCACCGGCACCTCCTCTGAATTCAGCGTGGATACCTTCGGCAAACCGCGAAGTCTAATTCTCGATCCCAACCACGTCCTATTGCACCTGGATTCCAGCATGCAGATTTCGGTCGCGATCCGGCGCGGCGAGCAGTTCTCCGCGATTAACGATTATTCGAACGCTCTCCGCGAATTCCAAAAGGCGCTGGAAGTAAACCGCAACAGTTCGCTCGCTCACTACCGTATCGGCGAGCTGTTTTTCAAGCAAAATAACTTCCAATCGGCCGCCAACGAATTCCGTTCGGCCATCAATGGCGACCTGGAGCCGAAATGGACCGAGGTCTGGTCGCATCTCAACCTGGGCAAGATCTTCGACGTCACGGGCCAGCGCGACCGGGCGGTGAACGAATATAAACAAGCCATTCGCACACACGACAATACCGGCGGGGCGCAGGAAGAAGCGGCGAAATATTCGGCTAAGCCCTACGAACAGAAAAATAGCGAGATCTAGAAAAAGCCAGAAGACCAGTGACCCGATCCCCAGCAAGGACATGCCGCCCGGCTCCGGCGCCGCGCTGCTGCCGGCGAGAATTGAGTCAGTACGCGCACGTGCACCGGGCCGGGGTCGAAAAACACGTAGTGACTGGCCACAATTGTCCCAGCACCCGGCGCGGTGCCGACATCCACGCTAAGTGGAGCGCAATTAAGATATTTTGCTCTTCGTCAAGGCCGAAAAGATTAGGACTCTGCTAGTGATTATTGCGCAAGAACAGCGAGGGGATCGTCGTTCGGCAAGCCGGCGCGAAGGAAGAGTAGCGAAATCTTGTCTAGTGGCAATCCACACAGCCTCGTAAATAGAAAGGGCTAGAGAGTAATCTTATGGTCAGGATTATTGCGCGCCCAGCACTAGTACTAAAGAGAGCGTTCGATAAGAGAGTTAAGACATGGGGTTTTTGCTCGCTTAGCCCGGTTTCAGTGATAATCTGAAGGTACCCGGGAAAGGGGTTTTTTTTTGGACGAAAGACTAAAGGATCTCGTGCAGGAGTTGGGAAACGCTATCAACGAATCCCTTTCCGACTCTGATCGCATCGCTGGAGCGATAGGCGAAATCAAACGTGCCGGTTACGATGTCTTCCTCGTACTTGAGGCGACCATTGGATTTAACAAGCGGGAGGATGAAGACGAGACTAAGTCCGGCAACGCTTCGGACACAGTCCTCTACGAGTCCACCGGCAAGATCCGCTTGACAACCCAAGATCAAAAGTTCTTGCGTGCGCTCAAGATCTCGACTGAAGAAGATCACAAGCCCTCGTAGTATTGGCGCATTGCGCTACAATCGGCGTTGATGCGTCGCTGTATTGCCGTCCTCCTTGCAGTAGTATGTGGTTGGATGCTGATGCTGCCCGTGTTTGGCGGCACTGCGGAATCGAATCTACCTGCCTGCTGCCGGAAAAATGGCAAGCACCATTGTGCGATGCTGGACAAGCTTGCCGCGCCAGGCGTCTCGTTTGCGGCTATTAAGGGGAAATGCCCCTCCTTTCCCCGTGCCACGGCGGCGGGACACATCGAGACGTTCAAAGCCGCTAAGAGGCTGGCCATTTTTGGCGGCACTTTCGGCCACCCCACTGTCTCTCCGCAGACCGAAGCCGGCTATCGTGTTTCCCGTTTCAGGTCCGAGCAAAAACGCGGCCCGCCATCTTTTCTCCTTTCCTAACTAGTTGCTGCTAGAAGGCCGAGCGCTCCCGCGTTCTCAGGAGATTCCTAATGTGGAGAAGATTCCGCCGTATATCCGTGGTGTTCCTCGCCATCGCTCCATTTGCTTGGGCGGTGGTGATGAGTTCTTTGCGTGGCGTTGTACACGATGCCGACCACCGGCCCATAGCCGGTGCGCATGTCGACGTGAAATCGGCTAGCTCCGATTTTGTGCAAACGCTGGCGACCGGTTCCGACGGTACGTTCGAAAGCGTGACGCTCCCAGTTGGCGAGTACCAAGTGACAGTGACTCGCGACGGTTTTCAGCCATCCGCGCAAAAGATCTTGCTTTCCTCGCGGGAAGCACCTATCCTGCATTTTCAATTGGCGATTGGCGCGACCGCTCAGGTAGTCAACGTCGAAGACATGGCGCTCACCGTGAATCCAGAGGCCGTAACCCCCACTACTATCGTCAGCCGTAGAGAAATCCGCGACACACCCGGCGCGGACCTGAGCAACAGCATGAACATGATCACCGACTACGTTCCTGGCGCTTGGATGACGCACGATCAACTGCACGTGCGCGGCGGCCATCAGGTGACTTGGGCAATCGACGGCGTGCCCATCCCGAACACCAATATCGCCAGCAACGTGGGTCCGCAGATCGATCCAAAAGATATCGACTATCTAGAGGCCGAGCGCGGCGGCTACTCGCCTGTTTACGGCGACCGCAGCTACGGCGTATTCAACGTGGTGCCGCGCACCGGTTTTGAGCGCAGCGGCGAAGGCGAGTTCTACGCTACATACGGCTCCTTCCAGCAGACAAACGATCAAGTCAACTTCGGCAGCCATACGGAAAAGTTCGCCTACTTTGGAAGCTTGAACGGGAATCGCAGCGATTACGGCCTGTCGTCTCCCGGCCCGCAGGTCTTACACGACCGGGTCTGGGGTCTGGGCGGAATGGCTAATCTCATTTACAACCCCAATGCGAACAATCAACTCCGCTTCATCGCCACCGCTCGCCGCGACGCCTATCAAATTCCGAACGACTCCGACACTCAAGCGGCTGGCGTACGCGATACCGAACGGGAGCGCGACACGACCGTGAGTTTGTCTTGGGTGCATACCATTGCGCCTGGCGTCCTTCTGACCGCGTCGCCCTTCTATCACTACAACCGCGCCAACTATGACGGCGATCCGAACGATACGCCCGTCAGTGCAACCCAACATCGCGGCTCGCAATACGCCGGTGCGCAAGCCACTATCGCGGCCGTTACCAAGAAACATAATCTGGTGCTCGGAGTTTACGGCTTTGGGCAGCGTGACGCGGAAATTGTGGGCCTGCTTGCGAATGACGGCTCAGGGGATTCTGTGCGGCAAACGAATATTGCAACAGGACAGCTTGAGTCCTTGTTTGTGGAAGATCAGTTCAAGGCAACCTCCTGGCTAACGCTCATTGCCGGCGCCCGCCTGACGCATTTCGCGGGATCGATTTCGGAAAATGCCGCCGATCCGAGGCTAGGCGGCTCGATTCGTATCCCCTATTTGCATTGGGTTCTTCGGGGATTCTGGGGCACGTATTATCAGGCGCCTCCGCTCTCCACCGTAAGCGGACCGCTGCTCGATTTCGCACTAGCCAAAGGCTTGGACTTCATCCCGCTACGCGGCGAGCGCGACCAGGAACACCAGTTCGGCTTGACGATCCCGCTGCGCGGCTGGTCTTTCGATGTCAACAACTATCACCAGCGAGCCCAAAACTATTTCGACCACAATGCCATCGGCAATTCGAATGTGTTCTTTCCCCTCACCATCGACCATGCGCGGCTGTACGGTTGGGAGGTGGCAGTGCGGTCACCACGGCTTTTTCATAGTGGGGAAGTCTATCTGGCCTACGCCCACGCGCATGCCGAAGGGGCGGGCGCAGTCTCCGGTGGATTGACGGACTTTTCGCCTCCACGCAATGGCTACTTCCAACTCGATCACGACCAGCGGCACACCTTTCACACCGGGTTCAATTTGAGATTGCCTCGTCAAGTGACCGCCGGCGGCAATCTCTACTACGGCTCAGGCTTCACGGATGGTTCGCCGGACTATCCAGGCCATCTGGCGGGACACACAACATTCGATTTCTCCCTCGGCAAAACCTTTGCGGAGCGCTTTACGCTATCGGTGACCGCTCTGAATTTAGCGAACAGAAGATATTTGTTGGATAACAGCCTGACTTTCGGCGGCACGCACTACGCGGATCCACGGCAGATTTACCTGCAACTGCGCTATCGCTTTCATTTGTAGGGTTGCAGTCTTATCGATTCCGGCGAGCCTTTCGGCACACTAGTCTCCCGTCACGCTTAGCGCTTTTTTAGCCCTTTGATCAAGCGGTTTTCAACAACTACGCGTGACAGGACACTAGCGAGGTCTTCGACCTCAAACCTACGAGCATAGAACATCCGAATTCCGTAGAATCTTGGTCATGCCAAGTATTCCGGAATTGCTAAGCGGACACGTCACGCTGGAAGTAGAGTGTTTAGACCGTCTGTATCTGAACGGGTACATCGGGCCGTTGGCGACATCGGGCGGACTGGTGACGTTCATGCGCGAGCAGTTAAACAAGCCGATCCCGTCACCGGTGGTGCTGGGCCAGGTAACGGAAAAGTTCCGCGATGCAGTGAAGGCGTTGGCGGAAAAAGAAGAGATTCCGATCTATCCGTTCAGTCACAAAGAACGGAAGGATGAGGTTGCCAACGAAATTCCCCGGCAGCGTGATATCCGCGACGGGATCGTCTTCGTTGGCGTGGCGCAGGAGAAAGCGCAGGCGTTTCAAGGTCAACGGGCAGTTCCAGCTCGCGCGCGACAAGACCGTGTACGGGAAGCAAGACGGAATTCAGCCTCTCACCCGATTTTGCCTCAACGGGGAGCCGAACATCGCAATGGCTCGCTCTTGCTGGCGTATTAGATATCCGCGCGGGCCTAGGAGCCTTGCGCGGAACGGATGACACCGTTGAGATCGGCGATGGATATACGCCGCTGCTCTCAAGGGCACTGGCTTCAAAAGTGCGTATCGAGCGACGATCAAGTGATGTGTGCCAAGGCCAGAATGGTAGGCACTTATGCATGGATAAGAAAATATTATATATCTAGTGGTGCTGCAAACGTTATTGATAAACTTCAACCCTAAGCAAAGTATCGAATCGACAAGAATATTAAGGCTATCCGCCCTCTAGTACTTTTAGGTGCCTTATTTGGGGAAACTACACAGGTCGATAAATCAGTCTTAACGAATTGGGGTGGATTTTAATAATGATGGAAAAAAAGGCGACCCTTGCAGCGTTTTGGCGTGGTTATGCCACGGCGCTGGACATTTGCCCGTTCAATCGACCGCGCGCTGCTCGCTTTGTTTTCCGAGGATATGATCTTTCAAAGATCAGTACATCCGATGCGCTAAACCAAGACTGGCGAATGGTGGGGGCTTCGATCACTTCTGCTCTTCAACAAATGAATGAGCGAGAAAATGAGCGACGACATATCGAGCAGCAGTGCAGCACCCGCTAAGCAACCGGTTGGAGAGACTCGCGCTCGACGCTCCAACAGTGTAGTTGCAGCTTTCTCAAGCGTCGTTCTCTGGGCCATTGCCACCACCCAGTCTGCTTTCTGGGTACGAGGATGCTTGCCCTGGAGCGGCTGATCGGATTATCCGCATGGCAGAACAAGAAGCGGAACACAGGCGTGCTATGGAAACAGTAATCGTAAATTCAGGGGCCCCGAAGTTGAAAGACAATTTAACGAATCCAAGCGAGGACAAATATGCGCGGTCCTGATTACCCTTTCGGCTATCGCAGCAGGAACTTATCTCGCCATGAATGGCCACGAGGTATCTGGAGGAGTCATCGGAGTTGGCGGAATTGGGGGAATAGTCACGACGTTCATCCTTGGTAGAAGTGGATCAAGGACGGAACACGCTCAACAAGAACCCAATCTGCCGGATTCGGAAGCGGTAAGGCCCAAAACTAATGGGAAGCAGAAACCCAAGAGGCAATAGCGTAAGGCGAACAAATTGCTGCCGTTTTCACTCTCGTTCATGGCAAGAGGCACTACCGGTAGAAACTAACCCTATGCTCGCCTGCGGGAAGCAACACAGAATTCAGCCTCTCACCCGCTTTCACCTCAAGAAACGGCGCTTCATCTACCTCGACCCGGGAAACAACGGAGTCGAATACCGCAATGGCGCGGCTCTTGCTGCCATATGAAATATCCGCCCTTCCGGCCGCGACCTGCGCGGTGCGGATGTCGCCGTTGAAATCGGCAATGGTTACGCCGGCCTGAAGGGCGCTGGCTTCAAAAGTATGCTTACCGGCGGGCGCCAGGATCGTTCGAGCGTTTTGCACCGGCCAAAGCATGCCGTCCATTTCCACCGCGCCTTGCCAAGACACGCGGGTGGGTTGTGCCGCATCGAGGGTGAGGACTCCAGCGCCATCAATCGCAGCCGAGGCGGTGTTGGCGGCTGCGGGCAGCAATGCCAAATCCTGCTTTTCCAGCGAATTTTCAAAATACAAGGCAACGCGCGAGAAGGACACCGCCGCCTCATGCACCAGTTCCAGCAGTTCCAAGCCGGTCTGCTTCTTAGTCGGATAAACGTCTTGGTAGCGTTCCACCACGTTGATATCGACGGCAAGATGGGAACGGTCGGGAGTGAGTGCGCGATATTGCTCGGCCAGTTTGGAATAGCGTTCGGGGCCCAGATTCCATAAGGTTGCCGGGTCCTCGACCAACAACGTGCTTTTGCGCGCCTGAATGAGCGGCAGGCTGCGGGCAATGTCGGCCCCGAGTGCATCACGAATACCGGGTTCAAAGCGGTCGTCAATATGAGTAAGGACGATATCGAGGTACGGTTTATCCGCGCGCGTTTTTTCGATTTCATCGAGCCATTGCGCCTGCAGATTTGAGGCGAGGTTCGCGCGGTAGTCGAGGAAACGCCGCAAATCGGCAGCCCGCGCGCCGGGCGCCAGTAGCGATTTCGGGTCAATGCCAGTTTGCTTCTTGTAGTCGGCCCTTACGTCGTCATTCATGGGCGTGAAGCGCGCTGGGTTGCCGGCGCCTTCGAGCGATTCGAAATAGAGTTCCGCGAGATTCACGCCGTCCCAATCGAAGCGGTTGAGCAGGCTGTCGATTAGTTTGGAAGTTGCGGCGCGGCAATCGTTGTTCTGCAGGTTCATCAGCTTGCGCCAATCGAGCTGCGCATCCTGGCCGGCGGCGGTTTTTTCGCGCCATTCAGGATGCCCGGCCCAGAACTTCTCACTCACATGCGGCAGTTCCAGCCAGGCGTAAACGAGAATGGCGTTGCGGTGGCAAGCCCGAATCAGCCTGGCGAGATATTCGTCTTGCACAGGATCGGCCTCCATCGTGTGCCAGGCCGCCACGTGCAAAATGCCGACGCCCGCTTCGCGCCAGCGGCGGGCCAGATAGTCGGCATCGGCGCGAATGCGGTAGGAGGAATCGAAGAACGCCCAAAGATTGGTGGCGTGCAACGGCAGATCCAACCCTAAGTCGACCAGCGCATGAATCAGATATGGATAACGTTCAATGCCACTAAGCCCAGGCGCGGTGGCCATCCACAAAATTGCGCCGTGAGCGGTCTGTTTACCGGCCAGAACGGGCGCTCCCTGCCAGCGTTCGGCCGCATAAACCGTGAAGCCCTCCGGCAACTGCGCCTTGGGAATTTCAGCCGGCTGTTCCCAAATGATTTGCATTTTGGGTGCGTGAGAATCCACAATCTGGCGTACCGCAATCTTTTCCTTTTGCGGAACGATTCCCAGGCCGCGGGCGGCCGGGCTATCGCCCTCAAGTATCAGCATGTGAGCTGCGGCAAGGGCGGCGCTGCCGGCTTTCGCGGAACTTCCCGCCACGATAATGGTGGGGTCGGAGATAGCGCGCTGGATCCCGACCGAGCCGAGGATCTTGCTCCAGGCCGTTGGACTGGCGCCCTCGGTCTGAAATGTTGTGGCGAACGCCGGTGCGGCGAGCAAAGCGGCGGCCAGCATCGGGACGGCTGAATATTTCATTTTGTTACGGCGTACCAAAAGCCAACGCGGATATCGTTATAGTTGGGGCGGCGCGGATTGTCGGCATTAACCAGATAAACGCCGTGCAGGAAATCGCCGGAAAAATAGACATTCCTAGGCAACCAACTCGGCCGGAACTTGATGCCCGGCCCGAACTCCACCGTGTTCGCCCAGTATTGTCGCTGCAGGTCCATCACCAGATTGCCGTTTAGCAGAAATTGCAGCGTGTTGCCTTCGCCGATGGGGAGCGTGTGGCCCAGCCGGTTTTGCGAATAGAACAGCCAGTCTTTGCCGAAGCGGCTCACATAGACGGCATCGCCGGTGGTCTCGTAGAAAGAGCCTGGCTTCGTGCTGCCAAGCAGCGAGCCGAAGCCTTTCGCGAAGTTGACACCGCCCCGGTAATCGGGAATGGCTGCACCAACGTTTTGGAGGTTGAGGTATTTGATGGATTCGCCCGCCTCCACCCAACCGGTGAGGCGATGCCATGTTTTAGACGCCGCCCCCACGCCAAAAATAAATGAGCTCTCGGATAAGCTTTGCGCGAACTGGACATGTTGCGAAATCAGTCCGGTTCTCACGTCTCCGGTGAATCGCGTGGATACGTAAAACGAAACGAGCTTGTTTACCTGCCCCAAGCCGGGAATCGGAATCGTACGTTTGATTTGACCGTACGTGAAAAAATCGCGCCAGCGGGTGGAAAACATCGGCATCGTCCAAACGGTGGTGTGCGGCAGCACGTCGCCATTCAAAGTGTGGAACGCTTTAGCGGCTTCGCTGGCAATTTGCTTATCTTCGGCGTGCCGCGCCCGGTCGAACCAGACCTTGGCCTCGTCGTCGCGTTGGGCGGCATTGTAGGCCCACCCGAGTTTCAGCATCACCTCGGGGTCTTTGGAATCTTGCTCGTAGGCTTCGTGCAGATATTTGATGGCGTCGTTGTTGTAACCGGCGGCCAGACTTTTCAGGCCCATGGCTTTGGAGTTCAGCGACGCACTAGGCCCGGCATGAGGAATATCTTCGGGGCGCGTCTTGAAGCCGCGCAGCGCGTTGAGTTGCTCACGGGCCGGCGAATCTTTTGGATTTAAGCTGAGAATCGTCTCGAGTTGCTCAATCGCCTTGGCCTTGTCGTTCATCGCCAGGTAAAGATAGGCGAGTTCGCGGCGCAGCGTGAAGTTGCGCGGCTCGAGTTTCAATGCATTGAGGAATTCGTAAGGATACGGATAGCGAGTCCCGTAGAGTTCCAGCGCCTGTTCCGCCGTGCGCGATTCCGAGGAACGCGAGGCGGCCAGCAGGGCGGCCTGGGCTTCTTCGCCCCGATCGATTTGTCGCCACACGCGTGCCAGAATCAGCAGTAGTTCGCCCATCTGCGGCTTGAGCGCCCGGCACACTTCATATTCGCGCGCGGCAGTCGAAAGCTCATCGCGCAGTTCGGCCAGTTGCGCCACTTCCCAGTGCGCGCTAAACATGCTCAGATCGTTCGGTTTGGGCGATTCCGCCAGCGCCTGCTGCCAGCGGGCGATGCCACTGGCTAGTGGCGCGTCGATGTTTTGAAAGGCTTGCTCGGCGGTTTTCCGCGTGGCGGGCGTGCCGGTCTTGCGCAGCCTGTCGAACACGCGGCGCGCCTCAATGGGCTGTTTCGTTTCGAAAGCGAGGAAGGCGAATTCGAGGGCGGCGGTTTCGTCTTGCGGATTAAGCTTAAGCGCGGCGGAAAACTCGTCGCGGGCGGCCGCGTTTTCACCGGCTTTCAGAAACGTGTAAGCGAGGTCTTTGTGGAGGCCGGCGCTGGCGGGTTGCAGCGCCATGCCTTTGCGGAAAAGTTCGATCGCGAGGTCGTAGTCTTTCTTTTGCAGCTCCGCATAGGCTCTGGTCAGGTCCGCTTGACCGGGCGGCGCCTGGCCCAGAACGAGCGCGGCGGTTGTAAAGAAGATGATGATTGCCGTCCGCAGGCAAGAAAGCATAGACATGTTCCTGGGAAGAAGTGTGCGCGGGCGGGGGAATTCTCTGTAGGAGAAATCGGAGGGATTCGAATACGATGATGGCCAATTTGACCGTACATATATGGTATGAGTGTATGTATGAAGAAGACCCTAAACATCGACGACGAACTTTTCGCACAAGCGAAGGCGGCCTGCGGTGCGGCCAACGATACCGAAACGGTCCGTTTGGGGCTTGAGGCGCTGGTGCGCCGCGCAGCCTATGAACGGCTGAGGTCTCTTCTCGGGAGCGAACCACACGCGCAGGATGTTCCCAGGCGGCGTGAGAAGACGTCTTCCAAACGTAAGGTGGCCTGATGGTTCTGGTCGACACCTCGGTTTGGATTCGCTCCCTCGCAAACCGCGCGCCCTACGCCGCTGAGCTAGGTAGACTCCTCACCCTGGAGGATGTGGCCGGACACGAACTGGTTTATGGTGAACTCCTGATCGGTGACCGCGGGGGCCGCCGGAAGTTACTAGCCGCCTACGAGCGTATCCATCGGGCGCTTACGGTGCCGCACGATGAAGTCGTCCGGTTCGTCCGCGAACGGGATCTGCATGGCCGGGGTGTCGGCTGGATCGATATCCACCTGTTGGCCTCCGCCCTGGTGGAGCGGTTGAAGCTGTGGACCGCCGATCCACGATTTGCCGCAGTAGCTGAGGAGCTTGGAGTGGAGTACGAGGCGTGACAGTAAGTATTCGCCTATTTGGCCGGTGTCGGCAAAGCCATCGCTTTCGTTTGAGAAGCGCACCATTGGCGCCACATCCAGCGGTAGCCTTCTTCCAACTCCCGCACGACGATCTCGGGCCGGCAGACAGAAGACTCAGCCATCCGCTGGCGGAGCTCCGCGCGCAGTTTCGCCAAGGCGGGCAGGTCGGCGGCTTTAGCGCTGGCTATGGCTATGTAGTCTCCCGTGGATGACGCGACCCAGTCTTCGAGGCCGATACGGGAAAGGATCGCACCGCTGACTCGACTGGAATGCCTATCCCCTGCAAAGGTAACGACGGGAACACCCATCCAAAGGCAAGTGCAGGTGGTGATCTCGCCACTGTAAGGGAAACTGTCCAGGGCAATATCGACGCTTGCGACAGTGCCAGGATAGTCGCACTTGTTTTTCACGCCGGCAAACTCGATCCGGTTTGCCTCGATCTCGCGGCGGCCTAAAGCGCTTAGCACGCGCCTTGACGCGAAGCTCCCAACCTCCGCCAGTTCCCGGTCGGCATGTTGTATCAGAAG
>Ga0209068_10001071_pt1 | contig 13819 bp, 16 predicted proteins | sample ColStrG_CSR_2012_FD_187200 | JGI IMG/M metagenome (GOLD analysis project Ga0209068, IMG submission 187200) | Freshwater sediment microbial communities in response to fracking from Pennsylvania, USA - Cold Stream Run_MetaG_CSR_2012 (SPAdes)... | ecosystem: Environmental > Aquatic > Freshwater >... | reverse complement strand
AAGTCGTGGGTGAGGTCACGATAAATCTCACCTGGATCCTTGCCCGTGCGTGCCGTGATCTCAGCTGCGAGCAAGCAAGGAACGATGCCGTCTTTATCCGTGGTCCAGACGCTGCCGTCGCGCCGGAGAAAGGAGGAACCGGCGCTCTCCTCGCCGGCAAAACCTAAGCGGCCGGAGAGCAATCCTTCGACAAACCACTTAAAACCTACTGGAACTTCATAAAGCCGCCGAGCCAAACGAGCGCTGACACGATCTATCATGCTGCTGCTCACTACGGTCTTGCCGTCGGCGACGTCCTCACTCCAATTGGGCCGGTTCTCGAACAAATAGCTCACGCACACGGAGAGGTAGTGATTCGGAGGCAGCAACCCGCTTCCTTTCGTCACGATGCCGTGGCGGTCGTGATCGGTATCGCTGGCAAACGCAATATCGAACTTGTCTTTCAATGCGATGAGTCTCTGCATCGCATATGGCGAGGAAGGATCCATGCGAATCTTTCCGTCCCAATCCACACTCATGAAGCGAAATGTCGGATCCACAGATTGGTTGACGATCGTCAGATCGAGACCATATTGCTCGGCGATCCGCGGCCAATAACCGATGCCCGCTCCCCCGAGGGGATCCACGCCAAGCTTAATCTTGGCGTCGCGCACCGCGTTCATATCGACAACGCTGTTGAGATCGCCGACATAGGCGCTTAAGAAGTCGTGTTTATGAGTTGTTGGTGCACGCAGGGCTTTGGCAAACTGCGTGCGCTGAACACCGTCAAGGCTGCCCTGGATATAATCATTGGCTTTCGATTCAATCCACGAAGTCACGCTTGAATCCGCTGGTCCTCCATGCGGCGGGTCGTATTTGAAACCGCCGTCGTCAGGAGGATTGTGAGACGGCGTAATTACGATACCGTCGGCAAGACCTGACTTTCGTCCGCGGTTGTAAAGCAGAATCGCTTGGGAGATGGCTGGCGTCGGGGTATAGGGTGTGCCTTCGGAGAGCATGACTTCAATGTTGTTTGCGGCAAGTACTTCCATCGCGCTCGCAAATGCCGGCTCGGACAGAGCGTGGGTATCCATCCCAAGAAACAGCGGCCCATCAATCTTCTGTAGCTTGCGGTAATCACAAATCGCCTGAGTAATGGCCAGGATGTGCCATTCGTTGAACGCCACGTCGAAAGCGGACCCGCGATGACCGGACGTACCGAAAACAACCCTCTGTCTCAGGTCACTCGGATCGGGCCGTAACTCGTAATAGGCTGTGACGAGCTTCGGCCCGTTAACAAGGATGGATGGGTCAGCCGGCTTCCCGGCAGCAGGGCTAATGGTCATGCCGCACCTCATCGCTCTCCGTGCTGTCATCCGTTAAGAGAATGGCACTTGATCGACCCTCGAGCCGAAAATCGACTTGCCCCTGCATGGAAGGCTCTTTCCCCGGGTCGAAGAGATCGTCGGGCGCAGTCCGGGAAGTATCCACCGCCAACCGCCAGATCTTCCCGGCCGACAAGGGGGGAATGGAAAAATCAACAGGCTTGGTGTCGGCGTTAAACAGGAGGAACAGGTCCGGTTCTGTCTGTCCCGGAATCAGACACGCGAAGCACTTCAGCCGCTGGTCCGCCCAGTCGGGAGTGGCACCGTTTGGCGCAAACCACTTTATGTCCGCATCCGTGTAGAACGTTTCTCTTCGTAAAACAGAATGAGCCCGGCGAAACGCGATCATTCCCCGAGTGAAGCGCTGGATCTCTTTGTGTTTTTCGAGCAGGCTCCAGTCAAACCAGCTTACCTCGTTATCCTGGCAGTAGGCATTGTTATTGCCGCGCTGCGTGCGGCGAAACTCATCGCCGCCGAGCAACATTGGAACCCCGCGAGAGATAAACATGGTCAACAGGAAATTCTTGATCAAGCGGTTCCGCATTCTCTCGACATCGGGATCATCGCTTGGCCCTTCGACCCCACAATTGTCACTGTAGTTGGCATCGGTTCCATCATGGTTAAACTCGCCATTTTCGTCATTGTGCTTCTGCTTGTAGCTGACCAGATCGCTCAGCGTGAAGCCGTCATGACAAGTAATGAAATTGAGGCTACTCGCGGGACCCTTGCCTGAGCTTTGGTACAAATCCTGGCTTCCACAGATTCGGCTTGCGAACAATCCGATCATGCCCGCGTCGCCAACCCAGAAGCGGCGCACATCGTCCCGGAAACGGCCGTTCCATTCCGTCCATCGTGTGGTGGAAAAACTTCCCACTTGATAGGCGCCACCTGCGTCCCAAGCCTCCGCGATAATTTTTACGTCCCGCAAGATGGGATCCTCCGCAATGTCCTCGAGAAGCGGAGCGTTGCGGAGAATGTTCCCATGCTCATCTCGGCCCAGCACCGAAGCGAGGTCGAAGCGAAAGCCGTCCACGTGCATGTGCATGACCCAGTAACGGAGCACATTCCTGACGAACTCCCGCACAACGGGATGATTTGCGTTCAGCGTATTGCCAACACCGGTGAAGTCCTTGTAGTATCGGCGCCCGTTCTCTTGCAACATATAGAAGATTGAGTTCTCAATACCGCGCAGTGAAATCGTTGGTCCCAGTTCATCTCCCTCGGCCGTGTGGTTCAACACAATATCCAAGATCACTTCTATGCCTGAGCGGTGAAAAGCCTTGACCATCTCTCGGAACTCCTGGATCTGCTGAACATGAGCTGCTCCAAAGCGATAGGACTGCTTGGGAGCGAAAAAGGCGACGGGATCGTAGCCCCAGTAGTTCTTGAGTTTCTCGCCTGTGACTGGATTCCGCCGGTTGGATTCGTTTTCGTTGAATTCAAGAACAGGCATCAACTCAATGGCGGTGATTCCCAGGTCTAGGAGATACAGTATTTTTTCGGTCAGGCCAGCGAAGGTTCCGGGATGCGCCACGCCCGAACTCGGATGGATCGTGAACCCGCGAACGTGCGTCTCATAGACGACTGTGTCGGAGGCAGAGTGCTTGGGAGGCGAATCCGTTTCCCAGTCGAAATGGTCGTTGGTAAAAATGCACTTCGGCGTGGAACCCGCATCATCAACCATCGAAATGCTTGAGTCAGTCAGGCTGCTGGATGAATCGTAGCCGCGGGCGGCGAGAAAATCCCAATTCTCGACCCCGGCAATTGCTCTGGCATACGGATCCAGAAGCAACTTATGTGGGTTGAAGCGATGGCCCTGTTCGGGTTGATACGGCCCCTCGACGCGATAGCCGTAGAGCTGGCCTGCGGGAATGCCTCGCACCCAGACATGCCAGACGTCGCCCGTCCGATGACGCACCGGATCGAAGTCAATGATTCTGCTCGGGGAGGAATCGTCAGAATTCTGATAGAACTCGAGACGAACACCAGTTGCGTGACGGCTGAACAAAACAAAATTCACTCCGTCTCCTTGTTGGTGCGCGCCTCCAATCGGGAGAGGGTTTCCCGCCTGAACGTCGCCCGCATCAGGCGGCTCTGCGAAAGCATTCGCCAGATTCCGCTCTGTCGCTGATTCAGTCATTGACATAGCTTTTCCATCTCAAGACGGCGACACCCGCGCCGCCCCGAGTAGCGCTGCGACGCATTCATAGTCGTCTCCGGCGGTGATGCGATCCAGTTTCCGCGGCGGCGTTGTGGGCATTCTTGATTAAGCCAGAAGGGTGGAGATGAGTCTATTAGACGTTGGTATTGACCGATGCCTTTCGGATAGGCCATATGTTGGCAGGCGAGCAGACTAAGCGAACCTTCGGCTGATGCAGTCCAGTAGACATGGCCAACCCCGCAGAAATAGTCTGCGCCCCGCTGTTACCCGATCCGAAAGTGTTGGTCAACACCTTCGTCCAATAGCCTGATTCTTGTCCTTGTGGCGTAATCACGTAGATCGCCTCCGGGGATTGAATAGATGAGGTTCTGAGCTACCAAACGCTAATACCTGATCACTGGAGACGAGTTCGGAGATCGAATGCTTTCAAAATGTGCCAATCCAACCTGTCCGATTACGTTCCGCTACCTTCACGAAGGAAGGCTGTATCTAATTGCCTCCAGGGAAACGCTAGCTGCGCACAAACCGAGACGCTCAAGCAAGTCCGGGCAACTCGAATACGCATGGCTATGTTCCTCTTGCTCTCTGTATTTAACAATTCGAATTGACGAAGAATTTGGGACGAGAGTGGTTCGGAAGTTAGAACTGAAGAATGGCTCCAAGTTCGGTACGCCAGCTAGTGACATGAACAAGGTGGACACAGCCTAGAGAGCTCTCGTGTCGCGCCTAGCTGAGACGGGTTCCGTCCGATCACGCTTCTGCCACATAGGCGTCGATCAAATGACGCACCGTGGGTTCTCCAGAAAGACAGATGCTAATTCTCTGTTCCAACTCCCGATCGGCCTGGGTTTGCCTATCATGCTGACGCAGGTGCTCGGTCAGCGCAACATAAATCGGCCCAGCGTGGAGTGAGACCATCAACCATGCAGCGCCAACGTTCTGCATGAAAGCGCCGGCATCTGAAACGACGTCCGCGATCAGCAGATTGCGAAAAAACCGTTACTCGAAGCGGTCGCCACAGATTTGGGGAAGCAGTCGGCTTCATTTCTCTCCGCTGGCCTGTTTGTTCCATCCGTGGAAACGCGAGAGGTCGCCCATACTCCATGCCTTACGAAGTTCAGGAGAGCTCAGATCCCAATCTGGGCGGATTTTACTCGTCACGGTACGGAGGTCGTGCCAAAGATCGACGACCGACGGGCGGCCCCAGAACCAGTAGCCGTTATAGATGCTGTAAATGACGAGGCCCGGCTTGAGCACGAGCGTATGCGGGATCATCGGATTGTGCTCGGGGTCGGTATACTCCTGGATGTCGAGATCCTTCTGAACCGACCGGTCCGGGTCCGAAAGGAATGGCCACTGGGCTCCGACTGACGCACGGAACTCCTGAAGGGTATGGTGATCGTCGGTGGCGATCGTGGCGATCTGCGTGTAGGCCACAGAGATTTTCGGGTAGAACGTGGCGAGTTCCAAATGCTGCTGATGCTCCTTGGGGCAATAGTGGCCGCGCGCCAGCGTCAGGATCAGCGGATCCTTGCCCTGTAGCTCGCTGAGCTTGCGCAGGTTGCCCGTGTGATCGGGCAGTTCGTAGTCGGGGAAAATGCCTCCGGGCGCGATGTCAGAACGCATGATTAGGCTCCTCATTCTCTTAAAAATCCGGAGTGACACACGCGTTTGGCTGGGAACGGCTTGCGAGCGGAAGGCCGACATTTTCTGAAAGCAATCCGCGCATTCCTACCTCGTCGAACTCCAGCGTCTGCCTAGAATCTAGCGATACAACGACGCTGAACTCAGGGTTTCAGGGCTCGCGATAGGGCCCTTCATCTGGCTCCAGGCGGACACTCAAGAGCGAAAACTGCTCTTGCGAATCCCGCACACGCAAAGCAGTTTCCGCCGCGTACCAATCAATTTCAGGCGAACCGGACGGGTGGCCCCTGCGCTCCCACAATTCGTAGGCGAGCTTCGCAATCTCATCGTGTCTGTGTGCCTTCGTCATTTGTTCCTCCTGGTCGCATACCCAGCGCGACCCAACGGGACTCTGAAGGGCGGCTTCACCCTGCTTGTCGCGCCGCAGAACCCTGGCGTGAAGAACCGACGAATCCTTGGACCAGTGCGGCGATTTCGTCTGCGGCGGTGTCCAAGGCGAAGTGGCCGCCATCGACGATGTGAACTTCAGCTTTGGGGACATCGCGGCGATAGGACTCTGGCTCTGAGGGGTCGAACGAAGACTCATACTTACCCCAGATCACCAGCAGGCGCGGCTGGTTCTCGCGCATCCATGCTTGCCATTTCGGGTAGGAATCGACGTTGGTGCGGTAATCGTAGAAGAGGTCACTTTGAATGTCAGCCTGGCCGGGCTGATTTATGAAATAAAATTCGTCGGTCCAGAGATCGGGATCATGGCGTTCCACATCTGGATAATTCCCCGCGTGGCGGGCTTTCGTGGTTGCAAGCGACAGGAGATTTGTGCGCAGCGCGCTTTCGTTGGCGGCGCGGTCGGCCCAAAAGGCGCGCCGCGTTTTCCAGTTCTCGCCGAGACCGGTGTTGTGTGCTACCGCGTCCTGAACGATGAGAGCTTCGACCCTGTCCGGGTGAGCCAAGATCATGCGAAAACCGACGGGGCCACCGTAATCCTGCATGTAGAGGCTGAAGTTGGAGAGACCGAGCGCTTCGGTGAAGTGATTCATGATTTCCGCGATGTGATCGAAGGTGTACGCAAATTTCTTCGGGTCCGGCCAATCGCTGTGTCCGAAGCCGGGGTAATCGGGCGCGACGAGGTGAAAGCGATCGGAAAGACGAGCGAAGAGAGGCTCGAACATTCGCGAGGAGGACGGCAGGCCGTGCAGCAGGAGAATCGTCGGGGCGTCTTTCGGGCCAGACTCCCGGTAGAAAATCGACAGCCCGTCGATCTGTGCGCTGCGATAAAACGTCGGATACTTCATGATGTCCCTCTCTAAACTTGTGGACGTCGTCTCATTCCTGTCTGCTTTAGTTTCCGGCATCAAGGTGCATACCGAGTAAAGACAAGGTCACTCCCTTTAGTCTTCTCGTGGCAGGGGAAGCAGCTTTTCATAAACGCCGGGTCGCCAGGTTTGCCGTTTGCAAAGTGACCGAAGCCCCACCCGCCGGTTGCCGCGTACTTGGTTGAGTCCTTGACCATAAACTGAACATTCGTGGGGGCGCCGGGAACGAAAGATTGGGCCTGACCAAAGACCTTGTTGTTTTCATCTGAGGGGACGTGATGGTAATGCAAAGCAGCAATGATCGTGCCGTCCGGGAACGGAAGCTTACCTTCACGATAGGCGTTGATCGCTACATCGTTGCCCAAGATGGCACCCAAGCTGTGGAGGTTGCCTTCTTCATGGGCCGAAGAAATCCATCTCCAGTCGCGATAGCCGTTAGGGATGTCGGTCACGTAGGGGGCGGATTGCCCGTCCGCGTGGCCGGCGGCGGGCCTAATGAGAGCGACCAGACCGACGGTTATTGCAACTGCACTCAAGAACAATGTGAAGCGTTTCATAATGGTTGTTCCAATCAATATGCTTCGGTAAACAAAATCCGATGAGGCATCACACCAGAAGCGCGGATGCGAAACAATTGGACGATAGTATTGGCGAAACGTGCGGAGCAATCGATGACGCGGGCGTTCGATGACCTCGGGCTGGAATTCTCCGATTTGCCAATCGAGCCGAGGCTGCCACTGTGACCGCGCGCCAATCTCGACTACTGGCCAGAGCCGTCCTATCCATCAGTAGCTCTGACTCGTCGAGCCAGTCTTCTGTCGAAAGTCTAGCCTGCTCTGGGCCGAACAGGTCCGACACCGCGCGGATGAACGCCGACAACTCGCGCATTGCCATGTTGATCTGGTCTGCACAAGTCGAATTGCGAATCGATACTTCCCTGTCCATGGAACCTCCCCGTATTTAAGGTGCGTAATGGGTGAAGACAAAGTCACGAGCTTTGACAGGTTCGTGGCAAGGAAAGCAGGTTTTGAGTAACGCCGCGTCCGCAGGTTTGCCGTCTTTGAATTGAGCAAACCCCCAGCCACCGGTCGCGGCATATTTTTTCGAGTCTTTGACCATAAACTGAACGTTCGTGGCGGGTCCGGCCACGAAAGACTGGGAACGGCCAAAGACTTTGTTGTTTTCCTCGGACGGAACGTAACTCCAGGCGAGGCGTGCAATGATTGTGCCGTCCGGGAACGGCAGCTTCCCCTCACGGTAGGCTTGGATCGCTGCATCGTTGCCGAGGAGGGCGCGAAGATCGTTGAGATTGCCTTCTTCGTGGGCCACCGAGATCAGCTTCCAGTCGCGGTATCCGGGAGGGCTCTTGATTCCGAAAACCGGGTCGGCCTCCCCATCGGCGCGTCCAGAGGCGTGAGCCATGTAGACGACCATGCCAGTTAGCGCCATAGCTCCTAATAGCACGTAAGCAAACCCTTTCATACGATGTGCTCTTTTCCAAAATGCGTAGCTAGGAGAACAGATGCTTAGGAGATGAACAATTGGACGATGGTATTAGCGATATTTGGTAGGGTTAGACACTGTTCGTGCGACTGAAGTGGGATGAGCGACCGCTACGGGGACGCCACTTGGCGTACCAAATGCTATGAGACGCAACACGATCCCCAGATCGTTGATTTCCCCGGGTCGTCGTTCTAGAATTCCCTGAAGGGTGGGGCGCCATCATTTAGCCCTGCACAGCGAAACATGCCTTTAAGGGCGCGCACTTAGCCCATGAATGGGGTGACCTCAAATGTCGCAACGCACACCAACCGTCTTCGTTGTTGACGATGACGTCTCCGTGCGCGAATCGCTGGAATCGCTGATTCGCTGTGAAGGCTGGATGCCGAAGACATTCGAGTCCTCCCAAGAATTCCTTGACCACCCACGAGTTCCGGTTCCTAACTGCCTCGTACTTGACGTTTCCCTTCCCGGTCTCAACGGTCTCGCCCTCCAAAGCCTCATCGCCGGCGAACGCACTGACATGCCGATCATCTTCATTACGGGCCATGGCGATGTGCCCATGACGGTTCAAGCCATGAAGGCGGGGGCGGTCGAGTTCCTGACGAAGCCATTCAATGATGAGGTGTTGTTGGCCGCCGTCCGGGCAGCGCTCGAACGGAGCCGGGTTGCGCAAAGCCTGGAGGCCGAAATGAGGGTACTCCGGGACCGTTACACATCACTTTCGCCGCGGGAACGGCAAGTGATGGCGTTGGTGGTTTCCGGTCTTTTGAATAAACAAGTTGCCGGTGAACTCGGCATCAGCGAGATCACGGTGAAGGCACACCGCGGCAAGGTGATGCAAAAGATGAAGGCCGACTCCCTTGCCGATCTGGTGAAAATGGCCGCGAGGCTCCGCCCCGCCCCCGCAGCGACTACGGCGGCGTAGCGGCCAGATTTTACTATTGTAAATTGTTTGTAAAGGATGCGGAATTCGCGGGTGCCTTCCTTTAGAATTTCTGGTGGAACCTGCGGTTTTGCCGACGTTCCATCGCAGGAGAGCACCATGAAGAAGACCACGGCCCCGATTTCCCTCGCTGGCTCCCAGCTCGGCGAAGTGCGCCATGTCTGCGCGTTTTTTAATAACGAAGACGAAGAGTATCGCGTGCTGCTTCCGTTCATTAAGGACGGGTTCGAGTGTGGTGACAAAGCGGTTCACGTCGTCAATCCGGATCAACGTAACAACCATCTTCAACGGTTGGGCACGGCGGGCATCGATCCAACAGCCGCCGAGCAGAGCGGGCAGTTGGAGGTTCGGATCAACACCGAGGCGTACATTCGGGACGGCCGTTTCGATCAGGACCGAATGCTGGCAGCATTCGAGCAGATGGCTAGTGGCAATGCCAAGGGTGGATTCCCGCTTAGCCGTATTTGCTGCCGGATGGATTGGGCGGTGGCAGATCAATCCTACATCGACGATCTGGTTGAATTCGAATCGCGCGTGAATGATGTGTGGCGTAGCCACGACGATGCGGTGATCTGCACTTACCAACTCAGCAAATTTGGAGGCGACACCCTGATCGACATCATGCGGACTCATCCCATGATCATCATCGGCGGCCTCCTGCAACGGAATCCGTTCTACGTACCACCTGAGGAATTCCTGCGCGAGGTCCGCCAACGTCGTGCCCTGCGATCTTCCCCATCCTCCGCGGCTGCCTGATATGGAAGCCCAACCCGAACTTGCCGCCGGCGAAATCAAGCACCTGCAGCGGTGCATTGGCGATCTTGTCAGCTTGCTTACTCTTCCCGCGCTCTGGAGTGGCGGCGATCCATCTCAGGTTCTTCAGATTTTGCTCGGTGCGCTCCAGCGCATGCTGCGCCTCGACCTGGTCTGTGTGCGACTCAAGGATCCGGTCGGCGAGCTGCCGGTTGAGATTGTCCAGGTTGCCCAATTACACGGACCAATGCCTCCCGCTCACGAGATCTGGGAAGCGCTCAGCCACTCGTTCGAGGACAATTCGCGGAAATGGCCTCCACTGCTTCGGAACCTTATGGGTGAAGGAGACGTTTCGATCGTGCCTCTTCCACTGGGGCTACAGGGCGAACTTGGCATGATCGTGGTAGCTGCCTCGCGAGAAGATTTTCCGCGCCAAACCGAGGCGCTCCTCTTGAATGTAGCAGCGAATCAGGCGGTCCTAGGGCTGCAGGAGGCGCGGCTTCTGAGCCAACAGAGGCATGTGGCCGAGGAACTCGATGGGCAGGTCGCGCAACGAACTTCCGAACTCGCGGCCGCCAACGAAGAGCTCAAAAAGCAACTCGCTGAACGCAGACTGGTAGAAGAGAGGCTCGGGCAAGAGGAGCAGGAACTGAAGCGCAGCGAGGTCCGCAAGGCGGCCATCGTGGACTCCGCGCTCGACTGCATTGTCACGATCGATCATGAGGGCTGCCTCACGGAGTTCAATCCCGCGGCGGAGCGAACCTTCGGCTACCGGCGGGACGAAGTCTTGGGAAAGCATATGGCGGACGTCATCATTCCACCGTCTCTCCGGGAGGAGCATCGGCAGGGCTTTGCCCGCTACCAAGCCACGAGCGAGGCGCGAGTGCTTGGGAAGCGCATCGAGATGACCGCAGTACGTGCTGACGGAAGCGAATTCCCCGTCGAGCTGGCAATCACAAGAATTCCGTTGGAAGGGCCGCCGTCCTTCACTGGCCATCTGCGCGACATCACCGAAAGCAAACGGGCGGAACAGGCACTACGGCGCAGCCAGGCATTCCTTGCGGAGGGTCAACATCTCGGTCAAATCGGCAGCTTTTCCTGGCGCGTGGCAACAGACGAAATCACCTGGTCAGAGGAGCTCTACCGCATCTACGAGCTTGAGATCGGCTTACCCGTGACGCTGGAACTGATCCGTAGCCGAGTTCATCCAGAAGACGTGAGTTTGATCGAGAAAATGAAGATGGTGGACCAGGCACGAGAGGGCGGCCACGACTTTGAATGGCATTTCCGCTTGTTGATGCCGGACCGGTCGATCAAGTACATGCATGCGGTCGCTCATGCGATCCGGGACCAGGATGGCCAACTGGAGTACATCGCCTCAGTTCAGGATGTCACGGCGCGCCGGCTGACGGAAGAGGCACGTGACAAGGCTCGATCGGAACTTATGCACATGACCAGGGTGATGAGCCTCGGAACGCTGACGGCTTCGATCGCCCACGAACTCAACCAGCCGCTATCGGGCATCGTCACGAACGCCAGTACCTGTATGCGAATGCTGGCCGCCGATCCTCCAAACGTCGACGGCGCACGCGAAACTGCACGGCGCACCATTCGCGATGGCAACCGAGCCTCCGAGATGATCACACGATTGCGTGCGCTCTTTAGCAAGAAAGCGGCTACGACTCAGTCGATGGACCTGAATGAGGCTACACAAGAGGTAATCGCGTTGTCATTGAGCGAACTTCAGGACAACCGTGTGATCCTGCGGCCGGAACTTGCCCACGACCTTCCGCCGGTCACCGGTGATCGGGTTCAGCTGCAACAGGTCATCCTGAACCTGATCCGGAATGCCTCCGACGCGATGAATGCGGTCGACGATCGTCCGCGGCAGTTGCTGATTAAAACCGAACTGCACGAAGATGATCATGTGCGACTGACGGTGCAGGATGCGGGAGTTGGGTTCGACCCACAGGCCGCAGACAGGCTCTTCGAGTCGTTCTACACCACCAAGAATGACGGCATGGGAATTGGGCTTTCTGTCAGTCGCTCGATTATTGAGAGCCATCACGGCCGTTTGTGGGCAACACGGAATAATGGTCCGGGGGCAACGTTTTCATTCTTGATTCCTCGCGCATTAGAGGCTGCGACAGGCGCAGAGAGTGATCGTGCCATTTCGACAACTGAGGCAGCGGATGCGGCTTGAAGAATCTGCGACCCGTACGAGCCGTCACCGAAATTATCTGTGCGGTTTGGCTTCGCAGCGTGGCGCTCTGATCTAACTGTTCCTCTGTACCTGTTCCTCTGTAACTGTCCCAGCCATTGATCGGCAGACCAATACTAAAGTGCAATAGACAGTGCTCCCCGACATGGCGCACCTTCGAATAGTGGAGGATTGGCGAGAGAGCGCCCCGCGGATGAGTCTGGCCGTCAATTCGCTGCCCAGATTGGTACGGACAGCGCTCCGTGACGGGCACGTCGACTTCCTCACCAACGCGAACGCGAATGGCGAGTTCAGCGTTGCCGAACCCCGTGGTTGCGGGTGCGGCATGGAAAATATGATAGTCAGGCGTTCGCTGGTGTCCGTGGTGGATGACGACGAATCTGTGCGTGAGTCGCTACCCGATCTGCTGAAGGAGTTCGGCTTTGAAGCCCGCACGTTTTCGTCGCCGGAAGAGTTTCTCGCGTCCGACTGCATCGGCCAAACCAAATGCCTGATACTTGATATCGCCATGCCGGGGATGAGCGGACCCGACCTGCAGCGCGAATTGAAGTTTCGCGGACAGAAAATTCCGATCATCTTCATCACGGCCAGCACAGATTGGACGGTTCGCCCGCAACTACTCGAACAGGGAGCGGTCGAGTGCCTGTTCAAGCCATTCAGCGACACAGCTCTGCTTGAGGCACTTAATTCGGCACTTCACTTGAAGTGAGAGTTCTGCACTCTGTTACTCATGTGGAACAAAAGAATGCAGCGTGCGAGCTTGCAGGAAGTGGTTGATGGCTATCTTCGAATCGGCGACATGAAGGCCAGGTCACCGGGGTCTTCGATTGCACTTGCAGTATCGTCAACAGCAGCTACCCGAAGCACGCGAGTGTGAGGGCGTACCAATCGCAACGGTCTTTCCACGCCCCTCTAATTTCAAAACCGACCTCTTCGAGAAGGCTGCGAATGCCCTGGTCTGTGAACTTGTAACTATTTTCGGTGTGAATGGTTTCCCGCGCCACAAAGTGAAGGTCTATGTCTGCGTGCTCGATGCTTACGTCCTGCTCTTGTGTGCTCTCGAGGTGCATCTCGATCCGGGACTCAAGAGAATTCCACAGCGCGCGATGACGGAAGCAAGCGGCGTCAAAGTTAGCCCCTAGTTCCCTATTAAGCCGATGCAGGATGTTTAGGTTGAAAGCCGCGGTGATTCCTTCGCGATCGTCATAAGCGGCCAGGAGAGTGTGTTCGTCTTTCACCATATCTGTACCGAGCAATAGAGCATCTCCGGTTTGCAACTGACTACACAAATTTCGCAGAATAAGTCGCGCTTCCTCAGGTGAAAAGTTGCCGATACTCGTGCCGATATAGAGTGCGAGCGTAGTGCCGTCGAAGGGGTCAAGCTGGAGCGGGTGAGTTACATAATTACGGACGATGGGCTGCATGCGCACTTCCGGCAATGCGCATGCAATGTTTTGGCACGCCAACTCAAGAGCGTCGGGGCAGACATCCACTGGCACGTAGGAAACATCGTCCGAAATGCGCAAAGCGGCTTCGAGCAGAATGCAGGTTTTGGAGGCCGTGCCAGCACCCAACTCAACGAGACGCAACGGCAACGATCTGTCGCCGTTAGCCGCAGCGCCGCGAGCTGTAACAAGGATCGCATCTGCGTGTCCCGCCAGGATGGCCCTTTCTGTGCGGGTGGGGTAGTACTCGGGAAGCGTCGTAATGCGCTCGAAGAGGCGCGAGCCCTCGGCATCATAGAACATCCAGGGTGATAGCGAGCGTGGCCGCGCGATCAGACCGCGCCGCACTTCGCGAGTTAAGGCTTCCTGAGTGAGTGCTTCGCGAGTGAGTGTGACGCGCCCTTCCGCCGGCGCAAAATGTCCGATGTCGACTGTCTGAACGTAGGTTGCCATTTTTACGAATCCTTTC
>Ga0209068_10001068_pt1 | contig 13844 bp, 14 predicted proteins | sample ColStrG_CSR_2012_FD_187200 | JGI IMG/M metagenome (GOLD analysis project Ga0209068, IMG submission 187200) | Freshwater sediment microbial communities in response to fracking from Pennsylvania, USA - Cold Stream Run_MetaG_CSR_2012 (SPAdes)... | ecosystem: Environmental > Aquatic > Freshwater >... | reverse complement strand
TTTAGCACAGGCCGTGGGAAGGCTTGAGCGGCACCTAGGGCGCGAAATCAACTACACCGTGCTAACACGAAAGGAATTCGGGTCGCGCCGCGCTCGGAAGGATGCGTTTCTGGAAAGCGTCTGGCACAATAAGCGTATTCCGCTGGTAGGCTCAAATGAAGAAACTAAAGCCGCACACCGTTGACTGGGCGCAGAATCGAGCGCTTTCTCACGAGCGCGGACAAGAAGCTCGCCTCGGCTCACAAAATTCTCGCCTTTGACGAGGAGGCTTGCCTTCAGCAAGCCTACGAAGCAATGCTCAAGGCTTCCCTCGGGTTCATGTTCAGCCGTGGATTCCGGGCAAGAAGTCAGCCTGGCCAACACATCGCCATCATCGATTTCGTGCGCTCGCGCATTGACAAGAAACATGCTGGTCTGCTGGTCGTCTTTGATCGTCCCGCCGGAAGCGCAATCTGGCCCTCTACGACGACACTGGGTCTGTTTCTCAGCACTATACCGAACAAGCTCTCTAATCCGCCCGCGACTACTTGCATGTGATCCGAGCTGATATCGTCGCCCGAAAGCCTTGAGTCAGTCGAAATGTTTGTTGATTGGCCTCTTTCGTTCGATGAAATCCTTGAGCGGAAAACCGCAGCCATGATCCTCGGGACGTTGCCCCCCGAGTCCGGCAGCGAAGGAGGCCCCAACGGGATCTTCAAATACCCATATTTCTCGAGAGTTGACTGTTCAATGACGCGCTCAGGGTCGGTGAAGTCGTGAAGTCGGAACCTTGTGGCGTATTCTTGGTCCTGAAAAAGATTGGGATTAATGGACCCCGGGATAACCCCGTAACGACCAGCAAGGCTTTTGATTTCATCCGCGCTCTGCACGCCATCGGGACAGTCCCACAGGACGTGCAAGGCTATTGTCGGGCAAACGCCTGTCAGCAGGTGAACTTGTCCAGCATCGCTGAATTTTTGCTCGGTCGTGGTGCCGCTGCTGGTTGGATAAACTTTCCAAACCGCGTGCCGGTATTGGCAAAGCCCCAGGATGGCAACTCAATGCGAAAATTGTCCAGCGCGTTGAATATTTTTTCGCTCCTGTATGTATCCATACGTGGCCTCTCAGTGAAAGTACGACGTCACTAAATCTCGTTGGACACTAGAGCACGCGCGATGGCGTGAATATCTTCCTTCGATCCGCGAAAGGCCCAGAGCTGGGACCGATCTTCAATGTGGCGCACGCCTGTGCTACCGCCTATTGCAGGAACGTGATATTCCATCTCACTGAACTCTCCCCAGCGGCTGTTCACACTGCAAGCTTGTGTGGAATAACCTCGATCTTCAGGCTCAGTCCAGGGTACATCGGCGTATTCACCCGACGGATTAACGAAGAAATTGCGAACGATGAGCGCATACTTGTTGCCGGTGGGATACATGTAGCCGATACGGCCGGTAGTAACCGCCGCGCGTACTCCGATCTTGTGTTCGCCAGCCGCCCGCATCTTGAAGCGCACTAGACGATCGCTCATTGCGAGTTCGTCGGGAGGCGCATCAACCAGTCCAAAATAAATCCTAGGCTTAGTTTTCGAATATGTCGGAATAAACAGTTCTCCCCGGTGCGGCATCTGCGTCAGACTCCACAGGCCAACCAGGGGAGCGCCGTGTGGGGTTGGATCGAGAATCTCCAGGGACGTCAACAGGGTGTGGCCGGCATATTCGACAGCGCCGACTTGAATCTTGGCCTCGTACCGCAAAGGATTCGGAGCAGCCCCCACCGATTTCGTGATCTCCAGCTCCACGCGTTTCCGGGATCGAAATGCATCGATTTTCAACCGGTTGGTGAGCTTCACTGCCTGTCCGGTCCTGGTCAATTCATAGTGGCCAGGGTCGAGGCTGCGTGGTTGCCAATAGCCTGCAATATCGACGTTAGGAAACTTCGGGAAAAAGAAATCGACCTCTGGAGCAAGCCAAGTTCTCTCGCCTCCAGAATTCTGCCAGTCGTCACTCGCGTAGTAGGCCCGAGCCGACTCCACGCTGTTAAGAACCGAATTTGCCCAGAGGAAGTTATCGTCATTCCCGGGTGCGAACACGCCGAGAATTCTGCCTCCATAGGGCAAAATCAGCAGTCGGGTTCCATCATCAGTTTGATATAGCTCGGTAGATTTGCCGACTGCTTTCAGCGTCGCGATGAGATCCTGCAGCATGTCTCTGCCACCTATACGCCCGGAATGTAACCTCTGCCAAATGTGTTCGTAGACTCTTTCCTGAAATCGGAGACCAGAGACATCAGCGCAGTGGTTCCCCCATCGGCAACGATGGTTTGACCGACAATGAACGATGCGTCATCGGAACACAAGAAAGCAGCAAGCTTGGCGATGTCCAGCGGTTCGCCGCAGCGTGCAACCGGAATCGCTTTGAAGCCCGTCTCGGCTGCGATTTCTTTGGTAAACCCGGGAATGCACTTGAAATAGTTCTCCACCGTCACCCAACCCGGAGCGATCGCATTTATGCGAATGCCTTTATGAGCCAGTTCCACCGCCAGAGATCGCGTATACGCGATAATCGCTCCCTTGGTCGCCGCATAAACCGAGTGTTCAGGCACGCCTTGCAGTCCATGGACCGAGGACATATTACAAATGACGCCGCCTTCCCGCTGCAGCATGTCCTCTACGACTCGTTGTGTGAGGAAGTACTGCCCACGGAAATTGATGTGAAACATCTTGTCGAATTGTTCCGGCGTAACTTTGAGGAACGGACGGTTCATGGTGACCCCGGCGTTATTCACGAGACAATTCACGCCGCCAAGGAACTCGCTGGCTTGATTGGCAAGTCGCGTCACTTGTTCTAATGAGTCAAAGTCCGCTTGAAATGCGGTGGACTTGCGCCCCAATGATTTCAATTCGTCGACGGCAGCCTTGACCCCCGAATCGCTTTGCACGTAGTGGAATACGACATCGGCACCCTGCCGGGCGAATTCGAGACCGATCTCATGTCCGATCCCGGTGTCAGATCCAGTGACCAGCGCTTTCTTCCCCTTCAATCTTAGTTCTTGAGCCATAGTCGACCAGCCGACAAGCGAATTGTGAAGGTTCTGTTAGGAAAACGTTTGCGCGGACGGCAACTGCCTTCCCCTGAAGTACGATAACACTCGCAGATGCTTCCGGACGCTCGCACACTCTACGTCGCTACTGCGAATAGTGTCAACAATAATGTTGACTACATCGTGAGAAGTCGAGCCCATACATCATCCTGCAAAACGCGGCTCATCCATGCCAGTAATGCCGGCTCGTAGGCAAAACAAATCGCCTGACTGCGGATGCTGGCGCTTTTCTTCCTCGCTCAGTCCCAGAGAGGCCGACGTAATGTAAAGCTCGTCCAGTCGCTTGCCGCCAAACGCACAGCTCGTGGGGTTGGCTACGGGCAACCGGTACTCGCGGTCGACATTGCCTTCGGGGTTATACCGAACCACTCTCCAGCCTCCGCAGTACGCGCTCCACACGAATCCTTCAGTATCAACCGTCAGCCCGTCGGGTATTCCGCCGTCGGGGGATGTCTGCACGAAGGATCTGCGATTCGTGATCGTTCCGGCTTCGGCGCAGTAGTCGTACGCGTAAATGCAGTAGCGAAAAGAATCGGTAAAATACATGATTTTTCGGTCTGGACTCCAACCAATCCCGTTTGACACGGTAATATCCTTATCCATGAGTTGACACGAATCTTCGTCCTGGACGCAGTACAACTCACCATCCGGCCCCTTGGGATTGGCATCATTCAATGTACCCACCCAAAACCGGCCTCGGCTATCGGTCGCAGCATCATTGAAACGAATCCCTGTCCGGCCGGCGAGCGGATCGCAAAACGGCTCAAATGTCTTGCGCTGGATGTCCCAATTTGCAAGTCCCTTCGCGGTAGCCGCGATGAATCCGCCTGCTTTCCGGATCCCCAGCGCCATGACCGGTATGCCCGTTTCAAACACTTCAAGGCGTCGCGTTTGCGGCGAGAACCGGAGTATCTGATACTGCTCAATGAAGTTCACCCAGTAGAGGAACCCCTCCTGCGAGTGCCAGACGGGCCCTTCCCCGATCACATTACGAACCTCGAGAACGTGTTCGACTTCTGCCATAGGTCCTTTCTGACTCTTTGAAGCAAATGGCCTCGATACCGTCGTCAACAATAGTGTTGACATCCAATAGAGTCAAGATGAATCATGTTGTGGTTGCTTTGCGAGGTGGGTCGGACATAGTGCGCGTCACGCTGCAGCGTTCCTGCCATGAAAATCACTGCCGTCGAAACCATCTATCTTCCCCGCGGTATTACCGTTCACGCCGGTGCGATCACCTACCTGTGGGTCCGTATCCATACGGATGAGGGACTTGTCGGTTTGGGAGAGAGCTATCCGAACGCCGAGGCGGAAGCGGCCATCGTACATTCACGACTGGCTGCCGTGTTGTTGGGAAAAGATCCCAGCGCCATCGACCGACTGTGGGCGGACATGTTTCTCACCGTTTCGTATAGCGGGTGGGGCGGGGCCGAAATGCGCGCCATCAGCGCGGTTGACATCGCCCTGTGGGATTTGCTCGGGAAAGCCACGGGCCAGCCGATCTACAAGTTGCTGGGCGGCGCGTCTCGGCAGTCCATACGGATCTACAATACTTGTTACGACCATGTAGATTTCAATCGCGAGCCAGTGCGACTTGCTCGCGAACTTCTTGGCAGCAGCATCAAGGCCATGAAAATCTGGCCGTTTGATCCAATCGCCAACGAAAATAATGGAAACCACATTTCCGCGGAGCAAATCCGACGAGGGAGTGAACCTCTGCGACTGATTCGCGAGGAATTTGGCGACTCGATTGATGTCGCGATCGAGTTTCACGGTTTCTGGAACCTGCCGTGCGCAATCAAAATCGCCGCCGCCCTGGAGACCTACAAGCCCATGTGGCTGGAGGAAATGCTGCCGCAGGATAATCTGGCCGCCTATGCTGAACTCGCGCACTCCACGGATCTGCCCCTTTGTTTGAGCGAGCGGCTCATGACACGTTGGGGATTTCGTGAGCTGTTGGAGAATCGCGCGGCAGCAATCATCATGCCGGATATTTCCTGGTGTGGAGGGATTTCCGAGGGCAAGAAGATCGCAACCATGGCCGAGACTTATTATCTTCCGATCGCGCCGCACAACTGCGGTGGTCCGGTTCTGCACTTTGCGACGGCACATCTTTCGGCCAACGTAACCAACTTCTATATTATGGAGAGCGTCCGGCGTCACTATAGCGAAGAATATGACGGCCTGGTTACCCGAAAGCTGGTTGCAGGTGCGAGCGGCGAGTTGCCACTGCCCTCTGGGCCGGGGCTGGGTGTTGAGCTGAGTAGCGAGGTGCTCACGCGCAAGGATGCGATCGTGAAGCGGTCAGCTGTTTAGTATTGTTGGCCACATTGCGTTTACTTATGATGATTCCTTTGAAACCGACCGGCATGCACCGGCGCGAATTTCTTCAATACACAGCCGGCGGCCTGCTCCTTTCGGGCCTTGCGACTGGAACCTCGTGGGGAGTTGCTGCCGAAGCCGTGACGTTTACCTCTGACGGCTTCTCACTCGAGCTGGAGACCCCCCATGGGGGCGTCGCCGCACTCCACTCGCTACGCAACCCCAAGACGAATTTTGAATGGGTTCGCGCGCGGACTGCCCTGGTTCCGGTGTTGACGGCGGCCGGACAATCGGTCCGGGGGTGGACAGTCCAACGGACCGCGCGGGAACAGCCAGCTAGCGGCGGGCGTTTTGAGTTCATCTCTCGAAGCGGGGCGAGCGAGGTCAACGTCATGACTGCGTTGCAAGCCTTCAACGATGCGCCCGTCGTGGAGTTTCAAACGGAATTTCAGAATACTGGCAAGAATCCGCGCACCGCGGTGACTGCATTCGGTCCTTTTCGGTTCGCGTTGCGAGATGACCTCGGCCCGCTGCGCGTGCACGCCGTCCGGCGGGACGCGTACGCGCTGGAAACGAAGCCGGTCAACGGCGATATTGCCTTCTCCGGAGGTCGTTGGAACGCACCCGAGTACTGTGGGCTACTGCTCCTGGAAGCTGTCGACAAGGATGAGTTTCTTCTGGTCGGAATTGAATGGGAGCGCGGCTGGCGCTACCGCATTGAGAGAGACGCAGATGGTACCTGGATCAGCGTGGATCTCGCGGACCTCACCTATGATATGGCCGCCGGAGAGAAGCTTTCGGCGCCAAGAGTATTTCTTGGTCTGGCACACGGTGACCGCGACCAAGCGTTCCTCACAGCGCGTCATTACATGCAACGGTATGTCTTCCCCGCGCCCCTGCAGAACTGGCCGTGGGTGGTTTACGACTTTTGGGCAACGGATGCGGAAGGAGTTCAGGATGCGCTGCTGCACGAAGTGGACTTCGCGGCCAACCTCGGCGTTGAAGTTTTTGTCCACGACGCTTCGTGGTATTCGGGCTCCTCTAAGAAGGGCGCCGGTGACTGGGGTTGCGGGCTAGGCAACTACGCGGACGACCGGCAGAAGTTTCCAATGGGTTTCGCCGCCATTTCGCGAAGAGTGCATGAAGCAGGAATGAAGTTCGGACTGTGGGTAGGGCCGAATGTAGTAGACAGCCGTCTGGTCGGCACGACGATTCCGAAGCGGTGGACCACGCAGCTCGAGGGAAAAGATCTGACACTTCAAGCGGATGGCTGGGAAAGCTCGGTCACTCAAGTATGTCTCGGGTGTCGAGAGTACATCGATTTTCTGAAAGAGAAGTTGACCGATATCGTCCGTGAATTTGATCTCAATTGGCTTAAGTGGGACAACTCGGGAATTCCACGTCTTCCGGCCGGGTGCGACCGGACCGACCACGGCCATCAACTGGGCGACGGGAGTTACGCCGCGCTCATCGGTCAATACGACATCTTCGACCACCTGCACCGCACATTCCCCAATCTTGTGCTGGAACAGTGCGGCTACGGCAGCCGGCTCGACTATGGGTTGGCGCGAACCATCCGTTCGAACTGGCTGAGTGATTCGAGTTACCCCTCCGAACACGTACGTCAGAACGCAATGGTGGCGAGTGACCTTTACCCGAGTGCCGACAATGGTGCGTGGGTTGTGGTGGATGATAAAGCTCTGCTAGAGAGCGCGAACGATCCCGCGATGCTCGATACAATCTTCCGGAGCCGCATGCTCAGCTTGTTTGGCTTTGGTACCCTCCTCGGGCTGCTCAAAGAGCGGGTCTCGCTGTTTCCAGAGCCCGTGCTTGCGGCGGCACGACGAAACCTGGAGGTGTTCAAGCGCTACCGCCATCTCCTGCAGAACGACTGTTATCATCTGCTACCGGCGGGCGGCGCGGAGGGCCAGTATCAGGCGGTCCAGTTCGTGTCGCCATCGGCTCAGGAGGCGGTGCTCCTGGTGTTCAAGGCTGAGAGTTCCCGAGAAACCGTGCAACTGCGGCTGCGCGGACTCCAGGCCAACCGGAGCTACGAGATCATCTTCGCGAACGGGAGTTCTACTTTGCACGCGGACGGCGGCGATTTGCTTTCGAAGGGGATCACGCTTTCCCTGACAAAGCCCGCCACGTCGGATGTGGTGTTTCTGCGGATGCGCGTGTGACGCGCGTTCCAGGAGCGTGTCCGACTCTCGATCAATCGGAATGAAAGACGAGATTCAATTTAAAAGCCGAAACCACGTTGAGACCGCTCCACGTGAGTCGCGCTATCATCGGCAATTCCTTGGCCTGCTGGCACGGGCGCAAACAACTTTCGCGCTTGTCTGCTGATTTCTCCCTTCAGGAGAATCCCCACAAGGTTTGGCAGTACGACTATTCTGCAACTAACTCTCTGGCGCCGGACCAATTCCGAATCGACGAACGGTCGGACATCACGGGCCCCATCGGTTTCTGGCACCCCGCCGCCAATGCTGGACCCGGTCTGGGATATTACGCCTACATGGCTTTCAACCCAACTCATCAATCGCAGGTGGGTAGCAAGTGATGGTGTGCGCGCGTGCCGGAGAGGTCGCGATGGAAGCCAGTAATACCGGCCAATATAGTCTGGTCCGTTTCGTGGCTCCATCTGCGGGCAGCTCCCAGATCAGCGCTAATTTTGAAGACATCCATTTCGGTTTAAGCACCACCGATGTTCATGTGCTGCACGATGACAAGACTCTGTTTGACGCCGACATCGACGGCTACGGGGGAGACCTCGCGTTCTACAAGGTGCAGGGAGCAAGCCCGACGGCGGAGTATTCCACACAAATCAAAATGAAATTCAACGTAGGACCGAACACATGGCGAGGCCTTCATGCTGAGGTGCGAACCACGTTTTGCGGCGAGGAGAGAACCCGATTTACAACTTTCAGGCAGCGGTTCCAGGCTCATCAGTAAGCATCGCGAGCAGAGTTCCTACCGGTACCTTCAAACCAAGTTCCACCTGGATGGATCCGAGGTAGCCCTTCCCCATCGACTCGACTTCCATTTCGATTTTATCGGTTTCGACAGTAAACAACGGCTCGCCCTTCTCGACAAACTCACCCGGCTTTTTCAGCCAACTGGTTATCGAACCCTCCTCCATGGTGAGACCAAGCTGAGGCATGACAATTTTGTACGCCATCTCTAACGCTTTCTCCCGGACTGCTTCATCATGTCGGTTACTTCGCTAACGATGCGATCAACCGTCGGAATCATTTGATTTTCAAGAACCGGGCTGAATGGATTCGGGACCGGCAATGAACAAATTCGCTTCGGCGTTACCTGGAGTTCGTCGAAGCAGTCCTCCACCGCGATCGCCAGAAGTTCGCCCGCGAAACTGCAGTACGAGGGCGATTCATCAATGACCACGAGCCTGCCTGTTTTCTTGATCGACGTGGTGATCTTATGTCGATCTAGAGGAACAATGGTCCTGGGGTCAAGCACTTCGGCCGAAACCCCTTGCTCTGCGAGTGCCTTTGCAGCCTTGGTGGCCAAGTCCACCATTCGGGACATCGCCACAATGGTCAGATCCTTGCCTTCACGGACTATCCGCGCGTCTCCGAACGGAACCAGATATTCCTCTTCGGGCACGATGCCCTTGGTGTTGTAAAGAGATTTGTGCTCGATCACCGCGACTGGTCCGGGGTCACGGAGCGCAGTCTTGAAGAGTCCTTTAACGTCGTACGGCGTAGCAGGGAGCACAACCTTCAGTCCAGGCGTGTTCGCAAACCAGTTATAGAAGGTGTGTGAATGATGGGCTCCTGCACTGCGCACTGCCCCCATCGCTCCCCGAATCACGACGGGAGCTTTGATCTTTCCGTTGGACATGTAAGAAATGTTGGCGGCCTGCTGCACAATCTGAGTAATAGCTTCGAGAGCAAAATCAAGGAATACTTCGTCGACCACAGTACGCGTCCCGGCCATGGCGGCGCCAATCGCCGCACCGGTGGCTCCCAGTTCGCAGATCCCCGTGTCACGTAGCCGGTCATCGCCAAATTCTTTCCATAGTCCGCGGGTTTGACGGAAATTTCCGCCGCGCGGACCGATGCCTTGCCCGATATAAACAATGTTATCGTTTCTGCGCATCTCATCGCGCAGAGCCTCGATTCCCGCATCCGCGTACGTGATCACACGGCCTTGCTCTGACATATGTTCTCCTCAGCTAAAACACATGCTCGTTTACGGATTCTGCCGATGGTTCAGGACTTTTCTCCGCGAATTCGACTGCCGCGTCGATAATTCGCTCTACCTCCTGATCGGTTGCCTGCAACTCACTTTCATCCGCCATGCCAGAGTCGAGCAGTCGCTTACGGGCTAGCTTCACAGGGTCTCTCTGCTTCCATTCCTGAACTTCCTCGCGCGTGCGATAGTCCGCGCCTGGATCGCCTTCGTGATGGCCAACGTAGCGATACGTCTTGCATTCGATCAGCGTGGGCCCACCCTCCTGGCGAGCGCGTTGGATCGCCGCTTGTGCGGCCTCATGGATGGCGACAACATCCTGCCCGTCAACTTCGACACCCGGTATTCCATACGCCGCAGCGCGACTGGCCACGCTGGTATTCTTGGTGGCGCGCCGAAACGCCATTTCAGTCGCGTACAAGTTGTTCTCGCATACATACACGACCGGCAAGTTCCAAACTGCGCCGAGATTGACGGCCTCGTGAAATGAACCGCTGTTAACCGCGCCATCGCCAAAAAAGCACACAACAACTTCGGATTTCTTTCGTAGCTTCGCGCTTAGGGCAGCACCGGTGGCCAGCGGAATCGGCGCGCCGACAATTCCATTGGTGCCCATAAATCCGTACTCAGGCGCATACATGTGCATGCTTCCGCCGCGCCCCCCAGAACTTCCCGTCACCTTACCCCAGAGCTCGGCGAGGACAATGCCTGCGGGTACTCCTTTAGCCAGGGCGTGACCATGGCCGCGGTGCGTGCTGAAGACTAAGTCTGCGGATTCCAGTTGGGAACAAACACCCACCGCGACTGCCTCTTCGCCCACATACAGGTGAACAAATCCAGGTAGCCTGCCATTGCGATACAGTTCCTGCACTTTGAGCTCAAAAAGTCTCAGTTCGAGAACCTTCTTGTAATAGGCAAAAAGCAGTTCCCGCGAGAGTTGCTCCGCCAGGACTCGTTCCGACATGATCAAAGCCTCCCAAACTCTTATTGCGTCAGCGGCAACTTTTGCGGTGAGTGTTCGCGCTGCGAGCGGTAGACGGCGGTAAACAGTTCTACGACGCGACGCCCTGCTTCGGCGTCGACCATCGGTTCTCGATCTTCCAATACCGAGTCCAGAAAGTCAGCCAGCTGTACCTTATGGTAATGAGTCATCACGTTCCAGGGACGCGAGCGGTCTTCGTGATACCACGATTCGAGATTCTTCTCCTCCCCAGGAACAGTCCAAATATCGTTAAACGGGGGGTCCATTTTCTCGGTGACGCCGGAGATAAAGGGGGATCCGCTGTCCGTCTCTGCGCCAACCGATGCCCCGGAAGAACCATGAATGTGAATCTTTCCCCATAGACCGGGACGCTGCGAATTGCTCAGCACGACTGAGCCCATCCCGCCGCTCTTAAAACGAATGGACGCGATTACCGTGTCGTCAACCTCAATGCCTGGATGGTTGTAGGTATCCCAATATCCGTGCAGTTCGACGGCCGGGCCCATGAACCAACTCATTAGATCCAGATAGTGTGGGGCCTGACTTACCACCACTCCACCTCCCTCGCCTTGCCACGTTCCACGCCAGGGATCGGACCGATAATAAGCAGGTTCTCGCCAGCCGAGCATCGTCACAATCGCGAGCACCGGCTTACCAAGCTTACCGGCATCGATGGCTTCTTTCATTCGCAGTACCGGTTCATACCAGCGGCGTTGACTGATCACACCTAACTTGATTCCGGCGGCACGTGCGGCTGCAATTGCGCGGTCGCAGGATGCAAGATCGACAGCCAGAGGTTTTTCTGAAATTGCGTGCACACCTGCTGAAGCGGCGATTTCGACAGCCGCCGGATGCTGCGTGTGCTGTGTACAGATGGACAGCACGTCCACCTTTTCTTTTCTTAGCATTTCCGCCAGATCGGTGTACGCCCTAACGCGAAGCTTGGCGGCGAACGATCTCGCTCGCTCAGGATCGACATCGCATACTGCTACAAGGTCGGATTGTGGGAGCGTCTGATAGGCGAGGGCGTGAGTTCCGGCAACTTTGCCGCAGCCCACGATGGCAGTCTTTAAACGGGGTGTCGGTGTTTTCGACATGGAAGTTGCTTCAATGACTTGTTACGAAATGTGCGAAATCAAAATTGTGTAAAGCTAAGGAATCGAGGTGCCATCCGATTCGCCTGGCCGGTGCCGCAATTCCACCAGAAACCCTATTAACTTCTGCGTGTCCATCAGCGCCCAGCGGGTACCGGGACGAATCCCGGTACCAGATTGGAGGACGTTTACACCTGACTTTGCCAATTCCCGAATTACAGGGTCGATATCACTGACCTCAAACAGGACATGGTGAATCCCGCCGCCGGTTTGATCGAGGAAGTCTTGGTAGGCGTTGCGCCCTTCGAGCGGTTGAATTAGTTCGACCTCCACGTCGCCTAATTGGACGAATGCCTGCTTGATGCGAATGTGTTCTTCAACGTCACGGTAGCAATATTTGGATTCAGGTCGATCCGGCCACTCCACGAAACGAAAGGGACCGATGCCGAACAAAGACGCCAGCAAATGCGTGGTTCGGTCTCGGTCCGCAACAACAATCCCAATCTGGACGAGTCGCTTGAGCTGGAGCCCAGCGGGAAGGGAAGACGACAAACTCGATGTCATTTGTTCCTCAGGATTCATCGAGCCAGATAGCCTCCGTCCACTGGGAGAATTACGCCGGTCACCATCGACGATGCGTCCGACGCTAAGAACAAAGCCGGACCGACGATCTCTTCAGGTTCTCCCACGCGGCCGAGGGGAATATTGGAAACCCAGGTCTGCATCAGTTTCTTTGGGTCAAATTGAGGATCGGACATGACGTCTTTCAGCCCTGGCGTCATGAACTGACAAGGAGCTATGGCGTTGACCCGAATTCCTCTGTCGGCCCATTCCAGTGCAAGCTGCTTTGTCATGGCGTTTACTCCGCCTTTGCTTGCGCAATACGCATTTGCACCACGGCCTACTCCTACTACGCCAGCGATCGACGAGAAATTGAGGATCACTCCAGCGCCCTTCTTTAACATGACGCGCGCCGCCGCTTGGCAACACAGGAATGTGCCTCGCAAGTTGATGTCCAGTACCCGGTCCCACGTCTCAAGTGGAGTCGACTCTGCCCGGTCATGTTGAGGGATACCGGCACAATTCACCAAGATGTCGACACCGCCGAGCTGGCTGACGGTTGCATCGACCATGGCGCATATGTCCTCGGGTACCGCGACATCTGCTTTGAGCGCGATAGCGCGTCTCCCGGTCTTTCGCACGCGATCGGCCGTGCGTTGCGGGTTTTCGAGGTTGAGATCACAGGCGGCTATGTCACAGCCGAACTCCGCAAAGCCGAGCGCGATCGCTTCACCGAAGCCAACTCCAGCTCCGGTGATGAGCGCCACTCGTCCGCTGAGATCAAACAGCTTTCGAATGTCTGCCGCTTTCGTATGCATGATTCAAGTCTCTGAAAGCTCTTAGTCCGTTCTGATCAATGATTCTTTGTGATCGCGGGCGCACTTTCGAAAAGCAACATCTCGGATGTTCCAGAGGTTTCGAGCTTGACTGGAACACCCTCCATCATGAGTTGAATGCCGGATATTTCAGCGGTCTCGGCGCGGTTTTCGAATGTAACTTTGTATGTCAGGGAAGCATCCAGGCCGCGGGGCACGAAATGGTACACGGGATCCTCATGATTCGATGTACGGAACAGAGTTGCCACACTTCGCTTTTTGTCAGGGCTGGCATATTCGAGTACAAGCCACGGCGATTCGCTAAAGTATGGTGTCTGCGGTGTGTGATGGTAGACCACACTATCGCGAAGGATCGACCGTAGCTCACTCTTATAAAGATCAACTCCTGAACGGATCTTGTCCCGCAAAGTAGGATTCAATTCGGCCAGCGAGGGCGCGATTCCGCGGAAGATCGGCAGAGACATTTGCACCTGCCGCAACTGGGAATCGATATCGCCGTCGCCGGCCAGATCAGGAACCTCCGTTCCGAACGTGCGCAGCAGGATTTCGGGCGGAAGCACCCAGGTCATGCCGTTCAAAATCTTCACGCCCCGGGGCTCGCGCATCCAATCGGAAAGCTCGGTATTGTCAAAGCGACGCAGGATGCCCCAGTCGAGCCGACCGCCGCCGCCCGCGCAATTCTGAAAGATAACCTTGGGAAATTTCTGGCGCAGACGGTCGAACATGGCGTAGAGATTTTCAACGTGACGC
>Ga0209068_10001067_pt1 | contig 13848 bp, 11 predicted proteins | sample ColStrG_CSR_2012_FD_187200 | JGI IMG/M metagenome (GOLD analysis project Ga0209068, IMG submission 187200) | Freshwater sediment microbial communities in response to fracking from Pennsylvania, USA - Cold Stream Run_MetaG_CSR_2012 (SPAdes)... | ecosystem: Environmental > Aquatic > Freshwater >... | reverse complement strand
GCGCTTACCGCCTGGACCGGGAGCCCTGGTCACCGCGCAAATTTGCTCAGCCCTAACTACCGCGAGATCGGCGTGGGGTATGCCGATGACAACGATGACACGATCAACGTGCGGATGGGGATTACCTGTCCGTATACAAATACGGGTGGACCGTTCTACCATTTCTGGTCGCAGGAATTTGGCGCGCACTATGTAAATGGCTTGCCTTCCCTACCGGTTATCATCAACGGTGAGGATGTGACAACGACGCGCCGGGCAGTGACGTTATACGTTTACGGCGGCGAGGCGGGCCAGCCAGTCTGGGCCACCCAAATGCGCTTTAGTGATGATGGCAAGACCTGGACCAATTATGAAGCCTGGTCACCCACGCATGCCTATACCCTCCCTGTAGAGACAGGCTTCAAAACCGTCTATGCTCAGCTCACCGACGGCACCAACACGCAAACGGTATCGGATACCATCTACCTGATCGACAACGGCCCCGGCACACCGATTCTTAGTCCAACCAGTGCCCCGGCGCTCACGCCCACACCGCCGCCGGTCACGCCGCCGGCCGCAGCCACACCCACGCCGGCAGCAACGCCGAACACGGGTAATGGCAATATTCCAGTCGCAAAGGTGCGGGTGTTCTTGCCTATGATCAGACGTTAACGGGCGTTAACGGGGTTTGCGTACAATGCGCGACGATCATGACATTGGCTGATCTGTGGGAGGGCCTCTTTAGCGAAGATATTTCCCGCGTGAAAGAGGCGTGGCAAAGTTTGACCGGAGACGAACGCGGCCCGGTAAAGGATCTGCTTGTGCGCATCGTGGGCGAGCGGGATCGCATTGATGCGCAGCGTGCCGCGGCCCGCTATGCACTGGCGGTCGTTGATGATGTTTTGCCCGATGGGGCGCTGGCGTTCGCCCAGGATATTGGGCGCGAGACCGGACAGTTTCTCGTTCAGACCCATGGTCAGATGACAGCCTCGCTGAAACGCGACGGGACATTGGTCACAGCCAGTGATCTCGAATCTGACCGGCGTTTGAGCGAGGCCATACGCGCGCGATATCCTGCGCATGCGATTCTGTCTGAGGAACGCGAGGTCGTCTATCGCTCTGAGGAATGGTGCTGGCTCATTGATCCAATCGACGGCACAACCAATTTCACCTGGGGTTTCCCGATGTGGGGTGTGCTGCTCGCCCTATTACACTTTGGGCAGCCGGTGTTGGGTGTGGCTGACTTTCCCCTTTTGGGCGAACAGTATTCGGCTGCCCGCGGGCAGGGGGCGTGGCTGGGCGGCACACGGCTGCGCACGGCGCATGTGCCCACAACCGAGGCTGGTGGCGTCGACCCTATGCCCACGCAACTGTTTGCCAGTTGCACCCGGTCGCTTGGCTATGGCCCATTCAACGTGCCGCTCAAGGTGCGCGTCCCCGGCACAACGGGTTACGACCTGGCCACAGTCGCGCGCGGCGCGTGCGTCGGCAGCATTGACATGCGGGTGCATGTGTGGGATGTGGCGGCGCTATGGCCCATATTGCACGAGGCGGGGGCCGTGATGGCGGTCAACCGCACGACGCCGCTCTTCCCCCTGCAACCTGACCGCGACTACTTGACCGAAAGTTATTCGGTGCTGTCAGCCTGCTCCGAAGGGATGCTGGGCTACTTGCGACACCGGCTCAGTGACCGGTTCGTGATCAAGGAGTGACCCCGGTGCCAGACACCCGATCACTCGCCATGGGCGCGAGTCTCGCGCGCGGCATGCGCAACCGAAATCCAGTCTTGAACGGTCAGCGTTTCTGGGCGACGGGCCGGGTCAATCTGCGCCTGCGCCAGCGTTGACTCAACCCTGTGCTTGGGCATATTCAGGCCGGCGGCCAGCGTGTTGCGGAGCTGTTTGCGCGGCTGACTAAAACCGGCCTTGACCCAGCGAAAAAACAGGGTTGGGTCATCAAATAGCGGTAGCGTGTGTTGGGCGATTTGCAGCACGGCCGATTCCACACCTGGCTGGGGGTAGAACACCGCGGGCGGGAGTCTGAACAAGACGGTGGCCACACCATAGAACTGCACGCTCACCGCCAGCAAACTCATATCGGGTGGCTTAGCGGCGGCGCGCTCGGCCACCTCCGCCTGAACGGTCAGAACCGCGCGCGCGATCGTTAGCCCGCTCTCCAAAATCACCCGAATTGCAGCCGATGTGATGTAATACGGTAAGTTCCCCACGAAGCGGATCGCTTCAAACTGCTGCGCCCGTGCAGCCCCAGCTGCCAGCGCACTGTAATCGACTTCAAGCGCGTCAGCGTGGATGATATCGACAGTGTCGCGATTGCCCTGCTCTGGCGCGCCAAGGGCGAGGCGCAGGGGTGCGATCAAGGCCTGATCGAGTTCGATCGCGATCACATGTGCGGCGCGCTGTGCCAAGTGAGTGGTCAGTGCGCCGATGCCCGGGCCGATCTCGAACACCAGATCGTCAGGGTCGATGCCAGCCGCAGCGACGATGCGCCTCGCGTAGCCATCGTCAACCAGGAAGTTCTGGCCGAGGCTTTTGCGGGGCGTGATGCCAAGCTGTTTGATGCGGCTGCTCAAGGTGCGCTAGCGTTACTCGAGCCGGTAAGTGATGTTGGATGGGGCAGGGGTCAGCAGATAGACATCCACCCAACGATACCAGTAGTCGAGATTGCTATCATCGTAGCCGAGGTCAATGCGCTTGCCGATGATGGCACTGCCCGTATCACAGGCGTTGCCCACGCCATAGCCATCAACATACACATTTGATCCCAGATTCACGACCCGGGGGTCGACCGCGACGATGCCAAAGTGCATGACCACGCCGCAGCGGGCGCGGCCATACCAGGCCTTGTCGCGCGTGACCCCGGCCGTGCTGGACGAATACGAGGTCGCCAGCATGCGAATCTTGCGCCAATATTGAACCGATCCGGAGGGCGTCTGGAGGGTGCGCACGACGATATTCGTGCCGTATTTGTGGATACGTGGTTGAGGGTCGCGGGCGGTGAAGTCGGCTATCTGCTCGCGTTTCACCTCAAGACCGTCTTCGAATGTCACCAAACTGCGCTGCTCGCGCACACCGGGGGCGCCGTCCTGGGCCAGGATTTGAGAATCAAGCTCGATCGAATCATCCGGTTGCCACAAGGTTTCAAACGGGATGAATTGCTGCTGGATCTGCACCTCGCGCTTGATGCGCACAACCCGTATCTCGGTGTTCGTTGAGATTTCAGCATCCAGGTCAGGTTTGGTGTAGTCCTGCTCGAACAAAACGATCTTCATCTCGGCCAGCACGTCACCGATGCGGTTGCTGAGGGTGCGCGTGCGCACCTGCCGGCCGTCGACCCAGATCGATACCGGCTTGGCCCGTTTGATCGCGATTTCGATGTTAGGCGTCAGGGCCGCACCCAGCGGCGGTTTCACACTGTCGGCCAGATACACGACCACGCCCGCCTGAAGCAGTGCCTCGCCGACGGTCTTGGCGCTGGTTTGAAAGGGTGTGCGCTGTCCGGCATCATCCGTCACGGCGACCGGGATGGCTGGTCGAAACTGCAACTCGAGCGGCGCGCCCGCTGGCAGCGAGTCGGCCCGGTTGGTCAGTTGATCGGAGAAATCATTGTTCACGACCAACGCATCTTGCACCGACACCTTGTAGCCCAAGTCGGCCAGCACGGCCCGGCCGCTGGTGCGTTGGGTGCGCACGAGTTTTGGCTCGCTCCCATCCACGATCACCTTGACCAGGGTAGCCCGGCGCACCACAATCGTGTCATTGCGATTCAGTGTGCTGGATAGACCCGGCAGCACGGTGTCTTCAGGCTGGAGGGTGACACCTATCTCACGCAGCACCCCTTCGACCGTGCTTTGATGGGTGCGCAGATCGGTCACCTTATCCCCATCGACGACCTTGACCGGCGTAAAGGTGTTCAGGTAACCAACGGTGAGCAGGCTGAAGATGCCAAGGATGAACGGGATTGCCAGCCAGCGCAAATTTAGTTTACGCCTGGGACGCACGTTCGGGGCCTCAGCGGACTGAGCAGTATCAGATTCCATGCACAGAGCAAACAGGGTTGAGCACGTGCGCGATGTGGAGAGTGTCGTGAGCGATGTATGAGTGAGTTGTCAGTATTATAGAGGATGTGTTGCCAGGCTACCCCACGACACCCGAAAGAGTCTCCTTACCGTTGCTACCTTCCGATCCTGGCGGGGTTCGAAGGCTTCCGCCGCGCAGGACCCAGCAACACGCCAAAATCATATCCGGTTGAACCAATCTGTCAATTGTGGTAGATTGGGCCAGATTCGCTAGTTCTGTCATGTATGCGCCCATAGCTCAACTGGACAGAGCACTTGACTTCGGATCAAGGGGTTGTGGGTTCGAATCCTGCTGGGCGCGTATCGGTCTGAGGAAAGTTTCACGTGAAACTTTTCGGCCCCAGCTCGTCCATCGCATGAATGGCCGCACACGCCTGCGCTGCTGGCCGCAATCTGTCCGGGCCATTTTTGCGTAAATTTGCATCACGTGCATAATATGCGACGGATTCGATGCTAGGCAGGTGGATCAGATGGTCTGCCTATTCTTCGGGAAATCGTCGAGGATATGCCAAGCGGTATGCCGCAAGCGGGTCAACTGGCATGCCAGGCTGGCCGTGAACTGGCCGGAGCACACGACTGCAGACCCTTGGACAGTCGGCGACATCCTGGCGCGAAGCACGAATCCGTGTCCGTCTTTGCGCTCCGCCTAGTCACCCTATATGGCCTATGGGCCCTCATGAGCATTCGGCCTGTCCGGCGCAGGCGGGCGCATCTGAATTGCAGGATTTGACTTCATACTTCTAACCATGAGCGAACAACTCCTTGCGCGACTGCGAGAGCTTCTGCTGAATGAATTCAGCGAGCCAGAACTCGAGCAGCTTTGCAAAGACATCGGCCTAAGTTACACGGCTCTCCCAGGCACCGGCACATTTGGCAAGACGCGCGAAATCGTCGAGGCAGCCCGCAGTCAAGATAAGCTCCGGCTATTGCAAAGCCGATTGCGTGAGCTGCGGCCCGCGGCGTATGCCGCGGCGAATATCCAGAGCCCACCCCCACCCACACTCAGCCCAGTCGGAGCCGCGACAACAACATCCACGCCTGCACAGGCGATCGCTGCGCCTGCAACAGTATCCGGATCGGCATCCGGAGCGAGCCTAGCCGGATCAGTGCCAACCACCGAGCCGGCAGATAAGACGGCGGCCACCACTGCAACCGCTCCAAGATCGGCGCGCTGGTTACCTGTGCTCGCCCTCGCACTCGTGGCCTTCGTTTGCTTGGCAGCCATCACCTCGCTGGTTGTGAACCGGCCATCCGCTGGGCCAGCAACTGTCCCCAACACATCTGCCAACCAGACCGCTGACGCGGCTGCAGCGGCTGCCCCGAATAGCTCAGCCAATTCCGCTAACTCGCCTAGTTCAGCAGCTGCGACCGACCTGCCCCCGACCGCACCACCGCCAGCCGCGGGTGCGGCACCCGCGCTTGACACGCCGAGCGCCCCAGCAGCAACCGCCGTACCCCCACCCAGTGCCCCAGCGGTCAGCGTGACCTTGCCCATCACCGCGCAAGACCAAGCCGCATCGCCAACTGCGCCCGTGGCCGCAGGAGTCGCTATCACCCCAGCCGTAGCGCTAACTCAGCCGGCAAAAACCGCGAGTGCAACGACGGCCATGACGACATCGATCATGCCGACCGGCACACTGGCAGCAAACCAAGCACACCCAGCCGCGCTCATGATCCGCGACCTGAATGAACAATTGCCCCAGTTCTATCTTGGCCAGGCCACATCCGAGGATCTGCAAAAATACTGGGTGGGCGAGGCCTGGCGCAGCGTGGTCGGATTTGGCACCACCAAGCTGCCGCGTGTCATGCGCATCCCACTTGAGCAACGCGGCACTTTAGACGTGACCTATCGCTATGTGCAGCCGCCGACGCTCCTATCAGAGCGCGGCGGTGTATCGACCGTTACCGCACGCGAATTTTGGCGCTATGTCAACGCAGCCCATGCCATCGAGATCTGCGAAGTCCGAGATTATGTGTATAACGTTGTTGAGGACCAGGGCTTACTCAAGGTGCGCAACTTCACCAGTCGTCTCTTGCAGTCGGGTTGCCCGAAGTGACTGGGCCCGGTATTCATAGCTGTGCCGCGCCGCGCCCGACACGCTTGCGTAAGGGTAGCACACGGCAGTCTGCGACGACCAGTCCCTTTATTTCAGACGCAGACCGTCATCCGCCACCAGCAGGTCCAAATCCGCACGCCTGCGTCGATCTTGCAGGTTTGACTGGATACCGACGAGCTGCATCGCAGCGTAAATAGTTATGTCAACTCGCGAGCCCGATGACCGCTGCGGACGCCAGGTGTCTTTGTGAGGCGCGGCCATATCACACGCCAGCGAGTAAAACAGGGCGGCGGTGACGACCGAGTCGCCGCTGGCACATAGGCACGTCCAACGCCTTTTGTGTGTCAGAGTCAATCGCGGCGGTCAGCACGCGCCCCCGGACGCGCCCCCGGACGTGCCCCTGGACGGGGTCCGTAGCCTATTCAAGCCAAGTTTTTGGACGCTTGGCGCACCTGTTCGGCCCGGTCAGTGGTCGTGAGCGGTCAGCACGACACACCAAAGGGCCTGATCACATGCTGCCCGGCACTCATGCGGGCTCCATGGCGCTCATACAAACGCGATGCATTCAATTTCGAACAGGCAATCTTTCGGCAAGCGCGCTACCTCAACGGTCGAGCGCGCCGGTGGATTTTCTTTGAAATACGTGGCGTAGATACCATTCATCGGGCCAAAGTCATTCATGTTCTTGAGGAACACGGTGGTTTTGACAACCTTGCCGTAATCGCTGCCCGCAGCGCGCAAAACCGCGCCGATGTTCTTGAGCGCCTGATGGGCTTGCGCTTCGATACCACCAACGACTAGGTTGCCAGTCGTTGGATCAATCGGCGTCTGACCCGCGCAAAACACCATGCCGCCCGCAACGATCGCTTGTGAGTAGGGACCGATGGCCTTGGGCGCATGGTCGGTGTGGATGACTTTTCGATCTGCCATGATTTGTTGTGCCGCTATTTTGCAGTCGGGCCGCGCACCGGTCAATCAACCACTTGAATCGCGCCTGTTAGCGCGGCGTGGTGATAATGGCCGAGGCAACCATGCTCACGATGACAGCCGCAACCACAATAAGCCCGATGATCGCCATCGTCCGGGCCTTACGGTCGTTCATTCGCCGACTGTCTCTCATCGCGCTATGATTCTAACTGATGACAAGGGTGATCCGGTGCGGCTCATTAATATTGCCCGACGGCATCGAACACGACGCGCGCTTGATCATCGACGACGGCCGCATCGTCGATGTCGCCTCGGCGGACAGACCCGGCGAGAGTGAAACGGCATGGGACGCATCTGACTACATCGTTGCCCCCGGTTTTATCGATATCCATGTCCATGGTGCCTTGCAGGCCGATACGATGGATGCCGACGCGCACGCCCTAACCAACATGGCCCGGTTTTTTGCCCGTCACGGCGTGACCGGCTTTCTGCCGACGACAGTCACGGCCCCAGCCAGCGATATTACTGCGGCGATCGAGGCGATCAAGCGCGCTTCTTTCAACCAGGCTCACGCGGAAGCCACCATTCTCGGAGCCCACATCGAAGGGCCCTTTATCAATCCAAAACGCTGCGGCGCACAACCGACAGCGTTCATGCGGCCAGCCGACCCAACAGAATATTTGCCCTGGTTCAACAGTGGTGTGGTAAAGCTCATCACCGTCGCGCCGGAGATGCCCGGCGTGATGGACTTGATCGCCCACGCGACGCAGCACGATGTCGTCGTCGCCATCGGTCACACCGACGCCAGCTACGAGCAGGCGCAGGCAGCGTTTATGGCCGGCGCGAACCAATGCACCCATGCGTATAACGCGATGAGCCCGCTGCACCACCGCGCGCCAGGAGCGCTGGGAGCAGTCATGGCTAACCCCAGCGTTTTTGCCCAACTCATTGCCGACAATGTGCACGTCCATCCGGGTGCGGTGGCCGCCCTATACCAATCCAAGGGAGCCAGCAAACTGGCCGTGATCACCGACGCAATCGAGGCGACCGGGGCTGGGGATGGCGAGTTCAAGCTCGGCCCAGAAACGGTGACGGTCCGGGGCGGCATCGCCCGCCTAGCCAATGGCGCCCTGGCCGGCTCGACGTTGACCATGGATGTTGCCTTCCGGAACATCATGGCTGCGACCGGCTGCTCGCTGGTCGAAGCGTCGCGCATGTGCTCGCACACCCCGGCCTGCGCCATTGGGTTAGGCCAGCACAAAGGCCTGATCGCACCCGGCTACGACGCGGATTTGGTGTTTCTTGACCAAGGATATAGCGTGGTCCGGACGGTGACCAGCGCGCGCGACCTACGGCAAGCAATGTAATGCGTCTTCGCGACCGGCCATTGGCAACGCCGCACGCGCCGAACCGGACTGGGGAGCGGACATGTGCCCCTGACGCTCAGATGCGGACGCGTCACCACCCGTCGGCCGGGCATGGGCGCCTTTAGAGCCGGCGCACGAAGTCGGCGAATACCGCATTGCTCCAGCCAAAGCCGCGCACCGTGCCATAGACGCCGTCCTCGACCCGTGTTTCTCCGGGCGCGACGACGTTATATTTCTCCCAGAAAGCGCCGGTCCTATCAAACACGCTGGCGCAGTGGTCACACCAGCGCTGGCGCACGTCCCGGGCCTCGGCATGGAAGCCGTATTGATCCAACCCTTCCGTCACGATCCATTGCAGCGGCGCCCAGCCGTTTGGCCAGGCCCACTGCTTGTCCGGGGCCGCTTCCAGCGTCGTGACCAGGCCGCCCGGCTGCAAAAAGCGCCCAAGCCACCGCTCGACCATGTGACCGGCTTGAGACGGGGTCGCGAGACCTGCAAACAAAGGATAGAAGCCGGCCAGCGACGGGTGTGGGTTGCGCGTCTCAGCGCGCCAGTTGTAATCGCAGAACAGGGCGGCGCGCTCGTCCCACATCACTTCTTGCACGACCGCCTGACGCTGCTGAGCTGACGCGCGCCATTTGGCCGCTCTGTCACTTTGTCTCAGCTGACCGGCAAACGCCGCCAAGTCCTGTTCAACGGCAAATAACAGGCTGTTGAGATCGACCGGGAGGTGCTCAAGCCACTTCTCATCGCAGCGGGTCGAATGGTCCCAGCCGCTCTCGCACGATGCGAGGATATGCAGATAGTTGATATCGAAGTAACGTGACAGGCCCCGATACACCTGGCGATGATGCGGCTGTTGTGTGCCCAACCATACATGGTCATGCTCACGCTCGGCCAAGGCCAGCATCCGCCCCAGCCAGGCCTCACAATCGGCGTCACCACGCCCGCGCTTGACCTCTAGCGCCAACGCGATCTGCCGCGTAAAAAACGGCGGCTGGCTGCGCGAGGTAAAGTAATAGCGGCTGCCGTTTGGGATTAGCCCAAACCGTTCGACCAGATAGGCAAAGTTTTCGGCGATGTCGACGATCAGTTGCGTGTGGGGTGTGCCCGCCAGGCCAAGCGATATGAAAAACGAATCCCAGTAATACATCTCCTGGAACATGCCGCTCACGCTTGAGGCTGCGGGCACCAGGTAGGGGTGTGGCAAGCCGATCAGCGTCTCATTGTCTTGCAGATTGGACCGGATGATGCTGGGCCAATACGTGTGGATATAGGTCAGGGCAGCTTCGTAGCGCATGATCTTGTTTGGGAATTGTATGCGGTACGGGCGGCGGCGGTGAACCGGGACGCGGGCGGCGTTATGCTACCAGCCCGTCCAGTTCACCCAGTCGCACCGCCTCGAACGATTCGACCCTCTTTTCAGCCAGGTCGAGTTGCATATGGCGGGTGATCGAGTTGCTGATGGCGATCACATATACCCCCGCCGCCTTGGCCGATTTGATGCCGTTGAGCGAATCCTCAAACGCGATCGCTTCGGTGGCACTTACCCCCAATGCATCAAGCACCGCCAGATACAAATCGGGCTGTGGTTTGGTGCGCTGGTTGCCGACATCATCACGGCACTTGATCGCGTCAAAGTAACCCATCAAGTTACGGCGCGCCAGATGTCCGTCCACCCAGGCATGCGACGACGACGAGGCCACACCCAGCTTGAGACCGCGCGCCCGGGCGGCGTCGAGCACATGCAGCACACCGTCACGCGGTGGGATCCCCAGCAGCACATCGCCGTGCAAGGTCTTGAGCCTAGCCTTGATGGCATCCTGATCGACGGTATGGCCCAGCTTTTGCGACAGATCGACATACGGGTCAAATGCATACCACGTGCCGACCCCTTCCAGCCAGTCGGTCAGCGCCAGTTCGGTGCCATGTTCACGGTAGATCGTCTGCCAGGCCTCAAACTCGGGGGTCTCGGTGTCGAGCAACGTGCCGTCGAAGTCAAAGATAAGGGCTTTTAACATACGCGTGAGTCAAATAGATACGCCAAACGCAGAACGGATGAGATGGACACACCCAATTCTATTTTGTCTGGCCGCGCTTGCTTTGGAAGCGGCAGTGTGACCCACCGTTCAGCCCACAGGAGCGCCGGGTTTGTCGTGCAGGCCGGGAACACCCGACCCGAGCGATCTGGTCCTACTGGCAGCAGGCCGAGGCCGCTCAGCGCCCGATTTGGCCGGACGGGATGCATATGCTAGCCCAGGATACGGGCGCATATTTTGGGCGCAGCAACCCTTACGACTGGGTTTGTGTCGACTGCCACGCCTCATCTGCCCGATATGCGGCGTCCACGATATGCCCGGGCGCAAAGAGTTTTGGCAGTTCACGCACCGCCGCAGCCCGCGCCTCCGCGCCGATCGTTGCGTCATCCATCAGGAGTGCGCGAAAGGCGTAATCGCCTACATCCTGCACGACCCACAGGTAACGATAGTATGCGAGCGCCAGCCAATCGATGTCCGCATCGGCTGCGCCATAGCCGTGCATAAACAGCGTATGCTGATGCGGCGTCACCGTGAGGCCTGCGCCTGCGCCTGTGCCGTAGACAAACATCAGGTCGCGCTCCTTGGGAGCGAATACCGGTTGATCCCAATCGACGACGTGCAGAGCGCCTTGTGCATCGATCAGAATATTGGCAGTATGGATATCGGCGTGACACAACACGTATGGTGCCTGTGATGCCTGCAACAGTCGACCCAATGCTTGCGTGCGACGCAGGATCGCGTCGTATTCTGGATGCCGCTCTTGCCACAAGTCTGCACACACCGCCAGCGGCGTGCCGCGGAATTCGCCCGCATCGATGCGCGCGTTCAACTCGCTCATGGTCCCCGGCCAGAACCGGTCCAGCTCAAACGTTTCTACCGGCACCTGTGTGCGTACGGTCTGAGGGAGCGCTGTGTCGTGGATGGCCCGCACGATCGAGCCATACGCGCGCCATTGCGCATCAGTCATGCCCACGGTCATGGCATCACGGGCATCGATGTAGGGATAGACCGTCAACGTAAAGTCAACTGTTTGACCTGTGGCGGTCTCAAAGAACCCGCCCGTGCGCGTGGGTATCGGCGCGACCGCTTGCGGCACACTATGATTGTATAGAAAGTGCGGCACCAAGGCGCTCGCCAAATCCAGTCGTGATTTGCGCGCCTTCAAGAAATAGGCCCGCCCATCCCCCGCTTGCACGCGATATACAAACGCGGCCGTATCGTTCCCCAGCGGCAAGAAGTCGATACGAGACGGCGTGATACCAAAACCATCCCGCAGGCGGGACGCGATCAGTGCATCGGATAGGTCCGGTTTAGAAAGCATGCCCTATGTGCAAGTCGCATGCACCGTTATCCTTCAGGTGTCGGTGTGCTGGGTAGCGCGGTTTGTGTCGGCGTTGGCGACGGTATTGGCGCACGGGTGGATAAAACAGCGGCTTTTGCTGGGGGAGTGGTTGGTGTCCTCGGGACACCCGGGGCCACCGGGGTTTTGGATGTAGCCGTGGCCGTTATCGTGCCGCGCAACGCGAGCGTTGGTGTTATCACGGGCGTTACGGCCGCGCTGGTCACAAAATTCTTGTAGTAGCACACGTCAAAGTCCCTTCCGGCGATGATGCGATAGCGCGGCCCATCGGCCTGGGGTTGAGACGTGACCTGCTCAGACCTCAAATTGAAAGCGCGCTCGAGCCGGGGAAGCGCGCTGCCTTTGCTCGTGGTGGTGAAATCGACGACTTGGGTGCGGGTGACGATCTCCTGGAGGTCCTTCACGCTGACCACATCGAAATCCAGTTCGTGCAATCTCGCGATGGCGGGTGGACTGAAATCACGCCAGCCCGTGCCATTGACCAGTTCGACGGGCACGGCGTTGCCGGATTGTTGATTCGCCGGCACATTCATGGCTTGCTGCAGATAGGCAGAAATAGAGTCGCGATTGGGGATCAGGACCGAGCCAACCTCAGACAGAGTCATGCCCGTCAGGCCAACACCATCGAAATATCGGCTGCGAATGACGGTGTCTTCATATTGATTCGCGAGCGACGCCAGGGACAAGAGTTGATCGACGGTGAGGTCGGTTTGGACATTGCGTCCAAACTGTTCGATGAGTGCTGGCAACTGGGTAAAAAATGCCAGACCGTTGCTCCTGGCTTTCGTCAACATCGCGCGGGCCACAATTTGGGTGCGGCGGCCCCGATCAAGGTCGCCCGTAGGCACGCCATACCGTGTGCGCGCGAAGGCCAGCGTTTGCAGACCGTTTAGAGAATACACGCCGGCACGCGGAATCCAAATCGTCTGCGTCGGCACGGGCTGGCCAGGCTGCCACACCTCACCTGTGAACGAATCGGTATAGGCGACTGTCACCGTCAGCGGCGAGGTCTCATCGGCTAGGTAGTAGGGGTCTTTCGGGAAGACTTGATACAACGGGCACGTTGCCACGACCTCAATGCCCCCGAGCGTATGGACCGCGTCTACCACGGCCGAGAAGTTGATCGCTGTGTAGTAATCGACGTTCAAGCCGAAGTTGTATTTGATCGTTTGCTTGAAGTAGTCTGGGCCACCATAGGCATAGGCCGTGTTGACCTTGGCAAAGCGCGAATTTGGCAGATATACCAGTGTGTCGCGGGGGATGGACAACAACGTCACGGCCGGCACGCTCGGCTGGATGCTTGCGATCAGAATGATATCGGTGTTTTTTGATCCGCGGTTAATTTGAGACGGATCACTCGGCAGGCTCGGCCGCGTATCGAGCCCTAGCAGCGCAATGTTGATCGTGCCGGTCGGGAGGCGCACCGGCACGACGGGCGCGGGCACAGTCGTGAGCGAGACCAGATCAGTCGATGTGATTCCGGTTGTCGCTGATGGTGAGATGCGCGGCATCAAGACGATCTGGTTGGCAATGACCTGCGCTGATGTGCTTGATACGGTTGGTGTGGCCGAACTTGCGAGTGGCGCTGGCGAGACAGGCGCGGACGACGGCGTGATTGATATCGCATTAGCCGGTGTGTTCGTCGGTCCAGCGGCGGCTCCTGTGGTAGCCCGCTGCACCGGCCGGACTGCCGTTGATGTTGCAGCCGCAGTAGGAGCGGCAGTCGGTGTGTCCGTAGGCAGGGCGGAGGCATCCGTCGGGAATGGCGCCGGAATGACGATCGTGGTCGATGTCGCATGCGGGACTGGCACCGGCTCCGTTGACTGTGCGTGTAGCGCTCCTTCAGGCGTGGGAGCGGTGTTTGACCCGGATGACGACGGGATGGGTGTGCCCACACCGAGCGCGAGTGCGAGGACGATCATGCTCCCGATACCTATTCTGTTTGCATGCGCACGGCTGCGATGGATGTTCATAACAAGGGTCGCAACAAGCCACGCCAATCGCCTAGGCGCGCTTCAGCGAC
>Ga0209068_10001066_pt1 | contig 13860 bp, 8 predicted proteins | sample ColStrG_CSR_2012_FD_187200 | JGI IMG/M metagenome (GOLD analysis project Ga0209068, IMG submission 187200) | Freshwater sediment microbial communities in response to fracking from Pennsylvania, USA - Cold Stream Run_MetaG_CSR_2012 (SPAdes)... | ecosystem: Environmental > Aquatic > Freshwater >... | reverse complement strand
CTGCAGCCCGATCGGACCATTTACCTCCGCGGCTTTGACGGCACGGGAGCGGCGGCGGCGCTCTGCCAGGCCAGCCCCACCGGCTTCACCGTTTACGGAGTCTTTCGGGACATGGCGGACTTTTGCGTCTTGATTCTCTACGACGCGGATAACATCTTCGAGCACTATTCGGTCAGATATCTGCCGGATTTCGACCTAACCGGCATGGTGCTCAGCTTCGACCTCCACTACCAGGGGCTGCAACCCATCGATTCGCCGAAATATTCCTGGATCGATTGGGCTCAATTGGATGTCATCGACGCGGCCGGTAACCCGCTTCAGATACGGCTCTGGGATCACGCCACTCTTAGGTCAGGCACTCATTCGGTTGCGCAAGGCGCCTTCACGTTCGCCGTTAAGAGCGGAGGATGCACTATCTACGACCGCTTGACCTTGTTTGTGAATAACGCGGCGTTTGACTTCGTTGCGGCAGGCGGGGAGAGCGCGGCCCACGTTGCGCAATGGTTCGCCAGGACGATCAATAGTTATGCCTGGTGGCGATACGCCACAAATAGCGTCTCTGTCATCGCTTCAGCCGATGCGAATGGAACACTCACCTTGAAGTATGCCCGCACTGGGTTGGCGAATGTTTCGGGAACAACGGTGAAATTGAGCGACGTGGCGGCGGACGGCACCAAGGTCACGAGCAATCGGTTTCCTGGAATAGCCGCGGGCGCTACCATCTACATTAACCCGGCCAATACCGGCGACGTGGATCCGACTCCGTACACAGTCGCCAACGTAAATAGCGCGACCTCGCTGACTCTCACGAGCTCGGCCGGCACGCAAGCGTTCGTACCTTACTTGGTTGAATATGGCGGCGTTGACGGCAATAATCTGATGGCCTACATCACTGTCAGAACGCCCAACCTCAGTCTTTCAGTAGACAAAACGATTTTGCCGTTCACGGGTGGCAGCTCCGACGTTACATGGCATATTTCGCTTGATTTCACAGCCTTGGGCATCGATCAGATTCGCCAGGCGTGGATCACGTTTGCGCCGCAACTGGCCAACGGAACCGTCTATAGCGACACTGAATGGACGGTCACGTTCAGCAACTGGCAAGTTGACGACCCGGGCAATAGAAGGCCATTGAAGATCGCGGGGCCTGCCAGCGTCCGCGTCGGCAATGCCGACCGAACCTGCGAATACTCGGGAAGCTGGAGCGTTCAATCGGCAAACAACTACTGGCGCGGGTTCTCGCGAGTCACCCACCAGGCGGGCGATTCCGTCACCGTGTCTTATACGGCCACGGAGAACCACGATTTGTACTTGGGTACGTCGCTCTATGTCGACCGGCGGATTGTGAGTGTCACGCTTGACGGCGATGCGGCCACAACACTCGACTGCTATCTGTACACGGGCTCTGAGTTGGTCACTCGCAGGCTCTTGCGAACGGGAGTGACGGCCGGAACCCACAGCGTGACGATCACCACCGGCGGTGTGAATGTCAATGCAACGCCTTCCGCCGGAGTTTATGCTTTTGTTTTCGACTACCTGGAAGCCGCGGTTCCTACTACGGAAATAAACGATGCGATGATCACCTACGGCAATGTTAGTCCGGCGCTCGACTTTGACACCGACGCGACCTACAAGATGAGCCCGCAACGTCTTTTCTGGCATCTGCTCAAGCTCGGCTTTCGGGGCCAACTCAACGAATACCTGGGCGTCTTTTGGTGGAATCAGCGGAAGAGGAGCGGCGGCAGCGGAAATTCGGCGGTCATCGATTTCAGCCAGCAGAGTTGGGCCAACGGGGACACGGCATTCGTCAAAATCGGCGGATTCAGCATGGCAAAATCGGTACTCACTTGGGAGATCGCCGATAATGTCCCGGCCAGTGAGAAGGGCGATATCATTGCCCGGCATTTTGTCTTCTACATCAACTCCGCCACCGTTTCCATGTGGGCCGAGAAAAGCGGGATGGGACAGCTCACGATTCATACGCGAACTCCCAACTTCGGCGATACCATCACCGCGTCGAGATTGTCGAGTGGGGTTACGGAGACGATCCCGGTATCGGGAAGTTTGAGCAAGGGTGCAGACGGCGTGTGGCAAGTCGACCCGGCTGTCGCGAATCCCATCAACTTCCCAGTGCGCCAGTGGCACGCGGATTTGTTCAAACTGGTGAAAGCTGCCGGTCTGCTCATCACCACCTCGTTCTCCATGGAGTTGGTCAACCCGCCCGATGATGGAAAGCCCGGCAACGAGTGGCAGGCGCGCTATTTCGACGGCGCGGCGGTAACAACGGACACGGGGTTCGCCAGCTTGCTTTCTTCGCAGTGTTCCTTCATCACAAACATGACCGAGTTTCAGAAATCGGTCTTTACGGTGATGGCCGGACTTCAAAGCGCGGCGGGACTGACTCCATGGCTGCAGTTCGGCGAATTTCTTTGGTGGTTCTTTTCACAAACCGCTCTGAATTTGTTCTCCCTTTCTTCGTCAAACCCGGTGAGTCTTGAAATGGGGCAGATAGTGGGCAATACATTCGTGAGTGCGCCTCACAAAATGGCTACCGGCGACCGCGTGGTGATCACCGGAGTGCGCGGATGCACTTCAGTGAATGGGACTTGGCCTATCACTGTCGTGGACGCGACTCACTTTACCATCCCTGTCGCGCCGAATGGCGTTTGGGATGGAAATTCGGGGCAAGTGCGGGGTGGGTCGATGGCATACTACGACTCGGTCACGAAGGCGGCCGCTGTGGCCGCGCTCGGGCGGGATCTCTATAAGTTTACTTGCCAGGATGACGACCCGGCTGTCAACAACGGCGCCGACGCCGCGTTTCTGGCGGCGCGCTTAAAGGCGCACATCGATGCCATACGAACGGCCGTGCTAGCGCAATACCCGGATGTTAAGTTCGAAATTCTTTATCCAAACGACGTCAACAACCCAGTCTGCTTGCTGGGCCCCGGCGTGCCTTATGCGCAAGGCGGCCGGCTCAATGCCGCGGTGAACTTGCCGCCGCAATACTTGACGCGGATAGGCAGCGGTCTCGACCGCTTCAAGGTAGAGGCGCTCAGTTGGAGCGCCACCTATCTGGAAATGGATCTGGCCCGGCAGGCGATCGTATTTGCGCTGACGAGTCCTCTTTCGTGGGATAAAGCAGACGTGGCTTATTTGGTTCCTTGGTTCAATGGCACTTGCGCTTGGCCGCGCGAGTTCGGGCTGGCGAGTTCGCGCGGACTTCCGCTCATCAACTTCTGGGCCTACGATCACCTGGCGCTCATGTCTTGGCCCCTCCCGCTCCCCTCGTGGCTTCAAAGATCCGTCAGGGGAGGTTGAACGAGTGTTCAGGGTTGACCACAAGCTCGGCTACGGAGGCCGCAAACCCCGGCAGGAGCAGCGATGCGAGCACATCGGCTCCTTGAAGAACGCGAATCCCGCCGCTGGTGTGAACCAGCACCTCGCCGTTGGCACGATCCAGCAGCCACACTTCTTTGCTGCCGGCGTTGAGGTACTCTCGAACTTTGCGGCGAGCGTCCATGGCGCTTTCGCTAGGAGACAAGACTTCGATGGCGATATCGGGCGCGAACGGCGCCGGAATTTTGTCCTCGTCGATTTGGCGCAAACGTTCTGCGCCGAGAAAGATAGAAAGATCCGGGCGGCGGACTGTGTCGTTGGAGATGCGGCAATCGATTTCGCAGTACGCCTGCCCGATTGGACTCCGCTCAAAGTAGCCCCGAATTTTGTGTTCTGTCAGTCCGCGAATCGCCGCATGCCGCAAAGTTCGCTTGGCAAGGGAATCAATTCTCCATCGACCAGTTCGTAGTCCTCAGTCTCGGCAGTCTGCATTTGCGCGAACTCGTCGGCGGTCATCGGGACGGTCGCTAGTGTTTTTGTGGCCATGCTACGCGCTCTTGGCTGGAACATTTCCATGGTAGTGTACGGAAGGCTTGACGGGCGCGCGACGCTGTTCCAACTTCGCTACGCGAAGCCGCCTGGTTATAATGAAGTGCCCCCGAGAAGAAGGACCGCGAACATCGCCGTGTCACAAAACTCCAGCGCAGGCGTGTCTCCCACCCCTTTTGCCAACGACGGCGGCGAGGCATTTGAAACCAGCGTGCGGCAATTGATTGCCAACGGCAAGTCGCGGATCGCTCTCGAAAACGCCAAGCAATTCCACAAGACAAATCCCACAGCCGCTTCCGAGTCTCTGCTGCTGGACGCATACCTGGCCCGCGTTCAAGCGCTTCTCGATCAGAACCTGGCCTCTGAAGCCAAGTCGCTGCTGGAATTGGTTCGGGAACGCTTTCCCGCGGCGAAAAGGCGGCTAGACAATCTGGGAGTGGCGGCTTCCGTGCGCTCCGGCGACCTCGCCGGATTGCTGCAACCTTTGAACGATCCGCAACTCGACCCCGTGCGCCGTAGCGCCATTGAGCAAATCATTCAAACCCAAATCACTGACCTCAACGCCCTTGCGGACTGCGCGTCGCTGCCGCCGGAGCATAGTTTACGGCAGGCTGCGGCTGCGGTCGAGCGGGCATTCAACGCAGTCACCAGCGGACCGGTGACGGAAGAGCAGATTGCCTTGCCGGAGGTGTCTCATCGCAGTCCGCTCGCCCCTTGGAAGTTTCTCATTCGCGCCATCGCCTGTTTCCATCGCGGCGCGGACGATCTGTGCCGCGAGTGTCTTGCCGGCATTAAGCCCGAATCGGTTCCGTCGCGGCTGATTCCGGCGCTGCAAAAGATGCTCGGCATGAATGGCGCGGCCGCGCTTAAAGCGTCTGAGAGCGCACTGGTTTCACAAGTCAACGTGAATTTGGCGGAGCTTCGCGCCGCACTGGCCAATCTCGACCATGCCTTCGCGAAAGAGGACGAGGGCCATGTCTTTAAAGCGATGCGCGTGGCGGTGCGCGAGTGCCAGCGCAGCGCGCCCGACCGCCTCGCGATCTTAAGACAGATCGTGAGCGTGCGGGGCAAGGCGGGCGGTTTGGATCCCGGGCGCCTGGAGGGGGCGCTGGATGGCGCGGCCCGCGAGGACGCCGCTTTCTTCAGAATGTACGCGCTCGCTATTGAGAGTTCGGGCGACCCGGACGACCTGGTGGAGGCCTGCGAGGAGTGGAATAATTTCCGCCGGCACGCTTTGCGCGAGGGTTTGTTCCGCTCAGACGGCGTAGAGGCGGCTATTTTGTACCTCCACATGGCGGATGTTCTGAAAGGGATTCCCCGCGGGTTGCTGAAAGACGTGCAGCGCTCAGGCCAGTGGGGCCGCAAACCGGCGGCGGGCGAAGACCGCTACTTTCTGTATCCGGATCAGCTCTATGCGCGGTCGTGCGCCATCGATCCGCATCCCGAAGCTTTTTCGCAATGGCTGAGATGGGCGGCCAGCCAGTCCGTATCGGAGGCGGAAAAGGTGGCCCGCGAGTGGCATAAACTTCGTCCCGGCGACATCGATCCGCTTCTCTACCTGATGGATCGTTCCGAAAAGCGCAACGCTTTCCCGGCCGCCCTTTCGTACCTGGAAAAGGCGGAACGGATTGATGCCGTTCACTCGGCGGTCCGCGCGGCTCGATTGCGCCTCCTGGCGGCGGGGGCCATGCGCGATCTACAGCGGAAGAAGGCGCATCTGGCGATGGAAAAGCTCGAACTGATGATGACGCTTCCGCAATCGCAACAAGGTGACCGGTCGGCATTCCTGGCCGCTTTGCGTCTGCTGATCTGCGTGAGTTCGGCGGATAAGACGGGGGCGGCGGCGGCTCGCGCGGAGACGGAGACCTTGCTGGGAGGCAGTCTTTCTGCGGGATTCCTGGTTTTCGGGATAGCCTCGGTCGCCAAGCGGCTTGATTTTGTATCTCTGCCGGATGCGAAAGATATCGGGCGGGAGAACCGGGCGGCGATTCCGGCTTGCTTGGCGCGGGTGATGGCGATCGCAAAAGACTTTGGGATCACGAAGTTCCAGTTGCCTGTTTCCTACTTCGCGGAGGCAGAGAAGCAATTTCCTCAGGTGAGCGATTCGCTCGACGTGGAACAGATTCGCTCGCTCGGAGAAATGGGGATGGCCACTGGACATCCCAAACTGGCTTGGGCCGCATCGGGAGCCGGTCTGAAGCGTGGCGGTCCGGACGAGGCGTATTTCACCCTGCTGCGAGCCCGCGCTGCGCCGCCTGACTTGGCCACGCGTTTTCTGGCATTGGCCGCGGCCGCAGCCGAGCTCGGCCGTTTTCACCGTGACGCAAAAATAGTGGACCAAGCCGTCGAGATCGGGCGCAATCCATTGGGGGGCGAGTCTTTTCCCCTGACGATCGAACAGGCGCGGGAAGTGGTCCGCAAAGAGATCGCTTCGCCAGCCTTTCCCAGCGCCTTCAAGCCGGGCCCGGACTACAGGGAACTTCTTCACAAGAATTTGTGCCAATGCCCGGATTGTTCCCGCAGGCGCGGAGAAACGCCCGGCCCGTTCGATGAAGAGGACTATGAAGACTTTAACGAACTGACTGACAAAGAGATGAGGGACCTGTTCAATGAGCAGGTACCGGAGGAGATCCCTCCCGATATCGCCGACATGTTTTTCGAAATCATGAAGGACGCCTTTCGCAGCGGCGAGTCTCCCAATAAGATCATAGATCAAATCTTGGGCGGCGTTAGCGGGGGCGGCCGCGGCAAAAAGAAGAAAGGCCGGCGCAAGTGATGATTGCCAATGAGGTATTGGGCGTGCCGGCGAATGCCTCCGAAGAAGAGATTCGCGCCGCCTACGTAGGCAAAGTCAAAGAGTTTCCGCCCGACCGCTCTCCGCGGGAATTCGAAGGGATTCGAGACGCTTATGAAACGTTGCGCGACCCCCGCAAGCGCGCCATGGCTATGTTGCTCTCCGCGTCTTTTGCCGCGCCGCTGGTCTCGCTGATAGAGGGGCATCAGTCGCGGCGGGTCTTCGCCGGGCCGAGGCCTTGGCGCGAGGTGTTGAAGACGAAATGATGGTGGGTACGAACCGGGACGAGATCCTGCGCCGATTCGAAACGCTGCTCGATTCCGCCTTGGCCGCCGAGGAGCCGCCCAGCGGAATAGACGCGGAGATTTTGTCTTCGGTAATGGCGGGCGGCGTAGACGAAAATCGGCGTTGCGATTCCTATGCGCTGTGGACGGCCATGACCGCCTTGACCCAGGAGATCAAGCTGCAGGGCAGAGCCTTCCAGGATCTCAACCTGGCGCTCAGCGGGCAGACGGAGAAGATGGCTGAAGAATTGCGCGCGGTATACGCCGAGCGCGAGCGGACTGTGCAACGGGAGGCCCAGGGGCGCTGCCGCCGGGAGGCGTTGCGCGCGTTGATCGATCTGCGCGACCGCCTCGGGCGGGGGCGCGAATCGGTGCGGGCTCGCGAGGTGGAGGCCGCAGCCGCCGCAAATCGTGGCTGGTGGGCGCGCGTCTTTAGGAAGCGGGCCGCCGATCCGGCAGCCGATGCCCTCGCGGCGTTAATCCGCGGCTACGAACTTGGCGTTGAACGCCTTGATCAGACGCTCGACGAGTTCAATGCGCGGGAAATTCGCTGCCAAGGCGAAAGCTTCGATCCGCGCCGCATGAACGCGATCGAGAGCGAGGAATCGGCTACCGTTCCCGGTGGCACCGTGCTCGAAGTCTTTTTGAGCGGTTACGAATGGAATGGCGAGGTTTTTCGTCCGGCGCAGGTGAAGGTATCGCGCGGCCCGGCGAGTTCTCTTTAAGAAAATGAGCGACCAGATTGTTGGCATCGATTTAGGAACGACAAACTCGGAGGTGGCGGCGTTCACCGAAGGGCAAGTGCGCGTGTTGGGGCCTGGCGGCCAGCGCATCTTACCTTCTTGCGTGGGGTTTTCGGCGGAGGGCGAACTGTTGGTGGGCGAGCCCGCCCGCAACCAGCAATTGTTGTATCCCGAGCGCACCGTGCGCAGCATCAAACGGCGCATGGGTAACCCGGAAAGCGTGATGCTGGGCGGCAAGAGTTTCACGCCACCCGAGATTTCCGCCGTGATCCTGCGCGAGCTTGCCGAATGGGCTCGCCTCTCTTTGGGCGAGCGGCCCGAAAAGGCGGTGATCACCGTACCGGCCTACTTCTCCGACGCGCAACGAAGCGCCACGCGCGAAGCGGGCGCGCTGGCTGGGCTCGAGGTTGTGCGGATTCTAAATGAACCTACCGCCGCCAGCCTCGCCTATGGGTACGGCGACGGGTCGCGTCACACGGCGCTGATCTACGATCTGGGAGGCGGCACGTTCGACGTTTCGGTAGTGACTGTGGAAGGCGACATCACGGAGGTGCTGGCGAGTCACGGCAACAATCGCCTGGGCGGCGACGATTTTGACGATCTTCTTGCGGAAAGGCTCGCGCAGGCGTTTCAGAAGCAACATGGGATCGATGTCCGGGAGGGGCACGCGGCCGCCAAAGCGCGGCTGTGGTGGGCGGCCGAAGAGGCCAAGAAAAAGCTCAGCCAGGAACCTTACGTCACCATTCGGGAGGAGGCGCTGGTCATCCGCTCGGGCAAACCGCTGCATCTGGAAACGGAGATTTCGCGGAGCGACTATGAGGCTCTGATTCGTCCCATGGTGGAATCGACTCTCGACAGCGTGTCGAAGGCGCTGCAAGATTCGGCAAAGAAGCCCGGCGATATGGATTCTGTGCTGTTGGTTGGCGGTTCGACGCGCACGCCCTTGGTGTCCGGATTGCTCAGCGAGCTGATGGGAATTGAACCGCGCCAGGACGTGCATCCGGACCTTTGCGTGGCGCTGGGCGCGGGCGTGCTGGCGGCGCGCCTGGCGGGGCGGGAAGTGGAGCGCGTCCTCTTGGATGTCTCGCCCTATTCCTTCGGCGTGTCGTATTTGGGCGAGCGCGGCGGCTTTCCGTATCCACACTGCTACAAGCCGATTATCCGGCGCAATACCGCACTGCCCTTGACGCGCACCGATCAGTTCGCGACGAGCCATCCGTTTCAAACCGAGGTAGATATTCAGGTGTACCAGGGCGAAGATGACGACGCGCTGAAGAATATTCTAGTAGGCGACTTCCGTATTGAAGGTTTGACCTCCACGCGGGACGCGAACGAAATTCTCTGCCGCATGCGGCTCGACCTGGATGGAATTCTCGAAGTAACCGCGGTGGAGAAGCTCACCGGAAAGTCGAAGCAGATCACCATCGCCGACGCGCTGCAAGCGAAGACCGCGGAGGAGATCGCCGCCGGGCGGAAGCGCATTCAGGAGCTGTTCGAATCGCGCGCCGAGCGGTTTCCCAATCACTTCGACGATGACGGCGAGGTTTTGGATGTGGAGCCGATCGAAGTGGCGGAAGCGCGCGCTATTGTGCCGGGCGAGCAGGAGGCGAATGACTTGGTGGAGCGTTCGCGAAAACTGCTACCCAGGTTGCACGCGGACGATCGCGAAGAGGCAATCGATCTGCATGAAAAAATCGGCGCGGCGATTGAATCCGGCGATGGGCCGACGCTGGCCGGCGCTTCCCGCGCGCTGCGCGAGTTGCTCTTCTTTATGGAAGGGAAACCGAATTGAACGAAGCCAATCGCTGTCCGGTTTGCCAGGCGCGTTTTCGCGGCATGAGCGTTTGCTCACGCTGTGGAGCGGACCTCGGGCGGCTCATGCGGTTGGCGGCGGACGCTTGGCGTCTGCGCGAAGAGGCGCGGACGGCCATGGCGGCTGGGGATTTCGGGCGAGGTTTCGAAATGGCAGCCAAGGCGCAGGAAGCGCAGAGCACACCTGCCGGAGGGGCGTTGTGCGGAATCGGCGAATGGCTCGTTCAGAGATTCACTACAAGGTCGGCCACGGTCGCGGAAAATCCAGGCAGGAGCGGCGATTCGAGCACGTCGGTTCCTTGAAGAACGCGAATCCCGCTGCTGGTGTGAACCAGTACCTCGCCGTTGGCATGATCCAAAAGCCACACTTCCCGGCTGCCCCCGCGCAGGTAATCCCGAACCTTGCGCCGGAGATCCATGGCGCGTTCGGATGGCGATAGCACTTCAACGGCAATGTCGGGCGCGAACGGGACCGGGATTTTGTCCTCGTCGATTTGGCGCAGAAAGACGGAAAGATCTGGGCGGCGGACAGTGTCATCGGTAATTTTGCAATCGATTTCGCCGATGGCTACTCCGACTGGCTTCCCTCTGAAATAGGTCCACAACAGGTGTCCGGTCAAGTCGCGAATTTTGGCATGCCTCGGCGTTCCGGTTGGCAAAGGAATCAATTCTCCATCGACAAGCTCATAGTCCTCAGTCTCCGCAGCCTGCATTTGCGCGAACTCGTCGACCGTCATCAAGGTTTTTGTGCTCATGCCCGCGCTCCTTAGCTAGAACCACTTCCATCGTAACGTATGGGATACCCTAGTTTTCGATGCTGCCTTCTCGCCGCACGTTCCTTGGCACCGCCGCTGCGGCTGCGGTGAAAGTCCCGGCAGTTCCCCCTTCTCGAGGCGGTTATGCGCGCACTTTCAGCGGACGCCAGCTTTCCATGATCGCCTTTCCGCTCGGCGGTGTGGCTGCGGGTTCCGTCTCGCTGGGTGGGCGCGGGCAGTTGCGTGATTGGGAAATCTTCAATCGTCCTGACAAAGGCAACAATCTGGCTTACGCATTGCCGTCAATTTGGGCGCAAATTGGCGATGCGAAGCCCGTGGCGCACGTGCTCGAAGCGCGCTATCAGCCTCCCTACGAGGGCCAAGATGGCTTGGGGTCGCAGAACGCGCCGGGACTTTCGCGGTTGGCAAGCGCGCGCTTCACGGGAGAGTTTCCGCTGGCGCGCATCGATTTCAGCGACGATTCCATGCCGGTGCAAGTGAGCCTCGAAGCCTTTTCGCCTTTCATCCCGCATGAGCCGGACGATTCGGGTCTGCCCGTGGCTATTCTGCGATACCGTGTGACGAATCCCAACGCGCGTCCGGCGAAAGTGGCTATTGCCTGGTCTATCGACAACCCGGTGGGCAAAACGGACAAACGCGCCAACGAGTTCCGCAGCGGGAGCGCGCTTTCCGGTTTGCTGATGACCAACCCTTCGCTGGCCGATAGCGACGTGATGCGCGGCAGTTTTGTGCTCGGCGTGCTCAACCAGAGAACCGGCGGCTTGAGTCATCTGAAGGGCTGGCCGGCGGGGCGTTGGTGGAATTCGCCGCTTTTGTTTTGGAACGATTTTACCGCCGACGGCGAATTGGGGCCCGAGCCGGAACGCAGCAGCGCGGTGGGAGCCGTTTGTCTGAAGCGCGCGATTGCGGCGGGCCAAACGGCCGACTATGATTTCCTGCTGGCTTGGCATTTTCCGAATCGTACGCCGGAGCGGTGCGGTTGGCGCGCGCCAAAGGGTGAAGAAAAGACCATCATCGGCAATTGGTATTCCACAAAATTTGCAGACGCCTGGGCTGCCGCCGAATACGCTGCGCAAAACTTGCCGAAAGTCGAAGCGCGCACCAAATTGTTCGTCAAAGCGATGCGCGAGAGCACGCTGCCGCCGGTGGTGGTTGAGGCGGCGATGTCGAATCTATCTACCTTGCGCTCTACCACGTCATTTCGCACCGCCGATGGTGAGTTCCATGGCTTTGAAGGCGTGGACGACAAGCTCGGTTGTTGTTTCGGCAATTGCACGCACGTGTGGAATTACGAGACCAGCACGGCGCATCTGTTTCCGACGTTCGCGCGATCTCTGCGCAAAGCGTCTTTCGGCTATTCGCAGGATGAGCAAGGCGCCATGCATTTCCGTCAACTGCTGCCGGACGGAAAAGAGCGTAGTGGCTATGCGGCGGCCGATGGGCAGATGGGGCAGATTGTCCATGCTTATCTCGATTGGGCGTTGTGCGGTGATCGCGAATGGCTGGCGGGCATTTGGCCGCGCGTTAAGAAAGGCATTGAATTCGCTTGGGTGCCCGGCGGTTGGGACGCGAATCGCGACGGCGTGATGGAAGGCGTGCAGCACAACACATACGATGTGGAGTTCTACGGTCCGAACCCATTGTGCGGTATTTATTATCTGGCGGCATTGCGGGCGTGCGAGGAGATGGCGCGCGTCCTGGGCGAAGGGGATTTCGCCGCTGAATGCAGACGGGCTTTCGAAAGCGGCAGCCGGTGGATCGACGCCAATCTTTTCAACGGCGAGTATTACGAACAGCAGATCCGCTCGTTCCACAAGAATGAGATTGCCGTTTCGCTGCGCAGCGATATGGGTGCGGACGATCCGGAGCATCCCGAATATCAGCTTGGAAAAGGCTGTTTGGTGGATCAACTCTTGGGCCAGTCGTTGGCTGAGGTGTGCGGGCTAGGTCGGCTGTTGAAGCCGGAGCATGTGCGGCGGACTCTCGAATCCATTTACAAGTACAACTTCAAGAAATCGTTCGCGCGGCACGATAATGTGCAGCGCACATTCGTGCTGAACGATGAAGCGGCGCTGGTGGTTTGCGAATACGGCAAAACCGCGCGACCGCGCATTCCGTTTCCCTACTTCGCCGAAGTCTTCACGGGGCTGGAGTATGCCACGGCGTCGCACATGTTGTTCGCCGGGATGCTTGGCGAAGGCGTGGAATGCATTTCCGCGGTGCGGCGGCGTTATGACGGCGAGCGCCGCAATCCGTGGGATGAGGCCGAATGCGGCCATCATTACGCGCGGGCGATGGCGGCGTGGTCGGGCATTGTGGCGCTGAGCGGGTTTCACTACAATGCGGGCTATTTGTCCATCGCGCCACCCAGCAAACTGGCTGAATTCCGCTCGTTTTGGGCAACGGGAACGGGTTGGGGCGTGTTCACGAGGCGCGCGGGAAAGACGGAGGTCCGCGTGCTGGCGGGGCATTTGCCGATTCAGAGTGTTGCTCTCGGCGGCGGCAGCGCGCGCAAAGTGGATGCCGATGTGCGAGAAGGCGAGACGTTTACGTTGTGACGCGGCCCTGGCTAGTTCCGGTCGGCGGTTTCTTAGGGGCGGGAAAGACGACGCTCATACTGGCGGCGGCGCCCATTTTGGCCGAACGCGGCTTGAAGTGCGCGGCCATCCTGAATGACCAAGGTGGAGATCTGGTGGATTCCGCCTATGTCGAATCACAAGGCGTGAGCGCGGGCGAAGTCGGCGGCGGTTGTTTCTGTTGTCGCTTTTCCGACCTGATGAGCGTGGCTGAGCAACTTCAGGCGCTCTCGCCCGACGTGATTTTCGCGGAGCCGGTGGGAAGCTGCACGGATTTATCGGCGACAATTCTGCAACCGATTAAGCGGGAGTTTGGCGGCCGCTATCGCCTTGCGCCACTCACGGTGGTGGTTGATCCGGCGCGCGTGGCCGAGGTGGAAGACGAAAACATAGGCTTTCTGTTTGAACGGCAGTTGTCGGAAGCGGATCTGGTGGTTTTTAACAAGTGTGACCGGCATACTCAGTTCCCTGAGTTGGACGCAATGGAGGTGCGCTACGTCAGTGCGCTGAGTGGTGAGGGCGTAGCCGCCTGGCTCGATGAGATTCTGGGAGGTTCTTTGCCTGTGGGTGGTAAAGTGCTGGAGATCGACTATGCGCGATACGCGCGGGCGGAGGCGGCGCTGGGCTGGTTGAATTGGAGCGCCACTTTGCGCCTCTCGCCCGCGCTTTCGCCGGCCACGCTGGTGGGACCGTGGCTCGATCTCATGCGGCAATCGCTGTCTTCCGCGGGCGCGTGTATTGCGCATTTGAAAGTGTTTGATCGGACGCCGAACACATATCTGAGGGCGGCCGTGACGAACAACACGGACGAACCAACGGTGGAAGGCGATTTAACGGCGTCGCCGGAAGTGGAGCACGCGCTACGGCTCAACCTGCGCGCGGTGATGGATGCGGAGGAGTTGCGCAACTTGTTTTCGAGGGCGCTGGCGAACCTTCCGGGTGAACGCGCGGACGAACGATTGCAGTGCTTCAGCCCGGCAGCACCAA
>Ga0209068_10001064_pt1 | contig 13865 bp, 15 predicted proteins | sample ColStrG_CSR_2012_FD_187200 | JGI IMG/M metagenome (GOLD analysis project Ga0209068, IMG submission 187200) | Freshwater sediment microbial communities in response to fracking from Pennsylvania, USA - Cold Stream Run_MetaG_CSR_2012 (SPAdes)... | ecosystem: Environmental > Aquatic > Freshwater >... | reverse complement strand
CAGCTCCACCAGCTCACGACCGGTGGCGATGAGTGCCTTCGAGGGGATGCAGTCCCAGAGGTGGGCGGCCCCGCCCACGATGTCGCGCTCGATCATCGTGACGTCGGCGCCGAGGGTGGCAGCGACGCTGGCGCAGGTGTTACCGGCAGGACCCCCGCCGATGATCACGAGTCGGGACATACCCCCGATGGTAGGGGCGATCCCGGGCGTTCCCGGCACGCGTAACCTGCTCGCAATGTCGCCGCCGCAGCACTCCGCCGAGCTTCGGCACGACCAGCTCGCCGGCCGCGCCGTCATCGTCGCCGCGGGGCGGGCTGCCCGGCCGCACCAGTTCGTCGCCGCCCCCGACGAGGAACGCGCCGGGCCCTGCCCCTTCTGCCCCGGCAACGAGCGCGAGACCCCACCCGAGCACGACCGCACCGGCCACGGCGCGCCCGACGGGCCGGGCTGGCGCGTGCGCGTGTTCCCCAACCTCTACCCGATCGTCGGCGGCGACGGCGCGGGCCCCGGTGCCACCGGCGCGCACGAGGTGGTGGCGCTCTCCCCCGACCACCACGCGTCGTTCGCGCAGCTCGCCCCCGAGCAGGCCGCCGAGGTGTTCACCGTGCTGCGCGATCGCGTGCGCGTCCACGGCGACGCCGGCCACGCGTTCGCGCTCGCGATCGTCAACCATCGGCGCGCCGCGGGCGCGTCGATCGCGCACCCGCACGCCCAGGTGCTCGCGCTCGACTTCGTGCCGCCGGTGGTCGCCGTCGGTCTCGGGCGCTTCCGCGACGCAGGCGAGGATCTCGTGCTCGCCGACGCGCACGCGGGCAGCACGTTGTTCGACGACGCCACCGCCGCCATGCACCCCGGCCTGTTGGCGTGGAGCCCGTACGCCGCGGCGTCGCCCGGCATGGTGCGCGTCGCCCTCACCGACGCCGGACCGAGCTTCGGCGCCGCCACCGACGCACAGGCCGCCGCGATGGGGCGGGCCGTGCGCGAGGTGCTCGCCCGCCTCGACGCATGGATGGCCGACCCGCCCTACAACCTCGTGGTGGTGGGCGCACCCGCCGGAACTCCTCCGGGTGGTTTCCACTGGTACGTGGAGATCACGCCGAGGATCTCGATCGTGGCGGGATTCGAACAGGGCACGGGGGTGTTGGTGAACAGCGTGCCGCCGGAACAGGCGGCCGAAGCCCTCAGGAGCGCCCCCGTGACGAGCACATCGTGAGCACCACGATCCACATCGCCGTGATGATCGACGCCAGCCCCGACGACGTGTGGCGCGCGGTCGAACAGATCGAGACCCACGTGGAGTGGATGGCCGACGCCGAGACGATCACCTTCCGCAGCGACGCGCACGCCGGTGTGGGCGCGGAGTTCGACTGCCTCACCAAGGTCGGCCCACTGCACACCACCGACCGGTTCGTGGTCACCCGCTGGGACCCGGGCCTGGCCATGGGCATCGAGCACCGCGGTGCGGTCACCGGCGTCGGCGAGTTCACCCTCGCCCCCGTCGACGGGCCCACCGGGGCTGGCACGCGCACCCAGTTCACCTGGGAAGAGACGCTGCGCTTCCCCTGGTGGCTCGGCGGCCCGGTCGGCGAGGTCGCAGGCAAGCCCGTCCTCGAGCGGATCTGGAAGGGCAATCTCCGGCGCCTGAAGGCCAAGGTGGAGCAACCCTCGGTAGCGTGACGCCCCACTACTGCTCCGGGGGACGAATGCGCACGAAGGCAATCCTGATGACCGCGGCCCTGCTGGCCACGACGCTGCTCGTCGCCGTCGGCCAGGCTGGGAGCCCGGCCGCGACGGCCGCCGGGAGCGCCACGCGGAAGGTGCCGGTTCCGACCGTGGAAGGGCCGATCACCTCCGGTCGCGACACCATCGCGCTCGCGTCGACGTCCATCGACCTCGCCGCCGCAGGCTACGAGCAGGCCGAGTACTTCATCTCGGGGACCGCCACCTCGTACACCACGCCGGTCGACCCCGGCATCGACGGCCGCTGGACGGTTGCGCCCGCCGACACGTCGCCCTACAAGACGCGCGTCGTCGTCTACCGCCCGATCGACCCCCAGCGCTTCAGCGGCACGGTGTACGTCGAATGGCTCAACGTGAGTGGCGGCCTCGACGCCGCGCCGAACTGGACGCTGAGCCACCTCGAGCAGATGCGCGAGGGCGCCGTGTACGTCGGCGTGAGTGCACAACGCGTCGGCCTGGTCGGCAACGGCAAGAACCCGTTGATCGACGCGCAGACGCTGCACACCGTCGACCCCGAGCGGTACGGCACGCTCGACATCCCCAGCGACAAGTACTCCTACGACATCTACTCGCAGGCGGGCGCCGCGGTGCGCGACCCGTCGACCCCGGTGCTCGGTGGCCTGCACCCGAAGCACCTCATCGCGGTGGGCGAGTCGCGCGGCGCGTTTTACCTCACGAGCTATGTGAATGCGATCGTGCCCACCACGGTGCAGATCTACGACGGCTTCCTGCTCCACAGCCGCGCCGGCTCCGCCCCCGGGTTCGACGGCGCCTCCTTCGAAGAGCGCCGGTTGCCGATTACGCGCATCCGCACCGACCTCCGGGTGCCGGTACTGACCTTCACGACCGAATCCGATCTCGTGCTGCTCGGGTACGCCGCCGCCCGCCAACCCGACTCGTCGCGCTTCCGCGACTGGGAGGTGGCCGGCACCGGCCACTACGACACCTACGGGCTCGGGCCCGCCGCGAAGGACACCGGCGACGGTACGGCCGACGCCAAGGCGTTCCAGACGTTGATCACCACGGTGCAGTCGCCGTACCCCGGCATCATCGACTGCGCGGCACCGATCAACGCCGGCCCGCAGACCTACGTGTTGCGCGCCGCGGTGGCCGCCCTCGATCGGTGGGTCACGACCGGCACGCCGCCGCCCCGGGCACCGCACCTGCAGCTCAACCCGAACGACCCGAAGGTGTACCTCACCGACGCCGACGGGAACGCGCAGGGCGGGATCCGCACGCCGCACGTCGACACGCCGATCGCCACCCTCTCCGGCCTCGGACAGTCGGGGAGCGGCTACTGCTTCCTCTTCGGCACCACCAAGCCCTTCGACGCGGCGAAGCTGGCGGACCTCTACCCGTCGCACAAGGTGTTCGTGCGAGAGTGGAACCAGGCGGTGCGCGCCGCGGTGAAGGCCGGGTTCGTCTTGTCGGCCGACGCGCCTGCGCTCGAGGCCGCCGCCGCCCAGTCGACCATCGGGGGAACACCGTGAGCACCACGACCGTCACCGAGCTGACCGCGGGCCTCGGGCCCGTCGTCGCCACCACGCTGTTCGACCTCGCGCCACTCGGCTACACCCAGGCGGAGTTCGCGCTGTCGGGCACCGCGGCCGCGTACGAGCGCGTGCGCGCCGACGTGCGCGTGATCGAGCACGCCGACTTCACCACCCGCGTGCTCGTGTACCACCCGTCGGATCCGGCGCGCTTCAACGGCACGGTGTGGGTGGAGTGGCTCAACGTGAGTGGCGGCCTCGACGCCGGCCCCGACTGGACGTTCGCCCACACCGAGCTCATGCGCGCGGGCGCCGCGTGGGTCGGCGTGTCGTGCCAACACCTCGGCGTGCACGGTGGCGACGGCCTGGTGATGCCCGGCAACGGTGGCCTGCGATCGGTGAGCCCCGAGCGCTACGAGTCGCTGCACCACCCGGGCGACCGCTTCTCCTACGACATCTACTCGCAGGCGGGCGCCGCGGTGCGCGCGGCCGCGGGCACGTTGCTCCCAGGCTTGCCCGTGGAGCGGGTCATCGCGATCGGCGAGTCGCAGAGCGCGTTCCGACTCACCACCTACGTGAACGACATCGACGTCGAGGCGCAGGTGTACGACGCCTTCTTCGTCCACGCGCGGGGCGGGCCCGACGCGCCGCTCGACGACGACTCCCCCGCGCTCTCGTTCGAGCGCCCGCCGGTGCCGTTCCGCGGCGACCTGCGCGTCCCCGTCATGTGCGTCGAGGCCGAGACCGACCTCATCGTGCTCGGCTACCTGCCCGCGCGTCAGCCCGACGACGACCGCCTCGTCACGTGGGAGGTCGCGGGCACGTCCCACGCCGACGTCTACACCTTCGGCGCGGGGATGATCGACACCGGCGCGCTCCCGATCGAGGTGCTCGCGGCCGCGTGGACACCGCGCGACGAGTACTTCGGCACGAACCTCGCGGCGCCGGTGAACGCGGGGCCGCAGCACTACGTGATGAACGCCGCAGTTGCGCATCTCGACCGGTGGGTGCGCGACGGCGTGCGCCCGCCCGACGGTGGGGAGCGCCTCGCGATCCGTATTGGCAAGGACAAGGTCGACTACCAGCCCGACGACCACGGCAACGCGATCGGCGGGGTGCGCACGCCACACGTCGACGTACCGGTCGCGGTGCTCTCGGGGCTCGGCAACACCGGCGGACCCATGGCCCACCTGTGCGGGCGCACGGTGCCGTTCGCACCCAAGAAGCTGCGGCGCCTCTACCGCGACCGCGACGACTATCTCGCCCGCTACGCCGCGGCCACCACCGAGGCCGTCGCCCGCGGCCACATGCTCGCCGCCGACGCACCCGAGATCAACGCCCTCGCCGCGGCCCTCTGCCCCGACTTCTGACGGTTCTTGCGCTCTTCGAGGCCCCTATAGCGGCGCGCAGGAGCGCCAAAACGGGTCTAGCGGCCGGAGAAGGTGGCCTTGCCGGGGCCGTGCTCGAGGAAGCTGGCCACGCCGGTGGCGGCGTCCTCGGTGCCGAAGGCCTCCACGAACTTCGCGGTCTCGAGGTCGAGTCCGTCGGCAAGGGCACCGTCGAGGCCGGCGTCGATGACGTGCTTGGCCAGGCCCATCGCGACCACCGCGCCGGCGCCGAGCTCCGCCGCCCACGCGAGCGCGACGTCGAGGCACTCCGCCGCGGGTACGACCCTGTCGACGAGACCGATCGCCAGCGCCTCATCCGCGCGCACGTGCCGGCCGCTCCACACCAGTTCCTTGGTGCGGGCGGGGCCGATCAGCCGGGTCGCGCGCTGCGTACCGCCACCACCGGGAACGATGCCGAGCTGGATCTCGGGGAAACCGAAACGCGCGGTCTCGCCGGCGACGCGCAGGTCGCACGCCAGCGCGACCTCGAACCCACCACCGAGGGCGAAGCCGTTGACCGCGGCGATCACCGGACGCGGGATCGCGCCCAGTGCGTCACCCGCGGCCCGGAACGCCAGGCTCGCGTTGCGCGCCGCGTCGGCGTCGGTGAACTCGGAGATGTCGGCGCCGGCCGCGAACGCGCGCTCGCTGCCGGTGACGACGACCGCCTTGACCTCAGGATCTGCGGCGATGTCCCTCGCGTGCGCGGCGAGCTCCTGCAACAGCGCGATGCAGAGTGCGTTGAGCGGCGGACGGTCGAGCTGCAGCAGCACGACACCACCCGGGCGCGACTCACGGACGACGAAGGACTCGGACATGAGTGGCAGCTCCTGAGGAGGAGGTCAGCGGGTGTAGGAGAAGAAGCCGCGGCCGGTCTTGCGGCCGAGCAGGTCGGCCTCGACCATGCGCGACAGCAGCGGGGGCGACGAGTACAGGGGCTCCTTGAACTCGTCGTACATCGAGTCGGCGACGTGCTTGATGGTGTCGAGGCCGATCATGTCGGCGAGGGCGAGCGGGCCCATCGGGTGTGAACAGCCCTCCACCATGCCGGCGTCGATGTCTTCCGCGGAGGCGAAGCCCGACTCGAGCATCCGGATCGCGGAGATCACGTAGGGCACGAACAGCGCGTTCACGATGAAGCCGGCGCGGTCCTGCGAGCGGACGACGTGTTTGCCGAGCACGCCCGACACGTAGTCCTCGGCGCGGTTCACGACGTCGACATCCGTGACGATCGACGGGATGAGCTCCACCAGGCGCATGACCGGCACCGGGTTGAAGAAGTGCAGGCCGAGCACGTGGTCGGGCCGGGTGGTGGCCATCGCCAGCTTCATGATCGGGATCGACGACGTGTTCGACGCGATGATCGCATCGTCGTCGATGAACGCCTTGCTGACCGTGGAGAAGATCTCGACCTTCTCCTCTTCGATCTCACGCACCGCCTCGATCACGAGTTGGCGGTCGGCGAGATCGTGGAGGTCGGTCACGAACGACACCCGGGCCAGCGCGGCTTCGCCCTCACCGGCATCGAGCTTCCCGCGGTCGACGGCGCGGTTGAGCGACGACTCGATGCGGTCACGCCCGGCCGCGGCGGCCGCCGCGTTCATCTCGCAGACGATGACCGACGAGCCCGCTTTGGCCGCGACCTCGGCGATGCCGGCGCCCATCAGGCCCGCGCCGACCACGCCTACTCGTTCGATCGCCTCGCTCATCTCGCTCCTCCGCGGTCGGCGCCCCCGTCCGAGACCTCGGCCTGGAGGAGGGTCGCCGCTGTGTAGGGATCCAGCTCGCCCCGGGCGACCTGACCGCTCACCGTAGCGAACCGGGGGCCGTCGCAGACAAGTGCGGCCCGAGCCACCGCTGCCTCCACCACCAGGGCCCGCAGCTCGTCGGCGGTCCGCCGGGCCCGACGGGCAGCCAGCTCGCCGGTTGCCACCAGGTGCTCGCGGTGGGCGACCACGGCCTCGAGCAGGGCATCGGTGCCCCGGCCCGAGGTCGCCACCGTCTCCACGACGGGCGGTTCCCAGCCCCGGCCGGCGGCGAGCGACAGCATGGCCCGCACGTCACGCAGGGTGGCCGCGAGGCCGTCGCGGTCGGCCTTGTTGACCGCGAACACGTCGGCGATCTCCATGAGTCCGGCCTTGGCCGCCTGCACGCCGTCGCCCCACCCCGGGTTGAGCACCACGACGGTGGTGTCGGCCGCACCGGCGACCTCCACCTCCACCTGGCCCACCCCGACCGTCTCGATCAGGACCCAGTCGAAGCCGGCGGCCTCGAGTACCCGCACCGCCTGCGGCGTGCTGCGAGCCAGGCCGCCGAGGTGGCCGCGCGTCGCCATGGATCGGACGTAGACGTCGGGGTCGGTCTCGTGACCGGCCATGCGCACCCGGTCGCCCAGGATGGCCCCGCCCGAGAACGGGCTGCTCGGATCGACCGCGAGCACCGCGACCCGGGCGTCGGTGGCCCGCAGTGCAGTCACCAGACGGTCGGTGAGGGTGCTCTTGCCGGCGCCGGGTGCGCCGGTGATCCCGAGCGTGGCCGCGGGTCGGGGTGCGACGGTCGGGAGACCGGCGAGCGCCTCACGGGCAGGCTCGCCGCCGTTCTCGACGACGGAGAGCAACCGGGCCAGCGCACCGCGGTCGCCGCCGCGCGCCGCGTCGAGCCGCGCCGGCGGACTGGTCATGGCCGAGTAGATCCGAAGCGTCCGGTCGCGTCCGGGCCCGTCCGGTCGCCCGCGCCTATTCGAGTTCGGAGAGGGCGTCGTCGACCACGCCGGTGATGCCGGGCACGCGGTCCATGATGATGCGCTCGACGCCGGCCTTGAGCGTCTGGGTGGACACCGGGCAGGTGCCGCACGCGCCCACGAGGCTCACGTGCACCACGCCGTCGGCGTCGACCTCCTGGAACACGATGTCGCCACCGTCGCTCTGCAGCGCGGGGCGGATCAGGTCGATCGCCTCGAGCACGGCGGTCTCTCGCTCAGCGGGGGAGAGTTCGGTGTCGGTCGGCATGACGGTTCCTTCCAGAACGACGAGTGCCCCCAGCTTAGGGCACCCGAATCACGTCTCGGCTGCGACCTTCAACCGCTCCAGGGTGGTGCGCATGCCCTCGGCGTTGGTCCGCCGGCGTCCCTTGAACAGCTTCCAGTAGAGGCGCATCGCGAAGTCGTCGGCCGACTCGTAGAACTCGGTGACATCGGTGGCCGGGGATTCGCCCGCGTCCACCTCGGCGGGAGCGAGCCGGTAGCCCCACGTCATCATGTGCTTGTCCGGCTTCCCGACGACGAACGCGAACTCGTGCTCGGGGTCGCAGCGCACGATGGTGCAGCTGGTCCAGTACACGGGGCCGCGCCCGTTGCGGCGCACGTGACCCCGGAAGCGCACGCCCTCGGCCGGCCCGGTCGCGTCGTCGAGCCACTCGGCCTCGAAGGTCTCCGGGCTGAAGCGACCGATGTGGGTGACGTCGCTGACGAGCTCCCACACCTTCGCGGGCGGGGCGTCGATCCGCAGGGTCACCGAGTCACGCACAGTGCGAGCGTAGGCAATCCGGATCAGTCGCGCACACGCACCACATCGGCACCGAGTGCGCGCAACGACGCCGCGAGGTCGGGATAGCCCCGGTCGACGTGGAACGGGTCGAGCACGACGGTCTCGCCCTCGGCCGCGAGCCCCGCGAGCACGAGCGCGGCGCCGGCGCGCACGTCGAGCGCGCGCACGGGCGCACCGGACAGGCGCGGAACGCCGCGGATCACCGCGTGTCGCCCCTCGTGGCGGACGTCGGCGCCCATGCGGGCGAGCTCACCCACGAACCCGAGGCGGTTGTCGAACACGTTCTCGGTGACGATCGCGGTGCCGTCGGACACCGCGAGCAGCGCCACTGCCATCGGCATGAAGTCGGTTGCGAACCCGGGGTACGGCAGCGTCGCGAGGTCGACGGCACGCAGCCGTTCCTCCGCTCGCGCCCACAGCCCGTCGGGAGTGGGCGACACCTTGAGCCCCATCTCCGTGAGCTTCATCACCACGGTCTCGACGTGGTCGAGCCGCGCGCCCTCGATGGTGATCTCTCCGCCGGCGATGCCGCACGCCATGAGCAACGTGCCCACCTCGATGCGGTCCCCCATCAGTTCGGTGTCGACGGGGTGCAGCTCCTCGACGCCCTCGACCTCGATCGTGGACGTGCCTGCGCCCAGCACCTGCGCGCCCATGCGGTTCAGCATCGCCGCGAGATCGGTGATCTCCGGCTCGCGCGCCGCGTTCTCGATGACGGTCGGGCCCTTCGCCAGCACCGCGGCGGTGAGGAGGTTCTCGGTCGCGCCCACACTCGGGAACTCGAGCACGACGCGGGCGCCGTTGAGCCGGTTGGTGCGCGCCTCGATGAATCCGTGCACGACCTGGAGCTCCACGCCCATCAGCTCGAGTCCGCGGAAGTGCATGTCGAGTTTGCGCGACCCGATGTTGTCGCCACCGGGCATCGCGACGCGCGCCTCGCCACAGCGGGCGAGCAGCGGGCCGAGCACGTTGACCGACGCGCGCATGCGCGTGACCAACTCGTAGTTCGCTTCGGCGTGCAGGTCGGCGGAGGCGTCGATGCTCAGCTCGCGCGGCCCCGCCCACTCGACTTCGGCGCCGATCGAGCGCAGCACCTCGATCATCACGTCGAGGTCGGCAACCGGATCCACGTTGGCGATCGTGGTGCGGCCGGGCGCGAGCAGCGCCGCGGCCATCTGCTTCGTGCCCGAGTTCTTGGTGGCGCCCGACACGCGCACGGTGCCGTGCAGTGGTGCGCCGGTGCGCACGACGAACGAATCGACCATCCCCGACCCGCCCTACTCCACGAAGCTGAGGGGTAGGTCGTCCTCCACCTCGGGCGTGGTGTCGAGACGCCACATCGGGAACGGCGCCACGATGCCGGGCAGCTGGCGCTCGCCGAGCGACACGAGCGGGTAGTCGTCGCCGAGCGCGGCCCGCACCTCCTCCGACACGATCACCTCGCCGGGCGCGGCGGCGTCGCAGAGGCGCGACGCGAGGTTGATCGACATCCCGATGAAGTCGTCGCCCTCGAAGATGATCACCTTGCCCGCGGCGATCCCGGTGCGCAGCGGCAGCACGATGTCGGCGGTCTCCATCCGCTCCACGAGGTCGAGCACGGTGTCGACGATGGGGCGCACATCGGTGGCCACGAACATGCAGCCGTCACCCAGCCACTTGCCCACACGAGTGCCGTGATCGGGTGAGAGCCCGCGCACGATGGCGCGGAAGGTGGAGAGCACCTGGAGGGCCTCGTCGTCGCCGAGCGTGTCGTTCATGCGGGTGAAGCCGCACATGTCGACGAAGGCGAAGCACCGGAAGACGCGCATGACCCATTGTGGCCGACGCGAGCGCGTCAGGGACGGTTCAGCTCGTCAGTTGGTGATCAACCGCCGCCGGTGGGGTCGACGCTGTACACCTTGTACAACAGGTCGACGCCGCGCTTGCGGTGGGCGTCGACCTGCCTCGCGACCGCCTTCAGGGAGTCGCGGAGCTTGGTGTCACCCGGCCCGGCACCGTCGGCGCCGAGGAGCTCACCGGCCCGCACCATGGCGGCGGCCACGACCAGGTGGTCACGGCGGAGGTGGTCCACCTCCGGGGCGGCGACCTCCACCTGCTCCTCGAGGAGTTCGGCGAACAGGCCGTCCTCGTCCTCGGTGAAGCGCACGTGGCCCTGCCAGGCGTCGCTCAGCTCGGCCAGCGCCTTCGCCACCGCGGTGCACCAGTCGTGGGCACCCTCGGGGGTGTCGACGCTCGGCGCCTCGATCGCAGCCCGGAACCCGACCGCCGCGTCGCGCAGGCGACCCCGCTGCGGGCCGACACGATCGTGGGCGCGCATCCGCTCTTCTGCTCCGAGATTGGAACCGGCCATGGCAGTCCTCCTCGTCCCGGGGCCACGCGGGCCCCGCAACCGTTCGAGTGATTGCTGCCGGGGCTCCGTTGCGCCGGATGCCCATTTCACGCGCGGATGGACCCTCCCCGTCAAGGGGCTTCGGTCAAACTCCAGGTCAATTCGTCCGGGCCGGGGACCGACGGAGGCCGGAGCGGGCTCAGAGGCCGGCGACCCACTCCGCCGAGACCGCCGCCACCTCGGCCAGGACGTCGTCGGTGCTGCGCCCACTCGACTTCAGCGGCCGGTAGCCGTGATCCGCGGTGTCGATCCAGTGGAACTCGACCGGACCCTTCACCTTGCGCGCGGCCCGGGTGAGCGCGGGGCGCGATGCCAGCGAGTCGCGGGTACCGCTGGCGAAGAGCACGGGCAGGTCGAGCCGGGGGAAGTGCTCGGTGCGCGGCTGCTCGGGCTTGCCCGCGGCGTGGAGCGGGTAGGCGAGGAAGAGCAGGCCGAGCGCGGGCACCGGGTCGTCGGCAGCGCCGACCACGAGCGAGCAGTACCGACCGCCCATCGACCGGCCGCCCAGCACGAGTCGCTCGGGCGGCAGCTTGGCCCGCTTCGCGAGCTCGGCGGCGGCTTCACGCGTCGCGGCCTCGAGCACCTTGGGGCGGTCGGGTGCCTTCTTGCCGGCGCTGCGGTACGGATAGTTGAACCGCAGCGACGGGACGCCTGCCGCCGCGAGCGCGTCGGCCACAGCAAGGAGTGCCGCGCCGTGCATGTCGGAACCCGCGCCGTGCGCGAGCAACACTGCCCGGTCCCGGTGTTTCGGTACACCGCGCCGGGCGCCCTGCCATGCGTACTCGGTGACGAGCTTGTCGGCCTTCCCTGCCTGCGTCGTCGTCATGACCACACCCACCTCGTGAGGAACTCGTCGATGCGTTCGAGCGCGTCGATCACCGTCTCGGGACGCTTCCAACCGTGTCCCTCCCCCGCGTACACGTGGTGTTCCACCGTCGTGCCCGCGGCGATCAGCCCGTCGACCAGTCGTTGCGCCTGCGCGGGCGGCACCACCTTGTCGTCGTCACCCTGGAGCACGAGCACGGGGACGCGGATCTCCGCGGCGCGGTGCACCGGCGAACGTTCGCGGTAGCGCGCCTCGTCCGCGGGCAAAGGTCCGACGAGCGTGTCGAGGTAGCGCGACTCGAAGCGATGCGTGGTGGCAGCCAGGTCGAGGAGATCGGTGACCGCGTAGAGGCTCACGACCGCTCGCACGACCGGCGGCGATTCGGCGCCGACGAGCAGCGCGGTGAACCCTCCCGCGCTGCCGCCCATCACCGCGACCCGCGCCCCGTCGACGGCATCCCGCTCGGTGAGGGCGCGGATGCCGGCAACGGTGTCGGCGACGTCGCGCACACCCCACTCGCCATCGAGCGCCCGCAGGTAGTCACGGCCGAACCCGGTGGAGCCGCGCGGATTGGGGGTCAGGACCGCCCAGCCTCGCGATCGGAACCACCGCACCCGCGGCGCCCACGCGACAACGGCCTGGTCGGTCGGGCCGCCGTGCACGTCGACGAGCAGCGGCGGCGGAGTCCCGTTCGCTTCGAGCGGCAACCACAGGATGCCGTGCACAATCGCGCCGTCGGCCGACGTCCACGACACCGGTGCGGGCTCGGGCAGATCGAGCGCGTCGAGCTCACCGGGCGCGCCGCGCGCGATCGAGCGCCGGCCCGCGCTCCCCGCCCCGGCCGGATCGAACACGGTCACCTGCGGCGCGGTGCGACCACCGCTGCGCACGCACGCGATACCCGGAGCACCCCAGTCGATCCCGTGGTGCCAACCGTTCGACCGTTCGCGCGCTTCGGTGGTGGCGACGTCGACGACGACGAGGCGGGCAAAACCGTCCTCGTTGCGGTTGAGCACGATCTCGCGCGAGTCGGGCGACCACGAATACTAGCGCTGCCCCGGACCCCATACCGGCTCCGCGTGCTCGTGGGGCTCGTCGAGGAGCGCGTGCGCGCCGGCCACCAACCCGTCAGTGTCGATGTCGGCGACCCACAGTTGCATCCAGCCCGTCGCGTCGCTGACCCACGCGAGCATCGTGCCGTCGGGCGAGAACCGCGGTTGCGCGACTGCGTGAGGGCCGGCGTACCCGTCACCCGCGCTGCCTTCCGAAGCGGCGCCCGCGACGATCTGCCGGTCCGTGCCGTCGGCGCGCGCGACGACGATGCGCGAGTCGTCCCACGGCATCGCGGGGAGATCCCACTCGTGCCAGGCCAGCCACGCGCCATCGGGCGACCACGCGGGGTCCCACGCGTAGTCGGCGGTCGACACCGTCACCGGCGGCGCCGCCGGTCCGCTGCCGTCGAAGGGCACCACCGCGACGGCGCACTCGTCGTCGGTCTCCGACACGAACGCGATCCGCCCGGCGGCATGTGCGGGCGCGGCGGCAATGCGCTCGGTGGTGAGCACCCGCACCGGACCACCCTGGCGGGAGATCGCCAGCAACCGCCCGTCGACGCCCGCGTACGCGAGCTCGTCGGCCGACACCCAGCACCAACCGCCACCCCCGTAGGCGCCGAGCCGGGTGACCGAGACGGCCGCGGTGACCTGCAACGGCGGAGACGAACCGTCGGCGGGAGCGACGAACAGGTCGACCACGCCGCCGGCGACCTCGAGCCAGCCGAGGTGCGCGCCGTCGGGCGACCAGCGGGCCTCACCGAGCGTCCGGGACCGGGCGACCGCGGCGGCCGACAGTGCGGCTGACCGGGGGCTGGGGTGTTCCGTCATTGCGGTCAGGTTAACGATGGGCCCCGACCGCGCCGCGAGGAGCATGGATGTCCGGTTCCTCCAGGTTACGGAGCAGTAACTTTCGACGGCGGTACCGGGTTTCTGCGAGACTTGTCGGCTCATGACTTCCCTGGACCCGTCCCCCGCTTCGTCCCCGGAGCACCTCCGCATCGCCTGGCTCGTCTACCGCGGCAATCCCCACTGCGGCGGCCAGGGCGTCTACACCCGCTACCTCGCCCGTGAGCTCGCCGAGCTCGGGCACGAGGTCACCGTCTTCTCCGGGCAGCCCTACCCCGAGCTCGACGACATGTCGCAGCTCACCCAGGTGCCGAGCCTCGACCTCTACCGCCCCGAGAACCCGTTCCGCATCCCGTGGCCGTGGGAGTTCAAGGACTCGATCGACCTGCGCGAGTTCGGCCTGATGTGCTCGGCCGGCTTCCCCGAGCCCTACACGTTCAGCCTCCGCGTACGCCGCATGCTGCAGAACCGCCGCGGCGACTTCGACATCATCCACGACAACCAGTGCCTCGGCTCGGGACTCGTCGGGATGATGGACGACGGCTGGCCGGTCCTGTGCACCTTGCACCACCCGATCACCGTCGAC
>Ga0209068_10001063_pt1 | contig 13872 bp, 16 predicted proteins | sample ColStrG_CSR_2012_FD_187200 | JGI IMG/M metagenome (GOLD analysis project Ga0209068, IMG submission 187200) | Freshwater sediment microbial communities in response to fracking from Pennsylvania, USA - Cold Stream Run_MetaG_CSR_2012 (SPAdes)... | ecosystem: Environmental > Aquatic > Freshwater >... | reverse complement strand
CCCACGTGCTCCTGTGTGCCACGTCTCCTGGTTCGAGGCCGACGCCTTCGCACGCGCACACGATGCGCACCTGCCGAGCGAGGCGCAGTGGGAGAGGGCCGCGACCTGGACCCAGGAGCACGACGGCGGGCTCACGCACGTGGGCGCGGTGTGGGAGTGGACAGAGAGCCGTTTCGAGGGCTATCCCGGCTTCCGGGCGTTCCCCTATCGCGAGTACTCCGAGGTGTTCTTCGGCGAGCATTACCGCGTCCTTCGCGGCGGCTCGTGGGCCACCCACCAGCGCGTGGCGGGCGCTCGCTTTCGCAACTGGGACCTGCCGCAGCGACGGCAGATCTTCTCCGGGCTGAGAGTCGCGAGGGGGATGTGATGGAGCCGGCCTCTCCGCTGCAGACTCCGTCGAGCATCCGCATCGACTCGTATCTCGACGGCGCCGAGGGGCGCTCGCTCGCCGAGGACGTGCTCGACGGGCTCACCCGTCCCTTCAAGGAGCTCCCTCCCAAGCACTTCTACGATGCCCGCGGCGCGGAGCTGTTCGACCAGATCTGCGAGCTCCCGGAGTACTACCCGACGCGCTGTGAGCGCACGATCCTCGGCGAACGCGCGGACGAGCTCGCGGAGCTGACCGGCGCCGTCGAGCTCGTCGAGCTCGGCTCGGGCACGGCGGCGAAGACGCGCGTGCTGCTCGACGCTCTCGGCGCGGCCGGCACGCTCGAGCGCTACGTGCCGGTGGACGTCACCGAGAGCATGGTGCGCGAGAGCGCAGAGATGCTGACCGCCGAGTACCCCGGGCTCCAGGTGCACGGCGTGATCGGCGACTTCGAGCGTCACCTGGACCGCGTTCCACCCCGGTCGGGCCCGCGCATCGTGGCATTTCTCGGCGGCACGATCGGCAACTTCCCGCCGGGCAGCCGGCGCCGCTTCCTGCGCGAGATCGGGCGCCTGCTTGCGCCCGGCGATCACCTGCTGATGGGCGTCGACCTGGTCAAGGACCGGCGCGTGCTGGAGGCCGCCTACGACGACTCGCAGGGGGTGACGGCCGAGTTCAACCGCAACGTCCTGCTCGTGCTCAACCGCGAGCTGCAGGCCGACTTCGACCCGGAGGACTTCGAACACGTCGCCCTGTTCAACGACGAGCACGAGTGGATCGAGATGCGCCTGCGCGCGCGGCGCGAGCTCAGCGCGAGCGTGCGCGGGCTCGATCTCGCGGTGCACTTCGACGAGGGCGAGGAACTGCGCACCGAGATCAGTGCCAAGTTCACGCCCGAGCGCGCCGAAGGCGACCTCGCCGCTGCCGGCCTCGAGCTGACGCAATGGCTGCCCGACCCCGACGGCCTGTTCGCCCTGACGCTGTCGCGACGCGCGCACCGGTAGGCTTCCACCGTGCTGATTGACGGCTCCTCCGCGATCGTGACCGGTGGCGCGTCGGGCCTGGGCGAGGCGACCGTGCGCGCCCTGCACGCGGCCGGCGCGCACGTGACGATCGCCGACGTCAACGCGGAGAAGGGCCAGGCGCTCGCCGCTGAGCTGGGACTCGAGTTCGCCTCCTGCGACGTGCGCGAGGAGAGCCAGGTGCAAGCGGCCGTCGAGCATGCCGCGAGCGCCGGCCCGCTGCGCATCGCCATCGCCTGCGCGGGCACCGGCTGGGCACAGAAGGTCGCCGGGTCAAAGGGGCCGCACCCGCTGATGCCGTTCGAGACGATCATCGCGATCAACTTGATCGGCACCTTCAACCTGCTGCGCCTCGCGTCGAGCTCGATCCTCGCCAACGACCCGCTCGAGGATGGTGAACGCGGCGTCTGCGTCAACACGGCCTCGATCGCGGCGTTCGACGGCCAGGTCGGGCAGATCGCCTACTCGGCCTCGAAGGGCGGCGTCGTGGCGATGACGCTGCCCGCCGCGCGCTACCTGTCCCAGTACGGGATCCGCGTCAACACGATCGCACCCGGACTGTTCGACACGCCGCTGCTCGCCGCGCTACCCGAGGAGGCCCGCCAGAAGCTCGGCGCCGGTGTCCCCTATCCGCAGCGACTCGGCGCGCCCGCCGAGTACGCGCAGCTCGCCTGCCAGATTGTCGAGAACCGCATGCTCAACGGCGAGACGATCCGCCTCGACGGCGCGCTGCGGATGCCGCCGCGCTGAGCCTCCTGCGCCGCGCTGCAGACGCGCGGCTCACACGTCCTCATAGCCCCAGAGGGCAACGAGATCGCGGCCGATGTACTCGCCCAGCGCCTGCACCTCCGGCTTGAAACGGCGGCGCATCTCGAGCGCGAGCGCGGCGTCGAGCGGCGGCGGCGCCTTGTAGGCGGCGCGGCGCCAGGCCCGGCGCGCCGGCCGCGGCGCGAGCCGGGCGACGGCGCGGGTCAGGGGGTCCGCCCGCTCCGGGTAGTTGCGTGCCAGCCGCAGCCTGCGCGAGAACCGATGCAGCGGCATCGAGCGCACCGCCGTGAGGCCTTCGCGCTGGGTCTCGATCTGCTCCAGCGGCGCCGTCTCGTCGATTCCGAGGAAGCGCATCACGCGCGCGAGCGTGCCCTCGTTGTCGCGCCGGTAGTCCTCGTAGATCAGTGGCAGCACCTGGTCGCGCCCAAACTCAGCGTGGAAGCGACGCAGCTGCTCCGCGTACGCGACGTGTTCGGAGTACATCAACCACGAGGGGTGCGTGTTCTCGGGGATGTTCCTGCCCTCCCGCCTGCTCTGCTCGAGTGCGAGCGCCGCGCGCAGGTCGGGCTCGGTCTCGAGCAGCGAGCCGACGGCCTGCACGTGGAAGGAGCGCAGGAAGCTCGCCGGCTCGCGAAAGATCGCGATGATGCGCGCGTCTGGCCGCGCCGCGGCGATCTGCGCCGCGGCGCCCGGGGAGCGGATGTACTGCGGCGAGGCCTCCCCCACGAGCTGCCCCGCGGCAGCCGGCGCGAACAGCTCCAGGTAGCGCTCCAGCGTGTCCGGCAGCTCGGCTCCCGGCTTGGGCGGGCTGTGACGAAGGTCCCAGCTGAAGAACCGCGGCTCCTTGTGCTCGGGCATGAACACCTGCGGGTGCTGGCGCAGCATTTTGTAGAGCGCGGTGGTGCCGCACTTTTCGTGCCCGACGATGAAGAAGTCGGGCACGTGACCACTCGTTGGCTGCCCCCCGCCGCCGCCGCCTGCGCTGCTCATCCCGCGACCGGCATCGGCTGCCTTCAGAGGCGTTCGACGAGCATCGCCTGGCCCATGCCGCCGGCTGCGCACATCGACTCGATGCCGAACGTCTTGTCCAGCGTCTCGAGGTCGTTGAGCAGCGTCGTCATTATGCGCGCGCCGGTCATCCCGAACGGGTGTCCGAGTGCGATCGCACCCCCGAACGGGTTGAGCTTGTCGTCGTCGATGCCGAGCTCCTCCTTGCAGGGCACGATCTGCGCGGCGAACGCCTCGTTGATCTCGACCACGTCGATATCGGCCATCGTCATGCCGGTCGCCTCGAGCAGTTTCTGGATCGCCGGGATCGGGCCGAGCCCCATGATCTCCGGACGCAGGCCGGCGACAGACGAGGCAACGATGCGCGCGCGCGGCTTCATGCCGAGCTCCTTGGCGCGCTCCGCCGACATGATCAGCAGCGCCGCCGCGCCGTCGTTCAGCGGACACGCGTTGCCGGCTGTCACCGTGCCGCCCTCCTTGAACACCGGCTTCAGCGCTGCCAGGCCCTCGAGTGTGGTGCCGGCACGCGGGCCATCGTCCTTCGTCGCGATCGTCTCGGGGACGTCGACCTCGTTGCCCTCCTTGTCGACGGCCTTGTGCGCCGGCACCGTCACGGGAACGATCTCCCGGTCGAAGTGCCCGCTCGCCACCGCCTCGACGGCGCGCGACTGGGAGATCACCGCCCATTCGTCCTGTGACTCGCGGCTGACGTTGCAGCGCTCCGCCACGTTCTCCGCCGTCATGCCCATCGGGATGTAGACGTCGTAGGCCGAGCCCTCCGAGCCGTCGACAGCGTGGTTGAACTCGAAGTTGGCGCCCGGCACGGCCCGCGAGACAGCCTCGACGCCGGCGGCGATGTAGGTGTCACCCTCGCCCGTCTTGATCGCGTGGAAGGCCATTCGCGCAGTCTGCAGCGAGGAGGCACAGAAACGGTTGACGGTCGTGGCCGGCACGTGGTGGTCGATACCGGACAGCAGGCCGGCGACGCGACCGACGTTGTTGCCCTGCTCGCCCTCGCAGAAGCCGCAGCCCATCATGATGTCGACGATCGAGCTGTCGTCGAGCTCGGGGTTGCGCTCAATCAGGGCGCGAAGCGGAATCGCAGCGAGGTCGTCCGCTCGGATCGACTTCAACGATCCGCGTCCGGCGCGTCCGATGGGCGTGCGGATTGCATCGACGATCACGGCTTCTGGCATCTGGAGCTCGCTCCTTGGTCGTTGACGCTCGCCGCCGACGATCGAGGCGAGAGGGCGGAATGGTATGCGATCGGCGCCCCCGCAGCACGAGCGATCGGAGCCGGCGCTCAGAGGTCGAGCCGGCTGACGCCCAGCTCGTCGAACCCGACGTGATGGGCCAGCTCGTGACGCACGGTGCGCGTGACCTGGTCGCGGAGCAGATCGGGATCGTGTCCAAAGTCGCGTCGCAGCGTGTCGCGAAACACGACGATGCGGTCGTGCGTCTCGTCGCGCGAGGCTCCGTCGCCCTGGTAGAGGCCGTAGGCGTTGGCGCGGCGCCCACCGTCGGAGATCACGACGGCGACGTGCGCAAGCGCGTTGCGCAGCAGATCGGGGAGGTCGTCGAGCGCGTCACGGACGAGCTCCTCGAAGTCGCCGTCGTCGAGTGGGTCGAGCTCCATGAAGGCGCTTTCGTCCGGGGCGACGGCGAGCCCGTCGCGCGCGAGGATCTCCGAGCGGCGCACGATCTCGTCGAACTCGGCCTCCGACGCCGGCGCGCGCCAGCCGGCGAGGCGCACCGTCACGAACGAGATGCCGCCCATCAGCACCGCCGCAACGAGCACCCCGAGCGCTACGTCCTCGAGGGCGCGCACCGCGCCGATCGAGCTGAACCCCTGGCCGACGACGAGCGCGACGAGCCCGAGCGAGAGAGCGAACAGCGCCGCCAACCACACCCGCCCGGATGTGCCGCTGCCGCGTGGCGAGGACGACCGGCGCACGCCCGCCTACTTCAGCGTGCGCGCGATGACCACGCGCTGGATCTCGTTCGTGCCCTCGTAGATCTGAGTGATCTTGGCATCGCGCATCATCCGCTCGACCGGGTACTCCTTGACGTAGCCGTAGCCGCCGAGGACCTGGATCGCCTCGATCGTCACCGCCATCGCCGTGTCCGACGCGAACACCTTCGCCATCGAGGAGTACTTCGCCCGTTGGGGGTGCCCCTGGTCGGCCATCGCGCACGCCTTGTAGAGGAGCTCGCGCGCGGCCGCGGTGCGGATTTCCATGTCGGCGAGCTTGAACTGGATGCCCTGGAACTCGTTGATCGCCTGGCCGAACTGGCGCCGCTCGCGCGCGTAGGCGACCGCGTAGTCGGTGGCCCCCTGGGCGATCCCGACGGCCTGCGCGGCCGCTCCCAGGCGGGTGCGCTCGAGCGTCCCGAGCGCCACCGACAGGCCCTTGCCGATCGCGCCGATCACGTTCTCCTGTGGCACGCGCACGTCCTCGAAGATCGGCTGACCGGTCGGCGACGCGCGGATCCCGAGCTTGTGCTCGAGCTTGCCGACGCTGAAGCCGGGCCGGTCGGCCTCGACGACGAACGCGGTCAGGCGGCGCGTGTCGCGGTCGCTCACCGCGAACACGACATAGAAGTCGGCGATCCCGAGGTTGGTGATCCAGTTCTTGGTGCCGTTGATCACCCATTCATCGCCGTCGAGCACCGCGCTCGTCTTCATGCCCGCCGGGTCCGAGCCGGCCTCGGGCTCCGACAGCGCGAACGCCGGCGAGAACTCACCGCTCGCGCAGCGCGGCAGGAAGCGCTCCTTCAGCTGCTCGTTCCCGAACAGCTGGATCGGCAGCGTGCCGAGCTCCTGGACCATCAGGATCAGCGCGCAGGACGCGTCGACCTTGGCGATCTCCTCGACGGCCATGTTCAGCATCAGCGTGCCCGTGCCGGTGCCGCCGTACTCCGGCGGAAACGGAAGGCCGAGGATGTCCTGCTCGGCGAGCAGCTTGCGCACGTCCCACGGATACTCGGCGCGCTCGTCGATCTCGGCCGAGCGCGGCGCGATCCGCTCACGCGCTATCTGGCCGATCGTGGCGCAGAAGTCGAGATGCTCCTGCGGGATCGTGTAGACGTCGCTGACCGCCTCCATGCCCCTGATCCTAGTGATGAGCGCTCGCCAGCGCGCTGTTCTCGGGCGCCGCTACGCTCATGGACATGAGCTCCGAGGAGGCGGCGATCGAGGTGGACCCCGCGCAGGTGGCCGAGTGGCTGGAGCGGGAGCCCGCGCCGCAGGTGATCGACGTGCGCGAGCCGCGCGAGCGCGACGCGGGGCACATCGACGGCACGCGGCACATCGCGCTCGGCCGCCTCTCCGGCGAGGCCGCGAGCGTCGAGCGCGGGCGTCCCGTGGTCTTCTACTGCCGCGTCGGCGCGAGATCGGAGATGGCCGCGCAGGCATTCCGCGCGGCCGGCTACGAGGCATACTCCATGACCGGCGGGCTCGTGCGCTGGGCGCACGAGGGCCGCCCGCTCTCCCCGGAGGGCGCAACCGTCGCAGACCACTGAGGAGGCGCAGATGGAGGCATCGAGTGAGTACCCGAAGGTCACGACCGGCGACGGCTACGCCGTCGCCAACCTCGACGACCTCGGCGGGGGGCCCGGCTTCCGCAAGGTGCGCAAGGGGCTTGGCGTCAGCGCGTTCGGCGTCAACGCGATCGTGCTGCCCCCCGGCGTCGGTACCGGCAGCCATTACCACGACGAGCAGGAGGAGCTGTATTTCGTCCATCACGGTCAGATCGAGATGGAGTTCGGCGACGGCTCGCGCCATCAGCTCGGCGAGGGCGGGCTCGCGCGCGTGGACGCGGCGACAGTGCGCAAGATCAGCAACACCGGCGACGTCGACGCGGTGTATCTGGTCGCCGGCGGCAAGGGCGGCTACATCGGCCGCGACGGGCGGCTCCCGGAGGGCGAGGAGCAGCGCGTTCGCGCGCTGCACGACCTCTCGGCCGACCGCCCCGACTGATCCCTGGGACAGACGTGGACGCGCCTGAGGACCCGCGGCGGTTGCTGCGGATCAACAGCTCCCTCGCGATCCCGCTGTCGCAGGTCACGCTGCGCACGAGCCGCTCCTCGGGGCCCGGCGGCCAGCACGCCAACGTCACCGCCTCGCGCGTCGAAGCGATCTTCGACGTGCTCGACTCGCCCGCGCTGAGCGCGGCGCAGCGGGCTCGTGTGCTCGCGCGCGCGGGCGAGCGCCTGGTTGCGGTGGCTCAGGACGAGCGCTCACAGGCGCGCAATCGCGAGCTCGCGCTGTCACGGCTGGCCGAGCGCCTCGACCGCGCGCTTGAGGTGCCGCGCCGGCGGCGGGCGACACGCCCGACGAACGCCTCGCGAACCCGCCGCAAGCAGGCCAAGCTCCGTGCCGCGCAGCGCAAGCGCGAGCGGCGTCCGCCATCGGCGGAGGGCGAGTAGACGGCAGAGCCGCGGGCCGCTAGTTCAACAACTCGCGCACGTAGCGCTGATGCAGGCGCCCGAGCGAGGTCTTTTCGGGCTGAAAGCCGATCGCGTTCCAGAGCAGGTTCGATGCCGGCGCCCAGGCGATGATCAGGTAGACGCCGAGCACCAGCGCAGTCACGCGCAGCCGCCGCGAGCTAGACAGCGCCGCCAGCGGCAGCACCCACAGCACGTACCAGGGCAGCACCCAGCTGAGCGTGACGAGCAGCGCGACCCCCGCCCAGCCCGATGCCGTGATCGTCTCGCGCCGGCGCCATGCCAGTCGACAGCAGAGGAGCACCGACACGGCCAGCGCGGCCGTCATCACGTGATGGATCCCTTCGCTCTCGCCACCGACGCCGAGCGCGAGTCCGAGCAGGTTGGGGATGGCCTCGTTCGTGACGAGCCGGCTCTGCGTGCTCAGGTCGGGGATGTGCAGCCCGAACGCGAGCAGGCTCGCGGCACCGACCACCACGCCCGCAGCGAGCATCCCGAGCAGCACCTGGACGAGGCGCCGAGGCGCGTGCGCCAGGCCGGCGAGGATGACCGGGATCAGCACGCCGCCCGACGCCTTGATTCCGGTTGCGACGATGAACGACGCGCCGGCGCCGATCTCTGTCGGCGAGAGCGGCAGCAGCAGCGCGCCGATCCTCCCGCGCCGCGGCGCGGGCACGTCGCCGGCCTCGACCGACGCGACGCCGTCGCGGGCGCGCAGCAGCAGGTAGAAGCCGAGCATCACGAACAGCAGCATCAGGAAGTCGTTGTGGTCGCCCCCGAGGCCCCACACGAGCACGATCGGGTTCAGCCCGACGAGCACGATCGCGCTCCGCTGGTCGCGTCCGAGCAGCCGCGCGCAGCGCCATACGAGCCAGATCACCGTCAGGCTGGTGAGCGCGAGGATGCCCTTCAGCGCCCAGAACGAGCCCGCGACGCCGAGGGGAACGACGGCGAAAGTCAGCATCGTGAACAGCGGTCCGTAGGGGCTGAGCAGCTGATGCCAGTTGCTGAGCACGAACGCCGGGTCGCCGTGCGGCTCGGAGATCGGGATCGTCGTGTACGGGTTGAGGTGGTGGACCACCTCCATGCGCCCGTAGTTGATGTAGTTGAACACGTCCGTCAGCGCCAGCGGCGGCGCGAGCAGGAAGATGACGTGCACCGACAGGATCGCCGCGACGATCCAGCGGACGGGCAGGCGCGGCGCGACATGCAGCGCGTACAGGTAGCTCGCGTACATCACGACGATCGAAATCGTGAACAGGTATCGGAGCGTCGTCCCGTTGTCGGTGAGCGACGGCCACAGCCCACCCAGCGGGCCGGCCATCCAGCCGGGGAAGAAGTTCGAGTGCGTCGTCGGCGAGAGCAGGCTCGGCCGGTCCGCCGTGATCACCACGACGAACAGGCTCAGCAGCACGATCGCCAGCATCGCGGCCGCGCCGACGCGCACCCCGGTGTCGGCGCCCGCCGCCGTAGAGGCGCCGCGCTGGCGGACGCGGGCGAACGTCGCCCTCACCCGGGTCACGGGCGTCTCGCGGAGAGGGACTGTGCTGGCGTCGCCCGGCATGCTGAGCGCCGCCACATTACTCGCTGAATGCAGAGGGCCCGCCGAAGCGGGCCCCCAACTCAGACCGAACGTTCAGCGACTAGATCGTCGTGACGTTGACGGCCTTGGGGCCCTTGTCGCCCTGCTCGGGGTCGTAGGAAACCTTCGCCCCCTCCTGCAGAGAGCGATAGCCCTCGCCGTTGATCCCGGTGTGGTGGACGAACAGGTCCTTGTCGCCGTCATCAGGGGTGATGAAGCCGAAGCCCTTGTCGTCGCTGAACCACTTTACGGTGCCGGTTGGCATTGTGTGTACTCCTCCACAGTATGTGCGTGCTGCTACGCGGAGGATGCTTCTCAAAGCTTCGACCTGCGAGCGCTTGCACTTCTTTCGCCGGTCCTATGCGCCGGCCATTCCACACGACCGTAGCACGTCGCCGCGATTGCGTGCACGCGGCTAGGCTGGGGCAATGGTCGCGAAACGGACCACGACGGTGGCGGTTGGCGCGCACGAGGCGCTGACGCCGCTCCTGCCGCCCGGCGAGTCGGCGCCGGCTACAGCGATCGTCGAGCGGCTCGGGCTGTGGGAGCGCGCGCCGCTGCCGGCGCCGAGGCCGCGCGTGATGCTGAACATGGTGAGCACCGTCGACGGCCGCGCGACCGTGGCGGGACGCTCGGGCGCGATCGGCGGCCGCGCCGACCGCGAGCTGTTTCACGCGCTTCGCAGCACCGCAGACGCGATCCTCGTCGGCGCCGGAACGGTGCGAACGGAGCGCTACGGGCGCATCGTCCCGGACCCCGACCGCCGCCGGCTGCGTCGCGAGCGGGGCCTTGCGGAGGAGCCGCTCGCGTGCATCGTCTCGGGGCGACTCGCGTTCGAGCGGGATCTGCCGCTGCTCGCCGAGCCGGCGGCGCGGGTCGTGATCCTCACCCCCTCCACGACGAGGCTGCCCGACGTGCAGGCACAGATCGAGTACGTCCGCACCGGGCAGGACGGGCGCCTGGACCTCGCCGCGGCGTTGGCCGAGCTACACACCCGCTTCTCCGTCGCGACGATCCTGTGCGAGGGCGGGCCGCACCTGTGCCGCGAGCTGCTCGCCGCTGGCCTCGTCGACGAGCTGTTCCTGTCGCTTGCCCCGAAGCTCGCCGGCGGCGAGCCCGAGGGCGGCGCGGCGCTGCGAATCCTGGCCGGCGAGCAGCTCGAGCCGCCGCTCGAGCTCGAGTTGCTGGGCGTGCTGCTGGGCGACTCCGAGCTGTTCCTGCGCTATGGGATCTCCGCGCGCGAGCGCGTCTCGCGCGAGACGATCGCGAGCAGCTCCGACGCGAGGTGACGTCCTTCGGCGGCGACGCGCGGCGTCGCCGCGATGCGCACGACGACGTCCTCGCCGTCCAGCTCCTCGAGCGTGATCCGCGGCGCGTCGCGCAGCGGCGTCTGCAGCGAGTGCTCGAGCACCTCCTGCAGATCGCCCGGGCTCATCCCGGCGCGCAGCCTCGCGCGCAGGTTGACCGCCTCGGGCTCGCGCACCGGCAGGATCGCGACGTTGAGCACGACGCTGTTGGGCACCATGATCGAGTCATCGCCCGTCGCGAACGTCGTGTAGAGCAGCCCCAGCGAGCTGACCGTGCCCTCGATCTGCCCCGCCAGCGGACCGCCCTGCAGGCGCACGCGCTCGCCGACGCGGAACGGGCGCGCGCTCAACAGCACCGTGCCCGCGATCAGGTTGCCGAGCGTCTGCTGGGCCGCCAGCCCGAAGATGACCGCCGTGAAGGCGCCACCGAGCGCGAGCGCTTTGGCTTCGACGCCCGCGACGCGCAGCGCCACCAACACCGACGCTCCGATCGCGGCGAGCCTGATCAGGAAGCCGACCGTCCCCGCCGTCGCCGGGTCCATTCGCCTGAATAGCGCCGGCCCGAGCGCGCGCCCCGCGGCTCGCGCGATCCCCCAGCCGAGAATCACGAGCGCGATCACGACAGCGATCGTCACGGGCGTTTCGAGCGCCTTTTCGAGTTCCATGTGGGCCGGTACCGGATGGCTCCCATCCGTCGCCGGGACTTCCGTGCCGAGCAGGCTGACGCGGTTGTTGTAGAGGACGACGACAGCGACGAACAGAACGAGCAGCACGATCGCCTCGACACGCGCACGCTTGACGACCTTCGGGCTGACCTCGCGCAGCAGCCCGACGTCCTGCCATGCCTGGCTGCGGGTCTCGAACATCTTCGGCGGCGTCCGCGGCACGGGCATGCGCCCATGATGGCGACATGCACCGGCAGATGCCGCCGGTGGGCGCGTTCGTGCTCGGGGACGTTCGTGCTCTAGGATCCAGCGTCGATGAACGACAACATGCGCAAACTGGTCGTCCCGGCGGTGATCCTCGGCGTCGTGATGATCGTCGTCGCGGTCGTCTACTTCGTGACGCCCGCGCACTCGCTGCCGTCCCTGTTCCCCGGGCACGTCTCAGCCGGGAACGTCGAGGCCGGCCATCACCACACCAAGCACGGGATCGCGGCGCTCGTCGTGGCGCTGGCGTGTTTCGCCTTCGCCTGGTTTCAGACGGGCCCCAGGACCGCAGCGACCGAGCCCGGCGCTTAGGCGAGCGCCGCGGCGGCTCGAGCGGAGTGCGCGCTAGCCACCGAAGGCAAACACGAGCGTGCACATCAGCCCGAGCGCGATGCAGTAGATGCCGAACGGCGTGAGCGTTTTCGTCTGGAAGAAGCGCAGCAGGAACTTGACCGCGACGTAGGTCGTGGCGGCGGCACAGAGGCCCGCCACGAGCGCCGGGCCGCGTACGCCGTTGCCCGCCGAGCCGAACAGTTCGGGCACCTTGAGTGCCGCCGCCGCGAAGATCACGGGCGTTGCCAGCAGGAACGAGAAACGCGCCGCGTCGTCGTTCGAGAGGCCCACGATCAGCCCGCCGCCCATCGTGTAGCCCGAGCGCGAGATGCCGGGGATCAGCGCCGCGACCTGCGAGACGCCGACTCCGATCGCCTCCCGCCAGGTGAGCTTCGCCAGCCGGCCGTCGACGTCGCCCGCGTAGTCGCCGGGCCGCGGCGGACGCCGGCGCAGCCGCTCGAAGACGAGCAGCGAAACGCCGTTGATGATCAGGAACGCCGCCGCGAGCTGCGGTGAGGCAAACAGTTTGCGCAGTGGTTCCTGCAGCAGCAGGCCGATCACGCCGACCGGGATCGTGGCCGCGACCAGCAGCCAGCCGAGGCGGGCGTAGGTGTCCTCGGCGCGGATCTCGCGCATCTTCAGCGAGCGCCACAGGCCCTTGACGATCTTCTTCCAATCGTCGAGGAACAGCAGCAGCAGCACGATCGCCGTCGCGAGGTGCGTCGCGATCAGGAACGTCAGGAAGAACTTGTCGTTCTGATGGATGTGCCAGCCCGCGAGGCGGGGCAGCACGACGCCGTGTCCGAGGCTCGAGATCGGGAACGGCTCGGCGAATCCCTGGGTCAATCCGAGGATCACCGCCTGGAAATATGAGATCGGGTCGTGGTGCACGGGCCGCGACAGCTTAGATTGCCGGCCCGAAACGCGTACCCTGCGGCCCATGTCGGCGCGAGGCCGAGAGCCCGAGCCCCCGCCGTTGGTCGAGATCGCACGCGAGTGGGGGCGGCTCGGTTGCGTCGGTTTCGGCGGCCCGCCCGCGCACATCGCGCTGCTGCGCGAGCTGTGCGTGCAGCGCCGGCGATGGCTCACGAGCGTGCAGTTCGAGCGCGCGCTCGCGGCGACGAACCTGCTGCCCGGACCGGCCTCGACGCAGCTCGCGATCTACTGCGCATGGACGCTGAGGGGCACGCGCGGTGCGCTCATCGGGGGGCTCGGCTTCATCCTCCCGGGGCTCGTGCTGATCCTCGCGCTGTCGGCGCTGTTTCTCGCCGGCTCGCCGCCCACGTGGCTGCGCGCGGCCGGCATCGGCGCGGGCGCCGCCGTCCCGGCGGTGGCGGTCAGCGCCGGGCTCGGGATCGCCGCGCCGATCTGGCGCGGCATCGCGGGCAGCGCCCGCACGCGAGCGCTCGCGTACGGGCTGGCGGGCGCTGGCGTGGCGGCGCTGACCGCGCGCTGGCTGGTGCTCGTGCTGCTGGCCTGCGGGACGTTCGAGCTGACCGCGCGCGGTGGCTGGGCGCGGGCCACCGCCGCGATGCAGACGGGATGGACGCTCGCGGCCGCCACGGCCTCGGGCGGGACGCTCGCGCTCGCCTGGACCGCGTTCAAGGTCGGCGCGCTGGCGTTCGGCGGAGGCTTCGTGATCGTCCCCCTGATGCAGGCCGACGCCGTCGACACCTATCACTGGATGACCCGCTCGCAGTTCCTCAACGCCGTCGCCCTCGGCCAGGTCACGCCGGGTCCCGTGACGCACACCGTGGCGGCCGTCGGCTACGCGGCCGGAGGCTTCGCGGGCGCGCTGCTCGCCGCGCTCGTCGCGTTCGCGCCGTCGTTCTCCTTCGTCCTGTTGGGAGCAGCGCGGTTCGAAAGCCTGCTCACCGATGAACGGATCCGCGCGTTCCTCGCCGGCGCCGCACCGTGCGCCGCCGGCGCGATCCTCGGCTCGGCCGTGCCGCTCGCGGCAGCGCTCGGCGAGGGTTGGGAGATCGCGCTGCTCGCCGCCTCTGCGCTGGCCCTGCTGGTGCTGCGCAGGGGCGTCGTGCCGACGCTCCTGCTCGCCGGCATGCTCGGTGCGCTCGCCGGGGTCCTGGGTGCGCCGCTGGGCGGCTGACGC
>Ga0209068_10001062_pt1 | contig 13873 bp, 11 predicted proteins | sample ColStrG_CSR_2012_FD_187200 | JGI IMG/M metagenome (GOLD analysis project Ga0209068, IMG submission 187200) | Freshwater sediment microbial communities in response to fracking from Pennsylvania, USA - Cold Stream Run_MetaG_CSR_2012 (SPAdes)... | ecosystem: Environmental > Aquatic > Freshwater >... | reverse complement strand
ACCGTGATGGACGAGGTCCGACGGTACTTCCGCGACTTCAGCTGGGGTATGCGCGTACCGCGCCGGTTGCGCGAACTGCATGTGCAAATCGGCCGGACTACATCAGAACTGACGCAAAAGCTGGGCAGAGCCCCCACCGCCAGCGAACTTTCCGAGGTGCTTGGGGTCGCCTCTGAGGAGATCGTCGAATGTCTCGTCGCCGGCGATGCGTACCGACTCGAATCGATCGACGCCCCGGTGGGCGGCGACAGCTCTGGCAATGCGCGACGGGTTGCCGACGCGCTCGGTGAAAATGACCCACAGATCGAACACATCACCGACCGTGAAACGGTGCGTGCCCTGGTGGACGCGCTCCCACACCGCGAACGCGAAGTGCTGCGTATGCGGCTCTTCGAATCGCTGACCCAAAGCCAGATCGCCGAGCGAATCGGCGTGTCACAGATGCAGGTCTCGCGCATCCTGGCCGGCACGCTGCAGTCCCTGCGCGACGAGATGGAGTAGCGCCCGCCGCTCGCATTCCGGAGCGTCGGCAAGATCGGCATTCCGCTAGGCGCTGTACTGTGCGACTCGACGGTATGACCGCGTCGGCAAACAGGCTGGAAGGGAGCACACTGCGATGAGGACTTCTCAGACGGTTGTCGCCGGGCTGGCGGCGGCGGCGCTGGCCGTGTCGGTAGCGGGCTGCGGCGGCAGTCAAACGTCGTCGCCAACAAAATCGGGGTCAACCACCTCGAAAGCGAGCGCTGCGCCGACTGATTACACCAACCTGCTAATACAGGCCACAGACATCGACGCCCCCGTGGCGTTTACCGGGAGGCCGCCCACCCAGAACCCGAATGGCCAGCCCGGCGTCGAGACGGCGTTCAGCACCGAAGATGGCAGCCACGTCATTAAAGACACCATCCAGGTCCTGACCGATCCCGGCGCTGCGACCAACGCGTTGACCTCAGCAAAGGGCTCACAGGCTGGCGCTATCAAAGCCCCGGCAACGGATGCCTCCAAGGTCGGCACAGGCGGAACGGCGCTGTCGGGTAACTCGCCGGACCACTCAAAAGGCGTCACCATTCTGCTGTTCACCGAGGGCAAGGCATTCGTCACGCTGGAATTCGATGGCCCGGTCGACACACTCGCGCCACAGGACTTCGTGAACGACGTCGCCCAGAAACAAGACGACGCGGTCAAGAAGGGACTCGGCGGCTGACCTGACCACTGCAAAAGTGGTCTCGGGCGCGGCCCGCTCGTTGACGCCGTTTGTCCGACGTGCCCGGCTGGCTTTTGGGTCAGTCTCGAGCATAAGTAAATCGATTGATTTAATTAGCCGTGCGGTGTTCACTGAGGCGATGACCCCAGGGCGCCGTCCGCGTTGTCGGCGGCAACATCAGCAGCTTCTTGGGAATCTGACATGACGAATGCAGTGACTTCTCGCGGCCCGATGATCGATATCCCTGACGAGCCGGACTGGGCCCGGATGCGCTCGGAGGTCGGGGCACGGCTGCGGTCGGCGATGGCCGACCACGGCGTCGACGCGCTGATCCTGTTGATGAACGGCTATGTCGGTTACGCGACGGGGGCTAGCTGGCCGCTGCTGGACGCGGGCCTGTCGCACGTGGAGCGCCCGGTGGCGGTCGTGCTGGCTAGTGACGAGCATCCGCATTTGTTCATGCCGTTTCGCAGCGGGGCATCAGCGCCACCACCGGTGCCCGACGACCATCTGCACGGGCCGGTGTACCTCGAATTCGACCGGGGTGTCGAGTATTTCGCTGGTGAGCTAGCAGAGTTACTCCCACCGGGCGCGAAGGTAGCCGTCGATGAACTGACGGGCGCCATGCGGCGGGCGGCGCCGAAGCTGTTCGGAAACCAGGCTCCGACCGATGCGGCGATCGTGCTGGGTGCCGCGCAATTGGTGAAGACGCCCGACGAGTTGTCCTGTCTCCGCAAGGCGGTTCGCATCACCGAACAGGCCGTTGTGGACGTACAGAAGGCGTTGGCGCCGGGCGTGCGGCAGATCGACCTTTCCGCGACGCTGGTGCGCCGCGCCTTCGAACTGGGCGCCACCACAAACATGTTGGAAGCCATCTGGCAGGTCATGCCGAGTTCCCGGGAATCAGGAGTGTGGACGACGCACGGCGACCTCGCGCTGCCACTGCTGCCTACCGAGCGTGAGCTGGCCGCCGGCGATGTGCTGTGGACCGACATCAGCATCACGTACGCCGGATACTGCTCGGACTTCGGCCGCACCTGGATTGTCGGCGCGCAACCCACGGCTCGACAACAGGATCAATTTCATCAGTGGCGAGCCATTCGGGACGCCGTGCTCGCGGTGACGAAGGCCGGCGCCACGTCAGGAGACTTGGCGCGCAAGGCGATCGCCGCTAACGGTGGCCGCAAACCGTGGCTGCCGCACTTCTACCTCGGCCACGGCATCGGCACCTATCCCGCCGAAGCACCCATGATCGGAACGGATCTCGGGGAGGAGTTCGATGACAACTTCGTCTTTCCGCCCGGCATGGTCCTGGTTTTGGAACCGGTGATCTGGGAGGACGGCACCGGCGGCTATCGCAGTGAGGAGATCGTCGTGATTACCGAGGACGGCTATATGCCGATCACCGACTACCCCTACTCCCCCTATGGCGACTGACGCTGTAACGACCGACCGCGTCGGAAATGATGTAGTGCCCGACAGCAGGGCATTGCGGATCGGACGCCGGGAACGGGCGCTGGCCCAGATGGGCGAGCACGACCTGGACATCTTGGTGCTCGGGCGGCAAGCCAATATCCGCTATGTGAGCGGTGCGCCGCAGCTGTGGATAGCCGGGACGCGACCGTTCGGTCCGATGTGTGTCGTGGTGCGCTCCAGCGGCGACATCTACCTCAACAGCACAGACGACGAGGGGGTCCCCGAAGAAATCGGCCACGATCACCTCTACGGACTCGCCTGGAACCCGCTGACCCTCATCGACGTGCTGAAAAAAGTCGACGGTGCGGAAACGGCTTTGCGGGTCGGAACCGATGCGATCACACCCACTTTCGCGGCGCTGCTGCCCGACGCGTTTCCGAATGCCGAAATCGTCGATGCCGAGCCCGCGATGCGGGCGGCGCGGCGGATCAAGACACCCGACGAGATCGCCGCGATGGGGCCGGCGCTTCACATCGCCGAAGGCGGGCTGGCAGCCGCCATCGCCGAGTTACGGCCGGGGGTATCCGAGCAGACGCTGGCCGGGGCCATGATGGAAGCCATGGCCGCGGGCGGGGTGAGTACGCCGGCCACTCAGGACGCCGCGTGGGTGACGTCGCCTGAACACCCGTGGCGGCGGGCCGACCACGGGGTGCGCGAGGGCGACCTCGTTGCCTTTGCGGCCGGCGCCGTGGCAGGCGGCTATGTCGCCGAGGTGGGCCGGACTTTTCCCGTGGGCGACGGCGGCGCGGCCCGCGAGTTGTTCCAGCGCTCGAACATGCTGTACGACAAGATGCTTGGCGCTAGTCGTCCGGGAGCGGACATCCGCGAGCTGCTCGCGGCCTACGAAGCGGCCGGCGAGCCGTTACCGCCGATGCCCGTTGCGCACGGGCTGGGACTGGGTTTCGATCCGCCCGTCGTCTCCGAATCGCTCTGGGCCGCCGGCGAACACGACCGTCTCGAACCGGGAATGGTGCTGGCCATCACCGGCTATGTGTGGCAGGAAGGCATCGGCGCGGTGTTCCGCCGCGACACGGTCCACATCACCGACAGTGGAGTTGACGTGCTGAGCAGTCGCTCCTAATCAGCGCGAGCGAGCGTGTCTGTGCGGCGACACACCGCAATCGTTGTACGGATGCGCACGCTCGCCGTGTCAGGAATCAACCAGAGCTGCATCGAGCAGGTCACCCAGGCGGTGTCGCTCCCACATGGCCAGCAGATTGCAAAGCATCTGCAGCGGCGCGCGGATGCTCTCGTCGTCCTTGATGCGGGGATCGGTGCGGCTATCGGGCGCATTGCCCTCGAAAGCCCCGAATCGGTTGCGAATCAACGCCGGTACGTCCAGCAGCCAGGCGACCCCCATGGTGGCCGCGTAGAGCAGCGTGTGCCGGCGTAACCGGTCCGGGTCGAGATCGGGACCGCCACAGCGGCGGACTTCGGTGACGAACAGGTTTAGCAGTTCGTCGAGATGTCGCTCCCACATCTCGGTTTCGGCGCCGGACATGGCGCCCCAGATGGCCATCCCCAAGTTCATCTGGCCCACGCATCCCCAGTCCAACAACCCGCAATGAAGCGCATCTTCACTACCGGGAGCGGAAATTCGCCAAAACCAGGCGTTGTCGATGTTGGCGTTCCAGTGGCACAACGCGACATAGTCGGTGTCCGCGGCCAGCCGTCGCGCGACCGTTTGTTCGTGCTGTGCGAACCGTGGCGCGTCGGTACGCAAGCGAGCAAAGAACTCTGGCGAGCCGACATTCGCGGGGAGTAGCCCCGGCAGGGTCTGGGCGAATTCTGCCAATTGGGTTACCCGACGGTCCACCTTGGCAGCAGAAAGTGGGGCTCGTTCGCCCACTGTCGTGGCCTGCACGTCCAGCGGAAGGTGCCCGGTCAGGTCGGCTGGCAGGCTGCCGGAGCGGTGCGAGCCGGCAAGCCGGGCCAGCGCGGTCAGCAACGCGCGGTAGTGCTGCAGGGGTTCGGGCATCTCGTAGTCGAGACACTTATCGTATTGGCATTCAATTCCGTTCTTACCGAATGTGATTCGCTCGGTGATCAATATTCCCGTGCCGGTCTGCCGGTGGTAGTCGCCAAACTGCACGCTGGGTACCGCGATGGGAAACCCGGGCGCGCGCGATAGCGATGCGAACCGCACTTCGGACTCCATCTGGGTCTTGCCGCGGTCACGTATCGGGTTGTCGAGATCACGGGAGAACTTCACGAACAAGTCGGTGTGCAGGCCCGCCGCGGGCCGCTCGTACTCCACCGACACCATGGCCTTGCGTCCCGTGCTGCCACCCGCGATCTCCCGGAAATCGGTGACGCGGGTGACGCTGTTGCCGTCCATGAGTGCGCCGGAAGCGCGAAACGCGTCGGTGAAAAACGCCGGGGCGCCCACGCGCAGCGCCGATGGGTCAGTCGGAATCGCGACGCCGAACTGGTCGCCGGTGACCCAGCGGTCGGTCTCGCCATCCACGGGTGTCACCAGGTCTGTTCGGCCGCGCGTACCAGCATGTGGTTGACCGCGACCCGGCGATCGCGGGTCACCATGTACAAAACGGCATCGGCGATGTCCTCGGACCGCAACTTGACCATGCCGCCGGTCTGCCGCTCGAACGCCTCCCGCGACGTTTCGGCGAGGTGGGTGAAGATCTCGGTGTCGACGGTCCCGGGCCCGACGACCCCGACACGCACCCGCTGGCCAATCAGCTCTTGGCGGATGCCCTCGCTGAAGGCGTTGACGCCGAATTTCGTCAGCGAGTAGACGGCGGTGCCGGGCCGGGCCACCCAGCCGGCGGTGGAGCTGATGGTGACCAGGTCGGCAACACCGCGGGTCGAGTCGGCGGCGGCCATGATCAGGTGCGGAAGCGCTGCGCGCGTGGCATAGAGGACGCCCTGAATGTTAACGGTCACCATGTCGTCCCAGTCTTGCAATGCAGCCTCGGCCGCGGGCCCGGACTGCATTTGGCCCGCGTTGTTAACCAGGATGTCCAGGCGCCCGAGATCCGCTACGGCGCGTTGGACGGCCACTGCTACCTGCTCGGCGTCGGTGACGTCCGCGGGAACCAACAGCGCGGTTCCGCCCGCCGATTCGATCTCGGTTTTCAGCTCGCCCAACCGATCGGCGCGGCGCGCCAGCAGCGCCACCGCGGCGCCCTGGGCGGCGAGCGCCTTGGCCGTCGCAGCGCCGATGCCGCTGCTGGCGCCGGTCACCAGGGCCACCGTGTTCGCCAGCGTCGGCCCGTTGGTTAGCGTCACCCTCCGCCTCCCGTTGCTGATCCGGTCTGCAAGATCTCGTGCAGAACATAATCCGTGTCCTCGCCGAGGTCGGGAGCGCCCCGCGAAATCACGGCAGGGTTCCGGGCCAGCCGCCACGACGGCCCCAGTATCGGTCGCTGGCCTTCGCGATGGTCACTGACAAGGCGGTACAACTCGCGGTCCCACAATCGTTGATCCCCGATCACATCGCCGGAATTGGCACTCTTGGCCGCCGGCACCCCGGCTACCCGCAGTCGGTGCGCAAGATCCTCGGCGTCGTGTCCGCGGGTGAGCAGTGCGAGGTCGGCATCGAGCGCCTCGGCATGATCGCGTCGGATTCCCATTGTGGCGTAGCGCGGTTCTGTGGCAAGACTTCCGGCGTCGAGCACTCCACACAATCCATGCCACTCGGCATCGTTGGTCACCGCAATGCTGATCCACGCATCATCGGAGCACGGGTAGCAGCCGTGCGGGCACATGTCGGGGTGGTTGTTGCCGTCGGGCTCGAGCTCCTTTCCGGTGAGGCTCTGTTCGAGCAGACTGTCCCCGATCATCGAGGACAGGGTTTCGACGGCTGACACATCGACGAATTGGCCTGCGCCCGTTCGCTCGCGATGCAGCAACGCCACCACCGCGGCGTACGCGGCAGCGGCACCGACCGTGGAATCCCCATAGCGCATGCTGGCCCCAAGCGGAGGACCACCGGCGTAGCCGACCAGCGACGCGAGCCCGGCCAGCGCCGCGAAACACGGCGCATAGCCAGTTTGATGGCCCAACGGCCCGTCGTTCCCCCACATCTTGATCGACACCGCGACGATGTCCGGTTTGATCTCCTGTAGCTGCGCGAACCCCAAACCCTGGCGTTCCATTGCCCCAGGCCGCAGGTTATTGATCACGACGTCACTGCGCGCGATGAGCCCACGCAGGCCCGCCATGCCCTCGGGCGACTTGATATCGAGGTCAACGCTGAGGATCTCGGGGTTAATGCTCAGAAAGAAAGGGGCGTGGTTGGTGTCTGTTCCGCCGTATGCGCGCATCTCCTCGGGGATAGCCGCCGTCTCGACCTTGATCACCTCGGCACCCAAAAGCGCCAGCAGCTTGCCTGCGTACGGACCCGCCCACACCTTGGTGAGCTCGACGACGCGGACACCTTCCAGCGGGCCGCCGCGGCGACTCTTGGGCGGCTTGAGTTGTGCTGACTTCACCACCGGCGGCACCCGCGGAGCATCCAGGCGCTCCAGCACCGCCGCGGTGTGCTGACCCAGAGCCGGTGCGGCAGCGGTTAGTTCAGCTGGGGATGCGCTGAAGGTGTACGGGACGGTGGGATACGTTGCGTCGCCCAGCACGGGATGCCGCACCACCTTGAAGAAGCCACGGTGACGATACTGCGGCGACCGGTGCAGGTCGGTAGCGCCGTTGACCGGGACCAGTGGCACACCCAGGCGCTGGGCCTGCTCGGCCGCGGCTTCTTTGGCCAAGTCCCGGACCCATGCGGCGAAACCTCGTTGAAACTCGGCCACCTTTTCCGGCGTGACCGAAAACTCCAGCCAGTCATCCTCGAAAGCGTTCAGCCATTGCGGATGACCCATCAGTGCCTTGACACCCAGCCAGTGCGCGCCGCTGGTCATGTACAGGTAGACAAAGCCGTCAGCGCAGGCGAAAAACGATGCCGGGCCATGTTGATCGAAATCGGCGCGCCGGCCTTCGGCCGGGACCTCGCCGGTGATGAGCCTGCCCAGGATGCAGTCGGCGCGGGAAACCAGCACGGCCTGCGCCGAAATGTCGATGAACTCGCCCGAACCAGTATGCAGACGGCCGAACAACGATGATGCGACGCACAACGCCGCCTCCAGCCCTGCTTCGTAGTCGGCCAGGAATCGGCCCGGTCCCTGCAGCGGCGGCCTCGCAGGATCGGCATGACTGGGAGTGTGATACCCCCAGCCGCTGGCATGGAACACGTTGATGCTCTTGGCATTTTCGAACTCTGGCGCGGCCCCCTGGCCATAAGGGGTGATCGAGCAAAACACCACACTCGGGTGCCGATCGGCCCAGTTCGTGGTGCGGTCGTCGATCACCGCATCCGCGGTATCGAGCAGCGCGTGCAGACGCCGCGCGCCGGCGACGGACGTGATGTCAAGATCGACGGAATGCTTGTTCGTGTTGAGGTAGGCGAACACCGCACTGCCCTCGCGCTCGGCGCCATCGCCGAAGATCGGCACCATCCCCCGAGTGGGGCTGCCGCACCCCGGCGCCTCGACCTTGATCACCTCGGCGCCGAAGTCGGCCAGCAGCTTCCCGCAATACTCCCCCGCAACAGACCCGGCGAGTTCGACGACCCTGAAACCGCTCAGCGCCGACATGCGGCCCTTGCCAAAGCGGTCAGGGCTTCTTGCGTCCCGAGCGGCTCAGGCGCCACTCCGGCGGGAAGTTCATGTCGTTGTCCTTGACCACATTGTTCAGGCCCTTCTCGAAGGTTCCCGCAGTGAGGTCGACGTCGTTGTCCTTATCGTTCTGAATCAGTGGCAGCATTCCCTCCACCATTCCGGTCAATAAGCTGCCGAAGTACTCGCCCTTGTGCTGCTTATAGAGTTCCAGGAACGTCTTCTGGACCGCGACGGTGTCGGTTGGACGGGCTTTCGAGCACGCCATCGCGTACTTGAGGGTCTCCGCTTCCAGGTCCTCGCGGGCGACAACGCTGTTGATGAAACCGCAGTCGTACATCTCCTTGGCACTGAAAGGCCGCCCGGTGAAAAGCATTTCGGAGAACTTGCGCAGGCCCATGGTCTCGGCCCACCACCACAGCCGCGGGCCCCAGCCCACGTAGCGGAACGCCGGGTGCCCGAACAGCGCATCGTCGGAGGAGATCACCAAGTCGGCATCGCCGGCTTGATAGAAGTGCCACCCATAGCAATAGCCCTTGGCCTCGATGATGCTGACCTTGCGTAGCTCTTGCAACGGCCGGTTTCCTGCGCGCGCCTTGGCATAGAAATCCGTGACGGTGGACAGGTAGCGGTAGGATCCGCCCGGCGGGTACGTGACGTCGTCGTCGTTGATTGCCACCTCGTGCAGCAGTGGCATTCCGGGGTTCTCGAGCATGCCGCGCTGTTCGGGTAAGTCGCCGCCGCTGCCGAAGTCTTCTCCCTCACCACGGATCACGACGACCTTGACGTCGTCGTCGACGTTGCATTTATGGATGATGTCGGCGTAGAGCTGCCGCATGCCGAGGGTCGTCGAGTTCTGCGCGTCGGGCCGATCGAACGTGATGTAAGCGATGCGGTTCTTCTTGTCCTTCTCGAACTTGATGTACTGCGCTGCTTCCTTCTTCATCTCTTCGTAGTCGAATTCAGGCATAACTTGTCGCCACCTTCGTTTGCTTAATTGAATTGCCTATTTGAGCAAGCTGCCCGCATCGACGGGGAGCGAAACGCCAGTGATGTAACGGGCTTCGTCAGAGGCTAAGAACAGGACCGCGTTGCTGATATCGGCGGCTTCCACCCATGGAATCGGCAACGTGTGCATCATCTGTGAGATCGGGGCGAAGTCGTCGGGCCCGGGATCGGGCAGGTCCGGACGGAAGAGCCGATAAGTCTGGTCATTCATCAACATCGTGGTGGAGACCTGCGTGGGCAGCACCGAATTGACCCGAATCATTTTCGGGCCCAATTCAACGGCGAAGGCACGCATCAGGCCGATGACGCCATGCTTGGCGGCGATGTAGTGGCCGGTATTGGGGTAAGCCTTATGGCCGCCCACCGAGCTGGTGAGCACGATGGATCCACCGCGGTCGCCCGAAAGGATATGTGGAACGCCAGCTTTGACCGTGTGCCACACGCCACTCAGGTTGATGTCGATCATGTCCTGCCAGACATTTTCCCGAATCTTGTGCAGCCTGGTGCCGTCGGTGCCAACGCCGGCATTCGCGACGATGATGTCGAGCCGGCCGAGCTGTTCGACGCCGCCGTCCACCGCGGCTTTGAGTGCGTCGAAATCGCGCACGTCGACCTGCTCGGTCACGATGCGACGGCCGTGTCCCTTGACCAAGTCGACGGTCTCGGCGAGGTCCTCAGGCGTCGAGTGCGGGTAGCTCAAGTTGTCGATCGGTCCACAGATGTCGATCGCGATGATGTCGGCGCCCTCCTGCGCCAGCCGCACGGCGTGGCTGCGGCCTTGGCCCCGAGCCGCGCCACTGACGAAGGCGACCTTGCCCTCAACCCGGCCCGTCATCACGACACCAGCGCGGGCAGGGAGTCCCAGCCGCGCACCGTCGACGTGGGACTGAGCTTCGCGTTGGTCATTTCGACCTCCCATTCGGGGAACCGTTTCAGGATTTCCTCCAGGGCAACGCGTCCTTCCAGACGCGCAAGCGCCGAGCCCAGACAGAAATGCGTGCCAACGCTGAAAGTGAGATGCGGACGGGTTGGGCGATGGATGTTGAACTCGTCGCCGTCCGGCCCGAACTGACGCTGGTCGCGGCACGCTGACCCGATGAGCAGCATCATCACGCTGCCTTCGGGCACCGCCTGATCATGCAGGCTGACGTCGCGCGTCACGTACCGACACACGTGCGGCGCCGGCGGTTCGAAGCGCAGCAGCTCCTCGATGGCCTGCGGGATGAGCCCGGGGTTTTCGGCGAGCTCGCGACGCTGATCCGGGTGCTCGGCGAGAACCTTTCCCGCCCAACCGATCAGCCGGGTCGTTGTTTCGTTGCCCGCGCCGGCGACAACGTTGACGTACACGAGTATCTCCTCGCGAGTCAGTCGTCGGGTGGTGCCGGTTTCATCGACGAATTCGGCGTTGAGCAGCTCGGTCATGATGTCGTCGGAAGGATGGTCGGCACGCCAGTCGATGTAGGCCTCGAACTGCTCACCGACCGATAAGCCCTGCTCGTGGTCCATCGGCTTGCCGGCCTCGGTGCGCATCTGCGACGTGACGTGATCGCGGATGTATTCCTGATCGTCTTCGGGGATGCCGAGCAGCATGCTGATGGTTTTCATCGGCATCGTCGCACCCAGATCGGTGACGAAATCGAAGCGGCCCGATCCCACCAGCGGATCCAGCGATTGCGCGCAGAACTCGCGGATCATCGGCTCCAGCGCGGCGATTTTGCGCGGTGTGAACATCCGTGACAGCAGCTTGCGGTGCACGCCGTGGAGCGGTGGATCTTCAAAGATCAACATGCCCGACGGGATGTCGAGGTTCGCCTTGATCAACTCCAGGATCGCGCCCCTGGCGGAGCTGAACGTGGTGTGGTCGACGAGCGTTTTGTTGACGTCCGCGAACCGGCTCAGCGCGAAGAAGTCGTATTCCGCGTTGTAGTAAAGCGGCGCTTCGTCACGCAGGCGCGCGAACATGGGGTACGGGTCGGCGATGAGCCCGACGTCGTATGGATCGAAACGAACATGACTCGCGGTGCTCGCCGTCACGAAATGCCTCCTAGCGCTTCTTTTCGAGATGCTCGAGCCGGATACCTGAGCCCGGCTCTGTCCAGAAAAATTTCTACACTCTGCTTAAATGCGTTTGCTCTGACGAGCGCACGGGACGGGCTGAAGCTGGCTCGCCGACGGCCCGTGAGCGTCGGCTTACTCTATTCTCGTAGAGAACCATATGGCGGATGCTCTGGCAAGACCCTGAGACGCGAAAACTGCGCTTAGCCATACCAGGTTCATTCAGCCGGACGCCACGGCGCGGCCACGGCGCGCTGATTGCAGCTCATCGGCCTGGGTCAGCTGGCCTTTGTCCGGGCTCTTGAGAATGCCGGCGGCGATGGCCGACAAGGCCGCGTCGAGTTGTTCCGCAGTGTGGATGATCCGGTCGCCATGGGCGAGCCGCATCAACAGGCCGTTGATGAACGTCAGCGTGATGTTGCTCAGATCCTCGACGACGGCGGATTCCAACTCTGCGCCGTGCGGGATGAGGTGCACGAGGATTTCGCCGTGCAATCTGGTGAACCCGTCCGTTGCCTGCTGCAGAATCGCGGCCATCGCCGGGTCGCGAGCGGCCTGCATGGTCAGTTCGTACCTCGCCTTTGTCCGCGACAGCTGCGGTTCGCTGCCGGCTTGGATCACCACTTGCGCCAACCGTGACGGCGAGGGATTAGAGGTCAGGCCATCGGCGCTGTCGGCGACGGCTTGCAGGCTGGCGAGATCCAGCTGCGCCAGTCGTTCGGCGACGGCGCGCAGCAGCGCCGAGCGGGTGCGGAAATAGAACGACGTGGTGCCGTCCGGCACATCGGCTTTGCGGTCCACCTTCAGGTGGCTCAGCCCTTTGGCCCCGTCGTCAGCCAACAGCTGGATGGCCGCATCGCATAGGTCGCGGCGGCGCTCCGTTGGATTGGGCTTGCGTCTTTTCGCTGCCGCAGGAGTGGATCGGGCCATCTTGGACAGCGAGGCTACTCTATGTTCGTAGTGTGGGCAATGGGAAAGCAGGCACCGTCGCCGCGGCCAGGTGGCGACGATGCCTGCCACGGGCGCATCGTCACGGTTTGGGGGGCAAACCGGATGCGGCACTGTTTGGTTCGCGGTGTTACACGGCGAGCAACCGCTCGAAGAATTCGCGGTAGTGCATCAGCGCCACGCGGAGATCTTCGGTGGACGTTTGCTCGCCACGAGCCCACTGCTCTTCAAGCCGCGAGCGCGCGCCGGCGAACTTGGCGGTGAGCTGCTCGACCAAATCGGACACCAGGACGTCGGCCTTCTGGACGCAGTCGTTGGGGTCATCGACGAAGGCGGCCTGCACGCCGGCCCACCGTCCCCGCAGTTCCTCGAGCTCGTCGTCGGCGAATAGCACTTCGGCCGTGGAGGATTCGCGCTCCAGACCCGCGTGTCGCACGGATTCGCGCTCCCCGTTCGCCGTGATCGAAGGATCCGCCTGAGTCTGGGCATCCGCCGGTTCGGCTGGTACTTCCGGCGCTGCCTCCTCGCTTACCGGGGGCGTTGCCGCAGGCTCGATCTGGGACTCGGTCCCGGGCTCGTCGTACGAATCGGTCAGGGTCTCTTGCTCATGGGTTGTCATGCGCTTGCCTCCTGTGACGTGTCTTTATCGGTTTGGGTCTCGAGCAACTTGTCGAACAGCGCGCGATAGTGCACGAACGCCTCCCGCTGCTGCTCGGTGTTGACATCACCGTGCCCCTGCGACAGACGAATGCCATGCGCGGTGCGGTAGTTCTCGACGATCTGCGGGTGGTCTACCGAGATGTCGGCTGCCCGCTGATCGAAGTCGTCGACGGGATAACCGTGTTCGCGCATCACCTCGGTGACCAGACGATCGGCGACGCCCACGGCAGTTGTTGGATTGTCGACGAACCCGGACTGCACCTGGCTCCAGCGCGTAGTGAAATCGGATAGCGCCGAGGGCGTTAAGGGAACGATGTCGAGTTGGTCGTGTTTACGTTCCCGGGCGGTGAGTTCCTTCTCGGCGGCCTTCTCACCTCCGGTCTCGGAGACCAGACGCTCGTACTCGCGGCCATAGTGCTCCTTCAGTCGCCTCGATTTAGTGCGACCGCTCACGACGCTCACCGCGACGATCAGCGCCGCGACCACGATGACGACGGAGGCCGCGATCGTAATCCATTCCCAAACGGGCATTTTGTGCTCCTCTGGTACTCATGTCGAATAACCCGGGCCGCAGCGGCGCAAACGTCATTTGGTGATCTGCGCCACCGAACCGGATTCCGGCGCCCGTCTCAGAAGTAGTGCCGGCGGCCGGCGCAGTGGGCGCGGTGGGCCCTAGCAGCCACCACCCGCCGGATACGCGGGCAGTAACGCAAAAGGACTCCGCGGCGAAAAGCAAGGTGAATGACCACTCGCCAAGGGAACGGAGGATGGCCGTGGCGGGCGCCCGGGTAGACAACTCAGCCGGCACATCGGTGCGCGCACTCGTCGCGCCGCTGGTGGGCGTCCTGCTGCTCGCCTTGGTGCTGTGCGGTTGCCGCCCACCAGAACACCGAGC
>Ga0209068_10001060_pt1 | contig 13885 bp, 14 predicted proteins | sample ColStrG_CSR_2012_FD_187200 | JGI IMG/M metagenome (GOLD analysis project Ga0209068, IMG submission 187200) | Freshwater sediment microbial communities in response to fracking from Pennsylvania, USA - Cold Stream Run_MetaG_CSR_2012 (SPAdes)... | ecosystem: Environmental > Aquatic > Freshwater >... | reverse complement strand
GGGCTGTCCCGAGGACGTGCGGCAGCGTGCGCCGGAAGCCAAACGCTGCGCCCGACGCCCAGAGCAGGACGTTGTTGGGGCCAGGCGTGAAGGAACTCACGAACGAGAATCCGATGAGGGCGAGAAGCTGCATCATCGCCGACGACGCTAGGCGGGAGGCATCGACACGTCTTGTACGATCCTGCGATGGACGCCCCGGACACAGCCGTCGACATCCGGGCCTGGAAGCCGCCGATCGCAGGGATCCGCGAGGTGCTCCACGCACGCTTCGCCGCTCACGCCTACCCGCTGCACACCCACGACGTGTGGACCCTGTTCATCGTCGACGAGGGCACGATCCGCTACAACCTCGACCGGCACGACCACGGTGCCGAGCGGTCAATGGTGTCGATCCTCCCGCCGCACGTCGCCCACGACGGTCGAACAGCCGCGCCGGGTGGTTACCGGAAGCGGGTCATCTACCTTGAGACGTCCATCCTCGGCGAGCACCTCATGGGCCCGGCCGTCGATCGCCCGGTCTTGCCCGACCCGTCGCTCCGGCGCCAGGTCTCCGCCCTCCACGACTCGCTCGCCTGCATCGATGACGCGCTGGAGGCCGAGACCCGCCTCCAGTTCATCGCGGAGCGGATCCGCGCATCATTCGGCGAGGCGGTCGGCGACCTGCCGCCGATCACTGGTCGCGAGCTCGCGGAGCACCTCCGCACGCACCTCGATGCCCACCTGTTCGAGCGCGTCACGCTCGCTGCCGCGGCCGAGGCGGTCGGCGCCTCCCCGACGCGGCTGGCGCGCTCGTTCCGCGACGCGTTCGGGATTGCGCCTCACGCGTACGTTCTCGGCCGGCGCCTTGATGCCGCCCGCGACCGGATCCTCGCGGGCGAGCCCCTGGCCGGTGTCGCGGCCGAGGTCGGCTTCCACGACCAGGCGCACCTGACCCACCGCTTCAAGCGGTTCCTGGGGACGACCCCCGGACGGTTCGGGGGATCCTGACGACGAGCCTGGCTGACGGAAGGAGCAGGAGCCGGACGTGCCGACGTCGACAGCCCGGCCATGACATCGGCGATCGCGACCCGCGTGGCGCGCGGGCCGCTGCGCAGCTCGTGCGCGGGGAGTCGCTACATCTCGGGTGTTGGTCACGCTGGCCCTCTCGCCCCGACCTCGGTCGCCGTGCCTGCATGCCGGCACCGCGCGTTTGCGGGTCCGGGTCGGTCGTGTTTCCAGGCTGGGCGCAGAGGCGGGGGGCGTCAGCCGGTCAGGAAGAGGTCGACCGGTCCTCGACGGCCGCCCGTCACGCGGCAGCCGAGGATGTGCCGGGTAGCGGAGGCCCGAGCCCTCTCGCCCCGACCATACCTACCTCGCGCGGATCGTTGACCTTAGATCGTCGCGAGTGCCTCTTCGCCAAGGTCGAGCAGGTAGGACTGGAGCTCCGACCACTGGGCCGCGATGTCCTCGCGAGGTCGGCCGACGATTCGTTCAGCGAGCGCGCCACCATCCGATCTGACCATCGTGAACCAGAGTCCGGCACCACCAACGCCCATCATCAGGCTGGCGGCGATCGCGAATCCCAGTCGAACGGCGGTTGGGTCGCCATCCCATCCGGTGTCCCTTAGGCCCTCGATGTAGCCGCCGAGCACGACCTCCTCGAATGCGACGATGTCGAGGCTGGGCACGTCGAGCATCTGGAGGGACACGGTGAACATCGCGGCGGGCTCCTCGCCGAGGTGGCCGACCCCAATCATCTGCCAGTCGATTGCGCCGGTGTACTCGACCCCATCGACCAAACGTACCGCCAGGTTGCGTCGGCCGGCATCGTGGTGGCAGAGGGTGACTGGCAGGGATTCGAGGGTCCCGATCAGCCGGCTGCGGGCGATCCAGAGGCGTTCGATTCGAGTGACGCTGCGCTCCGATAGCCATTCCGACGCCAGCCCGTCCGGTCGGCCCGACCGCATGGCGCGGATGCCGGGACCGGCGAGGTCTGTCCACTCCGTCACACGCCCCGAGGAGAGCCAAGGGTGGCTCGGCAGCGGACGGCCCGTGAGGTACGACCCGTTGAACTGGCCGAGGTGTCGCGCCGCAATGCCATATCGCTCCAACGCCCATACCGGAGGGCCCTGGTCCGGCATGTCCTCGAGCCACAGAGCGACCTCCCCATCGATCTCGTCCGAGCGGAAACACCGTGGCGCGATCATGCCGCCGAGGTCTCGCGGGAGGCCAGACCGATAAGCATCAGCCTCCCGATGCCAATACGCCCAGCCGTGCGGGTCTGATGCCTCGACACCGGTGTCGGCATCGAGCTGGATATGTGACTGGTGGAGGATCTTTACGATGACCGACCAGGCGACCTCGCGATCGTTGCTGCGCGCGATACCCGCGATCCGCTGCACCCCGCCCGCCGTGCCGACCTCGCCAGTGGCCCCACCCCCGATCGGATGGCCCGACCATCCCCGGAGCTCTGCGATTGGGTCACCGATCGCGAGCCTCGCGACCCGCAGGACGGTTTCGTCCTCGATCTCCACGCGGGCACCCTACCTGAAACATCGGCGGGCGACGTGATTGCCGAACAGGTCTTCCGAGCCGATCCGCCCAGGAACCGCGGCAGAACGTTATTCAAGAGTGTGTCCAACCCCAAGCAAGAGCCCGGTGCCCGTCGCGACGGCGCAGGAATGTCCAGGTCTCGCCGACGACCTGGTTCGTCGTCAGGATCGGCTGGCCCGGTGCCCACAGGCTGACGGCGACAACGTGGTTGGCATCACGCCGAAAGCGGGGCGCCACCCAATAGGAGATATCGACGAACCTCACGAGTCGAGACGACCTCGTCAACGGGTGCCGGGGCAGCGTCACTACCGCCGATCCACTCGTATTCGCGCTCGCTACCGACCGCCCCCGTCTAGCCTGCGGCGGTGATCGGAGCGTATTTCCGCCGGTACGCCGCCGGTGACAGCCCTGTGGTTCGTCGGAAGAGCCTGCGGAAGAAGGTCGGATCCTCGTAGCCGACCGAGTACCCCACGTCCTCGATCGCGTCACTGCCCGTCTCGAGATGCCGACGTGCACCCTCGATCCGGAGCGCGTGGACGTAGTCGATCGGCCGCTGGCCCGTCGCGGCCAGGAAGCGCCGCGCGAATGTGCGTCGGGTCAGGCCCGAGTGCGCCGTCAGGGCGGAGACGGGGTTAGGGACCGCGTAGTTGTCCGCGATCCAGGCGAGACAGGCGAGGATGGTTGCGTCGTTGGTCTGGACGCGGCGCGTCATCGCCGAGAATGGCAGTTGTCCGTCCTCATGTCCTGCGAGGAGCCACACCTTGGCGGTCTGCACGGCTTGCTCGGGGCCACAGAACCGCGCGATGAGGTGGATGGCGAGATCCTGCCAGGATGTGATCCCGCCTGCGGTGAGAATGCCGTCCTCCTCGCTCGAGCGGTCCAGGATCTCACCGGGATTGAACCGGATCCTCGGGTAGGCGGAACGGAAGAGATCGCGATACGCCCAGTGTCCGGCGCACGATCGGCCATCCAGCAAGCCGGCCTCTGCCAGGAGCAGGGAGCCGCTGCACACTGAGGCGATCAGCGCACCGGCGGCATGCAGGCGCCGCAGCCAGGCGATCTCGATGGCGTAGCGGCCGGACAGCGGCGTGTCGATGGGCGTGAACATGTCGCACACGATGACGGCGTCGACGTCGACGACATCGCCGACGGCCGCATGAGGCTCGACCGGGACATTCCCGAAGCACCGGAACGGCTCGGCGCTCGCGGCGACGATCGAGACCTCCAGCAGGGCGTCACCGGGCTCGGCCGTCGTCATGTCGAGCCACATTGGCCCGACGGTCGCCAGGACGTCGTACAGCCCGTACAGGATCGAGGCGGACGTCTCACGCGCGGCGAGCAGGGCGATGCGCCGTCGGCGCTGGACTGTCATCTTTGCCCCGATTCTATGGATTCCGTCTCTTCCATCATGGCACGTGCGTTGAGGATACTGCCAAGAGATCGGCGCCAGCGTCCGGATGGGCGGTCCGGTTCGGGACCCAGCGCGGGCGTCAGACATCCATGTGAAGGGAGCCACACGACGATGGAGTCCAGCACGATCCTGAAGCTCCGAGCCGCCCTGACGGGCCAGACCTTGATGGCTGGCGAGGCCGGCTACGACGAGGCCCGCAACGTGTGGAACGGGATGATCGATCGGCGCCCTAGCCTGATCGTTCAGGCGGCGAGTCCCGGCGACGTGACGCCCACCATCGCGCTCGCGCGGGAGACGGGGCTTCCCCTCGCGATCCGGGGTGGTGGCCACAATGTCGCCGGCAACGGGACGGTCGACGGGGGCATCGTCCTTGACCTGGGCGCCCTGAACACTGTCGAAGTCGATCCGGCAAGCCGCGCGGTTCGCGTCGGGTCGGGCGCTACGCTCGGGGACATCGACCGTGCGACCGAGCCATTCGCATTGGCCGTTCCGGTCGGGGTCGTGTCGGGGACGGGGATCGCGGGACTGACGCTCGGTGGTGGGGTCGGGTGGCTGACCCGCCCATACGGCCTGACCATCGACAATCTCGTCTCAGCGAATGTCGTCCTCGCGACCGGCGAACACGTCCGAGCCAGCGACACGGAGAACCCCGACCTGTTCTGGGGCCTGCGTGGCGGCGGAGGCAACTTCGGCGTGGTCACGTCCTTCACCTTCCGCGCCCACCCACTTGACCCGGACGCCTTTGCCGGCACACTGATCTATGAGCGCCCGCGCTGGCCCGAAGCGCTCCGCTCGTACGTCGAGTGGACCGATGATGCTCCCGACGACGTCACGACGATCATCACGTTCATGGTCCCGCCGGCGGACTGGGATCTCGGCGACCAGGTCCTGATGTTCCTCGGCTTCGCGTGGGCAGGCTCCGACCGAGCCGAAGGCGGGGCGGCGATCGGCCGATTGCAGGCCGTCTGTCCTGCCGATGTGGCCGTGACCGATCCGACGCGTTGGGTCGCGTTCCAGTCGGCATTCGATGCGAGCCTCCCGAAGGGTGTCCGCGCCTATTGGCGAAACGCCTCATTCGACCGGTTCGACGGCCCGATGATCGACACCCTGGTCGAGAGGTGCGGAGCGCAGACCTGGGTCGGGACGGCAGCGGATATCCATCACATGGCTGGGGCATTCGGCCGTGTGGCCGAGGATGCCACCGCATTCCCGAATCGGTCGGCGCAGTTCTGGCTCAACGTCTACGGGTTTTGGCCCGACGCCGATGACGACGCCGCGAGGACCGCTTGGGTGAAGGGTCTCTCGGACTCGATGCAACCTCATGCGATGGCCGGTCAGTACGTCAACTTTCTGGGTCAGGACGAGACGGATGCGCACCGCAAGGCCCTTGCCGCCTACGGTCCCGCGAAGCTCTCGCGGCTCGGGGCGCTCAAGCGCCACTACGATCCGGAGAACGTCTTCCGCATCAACCACAACATCCCGCCCACCGCCTGAGCGGGCGCCGGCGAGTGCGCCCACGATCCGCGTCCTGGCTGCCTCGTCGACCTCCGCTGGCTTCAGGCCAGCGCGGCCGAACCGGATCGACGGAGCGGCTGCCGCGCGACCTGCGTCAGGGCGACGACCGTCGCCAGGAACCACACCAGGATGAGGATGCCGAACAGCATGTCGACCGCAGCGGGCATTGCGACGAATGGTCCGAATGCCTTCACCCAGTGAGCGATCGTCAGGGCGATGCCGTACCAGCCGATCCAGCGGGGCAGCGAACCGCCCAGCATGGCCAACGAGAAGGCGCCGATCCAGGCCCCCTCGAGGACGTCCCCGAGCCCATCGTAGATGACGTCATGGAGCCGTACGAGGTGGGATAGATCGGCGCTCCCGCGCCCCGCCGCGTCGACGAGAGCGGCGACAAGGGCCCCGGAGACGAGGTTGAGGCTCATGGCGATGATCGTGAGAGCCACGCCGATGTCGACGAAGGCCCGGTCTCGGTCGCTGCCCGCCCCGAGGGCGGCACGCAGCCCGAACGCGAAGACGACGAAACCGAGGGAAACAAACCCCGTTACATAGCCATTGAGGAGCGCCAGCTCGGGATGAATGTAATAGGCGTGAATCTCCGCAGGGGAGTTCGACGACGAGGGTGACTGGCCCGCGATCGCCGCTGGCAGGACGATCAGCCCGACCACGAGCCCGATCAGGGAGAGCCAGCCTGCCACGGCGCCGAGGCGAACCGAGAATGGAGACATCCGCGCGGTCCTCCGATCGAGCGTCGTTCCTCGCGATGAGAGTCCGAGTAGAATGGCGTTCTGTGACAAGAAGGCTAATCTACCTGTCAAGATGCCGGGCATGACGAGAAGCCGCCCCACGTACGCCGAGCGCCGCGCGACGTTTGCGGTCGAGACGCGGGATCGCATCCTGGCGGCGGCGATGGAGCTCATCCCGTCGGCCGAGCGTGACCTGAGCATCAATGAGATCGCTCGCGAGGCCGGCGTCGCCGTGCAATCGATCTACGACCACTTCGGCTCGAAGGGCGGCCTTCTCGTGGCCGTCATCCAGGAGGTCCAGCGCCAGGGCGGCCTGTCGGAAGGGATCGACGCGGTCTTCCGCAGTCGGGACGGCGAGTCGGCGTTGCGGCGGATGACTGCGGCGACCATGGCCCTGTGGGACAGAGGCTGGCCGTTCCTCGGGTTCATCCTCCGCTCGCGCCGATCCGATCCGGTCGTCGGGCGCCAATATGACGCGCTGGACACGCTCCGACACGCGCATCTCTGGGCGATCTGTCGCCGCCTCGAATTGGAAGGCCGGATCCATGGCGGCAACTCCGCGGAGTGGGGGGCCGACCAAGCCCTCGCCCTGTCAGCGGCGACCGTCTACGAGGATCTCGTGGTCCGGCGAGGCTGGTCGCTCAGCACGGCGATCGATTCCATCGATCGGGCGGTTGCGGCCGCTCTCCTGGAGCCCGAGTCTGAGGCGGTCTACTCGCCGGCGCCAGACTGGGCCGCCCTTGAAGCCGAGGCCGCGGCACGAGCCATCGCAGCCGGAGCAGATGGGGCATTGTTCCCTGCCGCCTGGCGGCATCGAGGGGCCACCGTCACGACGGAGGGTGGCTGAACGCCGGCCTCGAATCCACGGGCACACCGCGGACCGGGGTCGTCGAAAGGCTCGCATGAGATCCTCGGCATCGAAGGGCAGGCTGGAGCCGGGGCGGAAGCCGGCTCGAGGGTCTGCCTTCACCGGCAGTCCGTTCTGAGTGGTGCGTCCGTTGACCACCATCGGGTGATAGTGTCGATGCCGACAGGCCAGCGGGGACGGGCCTCCGACCACTCACCAGGGAGGTCCAAAGTGCGTGCAGCACTCCTCGCTTCGATCCTCGCGGCCGTGGTCCTGGTCGCGCCGCAGGGCGTTTCGCCGGTTCTCGGCTCGTATGCGACGAACGTCTTGCGCTCCGGCCTGCCCAGCCGGACGCTGACTCCCGGCGCCACGAACCCGGTGGTGACGCAGGCGACGATCCATCGGACGATCTGCGTGTCTGGCTGGACGAGCCGGGTCCGCCCACCCTCGAGCTATACGACCGCGCTCAAGCAAAGCCAGCTCGTCACCTATGGCTATGCCAACCGGTCCCTCAGCAGATACGAAGAGGACCATCTCATCCCGCTCGAGCTCGGTGGCTCGCCGAGCAGTCCGCGAACCTCTGGCCCGAACCGCACTACGTCCGGCTGTCCGACGGCACCCTGGTCGGCAGCTACGTGAAGGATGGCTTCGAGAACTACCTTCGTCGGGCCGTCTGTGCCGGTCGCCTGCCGCTGGCCACGGCCCGCTACGAGATCGCCAGGAACTGGGTCTACTACTGGAAACGCGCGGGCCGTCCTGGCGGCTAGATCGGCATGGCTCCGCGACGACCGTACCGCAAGCCCGGCCGGATGACCGCCACGACATCGTCTGGGTCGTCGAACCCGATCCCGCGGCGACGGTTCCTCGCGGTGGTGACCGATCCCGTCATCCAGGCGGTCGACGTTGCCATCGTGTCTGGGTCGAGTCGGCGGCGGAGGCATTCGTCCCACCGGCGGCTGGACCTTTGGGTGGCGGCCACGGTTCGACCGCACGGCTGTACTGGGCGCTGCACCCCACTGTTGCTCGACCCGGAGCGGGGAATATCCGCCAGCAAAGGAACGACCCTATGATGCGTTCGCCCCGACGTGGGCTCCTGTCAGCGGCACTGGCTGCGATCCCGCTTGTCGCGGTCGTCGCCGGGCCGGTCTTCGCCGTCAATACCGTGACCCAGGTCGTGAACGGCGGGACACTCACAGCGAGCGTCGCTGACCTGACCCTCACGGCCGTCACCGTCACCCACTCGACTCAGCCGAGCAGCGGCTCGCTGACGCTCACGGCCGACGACAGCACGGGCAAGGCACTCGGCTGGAACGTGACCCTCCAGTCGTCGGCGATGGTCTACTCGGGCGGCTTCGGCACGAGCCCCGCGAATGACATCGCGGCCGCGAATCTCGCCGTCGGCACGCCGGCGACGCCGGTCATGACCGCAGGTCAGGCGATCGATGTCACGAATGGTCCGAAGGTCGTCGGCACAGGCGGCGCGCTGAACACCGCGATCAAGGTCATCAGCGCCAACGCCACGTACGGGCAGGGGACGTACACCCAGGCCGAGCCACTGACCCTGACAGTGCCCGCGAATCCACGTCAGGGCACCTACACCGCCACGCTGACGGTGACTGTCTCGTCCGGTCCGTAGTCCACAGCATCCGGTCTCGAGGATCGACGCCGTCCGCATCCCGCGGGCGGCGTCTTCGTCTGTCTATGCAGCCGGTCCGAGGCGAGCCAGGCGTCTATACCTAACCCCACCAGTACCAACGTCTCAGCCCCGGACCGGACCTCTGTGCCGCAGCCATCGACTCCGGCAGGTGCCGTACTAGCGGTATGCCACTTCGAGTGTTCCTGGGTCGTCGCGCCGTCAGCGCCGCCAGGCGCCGACGCTCGGTGATCGCGGTGTTCGCCGCCTCGTTGCTCGCCGCTGCCGTCGTCATGCCCAGCTTCGCCGCGACCACGGCTTCGATCGCCAACCTGACCCTGGCGGCAGCGACCGTCAAGCATGTGACACAGGCAAAGCCCGGCACGCTGGCCCTGACCGTCAACGACACCGTCGGTCTCGGCTGGAACGTCACCGTCCAGTCTTCGGCGATGAAGTACTCGGGTGCGTTCGGGACGACCCCGGCCAACGACTTCCCGGCGGCGACCTTGACCGCGGCGTTCAGCGCGACGCCGGTCCGGACCCTTGGCCAGGCAATCGACCCGACGAACGGTCCGAAGATCGTCGGCACCGGCGGCGCGCTGAACGCCGCGGTCAAGGTGATCAACGCCAACTCGGGCTTCGGCAAGGGAACCTACACCCAGAATCTCCCCCTGACCCTGACCGTGCCGGCGAACCCGCGGCAGGGCACGTACACGGCGACCTTGACCGTCACCATCACGGCCGGGCCATGACCATCACCGAGGTACCCACCCACCAACACGAGCCCCTGGAGGCAACCCCGATGCGCAAGCGCCAGACCGTCAGCCGGATCGCCACGGGGCTCGCGGCCACTGTGGCGCTGCTCGCCATGGCGATCTCGGTCAATGCGGCCGGACCCGAGGCGCCAAAGCTCGGCATCCGACTCCTCGACTCCTCGACGGCATACGTCAACCTGACGATGCGGCCCGGAGAGACCAAAGTGGTTCGACTCGAACTCGGCAACTACGGCACCACACCGGCGACCGCTCGCTCATACGTCGCCGACGTGTATTCGATGATCAACGGCGGCATGGGCGTCGGGCTCTCGGGCGAGGTCACGAGCGGGACGACGTCCTGGCTGACCTTTCCGGCCAAGACTGTCGAACTCGAGGCGCGCCAGGCGGTACCGGAGACGCTCACCATCAACGTGCCGTCCGCGGCCGCGCCGGGCGACTACATCAGCGCCGTGGTCATCGAGGGCGATGCGCCCACCTCGCAATCGGGCGACGCCACCTTCAACCAGGTCGATCGGCAGGCGGTCGCGATCGCGATCCGCGTGCCCGGCCCGCTCGTCCCTGGGTTGTCGCTGCCGACGGCGGCGCTTCGGACCACGCCGGGTGGAGTCAGCTATATCGACCTCGGGGTGGTCAATAGCGGCAACACGCACCTCCATCTCGCCGGGTCGTACGCGTTGACCGACGCGGGCGGCGCGCAGATCGCCGGCGGCGGCGTCGCCATGGACACCGTCTACGCTGGTTCGCGGACCGTCCTGGCCGTACCCCTCGAGGTGCGTCTGGCTCCAGGCCATTACATCGTGAATCTGTCGTTGTCAGACCCGACCGCCCCGATCACGGCGTCATCGGGCCCCTTGCCGCTCGACATCGGTGCCGAGGTGGCCGCTCCGCCGGCACCGGCGACCACCGGCCTCGATCTGGCGCCGTTGGTCGCGGCCGTTTTGGCTCTCGGGCTCGCTCTGGGCGTGGCCGTCGCGTCCGGCGCATCGATCGTCTTCCGGCGCAACCGTCGGCCAGCGTCCGAAGGGTCACCCGCGGGGTCCTGACACCTCGGACGATCGAGCCTCGACGAACGAGTGGACCCGTTCATCGTGACCGCGAAGCTGTGCCCGCGCATCGCGCTCGACCGCATCGACGAGGACGAACGCACACGGGCGTTTCGCATCTGTGCCCTTGGCAAACGAAGCGGGCAGGTAGAGACTGTCGCGTACGCGGGAGGCGATGAGGCGCGGCCCACACTCTGGCCGCCGGGACCGCACCGAGCCACTGGCGAGACCGACCCGTCGACGCACGAGGAGCGAACGGTCATGCAGTTCCTGGTCATCACGCGGCAGAGGACGCCCGCGCCACCCGAGATGTTGATGCCGATGCTCGGAGCGATGGAGGCCTGGGTGGCCCACTATCGCGCCTCGGGCAAGGCGAAGGACGTGTGGGGCTTCGCGGGAGCCATCGGCGGTGGCGGCGTGCTCGAGGTCGACAGCCACGAGGAGCTCGACGCCATCATGGCCCGCTTCCCGTTCGCGCCGTTCTCGACCGTCGAGATCATCCCGCTCTGCGGCATCGAGGAGAGCCTCAGCAACGCCAAGGCGTTCGTCGGGGAGATGATGGCGGGCATGGCCAGCCGATAGGCTGGATTCTCCATCGGCAGCGCCGGGTCAGACCGACAAGTCGATGGGCGGCATGGTATCGGCCTTGTCGCGCGGGTCTGCCACGTGTCCGCGCAACTCGACGATCCGCACGCGGTCGTTCACGACAGCGGGGCGGGCTCGGCGATCGATACGGGCGCGATGGCGACGTCGGGCTGACGCGGTCGATCGACGGGAACCGTGAACCAGAACCTGGCGCCCGCCTCATCCCGGTTCCCGGCACCGAACGTGCCACCATGAGCGCGAACCGCGCCGGCGACGGTCGCCAGTCCCAGGCCGGACCCAGCGCCACTCGCGTTGGAGCCGCGATGGAACGGTGCGAACAATTCGTCCGGTGGATCGTCGCCGATGCCCGGTCCCCGATCAAGGACTTCGACGATCAGCGTGTGATCGTCAGGTTCGCCCTCGATCCGACCGCGGACCTCGACCATGCCGCCGGGACTGCTGTACGCCACGGCATTGTTCAGGAGGTTTCCGAGGGCATGCTCGATCCGCGTCCGGTCGACCCAGACGACCTCATCGGGCAGGTCGAGTTCGATGGCCACCACGCGTTGGCGAGCGAGCGGACCCACACTTCGGACGACTGATGCGGCGAGCTGGCGGAGCCGGACCGGGGTGCGCGAGATCGAACCGGCATCCTCGCGTGTCGTGGCCAGGTCGAGCAGGCTGGTCGCGAGGCTGGCAAGTCGAATGGCGTCGCCCTGTGCCTGGTGCAACGCGTCCTGGTAGTCAGCGAGGCTCGCGTCGTCGTGCTCCACGATATCGAGCTCGGCGCGGAGCGCAGCAAGCGGCGTTCGAAGTTCGTGGGAGGCCATGGCGACGAAGAGGCGCTGTCGCTCGACGGACTCGGCGATCCGATCCAGCATCCCGTTCAGGGTCATCGTCAGACGACCGACCTCGTCCGATCGGCGCGGCTGGGCAAGACGCCGACCGAGGTCTCCGGGACCCAGGGCCGCCGCGTCGTCGATGAGCCGATCGACTGGTCGAAGGGCGCGTCCGGCCAACAGCCACCCGCCGAACAGTGATGCCGCGCCGATGGAGAGTCCGACCCCAAACAGTAGGCCGGCCAGAGCGGCTTGCGTGTCCGCGATGGATCGGAGGTTGGCTCCTGTCACCACGACGGTGCCGTCCGGGGACGCCTGGGTCCACACGAGGTAGTGCCGTCCGCCCAGATCAAGAACGCCATTGCTGGGTCGGATGCCATTTGGGGCGTCTGGCGTTGCATCCACGAGTGACCCGTCAGGTTTGAACAAGGCAGCGAAGACCCCAGGGGCCGTTGTATCGGATTCCTGGAGACCTCCCTGACCGGCGTTCTCGAGCGAGGTCAGGATCCCCGCCGAGCGTGTCTGGAGTGTCGCCTTCAGTGAACCTTCGAGAGCCGCACCCAGCTGCCACCACACGACCGATCCGACGACGAGCAACGTCAGGACCACACCGGCCCCGTAGCCGGCCGCGAGGCGCGACCGGATGCTCACGCGCGAAGTCCCTCCATGCGTGTCGGACGCAGCGCGTAACCGACGCCGCGGACGGTCTCGATCCTTGGGCCTCCCGGGTCGGACGCGAGCGCCCGCCGGAGCCCCCGAACGTAGACGTCGATGATCCGCGGATCCCCTTCGAACGCCCAGTCCCAGACCTGATCCAGGATCTGGGCCCGGGTGAGGACCTGGTCCGCCCTTCGAGCGAAGAACTCCAACAGAGCGAATTGGCGCCCGGTCAGAGCGAGATCCAGCGTGCCGACCGTCGCGCGGCGGGTCGCGGGATCGAGTTCCAGCGTACCGACGACGACGGTCGCCGGTCGGTCGCTCGGCCCCCGTCGATCGAGTGCCCGGAGCCTGGCTTCGAGGTCGGCGAAGGCGAACGGCTTGACGAGGTAGTCGTCCGCGCCCACGTCGAGCCCGCGGACCCGATCGGTCACCGCGTCGCGTGCCGTCAGCATCAGCACCGGGCTCCAGTCACCAGCCGCCCGCAGCTCACGACACAACCCGAACCCGTCCCCATCCGGGAGCATCACATCAAGGATCAGCACGTCATGGGTCGTCTCGGACAGGAACCAGCGGGCCTCTTCGAGGGTGCCCGCCACGTCGACCGTATGCCCCGAACGGTGGAGGCCGCGCATGACCACCGATCGAAGGCGCTGGTCGTCTTCGAGCATCAGGACCTTCATCGCCGCAGCCTGGGCCGGCTGCGTGAATCTCATGTGAATCGAGCGCGGATCGAGATTCACCGGACGTTTACGAGGTGCAGTGCAAGGTGCGAACAGCGATCGGGCAGATGCCTCGATCACGAACAGGAGACTGAGCCATGAAGCTCGATCGTTTCCGTGCTCCGGCGATTGCCGCCACGGCCGTCCTCTTGATCTCCGGCGCGGGGATCGCATTTGCCGCCAGTCCGTCAGCCGCCGTCCCGGCGACGACGGCTCCGATCGTCACTACCGAGCCGATCGGTCCCGATACCGACACGCTTCAGCAGGGCGACCAGACAACGCCTGACACGGCCGCCGACACGGCGACCGCCGGCGACGTGACCGACCCGGCCGCCGACAAGGCGACCGCCGGCGACGTGACCGACCCGGCCGCCGACAAGGCGACCGCCGGCGACGTGACCGACCCGGCCGCCGACAAGGCGACCGCCGGCGACGTGACCGATCCGGCAGAGGTGCACGTCTCCGAGTCCGCGTCGGATGGCCCGGGCGGCCACCAGGATCCGGCCGGCCAGAACGTCGACCATCAGTTCGACGGCCAGGAGTAATCGCCGAAATGGCGATCAGCGTGGACCGGCAGCGTCG
>Ga0209068_10001059_pt1 | contig 13889 bp, 11 predicted proteins | sample ColStrG_CSR_2012_FD_187200 | JGI IMG/M metagenome (GOLD analysis project Ga0209068, IMG submission 187200) | Freshwater sediment microbial communities in response to fracking from Pennsylvania, USA - Cold Stream Run_MetaG_CSR_2012 (SPAdes)... | ecosystem: Environmental > Aquatic > Freshwater >... | reverse complement strand
GCTCACGATGCTTGCCTTCAACCTGCTGGGCGATGGACTGCGTGACGCACTCGACCCACGCCGGAAGGTGTGACGGGTATCACGGGCCGCTCGGCACTTCGATAGTCAGCGATCGCCATCTTTCCCACACACCCACGGGATCGTGTGGCCAATGTTGCCCACGGGTCGATGCCTTTGCCGCCAAGTGTTTGGAGTCACTACCGGGCAGTATTGCCCGGCACACAGCTGCAGGTGGCTGCGACCACGGCGCCGAATCTCATGGGCAAGGCAGACACCAACGGATCGCTGCGTGGACCGCCATACAAGGTAAGCCTTCCAGGTGCATCCGAGTGGCTCCAGCGGCTGTCATTCGTCTGGCGTCTGAACGGGCTGGCCTACCCATGCCCACGGGCGCCCTGCCACCCGCCAAGCCGGCCCCGATCGTCACCCCACGCGCCAGCTTGTGCCCTTTGGCCCATCTTCAAGCGTTATACCAATCGCGCTCAGCCGTTTACGAATTTCATCGGCCCGGGCAAAATCCTTCACCTTCCGGGCATCGGCTCGCATCTGGATCATCATCTCCACCAGCGCAGCTTCGCGCTCAGCCGCTCCTGAGGATGCGCCATTGCTCGAGGCGCCGCTGGTCTGTTCGCGCAGCACCCCCAACACGTCACCCCCAAGTTCGCGATAGATGTTGCTCACTTGCTCAAGCACCTCGCGCGTGGCGATACCTTTGTCCAACCAGCGGTTCACGTCGGTCGTCATATCCTGCAGGGCACCGAGCGCGAGAGGCGTGTTGATGTCGTCATTCATGGCGCTCACAAAGCGCATGCGCACTTGATCGAGCGTCTCGATCAGGTTAGCGGTCAACTCCGGCGTGCTATCACTGCTCAGCGCTGGCTCACCGGGGTGTTTTAGCTCGTCATTGACCCGGCGCAGGCCATTGCTCAAGCGTTCCCAGCCTTTCGAGGCCGCCTGCAGCGCATCATCGCTGTAATCGGCCGGACTGTTGTATTTGCCCGACAAGATGAAGAAGCGCACGGCTTCGGGCCGGTATGTTTTGAGGGCGTCTTTGATGGTGCGGAAGTTGCCAAGCGACTTGGACATCTTTACCCCATCGACGAGCAAGCTACCGCTCAGCATCCAGTAATTGGCAAACGGCGCATCATGAGCGCACTCGCTCTGGGCAATCTCGGCTTCGTTGTGCGGAAAGATATTGTCTACCCCACCGCCATGGATATCGAACGTCGCGCCCAGATACTTGTTGCTCATGGCGGAGCATTCAATATGCCAACCTGGATATCCCCGGCCCCAGGGCGACACCCACTGTAAGACATGTATTTCGGGCGCCTTCACCCACAAGGCAAAGTCCTGCGGGTGACGCTTCTCATCTCGCACAGCCACGCGCTTGCCGGCCTCCATCTCCTCAACTCGCCGGCCACTCAGTTTGCCGTAGTCAGGGTCGCTTTCGACGCTGAAATACACCGAGCCGTTCGCTTCATAGGCATGACCCTTTGCGATCAGCGTCTGAATCATCTCGATCTGTTCGGGCACGTGTGCGCTGGCCCGGGGTGAGATATCTGGCCGCTGCACACCAAGCGCGTCCATGTCTTCGAAATACGAGCGCATATAGCGCTCGACCAATTCCATCGGCTCGATGCGCTCCCGGCGGGCACCTTTTAGGATACGATCCTCACCGTCGTCCAAGATATGGCCTACGTCAGTGATGTTCTGCACATAGCGCACGCTCAGACCGCTGTAGCGCAGCCAACGGACGACGACATCGAATGACACATAGGTCTTGGCATGACCGAGGTGCGCATGGTCATAGACCGTCGGGCCGCACACATACATGAACACCCGGCCCTCGACGACCGGCTTGAACAACTCTTTCTTGCGCCTAAGGACGTTGTAAATAGCTAACGACATGTTGAATAGAACTTTACCGCAGCACCACGCTGGTCACCAGCGTGGCAATTTTAACGGCTAATACCCAGCCGGTTGTCTTCCGGGCGCTCACCACGTTCATGGGGCTCTGATACGGCTAATATAGACGCACCAACCTTTCTAAGCGGGACCGCCTGCGCAAAGATAAGTTCTGGATAAACGCCAAAAGATCGATGAAGCGCGCCGCTACACGGAGGTACAATTTCCCCATGCCAAATCGCTCGTTTGAGCTAAATCCAGTCACACGGATCACCGCCAGCGCCATCGGTGACCCGGGTCAGCGCACGTTCTATCTGCAGGCGCGCAAAGGCTCAAACATGGTCACGCTGGTGGCCGAGAAGGAACAGATTTCGGCGCTGTCTCTGGCCTTGCAGCAAATGCTTGAGGATCTGCATACCAAGCACCCCAAGGGCTCGAATTTCATGCGCCTCACGATGGACATGGAACTCGAGCAGCCTTTTACGCCCGAATTCCGGATTGGCCGGCTTGGCCTGGGATATGACGAAGAGAATGACTTGCTCGTCATCGTCGCAACCGAATTATTGCCCGAAGAAATGGAACAAGAAGACGCTTCTAGTTGCCGCTTCTTTTGCTCGCGGGCGCAGGTCGATGCACTCGCCCGACACGGGATCGATGTCGTTTCAAAGGGTCGTCCAGTTTGCGCCTTGTGCGGCAAGCCGATGGATGCGGATGGTAACGTGATCGGTTTCTGCCCACGCCGGAATGGGCACGCCGACGAAGTCGTGTTCGCCTAATCCCTGCCAGCAAGCAAACACGCTGGTCGCCATTGGTCATTGACTGACACTTCGAAAGGTAAGCAAACGGATGACTTACGCTAAACTAGCCTAGTATCATTTTTGCCATGTCCGACGAGTTGGAAGCGACCGAAATCCTTCGCATCCTCGAAAAGGGTGAGATGAGATCCCTGGGCGTTATGCCATGGGGATCGAATTACACATTCCTGGTCGAGATTACGGACGGCACGGGCGATGACAACGCCCACCCTAACGCCAAGCGCAAATCGTATGACGACGAGGTAGAGATGCTCGGCGTCTACAAACCGCGCCGGGGCGAATCACCGTTATGGGACTTCCCCAGCGGCACACTCTGCCTGCGTGAGTATGCCGCTTACATAGTGGACGAGACGCTGGGGTGGCAGTTAGTGCCACCGACCGTGCTGCGCGACGGCGAACATGGCTTTGGCTCGGTTCAGCTCTTTATCGACAACGACGCAAATCAACACTTCTTCACCTTCCGGGAAGAAGCGGCAGCCTGTCAGCAACTCCAGCGCATCGCGCTATTCGATCTGGCGACGAATAATGCCGACCGCAAGAGCGGTCACTGTCTGCGTGACCACGAAGGACACGTGTGGGCCATCGACCATGGCATCTGCTTTAACGCCGACTACAAATTGCGAACCGTGATTTGGGATTTTGCCAACCGGCCGATTCCGGCCGATATGCTCAGTGATTTGCGCGAGTTGCGCACCCAGTTAGAGATAGGTCGACCCTTGGGCAAGACGCTGCGCAAGCTGCTCGACGACGACGAAATGCGGGCGTTCGAGAAGCGCGTGGATGGTCTGCTCAAAATCAAGACCTTTCCCGGCCCCAGTCGCTACGAGCGTAGCGTGCCATGGCCGCCAGTGTGATTCACGGACCCACGCAGGGTTGACCAATTTTGGATTCGAACTGGTTTTAGTCACTGTCATGCGTGCACTCGAAACCTGAAACGCCCATGATCCCTGTGCGTTCATCCTCTCCTACCCTACCCGGCGCCATTCTGCAACAAACGACACCTGATACGCAGCACGCAGACTCGCAGCACGCAGACTCGCAGCACGCATTGGCCGCAGCGAGCGACTATATCCTCTCCCTGGACCAATTTGGCCCGCCACAGAATTCACGCGAGTATCACTTTGAGCACGGCATCGCGCGGGCACGGCATTTGCTTGACCGCCTGGGCGGCGCACCCTATACCACCACGCATTGTGTCTTGGTCGCCGGATCGAAAGGCAAAGGCAGCACCGTTGCCATGCTCGCCTCGGTATTGGCCGCGGCCGGGTATCGTACGGGTGCCTTCGTCGGTCCCCACCTGCACACGCCACTCGAGCGGTTTGCGATCCATCTCGCCGCGCGAATCGGCGACACGCTGAGTCATCCTATTTCTACCCTCGGGCCCTATGATCAGGCCGTGAGCGGTGGCACCCTCCAGATGCCCGACGCGGTATTCGTCGATTTCGCCCAGCGCATTCGCACCTGTGTTGAGACTTGGGATCGCCCGGAATTAGGCCTGCCCACGCGCTTTGAGGCGTTTACAGCCATGGCATACCGCTGGTTCGAGGAGCAAGGCGTAAACATCGCCGTGATGGAGATCGGTATCGGTGGACGGCTGGATGCCGTCAATCTGGCCGACCCGATTGTGTCCGTCATCACCAATATCAGCCTCGAACATACCCAGATGCTGGGCAATACGCTGGGTGAGATTGCACGCGCGAAAGCAGGCATCATGCGGGCCGGGCAGCCGGTGGCGATCGCGCAGCAGACCCGTGAAACGATGGATGTGCTGTGCGCTGAGGCAGCGCATGTGGGTGCGAAGCCGCTATGGGCAGAAAATGGCTGGCATTGTGAAGCGCTGAGACATCAGATCGGGGGACAAGCGAGTGGACAATGGTTCAGCGTGCCCCAGCGCTTTGGCAGTCATGCACCGCTGTTTGTGCCCCTCTTGGGCGAATTTCAACTACAAAACGCAGCCGCAGCGCTAGCCGCGTGCGATGGGCTGAGCGGCATCGGCTTCGGCATCAATGAGCGGGCCATACGCGAGGGTCTGGCGCACATCCAGTGGCGGGGGCGGTTTGAGGTCCTGGACCTGGAGCCCCTGGTCATTGCCGATGGCGCGCACACGCCCTATTCGATCCAGCAATTGTGCGCCTCGCTCAGCCGTTACTTTCCCGACCGGCACATGCACTTTATCGTCGCCATTTTGCGTGACAAGGACGCCCGTGGCATGCTTCAAGCGCTCGCCAATATCGCAGCCTCAGTGGTGTTCTGTGATCTGCCGGTGCGCCGGGCAACGGCAGCCGGGCAATTGCTCGCGCACTGGAACGAATTGCCCGGGCCGCACGTCACAGGCAGACATATCGCTAGCCTGTATGATGCCCTGCGTCATGTGCGCACTATCGCCTCGGGCACGGACGTGATTTGCATTACTGGTTCATTGCACCTGGTGGCCGAGGCGGAGGAATTGATGAAAGCCGCAGACTGATTGCGTGTCCTGAGCCCGGAGATAGCGAACTTGGTCAGTGATCACACCTGACATGGGCCAGACGCGCAGCGCTAGATACGGGTTCCGCTCATTGCTATGCGCCTCAACTCAGCCTCCTCTAGCCCACGCGGGCCAAGTGGGCCGCGCGGGCCCAGACCACGCCAACGCATCAGCGGCTTTATGGTGCTCATCATCGTCGGGCTAGCGCTCATCGTGTTGCCGGCGGTGGGTTATGTCGCGTTGCAAGTAGCAGGTGATTTGACGCGCCGTATGACCAACGTCGTCACGGGTAATAGTAGCGCCACCGCGCTACCACCGCTCAGCCTGCCCGATATCGGCGTATGGCAAGGCAAAGATCGCATCACCGTGCTCCTTCTTGGTATCGACCAGCGGCCGGGCGAAGACCCAGACACGACTCGCACCGACACGATCATCCTGCTCACGCTCGACCCTCAGGCCAGGACTGCCGGCATGATGAGCATTCCGCGCGACTTGTATGTGCCCCTGCCCGACCGGGGCATGGATCGCATCAACACCGCCCACGTCTATGGCGGGCCAGAGTACGCCGAGCGGGCGGTCGAATATAACTTTGGCATCCCGATTCAACACTATGCCCGCGTTGATTTTACGGCACTTACCTCGCTGGTCGATCTGGTAGGCGGGGTAGAGATTTACAACGACGCTGACATCAGCGATCCCACCTATCCTGACAACAACTACGGGTATGACCCGTTCGTCCTGTCAAGCGGCTGGCATACCCTAGATGGGCAGATCGCCCTAAAGTATGCGCGCACCAGACACGGCGACAGCGACTTGTCCCGCATCAAGCGTCAACAGCAGATCATCATGGCACTGCGCGAGAAGTTAAAAAGCACCGATGCCGCGACCAAAATCCTGCCCCAGGTGCCATCGATCCTGCAGACGCTGAGCGGCGCTATCAAAACCGATCTGAACACGGTCGAGATCGTACAGTTGGCGCTCCTGGCCAAAGACATCCCCGATGACCGCATCGCGCGCGTGACACTGGATGAGACGGCAGTCCAGCCGTATACCACGACCCAAGGCGCGAGCGTGTTAGTGCCCGTGCGCGAGCGCGTGCGCCAGTTGCGGGAACAGTTCTTTAGCCAAGTGAGCACGCCAGACGCCCCTGCGGCGGCTCCGGCACAAGATACACCCATACCACCCCAGCCGCTACACATCCAAATCCAGAATGGAACCCAGCGCATCGGGCTGGCCGCGGGGGCCAAGCGTTACCTTGAGGCGAAAGGCTTCATCGTCGACAGCGTGGCCGATGCGCCCCAGCCCACACCCCGCACAGTCATCGTCGATTACACAAGTAAGCAACAAGCCGTGCAACACTTAGCCGCAGAACTCGGCATCCCGCTGACCAGCGTCACGAGCGCCGCTAGTCCTAATTCTGGCCTCGACGCGCTGGTCGTGTTGGGCGATGATTACCAGGCGAAGTGATGCGCTCGCCCACAAGGTGGAGATTTGACGACGCACGACCAGGCGTGTATACATCGAGTCAGCCTGCATTTGACGTGCGCCGTCCGACTCGATCGCTGATCTTGTCTACCCACATCCCATCGCATTGAATATGCGCGCCCACTAACAAGCTGTGTAGCCCATGACGACGTTCACCTCGCCTCACCGCCGGTATAACCCGCTGACGGACGAATGGATTCTGGTCTCCCCACAACGCGCTACGCGGCCGTGGCAAGGTGCGGTCGAGCGCGTGCCTCAGGAGCGCCGGCCGGAATATGACCCAAAGTGCTATCTTTGCCCCGGCAACACCCGGGTGAACGGCGTGATCAATCCCACGTATGCGGGCGTCTACGTATTTGACAACGACTTCCCAGCACTGCTGACCCAGCGGCAAGAGGTCCAGGCGACGCATAGCGAGCAACCAAGCCAAGCGTCCGCTTCACATCTGCTCAGATCAGAACAAGAGACCGGTGTGTGCCGGGTGATCTGTTTCTCACCACGGCATGATTTGACGCTGGCGCAGATGCCGGCCGAGAGCATCCGCCCGGTGGTGGACACGTGGGTTGCGCAGTGCGAGGAACTTGGGGCACGCGACGACATCACCTACGTGCAACTGTTCGAGAACCGGGGTGAAGCCATGGGCAGCAGCAACCCGCACCCGCACGGACAACTATGGGCCACGCGTCATGTGCCGACCGAGGTGATGAAGGAGACGCGCGGACAGGCGCGTTACTTAGGCGAGGACCGGGACACGATAGAGACCCCGGTGCTTGGCTCGCCGAGCCGATCATCCCGCTCCCCACTCCTCATCGACTATCTTGACCTTGAACTCCGCGATGGCGTGCGCCTGATCTTCGAGAACGCGCACTTCGCCTGTCTGGTGCCTTTTTGGGCCATATGGCCATTTGAGGTCATGCTTCTGCCCAAGCGGCACGTGCGCCGGATCGTCGAGCTGACCAGTAGCGAACGTGATGCGCTCGCCGATGCCCTGAGGTGCATCACCGTGCGCTATGACAATTTGTTCGAGGTGAGCTTCCCCTATACGATGGGTGTGCATCAGGCACCCTATGACGGTGAGGCCCACGACGAATGGCAGTTGCACCTGCACTTTTACCCGCCGCTCCTGCGCAGCGCAACCGTGAAAAAGTTCATGGTTGGTTATGAAATGCTCGCCCAACCGCAGCGCGACCTGACGGCCGAGCAAGCCGCCGAGCGGCTACGCAGCTTGAGCGAGACGCGCTTCGCCTGAAGCGGTTGCGATACGGCGTCTAGGCCTTGCGTTGAACCAAGTTGATGCGGTTGCCGCAGGTAGCCTCAAATTTGACGGGAGAACGCCGTGAGAGCATCTTCAGGCTCGCCAGGAACTATCCCGCCCGCTGATCTGAGCCGGTTAAAGTGGACACGTCTGTCATGGGCATAGAGCGCGAATGCCGCATACTCGGCCGCGAACATGGCCTTCGGCCAGACTCGTGCCGCTGGGCAGACGACACGGTGCAATGCTAGCCCGATGCCACGCTGATCATCCTTTGGAGCAGCCGGGCTATGCCATACGACTTGGCGTATTCATCCCTGGCTTAAAGACAGGACCACATATCGTCATATCTTCCCGATCCGCCACACCAGCTGTATAGTGCAGCCGGCATGAACCCGATTCGGTCAAACCCGGGAACGAGAACCATGTCACTGACGATCTGTGCCCGTATCCTCGTCAGCCTGAGTCTATCGTGTACTGTGCTGATTGGCTGCACACGACGCACGATGACACCTGTTCCAGCCTCGGCTACCCAGATGCTAGCTGGGCGCCTGGCGGGGAAATGGGTCGCCCCAAACTGGGATTTCGCACTGACCTTTAGCAACGATGGCACCTTGGTTCGAAATGTGGAGGGTCAAGAGACGACGGGCAGCTATGTGTTCAGTCAAGATGACAAGCGCATGACGATCAGATATGCCGATGGCACAACAATTGACACGGGTTTTGCATTCAGCGCTGACACGCTGGTGCTAGCGATGGACGATCCAAACGTCTCTGCAGGGGCGCGGGTGACACTAAGCCGAAGTCAGGGTTGAAGCGGTTGAAGCGGTTGAAGCGGCGGCGACCTTCTCGCGATAGCGCGTCACCTGCGCCTCGGCCTCGCGCGCGCTCCAGCCCAACTCGCGCGACATGACGTGTGCGACGACGGGTGAGGGCTGCACGCCATGTGACCAGTCTTCAAAGTTTAGATGCAGCCGGCGGCTGAGCACATCATCGAGCGTCAGTGCCATTTCGTTGCGGCAGGCGTAAACGACCTCGGCCATGACATACGGCAAGTCGGACACGATGGGGTGCGTGAGCGACGTATCCGAGCGCATCATGGTTAATAAGCTAGACGCCTCGCTGCCATATTCGCTAAGTCGCGCCACGACGGCGTCATTCCAGTCGTACACTTCAGCCGCCTGTATCACCTCGGCCTTGGCCTGCTCATATCCGTCCTTGCCCTCGAGCGGCATGGCTTCGGTCACGTGCTGGGGCATCTTCCTCAGACGCTTATCAAGGTGATCAATGGTGTCCTGCGCCATGCGCCGGTATGAGGTGAGTTTGCCGCCGGTGATGGTGATCATGCCGCCCGGGCCATCGAGCACGACATGGGTGCGTGAGAGGTTGCTGGTGCTGCCACTTGAAGTGGGCGCCTTTGAGCTGATGAGCGGCCGGTAGCCAGCCCAGGCGCTGATGACCTGATCACGGCCAATCTTGGTGCGCATATAGGCGTTGGTCGTGTCGATCAAATAGGTAATGTCTTCCTCCAGGGCCACTGGCTTGTCTACATCGCCACCCTTTGTATCGGTGGTGCCAAGCGTGACGCGTGTATTCCAAGGGACGATGAAGAGCAAGCGCCCGTCAGGCGTCTCCGGCAGCACCACGGCGTAATCGGTCACCGGCATGGCTTCACGCGGCAAGGTCAGGTGCACCCCTTTGGCTGGCCGAATGGCAACCGTGCCCTCTCCGGCCATGCTTTCGACCTTGCCCGCCCACACCCCGGCCGCATTGATCACGGTCCTAGCCCGGATGGTGTGCTCTTCGCCGGTCAGCGTGTCACGCACCCGGGCGGCTTGGATCAAGCGATCCGGCCGTTGGTCGATGTCGAAGCCTAACACTTCGGCATAGTTTGCGAGCAATGCGCCTGACTTCGCAGCGGTGCGTAGCACAGTCAGGGTCAGGCGCGTGTCATCGGTCTGGCCGTCGTAATACACGAAGCCATCCTTTAATCCATCCGCCTTGAGCGCGGGGGCGAGTTCCAATGTCTGTTGCACCCCGATGCGCCGATGCCGGCCGATGCCAAGTTTGCCGGCGAAAAGGTCATAGGTCAGTAGGCCAGTCTGCAAGAGCAGACTCATGCCGATCCCACCCGGTGGCACAATGGGCGTACCCAGCGGGCGTTTGTTCTCCCGGTAATACGGCAGGACAAAGCCGAGCGGCTTGACCAGGTGTGGCGCGTTACGCGCCAACCGGCCACGCTCCTGCAAGGCCTCATATACCAGCGCAAAGTCGAACTGCGGCAGATAGCGGATGCCGCCGTGGACCAGCTTGGTTGACTTTGAGGACGTGCCGCTGGCGAAGTCTCCCTTATCAACCAAGCCGACACGATAACCACGCACAGACGCCTCAAGCGCCACGCCGGCGCCCGTGATGCCGCCACCGATGACCAATACATCCACGCCGTCCTGCGCCATCGCACGGAGGGCCGATACGCGCTCGACTTGACCAAGCTTCGTCGTCATGCGGCTACTTTACCGCTAATCATGAGACGCAATCGATGAAAAGAAAACCTCGCATTTCATCAAAAAATGGACACTTTCTGGAGAGTGTAGCTCGGTTGACGAAGGTTCGGACGAATTCCGCGCACCCAGGCCGTTTGCGGCCGGGAATTTCGCCATGTGTCGCCCAACTTCGTCTGTCATGCTACAGTCTCACTTTCTGTCGGCATAAATCCATCGTTGAAAAGGCCTAGCCGCGCGGCGTGGCGGTGTTTGATCAAGTCGATCAAGTCGATCATGCTTGACGTGATGACATTCAAGTGGCAGTAGCGGACTCAAGGCGTCAGCGCGTTGACATGCTCAAGTGTGGCAGACCGGTCTGAGTCTTATCAGGTAGCCCCGTTTTTGTCGGTGGCAGCGCACCGCTCTGATCGCCTTTAACTTGAGCTAGCGATGGTCTGGGCTAGCGCATCCTTCGCAATGGACATACCCGGTCAAAACCACGCCCGCCCTAACTCTATTGTTCGCCAGGGCCTATCCCTGGCGCATATCCAAGGCCAGCTCAGCCCAAATCGCGGATCCCTTCGGTCGTCCCCAGCTGACTGACCGTCACGCTGGATGTATCGGCCAGTGTGAATGGCCCAGATGCACGCGCCATGCGCCAGATCAAGAGCAGCGGCATCCGCAGCCACGGAAGGTTTAGCGCCAGCACGACGGGCAGGTGCGGGGTGGCATACGGCCCGGCGATCTCTTCCGTCAAAATGATGAGCACACCAGAGCATCATGCCTGCCCATACCAGCGCTGGCACTTTGATCCAGTTGCGGCCCCGGATGAAGGCGTAGATCGCGCACGCATAAAACGGGCCAAAATACAGCGCGTCAATCCAGATCGTCACCTTCCACCATGGTGGCCTGGCGATCAACAGTGGATCGAAGGCGCGGCCATACCAGTGGATCACCGTGACCGCCGCTGGCGGCGGCCAAAACGGGAAGGCGGTGGACGCTGGGTCGGGCCAAAATGGCCCTCTGAGGCCCTGCGGCCCGTGGCCCCTGGAACGGCCACCTTTCTAGGCGAGCGGCCCGTATGCACCCCTTCGAGGGGGTGTTTAGGGGCTGGGCTGGGCCATGCCCCCTCAAAGGGGCACTTTCGAGGGGCCATGGTCAACTGCTCGATGTCGACGACATAGGTGATAAACAGCAGATTGAGGGCGAAGAAGAGGATAACAGCCAGTCGCGTTTGCGCAACGCCAAGGGACGCGGGCGTGTCAGGTCCATGCACCGGATTTTCATCCCTATGACGCGTTAAGCGCGGCGGGCAGGTTTTCCTCTGACCGGCGGCCGCGCCACCAGCGCACCAGAGTGGGAGCTGCGACCAGGAGCACGATCACCGCCTGCACCACGCGCACGATCTCGCTCCCCACCTGGGCGGCTTGCTCCATTCGATCGGCGCCGACCAACAGATAGGCATACAAGAGCGCTGCAACCGGCACGACCAGCGGCCGATTACGGGCCAAGAGCGCCACCACAAGACCGTCATACGTAAAGCTGGCCGTCGACACAAATGGGTCGCGTAATAAACCCATCAGCAAATTCGCGCCGGTCAGCGCGGCGAACGCTCCGCTCAAGCCAAACGCGAGTGTGATCACGCGTCGGGTATCAATCCCGCCATAGCGGGCAAAGCGTTCGTTCGCGCCGGCCATGCCGATGGCATAACCGAGCGGAGTGCGCTCGAGTAACACCCACGCGCCGAGAGTGGCGACCAGCGCGATCAGGATGCCAGCGTGCAAGGTGCCCGTCGCAAGTGGCGTGACCTCCGACAGACGGGGCAACCACGAGGTATGTGGCAAGTCGCGATGCCATGGCCAAACGCTAAAAACGAGCTCGATCCCAAGCGGCGTTATGAAGTTGAGCATGAGCGAGGTCAGAATTTCGCTTGCCCCAATATGCGCCCGCATCGCACCCGGAATGACGCCCAGCAAGAACCCGCCGGCCATCGCCGCGAAGAGCGGCACGATTACACCGACGAGCGGTGGGAGTGGTGCAAACGTCGCGAAGATAAACGCGCTCGTCGCGCCCATCAACACCTGTGACGATAAGCCAAGGTTAAAGAGCCGCGACCGAAAGGCAATGCTTGCCGCTAGGCCGACGAAGATCAGGTTTGACGTGATCTCGATCCACTGACCGGTCCGGCCCAGGCGCGTAAATGGGCCGGTCAGCAGGGCCACATAAGCCGTCACGGCGTCCTTACCGGTGACGGCGAGCACTAAGAAGCCCAAGACCAACGCAATGACAACCGTAAACAGCCCCTCGAACGGGCCGCCAAGCAGCGTTGTGAGCAGTTCGCCGCCCAGGCGAGTTCGTGCGGTCATCTTGGATGTGTCGTAGTCCTTTGCACCCGAAGACAGTCAATGCGGCAACTGTCTTGTTTTCAGCGCCACTTATGCCCCGCCTGGGTCCGGCGCCCTATGAATCGGATCAACCCAGTGCACATGCTCGGGCCGTTCAACGGGCTCAATGGCGAGGTTGACGACGACCGCTTCTTGATCGCTGCGCACCAGCACGCACATCAGCGGCTGCGCCACTTCGGCGTTGATCTCTTGGTGTGGCACAAACGGCGGCACAAAAATGAAGTCGCCCGGGCCAGCCTCGGCCATGAACTCGAGGTGCTCCCCCCAACGCATGCGTGCCCGGCCGCTGACGACGTAGATCACACTCTCCAACTGACCATGATGATGGGCACCGGTCTTAGCGTTTGGATGAATGGTGACGGTGCCAGCCCATAACTTTTGCGCGCCCGCGCGGGCGTAGTTGATCGCAGCGGCCCGGTTCATCCCCGGCGTCTGCGGGGTATTGGCGTCGAGTTGATCGCCGGGCACGATGCGGACGCCGTGTTCGCGCCAATTCGGTTGTTCTGCCATACTGATGATTGTATGAGACTTGGCGGACCCATTTTTCAAAAATTCGACACCCCGAGTGCATGGGTTGAAGCGGTGCGCGAACTTGGCTACCGGGCCGCATATTGTCCGGTTGGGCTTGATGCCGATGATGCAAGCGTGCGGGCTTACGAACACGCAGCTCGGGCGGGCGACATCGTCATCGCCGAAGTGGGTGCCTGGAGCAACCCTATCGGACCAAATGCCTCTCCACGCGCCGCGGCGCTGGATAAGTGCCAACGCAGCCTCGACCTAGCCGACCGGATCGGCGCGCGGTGCTGTGTCAACATCACCGGCTCGCGAGGCGAGAAGTGGGATGGGCCAAGCGCGCTTGACCTCACCGAAGAGACGTTTGACCTCATCGTCACGACCACGCGCGCGATCATCGACGCCGTTCGACCCAGGCGCACGTTTTACACCCTCGAGATGATGCAATGGGCCTATCCCGACTCAGCCGACTGCTACGTGCGCTTGCTCAAAGCCATCGACCGCGAGCGGTGCGCGGTGCACCTTGACCCAGTCAACCTTGTGAACTGCCCGCAGCGCTACTTT
>Ga0209068_10001058_pt1 | contig 13892 bp, 10 predicted proteins | sample ColStrG_CSR_2012_FD_187200 | JGI IMG/M metagenome (GOLD analysis project Ga0209068, IMG submission 187200) | Freshwater sediment microbial communities in response to fracking from Pennsylvania, USA - Cold Stream Run_MetaG_CSR_2012 (SPAdes)... | ecosystem: Environmental > Aquatic > Freshwater >... | reverse complement strand
CCGGGCCACGAGGCCACCCGCTCATTTCTGACTGGTCGTCAGAGTCTTTCGGCAGCCCGCCGCACCTGCCACTAGCCTGTTGGACGGAGTAGAGGCCGGGGACTGATGGGCGCGTGTCACGCGAGCATTCAGAACCTGGCGGGAAGGCAGGCCAGACGGTGCAGGCTGAGAAGCCCGCAGCACAGTCGGGAACAACGGGCGAGTGGGAGGTCGACGGCCTCACACCTACTCTGGCGCGCCACCTCGAGGCTCTGACTTCGCTCTTCAAAGCGGCGCCGGTGGGGGCGGCGGTCTGGTCAGTCGACGGCGAACTCATCTGGGCGAATCCCGTACTCCTCGACCTGGTCGAGTTGCCTACTGACGAGAGTACGCCGGTCCGCTTCGAGCGGTTCACCGACCCCGCACAAGGCGTTGCCCTCAAGACTCACCTCGGTGAGGTGCTGAGCGGGCGCCGCAACTACCTGGAGTGCGACTTCCGCTGTCGGAGGCCCGACGGTGAGCCCCACTGGGTTCGCACCATGGTGACGCCCGTCTATGGCCCTCACGGTCGCCCGGACTTTCTGCTGTCCCAGGTCTTCGACTTCTCCAACCCGCGCACCCGTGAGGCGACGGCCCACCGCCTCGTCAACGAGACGCCGGTCCTGCTGTGGCTGACCGACGAGCGGGGGGTTCCCCGGATCGGGAACCGGGCCAGTTTCGAATTCCTCGGCCTCACCCCCGACGATCCCGATTTGCAGCAGAGCATCTTCGGGACCTTCCACCCCGACGACTTTGCGCTGATCGGCGATGACCTGGCCAGCTCGATCCGCGATCGGGCGCCATTCGAGTTCACCGCTCGACTGGCTCGGCGTGACGGGGCCTACCGATGGCTGCACCATCGGGCCCTGCCCTTCTTCGACGCTGACGGGGAGTACGAGGGGTATGCCGGGGCCAGCCTCGACGTGACCGAAGCCGAGGAACTCCGCCTCGAGTTGGACAGCGTGCGCGAGCTCTTCGCCACGGTCACCGAGGCCGGGCCGATTGCCGTGCTGCGTACGGATCGAGACGGAAACATCGTCTACGCCAATGGCGGCTGGCCTGAATTCCTCGAAGGCGAGGACGATCTGGTCGGCTTGAACTGGCAGTCCGAGCTCGTCCCCGAACATGTCGAGGAACTCGTCACCCGCGGTCTGGCCGCCGTGGAATCCCGCGAGCCCTATTCGGTGCGTGTCCGCACTCGTGACATCGATCCGAACGTCGACAGTCTCATGGGGAGCGCGGACTCGGCCTGGGCAGAGATCCGGGTGGCGCCGGTCTTCAACAAGGAGGGCGCCCACGACGGGTACGTGGCCACCCTGGCGGATGTGTCGGCCGAGGTCGCGGCAGGGGCTCGAGCCGACCAGCTCGCCCGGGTCCTCGACGCCGGATCCGACTTCCTGATGATCGCCGACCACAAGGGCGACGTGTCCTATGTGAACGACGCCGCCCATCAGACGCTCGGCGTGCGCGCCCCCAGCCCGGGTGTGGTGCCCAGTGCGCTCCATGATGTGCTCGAGGCCGAATCACGCGATCTGTTCCACACCGTTGTGGAACCCGCGCTCGCCTTGGACGGCATCTGGCGGGGTGAGCTCACGTTCCGCAGTCGTTGGGGCCAACCGATCCCGGTGTCGGCGCTGTTCCTCGCCCATCAGAACCACATGGGCCGCATCGAGTCGGTCTCGGCGGTGGCCCGCGACATCACCGATCTGAAGGATGCCGAGCGGCGCTTGCGCAAGTTGGCGACACACGACTACCTCACCGGCCTGCCCAATCGGGTCTTGCTCTACGACCGGCTCGAACAGGCGGTCGCCCGCTTCCAGCGCCACGGCCGATCGGTCGCGCTGCTCTACCTCGACCTCGACAACTTCAAGCCCATCAACGATGAGTTCGGTCATCAGGTCGGTGATGCCGTGTTGATGCAGATCGGCGACCGCATCCACAAAGTGATCCGGGAGACCGACACCGCCGCCCGGATCGGCGGCGATGAGTTCGCGGTGCTCGTCGAGGCCTTCGACGATTCGGATCATCTGCGCGACGTGGCCAACCGGCTGATCGACGCCATCGGTATGCCGATGACGGTCGAGGAGCATGTGACGACGGTGGGCGTGTCGATCGGCGTCGTGGAGGCGGGTTCATCGGCCGATGCGGCCGACTCCCTGATGGCCGCGGCCGACGAGGCGATGTACCGAGCCAAGGCCGCGGGCCGGGGCCGCTACGAATTCGTCGGACGCGACGGCGCCACGACACCCCCCGCGACGCACGCTGCGGCGGACCCCAAGGTGCACCCCGCCTCGCACCCCACGACGGAATCGGCGTAGGAAGTGGTCGCCCTGGCGACCACTTCCTACGCCGGTTGGGGTTACGGGTGGAGGCCGCACACCGCGAGGGCGTCGCCGTACATCAGCCGCTTGTGCTCGGCGATGACCTCACGGGATTTCCCGGCCGACTCGGCGGCCAATACCACGGCCCGGTCGACCACGTCGTCAGCGGCGGCCAGTTCGTCGACGATCCCCATGGCCAGGGCGTTCGGTCCGTCGTAGCGCCTGCCGGTAAGCGCCGCCTCAGCGAGGGCCGGCCGCGGGAGATGCGCGGCCAGCACCGCGTACATGCCCGGCGTCAGCGGCAGGCCGAGGTCGACCTCGGGAAGGCACCAGTAGCCGCGATCTTCCCGCATCACCCGGAAGTCGTGAGCGCTGGCCAACATGGCTCCACCGGCAAAGGCATGGCCGTTGATGGCGGCGACCGTGACCACGTTGAGCCCTAGAACCCGGCCGAGCAGGCGGTGGACGTCAGGGAGAAATCCCTCGGTCTCGTCGCCGCCGGCCATGAGCCAGTCGAGGTCCAAGCCGTTGGAATAGAACTTCCCGTCGCCCGTGGTGACCAACGCCGACGGTCCGCCGGTGGCCTCGATCTCGTCCAGGGCGCCGTGAAGCGCCCCGATCGATGCACGGTTGAAGCGGTTCTCGTCGTGGCAGAGCCGAAGGACCCACACGTCTCCTCGCCGCTCCAACTCGATCAGCTGGTCGCTCATCCGACGCTCCCCCCCGACTGCCGGCGACCCACGGCAAGGATGCGTGGATTCGGACCGGTGGCCGGTCTCTTTCTACGCAAGATGGTGGCGATGGGCCAAACCTGGGTGTTGGCCAAGGCCCCGTCCCGGGAACGGTGTGCAGTTTCGCCGGGCCGCGACGCCGGTCTACCGTCTCAGCGTGGCTGACTACCGACCCCCCATGACCGATATTGCGTTCGTCCTCGACAACTTGGTCGATCTCGACGCGGTGTGCCGACTCGACCCCTATGCCCACCTCGACCCGGACACCATCAAAGGGGTGCTCGAGGAGAACGGCCGGTTTGTGGCCGACGTCATTGCCCCCCTCAACAAGGTGGGTGATCTCCAGGGATCGCAACACCAAGCCGACAACACGGTGAAGACTCCGGATGGGTTCGCGGCGGCCTATGCCGCCTATGTCGAGGCGGGCTGGGGGGCGGTCCCCTTCGAGCCGGAATACGGCGGCGGAGGCTTCCCCTGGGTGGTCGGAACCGTCATGCAGGAGTTCATCTCCAGCGCCAACATGGCGTTTTCGATGTGTCCCCTGTTGACGCAGGGCGCCATCGACATGCTCCGCCACCATGGCAGCGAGGAGCAGCGTGAGGTCTACCTGCCCAAGATGGTCACCGGCGAGTGGACGGGCACGATGAACCTCACCGAACCCGAGGCCGGATCGGACGTGGGCGCGCTGAGGACCAAGGCGGTGCCCGCCGACGATGGCACCTGGCGCATCACCGGTACCAAGATCTTCATCTCGTTCGGCGAGCACGACATGGCCGACAACATCATCCACCTCGTCCTGGCCCGTACGCCGGGAGCCCCTCCTGGCACCAAGGGAATTTCCTGCTTCATCGTGCCCAAGTACCTGGTCAACGACGACGGCACCTTGGGCGAGCGCAACGACGTGACCTGCGTATCGATCGAACACAAGATGGGTATCAAGGCCAGCCCCACGTGTGTGATGAGTTACGGCGAGGGGGACGGCGCCGTCGGCTACCTCATCGGTGAGGAAAATCGGGGCATGCGTTACATGTTCACCATGATGAACAACGCGCGGCTCTCGGTGGGCCTCGAGGGCCTGGCGCTCGCGGAACGGGCCTATCAGGACGCAGTGCAGTACGCCCAGGAACGCCACCAGGGCACGGCCCCGGGCTCGCCCGCAGGGGACAGCTCGCTCATCATCGACCACCCCGATGTGCGACGCATGTTGCTGACTATGAAGGCCTACATCGAAGCCATGCGGTCGGTCATCTACCTGACCGCCGAGGGCATGGACATCGCCATCTCCCACCCCGACGCGGCTACCCGCCTGGCCGCTTCCGAGCGCGTGGACCTGCTGATCCCGATCTGCAAGGGCTGGTCGACCGACATGGGCGTTGAGGTCACCTCGCTGGCCATCCAGGTCTACGGCGGCATGGGTTACGTGGAGGAGTCGGGCGTGCCGCAACACTTCCGCGACGCCCGGATCACGCCCATCTACGAGGGCACCAACGGCATCCAGGCCATGGATCTGGTGGGACGCAAGATGCCCATGCGGGCGGGCGGCGTCGTGCAGGATTTCCTTGCCTCGGTCGCCGCCCTCGACGCGGATCTGGACAAAGCGGGCCCCGAGCTCGCCTCGATCCGCGCCAACCTGGCCGAGGCGCTCGCGGTGCTGGGCGAGACCACCTCGTGGCTGATGGAACACGGCCAGGCCGATGTGCGCAACGCCTTGGCGGGTGCGACGCCGTACCTGCGGATGTTCTCCCTGGTAGCCGCCGGCTGGGCCATGGCTCGCCAGGCGCTGGCCGCCCAGGCCCATCTCGACGCCGGCACCGGCGACACCGAGTTCATGGCGGCGAAGGTGGTGACCGCTCGGTTCTATTGCGAACAGCTGCTGCCCGCGGTCAAGGGCCTGCACGGTCCGGTCACAGCGGGCTTCGCCGACCTCTTCGCCATCGACTCAGCCCATCTGGCGGGCTGAGGTGTCGACGTTCGGCACCTCGGTCGTAGCCGGGGTGCCCCGGCTGTTGGGGTCGATCCCGAGCCCGGGCTCCAACCAGATCGTGCTCGGCCCGTTGCATCTGCGGGCCTACGGATTGGCCATCGCCCTGGGCGTCTTCGCCGCCATCGAGATCGCCCGGCGTCGCTGGGCGGCGCGGGGCGGCAACCCCGAAGACATCTCCGCCATCGCCATCTGGGCCGTCCCCGCCGGACTCATCGGGGCCCGGATCTATCACGTGATCACCGACAACGAGCTCTACCGGGGTCACTGGTTCGACAGCCCGTTTGGCGCCGGGTCGAAATCACCACTCACCATCTGGAATGGCGGACTCGGCATTCCCGGTGGCATCGCCCTGGGAGTGGCGGTCGGGATGTATGTGGCTCGCCGGAGGGGGATGCGCCTGGGTCCGGGTCTCGATGTCGTGGCCCCGGCCATCGCGGTGGCGCAGGCCATCGGTCGCTTGGGCAACTACTTCAACCAGGAGCTCTACGGCCGGCCTACCTCGCTTCCGTGGGGGCTCCAGATCAGCCCGGCCAACCGGCCACCGGGCTACGAGGTGTTCGCCACGTTCCAGCCCACCTTTCTCTACGAGGCGCTATGGAACCTCGGTTTGGCCACGTTGTTGATCCTGATCGATCGGCGTCGCGTCCTGCGTCCGGGACGCATCTTCGCGCTCTACGTCGGGGGCTACGCCGTGGGCCGGTTCCTCGTCGAGTCGTTGCGTATCGACCAGGCCAACAAGATTCTCGGCCTCCGGATAAACACTTGGACGAGCCTGGTGGCCTTCGCCGGGGTGGTGCTGTTCCTGGCCATCGCCGGTCTGCGTCGACGTCCCGGCGATTCTGACGAGCCCTACGTCGATGGTCACCGCCTCGATGCGGTACCGGTCGAGCCGTCAGTGGGCGAGCAGGGGAGCTGACGGGACAGGCGTGTCGAACCCTTTGATGATCGGCCCTCCGGGATCGAGCGCCATGGGATCGGCCTCGATGTTGCCCGCCAACCGATCGAGGTGGCTGAGCCCATCGAGCGTCCGCTCTATCCGGCGCAGAGGATGGTGTGGGGACAGCGACCGCATCGAGGCAACCGGCGGAAAGGCGAGGAGCTCACGCACGTCGTAGGCAATCGAGTAGAGCCGGAGCCGCTCGAACTCGTGGGGGTAGCCGAAGAGCTCGGGGTACTCCTCGGCCATCCAGAAGGGGACCTCGGCGTAGTCGATGGCCCGTGTCTCGGCCTCGTAGTCCTCGGCCACATGGAGGTAGGGAAAGGCGCAGAAGCGCAAGAACACGTCGAGGTCGACGTCGGCCGGTGCCTGCCGGGAGAACTCGAAGTCCAGCAGGGCGGTCACGACGTTGCCGTCCCACAGGACGTTCTCGAACGTGAGGTCGCCGTGGACGAACGTGGTCTGGTCGAAGGGCTCGATGGTCGAGCAGGTGGCCAGCACGAGTTGGCGGGTGGCGTCGATGAGCTTGGTGTCGACGTGTTCCATTACGGCCGCCTTGTCCAGCGCCGCCAGGAGGGGGTCAACCGCTCGGAAGGTGTGCGTGCCCAGGAGCTGCGGCGCGTCCACCTCGATGACGTCGTCGGGACAGTCGAACTGGTGGAGCCGGCGCAACTTGGCGGCCATCTGGTTGACGGCCTGACGACGCTCCTCGCGGGTCATGGCTGGCCAGCAGCGGCTGAGGGGGCGACCCGGCACTCGATGGACGATCAACCAGTCGGAGCCGAGCTGGCCGCCGTAGGCCTCGATGATCGGGTACCCGACCTCGGCGGGGAGCAACGGGCCGATGGACGCCTCGCGTCGCAGCCGCTGGTTGGCCTGTCGATTCACCCGCACCACGTAGCGATCGGAGAGCCAGACCTCGTTGGTCACGCTCGAAGCGCGCTCCAGCGGCAGATCCAGGGGGAGGCCGGCTTCTTCCAGCGCTCGGCGGGCGCGCGCGAGCGCGAACGAATCACTCATCGCGCGTCCTGTCGAGGTCCCATGCGTTCCTCACAACGGCCGCCTGTGACCGCTGCTTGACCATGATGAGTCGAACGGCCCATGCCGCGCCGGTCAGCGGATCGCCTGGCTCCCGGGTCAGCACCCTCAGCCGTCCCACACCATGGCGTTGGGAACTTCCTCGCCCAGCAAGTCGACGGGAGAGTGCTTGTCGATGTGACCGATAAGGCCGTTGTAGACGCCGTAGCCGACGAGCTCGCGGAGGCGGGGTGAAAACGTGGCGACGATGTCACGGGGGAGGCCAAGCTGTTGGTTCTCCTGTTGGCGGATGTACCCGGCGCAATAGTTCATGGCGATGCCGAGGCGACGTTCGGAGGTGGTGTTGGCGCCCCCGCCGTGCCACAGGCTCCCGTGCCAGATGAGCACCGAGCCCTTGGGCATCTCTGCGGGGATCGAGTCGTAGGGCTGGCCGTAGTCGGGGGAGTGGTCGGCGAGGTGGGTGCCGGGGATGATGCGGGTTGCCCCGTTGGCCTCGGTGAAATCGGTGAGTGCCCACATGGAGTTGCACACGGTGGGCGGATGGGGTTTGGGTAACGGGATGAGCTGATCGTCGGCGTGGATGGGCTGAGCGGTTTCGCCGGGGTCGATGGCGATGGACGAGAGCGACGAGATGAGACACCCGGCATCGAGCACCTTGTCGACGACGGAAAGGACCTCGGGGTGGACCGGGATCTGCTGGTAGAGGGCACTGTGGGCCAGCAGGTTGTAGATACGCACGGTGTGGTGGCCCTCGAAGTCGTTGGGTGACGGAACGATCTTGAGTTCGCGCTCCAGCCGGTCCAAGTCGCTCACCAGCACATCGATCAGGTCGAGATCGATGGCATCGCGCACGATGGTGTAGCCCTGCTCGGCGATTTCCTCGGTCGGGCTCATGGATCTCGATGGTAGGGGGGTGAGGTCGGAGGGTGGCGAACGCCGCCTTCGCAGCGATACTGGCCCGACTACGTCATCTATGGCGCGGCAGCAGTAGCGTCATCTCAACTATTCGTCGTATCACTCATTCGTCGCACCACAAGGGGGAGCAATGTCGCTCTACGACATTCCGATCAACCGTCTCGATGGAACTTCATCTTCGCTGGGAGATTTCGCTGGCCAAGCCGTGCTCGTGGTCAACGTGGCGTCGAAGTGTGGGCTGACCCCCCAGTACGAGACGCTCGAGAAGATCCATGAGACGTACGCCGATCGTGGCTTCTCCGTCGTAGGAATCCCCTGCAACCAGTTCGGCGCTCAGGAGCCGGGTTCGGCCGAGGAGATCCAGGAGTTCTGCAGCACGACCTATGGCGTGACCTTCCCCATGATGGAGAAGGTCGATGTCAACGGTGACGGTCAGCACCCGATCTACGCCGAACTCACCGCGGTCAACGATGCCGAGGGTGCCGCCGGGGATATCCAGTGGAATTTCGAGAAGTTCCTGCTGTCGCCGTCGGGCGAGATCGTCGGCCGGTTCCGGCCCATGGTCGATCCCGCCGCCCCCGAGATCGTCGAAGCGATTGAGGCCAACCTCCCCGCTTGACTGCCTAACCGTTCGCGCCGCCTGGCTTCGCCTGTCAGGCGGTTCGCCAGGCCCGCTCGAAGGGCAGACGCCAGGCGTGGGGAGCGATCAACTGATGGATCGCGTTCGGGCCCCACGAGCCGGGCGCATAGGGCCGCACGGGTGGGGGGTTGTCGAGCAACGGGGTCGAGAGCTCCCACAGACGCTCGATGCCCTCAGCCGTGGTGAACAGGGTGTGGTCGCCGCTCATGGCGTCGTGGATCAGGCGCTCGTAGGCCTCCAACACGTCGGAGTTCTCGTGCAGGGAGAACTGCAGGCTTTGCTTGTCGAGCCGCATGCCCGGCCCCGGCCGCTTGCCGTAGAACGACAGCGACAGCCGGGAAGCGTCGGCCAGGTCGAAGGTCAGATGGTCCGGTCCGTGGGCACCCACGCCGGAGCCGGCGGGGAACATCGAACGAGGCGGCTCGCGGAACGCGATGGAGATGATCCGCGAACCCTCGGCCATGCGCTTGCCGGTGCGCAGGTAGAAGGGCACGCCTGCCCAGCGCCAGTTGTCGATTTCGCACTTGAGGGCGATGAACGTCTCGGTCTCCGAGCGCGAGGCGACTCCGGGTTCGTCGACGTAGCCCGTGTACTGCCCGCGCACGACATGGTGAGGCTCGATCGGACTGAGCGAGCGGAACACTTTGTTCTTCTCCTCACCGATGGCACGAGGCTCCAGATGGGTGGGCGGCTCCATGGCCATGAACGCCAGTACCTGGAACAGGTGGGTCACCACCATGTCGCGGTACGCCCCGCTCGTCTCATAGAACGGCGCACGACTCCCGATCGAGAGTGTCTCGGGGACGTCGATCTGCACGTGATCGATGTGCTCGCGGTTCCAGATGGGTTCGAACAGACCGTTGGCGAAACGGAAGGCCAGGATGTTGAGCGCGGCCTCCTTGCCCAGGAAGTGGTCGATGCGGAAGATCTGATCTTCGGTGAAGATCTCGTGGAGGGCCGCGTTCAACGCCAGTGACGAGGCCAGGTCGGTGCCGAACGGCTTTTCCATGATGATGCGGGACCGCTCCACAAGATCGGCATCGGCCAGCATCTGCACGACGGCGAGCGCCGCTTTGGGAGGCACGCTCAGGTAGTGGAGACGGTTTGGCTCGCTGGGCATGTCGGCCTCGGTGGCGGCCACCGCCTTGGACAACCCCTCGGCGCCGGCCGAGGTGGGCACGAACGAGAGGTTGGCGGAGAACGCTTCCCATTCGTCCGGGGTCGCGGGACGTCGGGCGAACTCGTCGAGCGCGCCCTTGGCCAGCTCCCGGAACGACACGGTATCGAGGTCGTCGAGCGATGTACCCACGATGCGGTAGTCGGGCAGCAGGCCCGCCCGGGTGAGATTGAACAGGCCCGGCAACAGCTTGCGGCGCGCCAGATCACCGGACGCACCGAACATCACGATGACGTGGGGGCGGAGAGGATTGATGAGCCGGGAGTTGATGTCGGTCGGATCGGTGTGGAACATCTCGGACCTCGCCGCCGACTACCGCGCGGCCGTGCGGTGGCAGGGATGTCCCTGCCTCACGAGTGTGCTGAGCGAACATTTCGAGCGCATTACCCACCCTGGACCATCGCGTGAAGCCGTTCTCGGGCCTTGTGGCAGGTACACTGTCAAGTGCAAGGAGTAGCGAGCGCTCCCGACATGAGCGGTCGTCACCCTGGCGGGTCAACCTCATTTGTTCGTCGCTCTCGATCATCATCAGGCGAGCGGAGTCCCCGAGGCGGACCCACTCCTGACATCAGACGACGAAAGTGCACGCACAACCTCATGACCACCACGTTTGACGCGCTCGGCGTGTCCCACGACCTCGTGGCCGCGCTGGCCGACTCGGGCATCACCTCCCCGTTCCCCATCCAGGCCCTGACCATTCCCGACGCCTTGGGCGGACGTGATGTCTGCGGTAAGGCCAAGACCGGCTCGGGCAAGACCCTGGCCTTTGGCCTGCCCATCATCGAGCGGGTGGGCCGAGCCGAGCCCCGCCGACCCAAGGCCATCGCCCTCGTCCCGACGCGCGAGTTGGCGCTTCAGGTCCACGACGAGCTGGCGCCGCTAGCCCAGTCGCGCGGCGTCCGGATGCTCGCCATCTACGGCGGCGCCAATATGGAAAAGCAGATCAAGGCCCTCAGCAAGGGTGTCGATTTCGTGGTGGCCACGCCGGGCCGCATGATCGATCTCATCGAGCGCAAGGAGGTCTCGGTCGCCGACCTGGAGATCGTCGTCCTCGACGAAGCCGACCGCATGGCCGACATGGGATTCCTGCCGCAGGTCGAATGGATCCTGCGCCAGGTGGATGGCACCCATCAGACGCTGCTGTTCTCCGCCACCCTCGACGGTGTCGTCGACACGCTCATCAAGCGCTACCAACACGACCCGGCGATGCACGAGATCGAGTCCGATTCGGTCACGGTCGACGAGATGACGCACCGGTTCCTGTATGTCCACCAGATGGACAAGGTCAAGATCGTGGCCTCCATCGCCCGCCACGCCAACCGCACGATGGTGTTCGTTCGCACCAAACGGGGCGCCGACCGGTTGGCCGAGCAACTCGAGAAGGAAGGCGTGCGGGCCGAAGCGATCCATGGCGATCTGCGCCAGGTCGCCCGCGAACGGGCGCTGGCGGACTTCTCCGCCGGCAAGCTGTCGGTGTTGGTGGCGACGGACGTGGCGGCCCGGGGTATCCACGTCGACGACGTCGACAACGTGATCCACTTCGACCCGCCCGAGGATTCCAAGGCCTACCTGCATCGTTCGGGGCGGACGGCTCGCGCCGGCGAAAGTGGGCTCGTCGTGACGCTCGTCCTGTGGGACCAGGAACTCGAGGTGAAGCGGCTGATGAAGCGCATCGCCGTCGACCAACCCATCGTCGAGATGTTCTCGAACGACAAGCGCCTGGCCGACCTCACCGCCTGGGACCCGAACGGCGATCCCGTCACCGCCTAATCACCCCTGACTGGCTCCCTCGGAGCTGGCTACGCTCCGACCATGCTTACGCGGGCGCCGGCTGCCGAACGTCCGACCCCTTCGCTCCCGGTGCGCCGCCAGCACGGCCGGCCCCACTGGATGCAGAACCCGTGGGTAGACGCGGGGGTGGCGCTGGCCTGGGTCCCGTTCGTGGTAGCGCTACACCTCGCGGAGAACGATCCTGCCCTCTTGCGGGCGCTGATCTCCGCCACGTTCCTGTTGTCGTTCGCCCATCAACCCCTCACGCTGGCGCTGGTCTACGGCGATGGGGAGCAGTTCCGACTCCGACGGGCGGTGTTCACGCTCAGCCCGTTGATCTTCGCGGTCGCCATCGTCATCGTCACCCGCTTCGACCCGTTGGTGCTGGCCATCGTGGCCGGAGCATGGAACGCCGAGCACACGCTCATGCAGCGCTACGGCATCACGCGTATCTATGGCCGCAAGGTCGGCCAGGACGACGGTCGCCTGGAGAAGCTGATGCTGTTCTCGTGGCTGGCGCTGGCCGTGGTGGTGGTGGCTGGTGACGGGCGCACCCCTGGCCGCCTCACCCAGATGGGCCTGGGTGATACCAACCGACTGGCGGTCGAGGCGCTGACCCGTTTCCGTTCGGCCGCGTCCCTGCTGGCCGTACCCGTGGCCCTAGTCGTCGCCGCCCTGGTTGTGGTCTGGTGGCGATCTGAATGGCGGGCCGGCGCCGGGGCCAATTCGGCGAAATGGGTCTATGTGGGGACGACGGCTTTGCTGTTCTTGGTGATTCTCGTGGATCCCATTGCCGGGCTCATGGGCTACGTCGGGGCGCATGCCATTGAGTACTTCGTCATCGTCCATCAGAGCTTGGGGCGGCGCTACGCCGACGGCGCGTCCGGCCAAGCCTCCGCGTTGGGTCGGGCGGTGCGGGCTCGTCCCGGGCGGGCCGGGTTCCTGGCGGCGTACCTCGGCGTGGTGCTCGCGTTGGTCACCCTGTTGCAGTGGTACGGGTCGGTGATGGCCTACCTCGTCGTGTTCTTCACCCTCGGTGGGCTGCACGTCTTCTACGACGGCTTCATCTGGAAACTCCGCCGGCCGGCGGTGGCGCAGAGCCTCGACCTCCCCGCCGCCGCGCTCTGACCGCCTCGGGCAACCGGCCCGGGTAGGGAGAATTCCGGCAAAAGTCCTGTAGAGACCCCCTTTTGGTGCCGACAGGTTCAGTGTCGGGTCACCCCACGACCCGCGTGCGAGAACGGAACAGGACCATGGCACGGACGAAGAACCGGGGAGGCGCTCCCCGTACGCTTTTCTCGCTCGACCGCTCCTCCAGCAAGCGGGGTGCCCGCGGGGGTACCGCCGTCGAGGATCCCATCGAGACGCCCGAGGACGCCATTTCCGACGAGGAAACCGGCTCGGTCACCGAATCCATGCCCGCGCACGCGGAGCCCTGCCCATCGTGCGAGATGCCGTTGGTGGCGGGCGCCATGTTCTGTGGCGAATGTGGTACCCGGGTCACATCGGACGGCGCGGCGATGGATACCGAGGACGCCCCCGAGAACGACCTGGCAACGGCGACCGAACACGACGACGAAGACGACGATGCTCACGCCCTCATGGGAGCGGCGGCCGTTGGGGCCGGGCTGGCCGGTGCCACCGTCCTTGATGGTGATATCGCCGCGGAGGCTGATGTCGATGCGGACGCGGATGACGATGTCGCCGCTGAGGCTGATGTCGATGACGATGTCGCCGCTGAGGCTGATGTCGATGATGACGTCGCCGCTGAGGCTGATGTCGATCAGAATGCCGAAGCTGAGCTTGATCAGGACGGCGAGATGGACAACGGTCCCGACGCCGAAGCGATGGCGGCATCCGATCAGGACGACTTCGCCGCCTTCGAAGACGAGTTCGACGACGACCCCGATGCGTATCTCGCCGAGGACGCCACCACCCTGACCCCTGAGGTCGAGACCGAACTCGCTGAGGAATCCGACGACGCCACCGGCGTGTTGGTGGGCGTTGGTGTCGGCACCGCGGCAGCCATGGGTGCGATGGGGGCCATGGCCGAACCGGCCGAGGCCTACGGCTCCTCCGGCTCGGTCGGTGACACCACCGCGGGCGGTTCGGCCGGCGGTGGACGGAAGCGCTTCTGGTTGATCGCCGCCGGTGTGGCCGCGGTGCTCCTCGTCATCGGGGTTCTGGCCCTGAGCGGTGGCGGCTCCAGCAAGAAGAACAACGACCTTGCCGCGTCGGGTGTCGAGGCGACGACCACAACCAGGGCCAGCAGCACCAGCGTGACCGTCGCTGATGCCTCCACGACCACCAGCGTGGCGACCACCGATACCACGGTCGCCTCGACGGATACGTCGACCACGG
>Ga0209068_10001057_pt1 | contig 13899 bp, 11 predicted proteins | sample ColStrG_CSR_2012_FD_187200 | JGI IMG/M metagenome (GOLD analysis project Ga0209068, IMG submission 187200) | Freshwater sediment microbial communities in response to fracking from Pennsylvania, USA - Cold Stream Run_MetaG_CSR_2012 (SPAdes)... | ecosystem: Environmental > Aquatic > Freshwater >... | reverse complement strand
CGAGCTCGTTGACGACGTCGTTGATGAAGGCCGCCAGGCTGTCGGACGGAACCCAGTCACGGACCGACGGCGGCATCAGCAGGAGGGTGTCCTGGTCGTACGGGCGGAAGGTCTTGGTGCGCATACCAGATTCTCGCACCCCCAGGCCCGCCGGGCTGGCCATTACCGACACACGCTCCTAGGGGAGCCGATAGATCTCCACCGAATCACCCTGGAAGTCAGTCACCAGGACCCGCCCGTCGCTCAGCACCTCAACATCGCCCGGGTTTCCGGGCACCGACCACGAGTCGACGAGGGTCCCGTCCTGTTCCATGGCATAGATCGCGCCGGCCGAATCGGCGATGTAGATCCGCCCATCCGGGCCGAGGTCCATGGTCGTCGGGGACTGGAGACCCGGCGGCAGGATCGCCGGCTTGACCGTCCCGTCGGTGCCGAAGACGTCGATCCGGCCATTGTCGTAGTCCGCCTCGTACAGGCGATCGCCGACCACCAGGACTCCACCCGCGTTACGGATCTGGCCTGGGCCGCTGCCGTGCGAGCCGATCGTCCGCTCGAACGCGCCCGATGCAGAGAACACCTGGATATCGTCACGGACGTCATCGACGACGTAGAGGCGCCCGTCCGGCCCGACCGTGGTCGTGACGGGATCAAGGAACTTGCCTTGGGTCTTGCCGAACGCTCCGATGCTCGCAAGCCACTTCCTCGCCGCGTCGAAGTGCTGGACACGGAAGTTCGCGGAGTCGGCGACATAGATGCTGCCGTCGGGGGCCAGTGTGATGCCGCCCCACGGGTTCACGCTCTTGACCCGCTTGAAGTCGAACGATCCAGCACCTGTGCCTGACTTGCCCCATCGCTCGATGAACGTGCCGTCCGCTCCGAAGATCGCAACGTCGTTCGAGCCGGCCTCGACGACCCAGATCTTGCCGCTCTGGTCGCGCCCGATCTCCGAAGGATGGGCGAGGCCGCCCGGAGCTCCCGTCAGCGAGCCCACGTGCTCCGCGAACACCGGCGGCCGCACACTCGCACTGGGGCGCACGCTCGGGGTCGCCCCTAGAGCGAGGTCGTCAGCGCCGAAGGCACGGATGGCCCCGTCGAACATGCCGACGATGACCCGGCCATCGGCGACGACGACCGGCGATTGGCTGGGGCCGCCCAGCTCGACCCGCCATCGCTCCGAGCCGTCGTGGCGATCGAGGCCGACCACGGTGTCCTGGTCATTGACCACGAGCGTGTCGTCGGCGATGACGATGGGATTCACCGCGGCCGGTAAGGCCGGTGAGGACCATAGGATCGATCCGTCGGTCTCCTTGACCGCGATCACACCATCAGCATCGCCGACGTAGACGGCGGTCCCGTCGGCCGACGCCGACCCTGGGGCCTGCCCGCCCGGGGGCGTCATCCGCCAGCGGATCTCGCCGGTCGCGGCGTCGAAGGCGAACAGCTCGCCAGAACCATCGGCATTGATGCCGTTGACAAAGACCGCCCCATCACGGACCGCTGAGGTCCCGAAGGAGCCCGACGTCGTGGCGTGCTTCCAGGCGACCTTGCCGGTCGCAGCAGCCACGGCAGTGAACGTTCCATCGGTGCTGCCTGCGAAGACCTTTCCGTCCCCGGCGGACGGCCCGCGGGGGAAATCGCCACCGGCCGCCGGATCGGACATCCATCGCGCTGTCCCGGTGGTGGCGTCGAATGCGTACAGGTGGCCGTCAGATCCACCGGCGACGACGGTCCCATCGGTGACCACCGGCCAGGAGAAGGCGGCAATGGTCGATGCCGTGCGCCACAGGGGGTGCCCGTCCTTGAGGGCAAGCGACGAGATCGATCCGTCGCTGCCGAGCACGAAAAGCCGGTCGGCAGCGGCCGCGACGGAGCCGGTATACGCGTCACCCGTCGACTTCCACTGCACCGCTCCCGTTGCGACATCGAGTGCCAGGACATGGCCATCGCCAGCGACGAGGAACAGCGAACCGCCGATGACGGCCGGGGCGGTGTGGAGCTCACCGTTGTTCGGTCGCTGCCAGAGCTGGGTGAGCGGTCCGGTGGGCGCGCGGCCTGGGTACTCGCCGGTTCGGCCCGGGCTGCCTTTGAACATCGGGGAGTCCAGGGCCGAGACCTCCGGAGCGATCGCCGCCGCCGTCGAGGCGACCGGGCTCGAGGTCGCGGCGTGGCTGGCCGCTGGCGCCGCGGTCGCCGGGGTCGTCGTGGGAGTGGCTGGTGCGGCCGACCCAGCCTTGCCGCCGCAGGCGACGACGATCAGCACGATTGATGTGAGGAGCGTCGCCGCACGGGGCGTCGGTGACAGTGTCATCTCCCAGCACCTCCACGTCGCGCCGACCGCTCGATGCAGATCGATCCTGCGACATGACTTCGACGCGTCGGTATCGTCATTCGCTCAGTTGCCGAGTGGCGCGGTCAGGTCCTGACCGCCGAAGCGTCGTTCGGAGAGGGAGCGGAGCGTGCCGTCGGCGCGCAGGCCGGAAAGGGCGTCGTCGACCGCGACGAGCAGTCGATCGCTGCCTTGCCGGTCGCGGTCGATGGCTGGCGCGGCGACACCTGCGAACGGCACGCCGTCGACCCGCGACAGACCGGACGCTGGCTCGACATCGAGAACCCAATCGGCGACGAATGCGGCCGCCGTACCAGCCCGGACGGCCGCGATGCAGTCGTCGGCCGACGCGAGCGTCAGCACCCGGGCACCCGCCGGTGGTCGGCTGATCGACCCACCCGACAGATCCAGTGTCCCCTCCAGCCATGCGAGAGCAAGGCTTCCGGTGGTCGCACAGACAGTCTTCCCGCTCAGGTCGGCGAGGCCCCGGATCGGCGACCCTGCGCCTGCAATCACGGTCGCCGGCCGGGTGTAGTAGCCACGCCCGACACCGAGGCGGGTCGCCCGGTCTGGCGTAGAGATCGCCGAGTCGATCGCGAGATCCCAGCGTCCGTTCCAGTCACCGCGCTCGATCTCGGAGGCGTCGACCGGGTCGATCTGGACGCTCACTCCCAAGCGCTTGCCGATGGCGCGTCCGACGTCCACATCAAAGCCGTCGATGCCGACACCCGGGACCGAGAGCTGCGGACTGTCCTTCGTGACTGCGATGCGGAGCGTTCCGCTGGCCTTCACCTCGGCCAGGAGATCGTGGGAGCCCGGCCCTGTCTCGACCCCCATCAGCGGCCGGATGACCAGCAATCCGACCAGGAGAGAAGCCGCGATGGCGGTCGTCGCAAGCAGGCCGCTCAGGCCCTGCCGGCTCGACGTTCGGATGCGAGTGGGCCGCTCGTTCGCGGCGCCCATCGGCACATACGCCGGTTCACCGGGTGGTCCGGCCCGGAGGGCGCGTTCGATGCGCTCGTCGTCCATCAGCGCACCTTCCCGCGTCGACCGTCGAGGTCGCCGAGCCGGCGCCGCAGTGTCGCCGTCGCCTGGGTCGAGTGGCTGCGCGCCGCACTTGCAGTCATGCCCAGGATCTCGCCGATCTCCTCGAACGGCAGATCCGCCCGGTAGCGGAGGTACAGCACCTGGCGCTGCCGGGCTGGCAATCGGTCGACTTCGGTCCAGACTGCGATTCGGTCGATGTCGTCGACAGGCGTCCTCTGGGTGCTCGCGCGACCACCGAGCAGCGCAACGAGACCGGCGACACGCCGCCGGAACCTGTGTTCGTCCATAGCGACGCGATAGATCGCCCGGAACAGCCAACCCTTCGGATCCGCGATGACAACGCCCCGCTCGAGCTCCGACCAGAGCCGCAGCAGGACCTCCTGGACGCAGTCGTGGGCCTGCTCGTCGGACAGGCCGAGCCGGCGGACGAACCCGAACAGCGCCTGGCCATGCCGAGCCTCGACATCCACGACGATCTGCGGATCGGCATGCCCAGCCACGCCGACCCGACCGACGACCGCGAACGCCGGCTGCTCGTCCACCGCAGCCATCATGCGCCGCGAGCGTCGCGGCCCGTCGACCTCGAGCGTGCTGAGCTCCATCACATGACTTCGACGCGCGAACGGGTCGAAATGCTCAGTCGATTACACTCCCGCCCTTGTCGCCCCTCGACCACGTCCTCGCCGTCCCGGGTTGGACCGCGCACACCGTGCAGCGCGCGCTCCGCGGGTCGCGCCGCGCGACGGGATCCGTCGCCGTCTCCCTGCTGCTCATCTCGGCCGTCCCGATCTTCCTCGTCGCCTCCACGCCGCGGCCGACCGACCTGTCGTTCGAGGACATGCGCCTGGAACGGATCCCGGCGATGACCTCGTGGGGCCGGCTCGAAGGTGAGCTGCACAGGACCAAGAGTGCGTTCGGCGGGCTGTACGAATTGCACGATACGGCCGATCCCGCTTCGTACGTGATCGTCATCACCGACGCCGACCTGCCCGATGGGCATGCGATGGTCACCGGCCGGGTGTCGCCGCGACAGGCGCTGACGGGCAACGTCGGCTCGATCGACGCGGATGTCCCGGCGGTGCCCCGGGTGGACGAGCCGATCTGGCTGTACCTGACACCGGCGGTCATCGCGATCCTCATCATCGTCGGGATGCGGGTCGACTATCCGGTCGTTCGCGGTGACAAGCGATCACCATTCTTCGTCGCCCAGGTCGCGGACGGTGAGCCGATGCGGGTCCGCTGGAGCGGTCGGATCGGGCGCGAGGTGGTCGACCGGGCGGATGCGAGGCTTGGGACGGTCGCGGTCGCCCCTACGCCCGACGCGACCCAGATGGACGACCTGACCATCGTCGACGACGCGGCCTCGACGACGCGCACGACCCGACTCCGGCAGCACGCCGCTGTCCGGGAGGTGCGCCTCTGCCGGGTCACGCGCACAGAACCGGGGCTGGAACTCCACCCGGCGGCGGCCGATATCGTCATCACCTTCGCGGACCGAGCGGAGCGGGACCGGCTCGTCGCGCGCTTGTTGTAGCCCCTGCCCACGCTCGGGACGTCGCGCCGGATGAAATTCAGGCGCATCAGGCGGGACGTGAGAGGCAATAGAATCCCCATCCCGGACCATCCCGGGCATGCCGTCCCGCCTCCTCGAGCCCCTCGCCGCACCCCGCTCCGGACGGGTACGCTGATGGCGACACTCACGGCACCGACCCGAGGAGCGCGCATGCGGCCTTCGCTGAACATCCTCGACGACGAGCTCATCGGGCGGATCGTGGACGAGGCGATGCGCGTCCTGGCCGAGGTCGGGATGGAGATCCGCGGCAAGGAGATGCGCCGCCGCCTGCTCGAAAACGGCCTGCCATCCGACGCGAGCGGCGAGCGGGTCCTCTTCCCGCGCCACATCGTCGAAGCCGCCATCGCGTCGGCGCCGTCGTCGTTCTGGCTCTACGACCGCGATGGGATGCCACACGCGGACATCGGTGGCGACCGGGTCCATTTCGTGCCCGGCTCGTCGGGACTGAAGGTGCTCGATCATCGGACCGGTGAGACGCGTCTCGCGAACTCGACCGACTTCGTCGAGTACGTCCGCCTGGCCGATGGCCTGATCAACATCCCGTATCTCGCCACGGCGTTCTCGACCAATGACGACATCGAAGCCGGGGTGTCGGACGCCTGGCGCCTGTACATGACCCTGACGAACTCGAAGAAGCCGGTCGTGTCGGGCGCCTTCACCGAGCACGGCGTCCCGCGCATGGTCGAGATGCTGCAGCTGTTCCGCGCCGACCGGGCCGATCTCATCGCCCGCCCGATGTCGATCTTCACGATCACCGCGACCGGCAACTTCCGGTACAGCGAGGACTCGTGCCAGAACATGATCGACTGCGTCGAGGCTGGCATCGCGGTCGAGATCGTGCCGGTCACGCTGATGGGCCTCATCGCGCCGGTGACCGTCGTCGGAGCCACGGTCTTCCATACGGCCGACGTCCTGGCCGGCATCACCATGGCCCAGATCGTCCGGCCGGGAGCGCCGGTCCTGTTCGGTGGTGCGCCGGCGACCTTCCACATGAAGATCGCCAGTTCGCCGATGTCGGCGATCGAGGCGCTCCAGCTCGACGCGGCGTATGTAGCGGTCGCGAAGTCGCTGGGCCTGCCGACGCAGTCGTACATGGCCCTCTCGGACGGGCCGATCCTCGACGCGCAGGCCGGCGCGGAGACATTCGGCAGCGCGCTGATCGCGGCGCTGGCCGGGGTCAATTCCGTGTCCGGTCCGGGGATGCTCGACTTCCTGCTCGTGTTCAGCCTGCCCAAGCTCGTCTTCGACGACGAGATGTGCGGTCAGGCGCTCCGCTTCGTCCGCGAGGTCGTGCCGCACGACGACTTGCCGGTCAACGAATTGGTGGATCAGCTGATGGCCGACCAGCACCTGATCATGGCCGCCCACACCACCGCCCACTGGCCGACCGAGCTGTACCTGCCGAGCGTCATCGTCGACCGCGACAACCGCGAGGCGTGGATGAAGCTCGGCTCCAAGGACACCTACCGGCGCGCCTGCGATGAGGTCGATCGGCGGCTGGCGGCATACCGCCAACTCGAGACCGACCCGGCCATCGATGAGGAACTGCGGCGGATCATCCGGTCCGGGCTGACCGATCCGACCCGATCGCTGCCCGTCATCCCCGTCGCGCCGGAACCGGTCGCGGTGGCCGCCGGGGTCGGCGAACGTCGCCACAATCGCCGCCGTGAACTCGGTGCCCGACCAGCCAGCCAGGAGGATCCAGCGTCATGACCACGCCGCTCGCCACGCCGGCCACCGAGGCCTCGTCGACCCTGTACTTCGGGCCGTGGTATCGGCGGTCGCCGTTCTTCGAGAAGACCCTCGAGGCCGGCTGCAGTGCGTACGACATCTACAACCACATGTACCTTCCGGGCTACTACGCGGACCCGATCGAGGAGTACTGGGCGCTGCTCAACGACGTGACCGTGTGGGATGTGTCGGTCGAGAGGATCGTCGAGATCAGCGGACCGGACGCATCGGCGTTCACCAACATGCTCACCTGTCGCGACCTGACCAAGTGCGCGGTCGGGCAGGGCAAGTACATGATCGTCACGGCCGACGACGGCGGGATCGTCAACGACCCGGTCCTCCTCCGTATCGAGGAGAACCGCTGGTGGATGGCCCTGGCCGACTCCGACGCGGGCCTCTGGGCGCGCGGGGTGGCGACGCACGCGGGCATGGACGTCAAGGTCCGTGAACCCGAGGTCTACCCAGTCCAGGTCCAGGGACCGAAGTCCAGGAATGTCATGCGGGCGATCTTCGGGCCGGCCATCGACGACATCAAGTACTACTGGACGCTGACAACGGAGGTCGACGGAATCCCGGTGGTCATCAGCCGCACGGGCTGGACGGGCGAGGTCGGCTACGAGGTCTACCTGCGCGATCCATCACGCGGCGGCGACCTCTGGGACCGGCTGATGACAGCCGGCAAGCCCCACGACATCAGGCCGATCGCGCCGTGCGAGGCGCGCCGCATCGAGGCCGGCATCTTCAACTACGGCTCGGACATGACCATCAAGGACACGCCGTTCCACGTCATGGGGCTCGAGCGCCTCGTCGAGACGCAAGACGCCGACTACATCGGCAAGGCCGCTCTCGAGGAGATCCGCTCGACCGGCGTCGATCGCAAGCTTGTCGGTATCGAGGTCGCCGGCGACGCGCTCCCGTTCGAGCTGTCACGCGCGTGCGATGCGCTGTCGAACGGGAAGGCCGTCGGGACCGTCACCGACCTCATCTGGTCGCCGCGACTCGAGAAGAACATCGGTTATGTCTGGGTGCCGATCGGCCTGACCGAACCCGGCAACGCCCTCGAGATCGTCGCCCCCGACGGCGGCATCTGGCCGGCGAAGACCGCATCCATCCCGTTCATCGACCCGAAGAAGACCGTGCCGCTCGGCTGAGCCCGGCCGACCGGAGGAGATGCATCCCGTGACCCGCACCTCGCCACTCTCCACGAACGAGATCGCCAGCGTCCGCAAGCCCTACCGGGCCGCCTCGCTGTTGCCCGGGCGTGCCTACCACGACCCGGCGATCTTCGAATTCGAGCGGACCGAGTGGTTCCGGCACGACTGGCTGATCGTCGGCCGCGAGGAGGATGCCGGAGCCTCCGGCACGTACTTCCTTGCCGAGGTGGACGACGAGCCGCTCATCGTGGTCCGAGGTCGTGACGGCGTGCTGCGCGGGTTCTACAACGTCTGCCGCCATCGGGGGACGGCCGTGGTCGAGGAACCGTGCGGCAAGGCCGTCCGCTTCCAGTGCCCCTATCACGCCTGGATCTACGACCTCGATGGGTCGCTCATCCGGGCCAAGCACACCGATGACCTCGACGACTTCAGCTTCGAGACCTTCGGGCTGGCCGCAGTCCGGGTCGAGACGTGGCAGGGCTTCGTGTTCGTGAACCTCGATCCGGGGGCTCAGCCACTGGTCGAATGGCTTGGCGATCTCGTCCCCCATCTCGAGCGGTTCGACTTCGGGGCTCTGCGCGTGGCCCACAGCGAGACGTACGACGTCGGCGCCAACTGGAAGTTCATCGCCGAGAACTACAGCGAGTGCTATCACTGCCCGGGCATCCACCCGCAGCTCAACAAGCTGACCCCGTACGACCTTGGCGGCGACTTCTCGCCGGACGGTCCATGGCAGGGCGGCTGGATGGAGCTCGTGGATGACGCCGAGACGATGGCACTCGACGGTGGGCATCGGGCCGGCCGGCCGGCGATGGCGGGCATCACCGAGCTCGACGATCGGCGCGTCTACTACTACCTCGTCTGGCCATCCACGTTCATCTCGATCCATCCGGACTACGTGCTGGTCCACCGGCTCGAACCGTTCGGCGCGGGGCAGACCCGGATCGTCTGCGATTGGCTGTTCGAGCCGACGACGATCGCCGCGTCCGGCTTCGATCCGTCCGATGCGATCGGCTTCTGGGACCTGACCAACCGTCAGGACTGGCACGTCTGCGAGCTTCAGCAACGCGGAACGCGGTCTCGCAGCTGGGTCGCCGGTCGGTACTCCAACCAGGAGCCGAGCGTCCACGCGTTCGACCTCATGTGCGTCGACCGGTACGCGGATGACGGGGTCGGGTGGCGTCGGACCGTGCGCTCGCGTTACGACGTGCCGCCGCCCAAAGACGAGCCGGCCGGGATCGGAGACGGCCAGGGGGACGTGCCGGCCATCCTGTTGCCGCGGTCCGCCGCCAAGGCCAGTACGCGGGCGAACGCGAGAGCCAAGGCTCGCGGGTAGGTCCGTTTCACGCGGCCTCGATCGGCATGGCGGCGGCGGCCGGCACCTGGACCAGCCGCCCCGCGATCAAATAACGGCACAGAGAACACGTCGCGGAACGGCCGAACCCGGCGATGGTACTCGGCCTCACCACCTGTCCATGTCGGGTACCCAGCTACCCGGCGTCGACCATCGTGTCCTCGGGCACGGACCGCCCCTCACTGCCAAAGGTCCCCACGCGCCAACCGATGAACAGGGCGATCGCGACGACACCAACGATGATCGTCGAGATGGCGTTGATCTGGGGTGTGACGCCGAACTTGATCGAGCTGTAGATGAAGATCGGGAGCGTTGTCGACCCGACGCCCGCGTTGAATGACGTCACCACGAGATCGTCGAACGAGAGCGCGAAGACGAGCATCGCCCCGGCAGCGACCGCGGGCGCGATGAGCGGGAGCGTCACGTGCCAGAAGGCCCCCTGCGACGAGGCACCGAGGTCGCGAGCCGCCTCCTCGAGGTGGGGATCCATGCCGCGTGCCCGCGCCCGGACCACGATCGCCACGTACGAGATGCAGAAGGTGATATGCGCGATCGCGATCTGTCCCATCGACCCGTTCTGACCGAACAGTTGACCGAAGAAGATCAGCAGGCTGATGCCCATGACGATCTCGGGCGTGACCATCGGGAGGAGGATGAGGACCTCCGACGCCCCCTGTCCCCAGAACCGCTTGCGGGCCAGGGCGAGACCGAGCAACGACCCGATCGCCGTCGACACGACGACGGCGATGACCGCCACCTGGAGCGTGACGGACAGGGCGTCGAGCAGGTCCCGATTGGCGAACAGCTTCGGATACCAGTCGGTCGTGAAACCGAGCCAGACGAAGTTCCGGCGGGAGACGTTGAAGCTGAAGACGATCAGGATGACGATCGGGGCGAACAGGAATGCATAGATCAGGATCGCGAACGCGGTCAGCCACCGGTTCCCGCCCGTCCTCACGCGAAGGTCTCCTGGCGCAGCGACCGGATCGCAAACAGCGTCCCGGCGAGGGTGATGACCATCAACAGGAATCCGAGCGCCGAGCCGTACGGCCAGTCCCGCCCGCTCGTGAACAGGACCTGGACGACCTTGGCGATCGTCGACGTCTGAGCCCCGCCAAGGAGGTCCGGCGTGACGTAGTCGCCCATCGCCGGGATGAACGTCAGGACCGCCGCCGCGATGATTCCCGGCATTGTCAGCGGCAGGATGATGTGGAGGAATGCGCCCCGGCCGGTCGCGTACAGGTCGCGACCCGCCTGGACCAGGTTGTCATCGAGCCGATCGATCGAGACGTACAGCGGGAGGATGGCGAAGGGCAGGAAGCCGTAGGTCATACCGAGCACGACCGAGAAGTCCGTATTGAGGAACGGGATCGGATCGCTCGTCAGCCCGAGCGACATCAGGATCGAGTTGGCCACCCCGTTGTCGCGCAGGATGATCATCCAGGCGTACGTGCGGATGAGGTAGCTCGTCCAGAACGGGAGCATGACGAGGATCAGCAGCACGATCTTGTGTCGGCCGCCATGGCGCGAGATCCAGTAGGCGATCGGGTAGCCGATGAGCAGTGACAGGATCGTCGTCAGGAGGGAATACCGGACCGAATTCCCGAACGCGGGCAGGAACTCGGGCCTGCTGGCCTCGATGTAGTTCTGTAGTCCGGGATTGCCGAGGACGACGTGTCCCGTCGCGTCCTTCGTTCCGAAGCTGACCACGAAGATGATCAGAAGCGGGACGAAGAAGAAGAGCAGCAGCCAGCCGATCCCGGGCACCACCAGCAGGCCATCGGACAAGCGGCTCCGAAGTGGGGCGCCAGAACGGACCGGACCGGCCACCTAGGTGGTGAGCTCGATCCAGCGCTTGGTCAACGCGTCGAGGGCGGCACCCTCGAGCGTCACGAGTTCCGCGAGGCTGTTGTAGATACCGGCGCCGGGATTGAGCTGCGGGTTCCCGAGGATGGCCGGATCGATGTATTGCTGCGCCGCGGCATTCGGACCCATGTACCCGATGAAATTCGAGTTCGCGGCGCTGACCTTGGCGTCGAGATTGAAGTCGATCCATAGGTGCGCGGCGATCGGGTGCTTCGCCCCCGAGAGCACGACCATCGTGTCCGATCCGCGGATCGCGCCTTCGCTTGGGATGACGTATTTCGCGTTCGGCTTGTCGGCCGTCATCTGGACCCAGTCGCCCGACCAGGCCTGGGTCATCCAGAGCTGGCCGCTCGTGAAGTCCCCGATGTCGTCTTCCGTATACCGGCGGAGCAGCGGCTTCTGGGTCTTGAGGAGTGCCAGGATCGCGTCGAGATCGGCGTCGGTCGTGGGATTGGGCGGCAGGTTCAGCCGGAAGGCTCCGGCAGCAAAGACTTCCTGCTGGTCGGAGAGCATCCCGAGCTTGCCCTTGTACTTGTCGTCCCACAGCGCGGCCCAGCTGGTGACGTCCTCTTTGACCTTGGATGGGTCCCAGGCGATACCTGTGGTCCACCAGTAGTTGGGGATCGAGAACTTGTTTCCCGGGTCGTACGCTGGGTCCTGCCACGACGTCCCGAGGTTCTTGATGTTCGGGATGAGCGACAAGTCGAGTGCCGAGATGACCTTGTCGCGGGCAAGCGGTGCGATATCGGTGGAGGCCGGGTAGGTCAGGTCGTATCCGCCGCCGGCGCCGTCACTGCGGATCTTCGTGATCTGCGTTGACGCATCCGGGAACTTGTCGTACTTGACCCTGATCCCGTACTTCTTCTCGAAGTCCTTCTGCGTCGTCTCGCCGATGTAGCCGTCCCAGTTGTAGATGAACAACTCTGCCTCGGGGGACGGGACCGGGGTCGGTTCGACCGCCGCAGGCGGCGATCATCGGCGCAAGCGCGGCAAAGGCGCCGACCTTTGCGATCTGCTCGAGCAGCATCCGGCGGCTGATCCGGTGCTCGGCCATGTAGCGAACGAGTTCCCGCTCGAGATCGGGCTCGGGGCGGTGCGGGTCGGTCATGCTGTTTCCTCCTGGGGTGGGACCGCGGGGCCGTGGCCGAGGACGAGCGCCTCGGACGGCGGCCAGGTGACCGCCACGTCGCTGCCGACCGGGAGTCGGATCCCGGCCTTGGGGGATTCGACGGTCAGGCCGAGCCCGCCCGCCGTTCGAAGTCGATAGGAGATCGTGGAGCCGAGGTATGCCACTTGTTCGACGGTCGCGGTGATGGCGCCCTCCGCGCTTGCCGGGACGATCGAGATGGCCTCGGGCCGGACGCTGATCTCGACCTCCGTGCCACCGGCCAGTCCATCGTGGTCTGCCTGGCCGATCTCGCCCGAATCCAGGCGCACGGAGCCATCGCCCTCGATCCGCCCGCGCAACAGGTTCGTCGAGCCGATGAAGTCGGCCACGAACCGGGTCGTCGGACGCTCGTACAGCTCCTCGGGCGTGCCGAGCTGCTCGACCTTGCCGGCGTGCATGACGGCGATCCGGTCGCTCATCGTGAGCGCCTCTTCCTGGTCGTGCGTCACGTAGACGAACGTGATGCCGACCTCGGTCTGGATCCGCTTCAGCTCGACCTGGAGCGACCGCCGGAGCTTGAGATCGAGCGCGCCGAGGGGCTCGTCGAGGAGCAGCACGTTCGGCCTGTTGACCAGCGCCCGTGCGAGCGCGACGCGCTGCTGCTGGCCGCCCGACAACTGGTTCGGGCGGCGCTTCTCATATCCGCCCAGGTGGACCAGCTCGAGCGCCTCGCCAACGCGCCGGATGGTCTCGTCCCTGGCGACACCAGTGCGTTTGAGCCCGAAGGCGATGTTGTCGCCCACGTTGAGATGGGGGAACAGCGCGTAGTTCTGGAAGACCATGTTGACCGGGCGTTTGTCCGGCGGGTCGTAGGTGACGTCGCGTCCGCGCAGGAGGATGGTGCCGCCTGTCGGGAGCTCGAAGCCGCCGATCATCCGGAGCGTCGTGGTCTTGCCGCAGCCGGATGGACCGAGCAGTGAGAAGAACTCCCCTGAGCGGATCTCGAGCGAGACGCCGTCGACCGCGCGGACCTCACGGAATCGTTTCTGGAGGTCGAGCAGCGCGATCTCGGGGGACGCCGGTGCCGGCTGGGACGTCATCGCGTTGCGGAGGCTAGCGGACACCGCCGTTTCGTGCTGGCGAGCGTCCCGGGCGACGCAACGTGGTGCCGGGCGTCGGGCTCGTGGCGCATCGGGGCAACGCTCGTGCGCGGGACCGTCACTTAAGTACGGGTGGGGGCCGACCTATCTCCCACTGACCGACGAAGGATGCAGATGCCACTGTCGGGGCATCAATAGGGGATCTTTCATCTTGTCACGACCTTTGCGAGATCGGACCCGCGCGACCATCCTCGGCGCCTTGACCCTCACAAGCTTGCTCGTCGTGTCCCTGGCCGGATTCGCGGACCCGGTGCTGGCCCGGACCTGCGGAACACTGACCATCAACAGCGGCAAGGTCTCGCCCGGCAGCGGGGATACGACGACGACCTTCAGCTTCCACGTCACGGTCCGAAACACGACCGGGCTGGCTCCGACGTGGGTGCGCCTGCGCGTGAACGGCGTCTGGAGCGACTTGAGCGCGATGAGCTCAGACTTCGTGGCCGGGGTCGTGTTCGCCGGCACGCGGAGTCTGCCGGTCGGAACATGGCCGTACAGCTTCCGGTCTCAGCTCAATGGGGTGACCTGCGATCACACCCTGGTCTCACCCGCCACGTTCACGGTCGGGGCCGCGCCCACACCC
>Ga0209068_10001056_pt1 | contig 13908 bp, 13 predicted proteins | sample ColStrG_CSR_2012_FD_187200 | JGI IMG/M metagenome (GOLD analysis project Ga0209068, IMG submission 187200) | Freshwater sediment microbial communities in response to fracking from Pennsylvania, USA - Cold Stream Run_MetaG_CSR_2012 (SPAdes)... | ecosystem: Environmental > Aquatic > Freshwater >... | reverse complement strand
CCAGGAATGTCATCAACTGCTGTTTCGGCAGGGCTTCGGTGAAAATCAGAGGAATCAGCACCAGCAAGCCGATCAACGCAAATTGCAGAATAATCGCTACTGTCGTCGTCTTGCCCCGATTTGTCTTTAACCTGCCACCGGATTCGAGAAGGCTATCTTCGAACATAGAGGTTTCTCCCTACTGCGACCTTACGGATTCTTAGACACCGTCTGCTTCCTTTTTGCTCCCGAATCGAATTCCCTCGCGAACAGGCCACCCCAGCCCATCCCCGGATGTTGCAAAATCTGTCTAAATTCCAAAATTACCAAATTACAAAATTACCCAATTCACTTCGTCCGCGACGGCATCGCAATCGCTGCCTTGCCCTTGCCAATCCGCCATTCCTGATACGCCACCAGAATCGGCGCCGCAATCGCAATGGACGAATATGTCCCGATCAGGATCCCAATCACCAGTGCCAGACTGAAACCATGCAGCACTTCTCCGCCAAAAAGAAACAGAGCAAGGACTGTAAGGAAGGTCAGGCCCGCTGTCAAGATGGTTCTGCTTAAAGTTTGATTGATGCTCCGGTTGACGATCTCGGCCAGCGACTCCCTCCGCATCAGCTTAATGTTTTCCCGGATGCGGTCAAATACCACGATCGTGTCGTTATTAGAGTAACCAATCAGCGTCAGAATGGCCGCTATCACGGTCAGCGAAATCGGCGTCTTGGTCAGCGAAAACGCTCCCACCGTGATCAGCGTATCGTGAAACACCGTGACCACCGCCGCAATCCCGTAGATCCACTCAAACCGGAAACCCAGATACACCAGCATCCCCACCAGCGAATACACGGTCGCCAGGATCGCCTGTTTCTTGAGCTGTCCGCCCACTTGCGGCCCTACGATCTCCACGTTCCGCACCCCAAAGTCGGAGAGGAAGAACCCATCCCCCAGCGATGCCACCACCACCGGATCGGCCGCCGTCTTCAACTGATCGAGCGAGCCCAGCACTCCGCCCTGCGTCTTATCGCGATAATCGGCGATGGCCTGCGCCTGCGCTGTGTATTTCTGGTCTGCATCCAGGCCAAGATGTAAGGGGTTGTGGTCCAACAGATAGTTTTTAATGGTCAGTGCGCCCGTGTTGTTCAGGTCTTGTTTGCCCGCCGGGGCGTTCGTTTCCAGCGCATTGATAATCTGCAGCTTGCCCTGATCGAGCGCCTGCTCGCTGTTTTCCTTCTGCGCCAGGTCAATCAGCACTTCATTGTTGGTGGACGGCTGAATGCGCGGGTTGCTGACCCCGGCGCGCTCCAGCGCGGCGCGGATCGCGGTATCGTCGGGCGTATGCGAGAACTTCACATTCACCAGCGTGCCGCCGCGAAAATCCACACCCAGCGGAATCCCGTGCCAGAACAGCATGGAAAACACGCCCGCCACGCTGAACACCAGCGAAAACGCGAGAAAATACCACTTCTTCCCCAGAAAATCTATATTCGCATCGCGAAAGAACTCCACCGGTGACCCCTTTACAGAATTGAATAATTTTAGAATTTGAGAATTTTGGAACCGAAAATCGCGCGCAAGCGCCTCAGCACGGTTTCAATTCGTCAATTCTAAAATTCAAAAAATCTTAAATGCTCAGCGCTTCTCCCCGCTGCTTGCGGCCCAGCACGTAATCAAAAATCACCCGCGACACAAACACCGCGGTGAACAAGTTCGCCAGCAGTCCAAACGTCAGCGTCGTGGCAAATCCACGCACCGGCCCTGTTCCAAAAATAAACAGGATCGCCGCCGAAACAATGGTCGTAACGTGCGTGTCCACGATGGTGATCCAGGCATGACTGAATCCCTGGTCCACCGCCGAGGCAGGCGTCTTGCCGTTGCGCAACTCTTCGCGGATGCGCTCGAAAATCAGCACATTCGAGTCCACGCCCATGCCCACCGTCAGAATTACGCCCGCGATTCCAGGCAACGTCAGCACCGCGCCGAAGTAGCCCATGAATCCCAGCAGGATGATCAGGTTCAGCAGCAGCGCCACATCGGCGTTGATCCCCGCGCCGCGATAGTACACCAGCATGAAGACCAGCACCGCCATCATGCCAACCGCTGCCGCCTGCACTCCGGCCTTGATCGAGTCCGCTCCCAGCGACGGCCCTACCGTGCGCTCTTCCAGATACTTAATGCCCGCCGGCAGCGCGCCCGAGTTCAGAATGGTGGCCAGATCTTTCGCGGCGTTTTCGTCCATGTGTCCGCTGATCTCGCCGGTATCGCGGATCGGCTCCTTGATGTTCGCCACTTCGCGGACTTTGTTGTCGAGCACCACCGCCAGCCGGTCATTCACGTGCGCGGAGGTGAAATTGAAAAATCGCTGTCCACCATCGTTGCTCAACTGGAAACGCACATTCGGCGCGCCATTCTGGTCGTTGCCCGGATCGGCATGTTTCAAGTCTTTGCCGCTCACCGCCGCCACGCGCGACACCAGGTACCACTGCTGCCCCTGACTATCGCCTCCCGTCGCCCCGGCATTGGCCGGGAGCAACATCGCGTCCGGCGGAAGCACTCCACCTTTGGCCGCCAGCGCATCTTCCTGCGTGTTATACGGCCCGTCCAGCGCCTGCTTGATCTCCAGCATCGCCGTGGACTGCATGATGTCTTTCACGCGGGCGGGATCATCCACGCCCGGCAACTGCACCAGAATCTGATATGCGCCCAGGCCGTGTTCCTGAATGGTTGGCTCGCTCACGCCCAGCGCGTCAATGCGGTTGCGGATGGTCTCAATCGCCTGCGTTACCGCCTTGGTTTTCAGCTCGGTCAGCAGCGACGGCTTCATGGCCAGGTTGTAGCTGTTTTCCGCGCCCGACGAGGCGTCGTATTCCGGCAGGCGGTCGCTGACCACGTTCAGAAAATCGCTGCGCGACTCCGGCGGCACGCCTTTCACCGTGACGTGGTCGGGATTGTTCGGGTCGGGCTTGGTGATGGCGTCAAACTTGATCTTGCGCTGGTCCAGTTGCTCGCGCAGTGTGGCCACGGCGTTGTCGGAATCCACGTTCACCGCATCGTTGACCTGCACCTGCAGGATCAGGTGCGTGCCCCCGCGCAGGTCCAGCCCAAGGTGAATCCGGTTGGTGATGGCCGCGAGCAGGCCCTTGCCGCTGAAGTTGCCCGGAACGCCAAAAATTCCGTAGACAAACACCAGCAGCGTGGCGAGGATGAGAACCAGTTTCCAGGTCAGAGTCTTATTCATTTAAATAATTATCCGTTTGTCATTCTGAGCGAAGCGAAGAATCCCTGCAACTTGCTGGCAGTATCGGAGTGCATATTTTTTTCGCCTCGCTCACGATCACAGCTTACTTCGCCTTGGCCTCATCATCCGCGGTGATCAACTGCGTGACACTGGCCTTGGTCACTTCCAGGCGCAAATTGTCGGGAGGTACGCGCAGGTGGATCGAATCGTCCTTGATCGCGATCACCGTTCCCCGCAGCCCGCCTCCGGTCACGATGCGGTCGCCGGTCTTCAGTTCCGCCAGCATCGCCTGCCACTTTTTTTGCCGCTTCTGCTGCGGAAGGATCAACACCAGATAAAAAATGGCGAAGATAAACACAAACGGCAGCAGCCCGACCATTCCACCCACCCCGCCGCCGAGCTGTACCGCCATCAAAGTCTGCATCGTCGAGAACCACCCCTACTTGCCATTCCGAACGCCATAACTACTTGTCATTCCGAACGCCGTCAGGCGCGAGGAACCTGCTTTCCTCAGCGAAAACACCGCCCACGCTCAAAACCTACCGCTCCAACGCGCATCGGTGCTCCCGGTTGCGCGCACAGCGCCGCTTTTCGTCCTGCTTCTTCAGGGATTCTGAACTTGATTCGGGCCGGGCAATCCTCGTAATTCAGGCTAAATCCGGGGAGTCCTGCGGCTTTGGTCGAGACCAGAGAGTTGTCAAATCGCGGGCTTGTTCCCCAAGTTGAATAGAATGCCGGACTCTCCGCATGGTGTCAAGGTAGAAACTAAGGTTGTGGAGAGTATTTAACACCTGCGCTAGCAGTTCACCCGAGGCATAAAGGTGCCTTAAGTAGGCCCTCGAATAGCGCCGGCACACCCGGCAGCCGCATTTCGGGTCGAGCGGCGACTCGTCCTGCGCATAGCGCGCCTGCTTGATCGAAATCTTCCCTTCCGAGGTAAACAGCAGTCCATGCCGCGCCGCCCGCGTCGGCAGCACACAGTCCATCATGTCCACACCCAGGCTGGCGTATTCGACAATCTCCTCCGGAGTGCCCACCCCCATCAGATAGCGGGGCTTGTCGGCGGGCAGGTGCTCGAGCGTGGATTCGACGATCTCGCGCGTCAGATCACGCGGCTCGCCCACGCTAAGCCCGCCAATGGCGTATCCGGGAAAATCCAACTCGACGGTGCGGAGTGCCGACTCCCGCCGCAGCTCGCGGTCCATTCCGCCCTGCACTATGCCAAAGAGCGATTGTGTTTGCGGGGCCTGCGTGGGGACAGATGCTGACTCAGCCTGTGCCTGTGTGGGGACAGCTTTTGATGAAGCCTGTGTGGGGACAGCCGCCCTCGGCTGTCCAGCGCAGCGCAGCTCCGCAGCCGAACCGGCGAGCTGACGCTCGCCCGGACAGCCGGGGGCGGCTGTCCCCACATGGCCTGTGTCATTCCGAGCGAAGTGAGGAACCTGCTTTCCCTGACCGCTGACGGCTGATCGCTGATTACCCCACGGCACTTCCTGCTTATGCTCCTGAAAATATTTCTTGCAGCGCGCCGCCCAGCGCAGGGTCAGCTCCATTGAGTCGCGCGCGCGTGTGCGGTCCGCAGGATATTCCGTACACTCATCAAACGCCATGATGATATCGGCGCCGAGGCCGATCTGCGCGGCCATCGCGCTCTCTGGACTGAAAAAATGCGACGAACCATCCAGATGCGACCGGAACATCACGCCTTCTTCGGACACTTTGCGCAATTCGCTGAGGCTGAAGACCTGGAATCCGCCTGAGTCGGTTAGGATGGCGCGCGGCCATGCCATGAACCCATGCAGCCCGCCCAGCTTGCGCACCGTCTCGACCCCGGGCCGCAAATACAGGTGATAGGTGTTGCCCAGCAGAATGTTGACGCCCAGCTCTTCCAGCACGTCCTGGGGCACGCTCTTGACCGTGGCCACCGTGCCCACCGGCATGAAGACCGGGGTCTGGATTTCGCCATGAGCCGTGCGAATGACGGAGGCGCGCGCCGCGCCGGACTGGGTTTGGACCTGAAAATCGAGTGGCATGGTCAGGCTGAATTGTTACACAGTGTGACGAGTGAACATTGGCAACCCGTATGTGATTGATTCCAAAGGAGGCGGCTTCCTGTGGAAGCCTGTGGAAAATATTCCTAATAAGTCTCTTATTATCAACGACATAGAGAATGCCCATTGCGAGCGTTTGGTGGCCCGTAGGGAGGCTCGAATGCGGGTTGACCTCCCGGACGACCCCGCGTTGAGGAAACGATCCTTGGGCCTCCCAGTGGCCTCGGCGGGGCATTCTGGACGACATTGGCGAAGGTCTGCACCAGCCGCTAGCTTTTGGCGGATGCTCGCGTGGGGACAGCCGCCCTCGGCTGTCCGCCGGGCGCAAGCCTGGCCCGAGCTACTCCAAAAGCCGGATAATTTCCGGCCGCACGTCGTCCCCGTCAATCATCAGCCGTCCCACGGTGACGGGCAGGTTGAACCGTCGCGGGCCAGCACTGCCGGGATTGAAATACAGCACCCCGTCGCGCAATTCGTGTTTCGGTGTATGGCTGTGTCCGGAGACCACCACGCGGAATCCGGCGGCCTCGGGCTTGAGGTCGAGTTGCGCGAGGTCGTGCAGGATGTAGATCGAGATGCCCGCGACCTCGAGGACTTGCGTTTCAGGCAGCGTGCGCGCCCAGGCTTGTTTGTCCACGTTACCGCGAATGGCGGTTACTGGCGCGATCACCGAGAGCTGGTCAAGAATTTTCGCCTCACCAATGTCGCCGGCGTGGATGATCTGCTGCGATCCGCGCAGCGCGACGAGCGCTTCAGGACGAAGCAGGCCGTGCGTGTCGGAAATGACGCCGATGGAAAACATCGTATTCAGAATTTCCCGCCGCCGTCCGCTGCAAGAACCTCGATCATAGCGGCCGCAGTGATAATCCGCATGGCCCGATGATAGCTCAAGGAAAGAAGCTCCTTGTCGCCAGTGACCAGGAACTCAGCCTGGCTTTCTTCCGCAAGGGCGAGCAGAAAACTGTCTTTGGCGTCGGGCGCAGCTGGGCCGGGCGGCAGGTCGCGGTAAAAAACAGAAAAATCCTGGATGCCCGCCAGCAGCAACTCGACCGCGCTGTCGCGAAGTCTGGCGCGAAAGAACGGCCGGTCCGCAACCTCACGCAGTTCGGCCAGCAACTCGGTCGGAGGCAACCAGCGTAAAGCTCCGCGTTCCCACGCGTCGAGAATCTTGGCGGGCGCGCCCGGCGGCGAGAGTAAAGCGGAGAGCAGAATGTTGGTATCGAGGATGACGCGCATCAGGACCGCTGAGCGCGATAGCGACGCGCCCGAACTTCCTCGACGGCTTGGTCAATTTGTTTCTGCAAGTCGTCCGGAGAAACGTCTTCAAAGTTTTCGCGCGCTTCGCGGACGGTCTGATGGAAAATGCGCCAGCGCACCGCTTCTTCGATAAACTTGGAGAGGTCACCCTTTTTCATCCCTTGAGCGCCAAGGAAAGAACGCAAGGCAAGATCAGCTTGCTTGGACCAGGAAATGGTCAGGCGGGTGTTTTCTTGCTCTGAATTTTGAGGAATAGTCATATAGGAATATAACTGCTTATACGTATATACGCTTTATGGCCTACTGTCAAGACGGCCGGGGGGGCCGGGTCCCAGTTCTGAGTTCCCGCTTCTCGGACTCGGAACTCGGGACTCGGGACTCGGTACTCACTCCCCGTCCATCAACGCGTTGATCTCCGCGTGCGAGGGTGCTCCGTCCAGGGACCGGTAGGTGCCGGTGCTTTTCAGTTCGTCCGCGATCCTGCGGAGGACGCCCAGGCTGGCCCGCATGGGACTGGATCCCAAACTGACGCGCGCGACCCCGAGCGCGCGCAGTTCGGCAAGAGGCGGTGAGCCGGGGCCTGCGAGAATGTTGACCGGACACTGCAAGTCCGAAACGAAGCGCCCAATGATGGCCGCATCGCGTACGCCGGGGACGAACACGCAATCGGCACCGGCGTCGCGAAATGCGCTCAACCGGCGCAGGGCTTCGTCGTAGAGGCCGGCGGGCTCTCCTGATTGCAGCAGAAATACATCCGTCCGGGCGTTGAGCACCAGTGGCACACCCAGCGCGCTGGCAGCCTCGCGGATAGCTTTGATTTTTTCAAGCTGCAGGGCCAAGTCAACCAGCGGTTTGGCGGCATCATCGCTGGCGTCTTCGCTGGCATCTTCGAGATTCATGCCGACCGCGCCCGCCGCGATCACCGCACGAGTTGTGTCGGCTGCGGACTCGGGGGAATCTCCATATCCGGATTCGACATCCGCAGTGACCGGGACCTTCACCGCCTTGGCAATGCGCGCGATCGCGGCAAACATTTCTTCCTTGGGAATTTTCTGGCCGTCAGGATAGCCGAGCGAGAATGCAACGCCCGCGCTGCTGGTTGCAATCGCAGGAAAGCCCGCAGCTTCAATGATACGCGCGCTGGCCACGTCCCAGACGTTGGGAAGCAGAAGAATCTCGCTGCCTTTGTGCAGGGCGCGGAAGGCTTGGGCTGCGTTCGCCTGCTGAGTCATAATTTTGGCAAGCTGGCCGCATTCCAACCCCAGCGCCTGAAGGCTGGCATGACGAACAAGATCTCACGGCAGGCCTGAAGGCCATGCCCTGATACGAACCCTCTCGCGCCTCCTAGCGTGCGGCTCAGACGGAGACTCGTCTGCCGCTCCCTAAGCGGCGGCGCGTGCGGGGCGGCGGGCTTCGATGCCATCGAGTGCCTGCCACAGTTTTTTTGCGGCGGCTTCGGCGGAGTTGAGAGCGGCCTCGGCGATTTCGGGATTCGCGGTCACCTGCTTTTCCAGTTGATAGCGCCAGGCGTTCGCGTGATACACGTCGGCGGTGGCGTGGAGTGTGAAGTATCCGCAGGTCTGGTCGTCGGCGCTGTACATGGCGCGCAGGCCGCGCTCTTTTTCGGCGGCTACGCGCGGCACCTGCGACTCGTAGGCATAGAAAGCCGCGAGCGCTTCCGCGGGCGTGCCTTCGCTGGCCACGCGCTGGAAGTGCGCGACCAATCCTGAAATTTCGGCGACCGGCTGGTGTCCGCGCTGATCGCGACCGGCGCCCATGCCCTCGGCGAAGTCGAGCCATAGGTCGGAGTGATTGCGCGCCGAGTGTGCCGATGAGCCGAGTTCGTCCTGCATATTTGCCAGCACCATGCGGCGCAGTTCGCCTTCGTCCTGGCGCAGCGCGAAGCTCGCCAGACAAGACGGGAAGGCTTCGACGTGGTGAAAGTAATCGCGCGCATATTCGCGCAGGTCGTCGCGGGTCAGTTCCCCGGCGGACCAGGCTTTGTAGAACGGATGACAGAGCAGATCGTGTTTGGCGATGCGGGCGTCGAGTTGCTGGAGGAAGTCGGTGGCGTTAGAGCTGGGGGTCATCGCGGTGGCGCTCCTGAAATTTTGTGTGCTGGGTCGTGAGCCTACAATATACGGACGCGGGGGAGCGGGAGGCAAGCGGGGGCAGCTATCAGTGGTCAGCTCTCAGCAGAACCCACCACGGAGACACTGAGGCACGGAGGAGAACCGGGATCAACCAGTGCCCCGCAATCTTGCGTCTGTGTCATCCTGAGCGGAGAAGCGGCTTCGCGAAGCGAAGGCGCTGCGGAGTCGAAGGATCTCTACTGCCCAACGTCAGCCGCGTATTGATAGGGATCCTTCGACTGCGTGGTTGTCCGCTTTGCGGACAACCACTTCGCTCAGGATGACAGACCTTAAAAGCAGCGTGTTTGCGGACGAAACGATAGAATCAAGGCACATGCAGTTCACGGAACAATTCGATGTAGTGGTCGTCGGCGCGGGGCATGCTGGGTGCGAGGCGGCGATGGCGGCGGCGCGCATGGGCCTGAACACTGCGCTGTTCACGCTGAACGTGGATCTGATCGCGCAGATGTCGTGCAATCCGGCGATTGGCGGCATTGCCAAGGGGCACCTGGTGCGCGAAGTGGATGCGCTGGGCGGCATCATGGGCGAGATCACCGACGCGGTCGGCATTCAGTTCCGGCTGCTGAATACTTCGCGGGGGCCGGCGGTGTGGTCGCCGCGCGCGCAGTGCGACAAGCAAGCCTACCGGCTGAAGATGCGCGAAGTGCTGGACTCGCAGCCGAATTTGAAGATCAAGCAGGCGGAGGTCGGGTCGCTGATCGTGGAGCCGTCGTTGGCCGTTGGTCGTTCGTCGTTGGCCAAAAGCGACGGTGCCGACGGTTTAGCTGACGACCAGCGACTAACGACTAACGACCGTCAGCGCGTACTCGGCATCAGGCTGCGCGACGGACGCACCGTGGGCGCACAGGCGGTGATTATCACCACGGGAACGTTTCTGAACGGGCTGATTCACTGTGGCGAACAGCAGATTCCCGCCGGGAGATCGGGAGAGCCGGCGGCGATCTTGCTGGGCGAGTCGTTGAAGCAACTCGGCTTGCGCGGATGCAGACTAAAAACGGGAACGCCGCCACGTCTGGATGGGCGCTCGATTGACTGGTCGCGGTTTGCGGCGCAGCCGGGCGACGCCGACCCGACACCGTTCAGCTTCCGCACGAAAAGAGTCGCGCACCACGATTCGCAGGTGCCGTGCTATATCGCGTTTACGACGGAAGAGACGCATCGCATCATTCGCGAAAACGTGCACCGGTCACCGATGTACAGCGGACAGATCCAATCCATTGGGCCGCGGTATTGTCCCTCGATCGAGGACAAGATCGTGAAGTTCCCCGACAAGACCACGCACCAGCTGTTCCTCGAACCCGAGGGACTGAACACGCACGAAATTTATGTGAACGGCATGAGCACGTCGCTGCCGGTGGAAGTGCAACTGGCGGTGCTCAAGACGATCCCCGGCCTGGAGACGGCGGACATGCTGCGTCCCGGCTATGCGATTGAATATGACTCGATTGATCCGACCGAGCTGGCGCGCACGCTGGAGACGAAGAAAATTGCCGGGCTGTTTCTGGCGGGCCAGATCAATGGGACTTCGGGATATGAGGAAGCGGCGTGCCAGGGACTGATGGCGGGCATCAACGCGGCGTTGCAGGTGAAGAAGCTGCCGCCGTTTGTGCTTGACCGCACCGAGGCCTATACCGCGATCCTGATTGACGATTTGATTTCGAAGGGGACGAATGAGCCGTATCGCATGTTTACGTCGCGGGCGGAATTTCGTCTGCACCTGCGCATTGATAATGCCGACCGGCGGCTGACCCCGCATGGACGGCGCGTGGGCATGATTTCCGATGAGGCGTGGGGGGACTTCGAGGCGAAGCAGGCGCGGCTGGAGTTCATGAAGGGACTGCTCGAGAAGACACGGCTGACCGGCGAATTGGCGGAGAAAATCGCTGTCGAGCTTCGCTCGACTGGACAGCCGGGGGCGGCGGTCCCCACACGAGCATCGCTGGCGCACGCGACGGCTGTCCCCACATGGTCTGTAGTTGTACCAGCGTCCTCTGTGGTTGGACAGACTTTGGCGCAGTTGCTGAAGCGGCCAGAGATCACGATTGAGCAACTGGCTCCGGTGTTGCGCGAGCTTGATCCTGCATTCTTTGATCGGGAAGAAATCCGTGTGGATTCGCGCGAGTCCGCGGCGACGCTTTCTTCCGAAGTCCGCAACGAGCTTAAATCGGTGGAGACCGAGATCAAGTATGAAGGCTACCTGCTCCAGCAGCAGCGGGCCATCGAGCGACTGAAGAAGGCGGAGACGCGGACGATTCCGGAGTGGTTCGATTATGGCTCGGTGAGCGGGTTGTCGCGCGAGATGCAGGAAAAGCTGGCGCGCGTGAGGCCGGGCACGCTGGGCCATGCGCAGAACATTCCGGGAGTGACGCCGGCGGCAGTGTCGCTGGTGAATGTATTCATCGAAATTCAGGCGAAGCGGCGAGAGCAGGCGGTCGCGATCCGGTAAATTGACGGATTGTTGGATTTACGAATTTACGAATTGCACGATCTGTGCAGACTCCCAGCGGCGGGTTTCAAATTCGACAGTTCTTCCATACGTAAATTCGTAAATCCCTCAAGTCACGAATTCTTAAGTTCCCACAAGAGTTGCGAAATTAACACTCCGTTAACAATTGAAATGTTACGCGCGGGTTAATATTTCCGGCATGCCACAGGATTCTTTCACGATGGACGACCGGACGGGAACGCAGGCGGGGCAAAGGGTTTTGACGTTGCATGGACCGCTGACGCTCACCGCAGTGTTTGGATTTCAGGCAACGGTTCGCGCCGACAAGTCGCGCTGTCTGATCCTTGACCTGACCAACACGCCTTATGTGGACTCGGCGGGCATCGGTGCGCTGGTGGGCGCCTATGTCAACCGCCAGAAAGATGGCAGCAGTCTGGCGCTGGTGGGCGTGTGCGAGCGGGTACACAACGCCTTCAAGGTCACGCGGGTGGACGACTTCTTCCGCTATTTTGATTCGGTCGAGGCTGCCGAGCAGGCTTCGGCCGCCTAAGCGCAGGCAGTCGAAGGATTTTTGAATTTGCGAATTTACGAATTGAGGGATTCTGAAAAACTCCCACGGCAAGCGTCCAAATTCGACAGTTCTTCCTTACGTAAATTCGTAAATCCCTCAGTTCACAAATTCGTAAGTTCCCCGGCTGAATTTGCGTGCGTGGTATAGAATTCCGTGGGTAAATCACGAGGGGTGACCTATGCGCGTCTATTCGCTGGCCGGAATGTTGCTGTTCTCGATTTGCTGCATCGCAGTGGCGCAGGAAGCTTTGAACAACGCTTCGATTGAGAAGATGGCGAAAGCGGGATTGGGCGATGAGGTGATCGTCTCGATGATCCAGGGCCAGCCGGGCCATTATGAGTTGACGCCAGACACGCTGGTGGAACTGAAGGGCAAGGGCGTGTCGGAAAGAGTACTGGCCGCGATGGCGTCGCGGAACGCAGCACCCGCTGCGGCCGCTAAGAGCGCGGACCCGTATGAAGATATGGAAGTGGGCGTCTATTACAAGCTGAAAGATGTGTGGACGCCGCTCCCGACCGAGCCGGTGAACTGGAAGACGGGCGGCGTGCTGAAAACGTTTGCGAGCCAGGGCATCGTGAAGGGGGACATCAACGGCAGGCTGACGGGGCCGAGCAGTCCCACGACCATGAGATCGCCGATGGAATTTGTCATCAAAGCGCCGGATGGCGTGGAGGGCGCGGACTTTCAACTGGTGCGTTTGCACACAAAAAGCGATGCGCGCGAGTTCCGCACGGTGACGGGCGGAATCATCCACGCTTCGGGAGGCTCGAAACGCGACGCGGTGAAGTTTGAGCAGGCCAAGATCGGCAAGCGGACTTACAAAATCACGTTTGCGGACGCAGAGAAGATCGAGACCGGAGAGTACGCATTTTTGGCGGCGGGAGTGACCAGTTCATCGGCCTCGGGTTCGACCGGCAAGGCGTATACGTTTCATTTCCTGGAATAAGGCGGGAGATGGAAGAAGTGGAAAATCCGCGGGTACGTCGTGGATTTTCAAGGGACTTCAATTGCGAACTAAGAAGGCGGCCGGTGCGGGCCGCCTTTTTGCTTTAGGCCCAGCGGCTGAAGCCGGGCCTGATTTGGGGAGTACTTACGGCACCGCTGAAGCGGTGCCCTGATACGAACCTATATACGAGCCGGGAGTTTTTCAGCAAACTGTAAAGCTGGGGTGATTTGGCGGCATTTGGAAGCGCCGATTGAATCCGCGCTTCCAGACCATCGCGGAGTCGTTTTTCAGCAGTCCGCCAGGCGGCTAGTGGCTGACGAGGGTGGCCTGGCTGGCGACACACTTCCACATCCCGCGCTCTTGCACCCAGGTGTCGGTAAAGCGGCCGGAGCGCGCCACCATTTTGCCATGCAGCTTGATTTTTTCGTGGTACATGCCGGTGACGGTGGCGGCCGTGCCGAAGACGTGGACTTGCATCGCCGAGTTGCCAAGGTCTTCATATTCCTCAGTGCCTTTATTGACGTGGGCCAGCCACTGTGGCTTGTCCATGAAGGCGCCGTCGGAGTCGGTGTAGGCAAAGCTCTCAGAGAGCAACATATTCAAAGCTCGCGCATCGTGGCTGACTTCGGCCTGGTTCCAGCCATTCTCCAAGGCCAGGATTAGAGAAGCCTGGTCGCGGTCGGACTTTCCCGTCTGGGCGGCGAGACCGCACGCCAGCATTAGCAGGATGACGCCAGTGATTGTGCTTCGCATTGGGCACTTCCCCTTCCTGGCGATGCGTAGGTCTGGACTGAGAGTAGTGACATCTCCATAAGTGCCATCGGCAGGATCGCGGATTTCTCAACTCCTCCCCAGCAGGTAAAGAAATGGGAGCCTAGGGGATTTCCATATTTGCAGCCTTCCGGTTTCGGAGCAGGGACGGCCCGTTTGCTGAGAAATTCGGTTACTCGTGGGCCCACAGCGCCTGAAGGCGGAATTGATTTGGCGGGGCTTACGGTGCCGCTGAAGCGACACCCTGATACGAACCTGATACGAACCTGAAGTTTTTCAGCGAACTGCGAGGCCGGAATTAATCTCGGCGGGGCTTGCAGCAACGCTGCAAGAGGTGCTCTGCGATAAACCTCGAATTTTTGAGCAGCCTGCCAGAGGTTCAACTTGAAACCTTGCCTTGACACAGGCATCCTCATAGAGGAAAGGCTGGGGAAACGATATGCGCTGGTTGAGGATGGCGGTGGTGGCGGGCGGGCTGACGGTGGCGGCG
>Ga0209068_10001055_pt1 | contig 13912 bp, 14 predicted proteins | sample ColStrG_CSR_2012_FD_187200 | JGI IMG/M metagenome (GOLD analysis project Ga0209068, IMG submission 187200) | Freshwater sediment microbial communities in response to fracking from Pennsylvania, USA - Cold Stream Run_MetaG_CSR_2012 (SPAdes)... | ecosystem: Environmental > Aquatic > Freshwater >... | reverse complement strand
GGTCGAGACCGCCGGTGCCGCAACCACGGCCTTGACCGGCTTCGAGACTTTCACGGTCTTCACATGGGCCGCAGGCTTGTGGTTCTTGGCGACGATCATGTGATGCGCGTGGTGATGCGCGGCCTTGAAGGTCTTGAGGTGCTTGTCGGTCTTGGTCGCGGTCCACGGGAACCACGGCATGGTCGAAGCCGCCGGGGCCACCGTCGCTGCCTTGACCGGCTTCGACACCTTCGCCGTCTTTACATGGCTCGCAGGCTTGCCGTTCTTGGCGAAGGCCAGATGGCCGACATGGTGGCGGTGCGCGACCTTGATGGTCTTGAGGCTCTTGTCGGTCTTGATCGCCGTCTTGGTCTTGGTCTCGGTCTTGGTCACGACGGTCTTGGCCGTGGTCTTGGCCTCGGGGGCCGGTGTCACGGTCGGTGTCGCGGTCGTTGCCGCCGCAACCGGTGCCGCCGGCGTGGACTTCACGGCATCGGCGGCAAACGCCGGCGCCACGAGCATTGTGGTCGCGATCAACGCGACTGCGAATTTCCGCATCATGAGATTTGTCCTTTGGAGAGGTCCGCTCGCGCAAGAGCGGACCGGGATTCGATGATCAGCCCAATGCCGATCCTGCCGCGACTGTGCACCACGCGCGCTGAACCGGCTCTGAAGCACGATGACACCGGCCGTTCATCCGGATGAATGCGCGTTGCAGGCGTCCGTTATCCGCCGTTCATATTGGGGGGCCGGACGCTCGCATCCTCAGGTCGTTGTGGTCGTCGCCTGCGTCTCCGCCATCAGCCAGCCCAGATAGCCGGGATCGACGTGCTCGACCGGCAGCACCATGATGGCGGGCGTGGTGTAGGAATGGCTCGCCTTCACGGTGGCGCAAACACGGTCGGCGAGGCCGGCGCGAGTCTTGATGATCATCACCACCTCTTCGCCCCGCTCGATCACGCCCTGCCACCAATAGTGCGACACCATGCCGGGCAGGATATTGACGCAGGCGGCCAGGCGTTGCTCCACGATGGAGCGCCCTGCCCGCTCCGCCTCGACAATCGTGGGATAGGTCGTATAGACGAGAAGCGCGCGTTCCATCTTGGCGTGTCCATTTCGCAGCCGCGGCGGGTATCCCGCCGCTCCCCACCGCCCCAGCGAAAGCATGAATCCCGTGAGCCCGACCTTTGAACGCATAGCCTTTGTGGCAAGCCCGGTCGCCGAAGCCGAGGAGGCGCTGGGGCGGCTGGCCAAGAGCTACGGCAATGTAGCGCCCGCGCAGGCCGACGTCATCGTCGCGCTCGGCGGCGACGGCTTCATGCTGCAGACCCTGCACGGGTTCATGACCTCGGGCAAGCCGATCTACGGCATGCATCGCGGCACCGTCGGTTTCCTGATGAACGAGTACAGCGACGACCATTTGCGCGACCGTCTCGCCGCTGCCCGCACCACCGTGATCCACCCGCTGCTCATGCGCGCCCGCGCCACCGACGGCAGCGTCCGCGATTTTCATGCCTTCAACGAGGTGTCGCTGTTTCGCCAAGCCTACCAGGCGGCGCGGCTGCGCATCCTGATCGACGGCAAGGAGCGCCTCGCCGAGCTGGTCGCCGACGGCGTGCTGCTGGCGACCCCGGCCGGCTCGACCGCCTACAATCTTTCCGCCCAGGGCCCGATCATCCCGATCAATGCGCAGCTGATGGCGCTGACCCCGATCAGCCCGTTCCGGCCGCGACGCTGGCGCGGCGCGCTGCTGCCCGACAGCGCGCGCGTGCGGGTCGAGGTCCTGGAAGCCGAAAAGCGCCCGGTCGCGGCCGTCGCCGACCACGACGAGGTGCGAAACGTGCTCGCGGTCGATATCCAGATGGATCACGGGATCGAGATGCAGATGCTGTTCGATCCCGGCCACAACCTCGACGAACGCATCGTGCGCGAGCAATTCGGGCACTGATATCCGCGGCGCCGCTCGGGCGCCGCGGATGGCAAATCGCCGTTCAGTTCGCCGCCAAGGCCGACGCGATGTCGGCCTGCTTGGTGGTGGTGCCGTGACCGCCCGCGACGGTGGTGCCGGAGATGCCGAATTTCCGCAGGGCTTCGCCGACCGCTACCGTCGCTTCCGAACGCTCGATCGTGCCACGCGGCGAGATCAAATCGGTGACGTAGAGCACGTTGCCCTTGACCACGTGACCGATGAACATGCCTTGGACGTGCGGATTGGTAATGTTGTAGATGCGGATTTCGTCCGTATCGTCCTTCAGCGACATCTGATCCTTGACCTCGACGATGTTCGCGGCCGTCGGCTTCTTCTGCAGATCGTCGGGCACGAGCGTGCGGGGTGCCGCGACGTCCTTTTCGAAATAGGCCTTGTCCGGGGCCGGGACGATGATCGTCGCGCCCTCCGCCACGAAGGTCCGCATGCCGCCGGTATGGTCCATGTGATGATGGGTGAGGACCAGATACTTGATCGGCTTGCCGGGGTATTTGGCCTTCGCGGCATCGATGGTCCAGCGCGATTGCAGCTCGCCATAGGGGGCATCGAAGATGACCAGATAGTCCTTCATGGCGACGATCAGGTTGTTGGCCGTTCCGCCCTCGACATGCTGCACGTTGGGCGCGAGCTCGACCAGCTTGAGGCCGCCGCCGGTCGGGAAGATGACGTTGTCGCTTTCGAGGTAGCGCGTCAGGAACAGCCGGCGCAGCACCCATTGATAGGGCACGTTGCCGGTGGCGGGCGGACCGGCCACCGCCTTCACGGCGTCGGGAACCGCAAACGCATCGGCGGCGATCGGCGCATTGGCAGCGACATCCCGATAGTTGAGCTTGGCCACCTCGACGCCGTTGATCTGATAGGACAACGATTGGGCGAGCTTGGCGCCGCCGGCCGCCTTCCAGTCGGCGAGCACGAGATCATAGTTCGAATCGCCGTGGATGTTGTCGTCATCGCGCGTGCGGATGGCGGCGGGCAGATGGGTCTCGCGATCGAATAGAATGGTGAAAGTCGTGCCCTGGTCGGCAAACGAGACCGCCGGCAGCGATTGCTGACCGAGCTGCTGCGGCTCGACGGCGCGGACATTGCTCGGATCGTCCATCGCATCGATCAGCAGCCGCGGCGAGGCGCGCTTGAGCTCGCGCAGCAGCGCGGCGACGCGGTTGCGCGACATCGGCTGGCTGCCCTTGGGGTCCGTGACGACGCCGAGCGTGGGCAGCAGGGTCTCGCTATATTTCAGCTTGATCGGCGGATCGGGATATTTCTGGTCGCGATCCCAGTCGGTGCGGGCGGTGCCTTTGGCGAGATCCCAGGTGATCGCGAACGTCGCGTCGCCCAGGAAGCGCGGCTCGCCGCCGGCAGCCAATGACTGTCCGGGCTCCCAGAACTTGGCGTCGCCCTTGACGGCGAGGCTCTTCAATCCGCGCAGCGCATCGGCACCGCCTTCCGCGGCGACGGCCTGCTTGACGAGATCGGCGGCATTATTCTGAGCGAAAGCGGGCGGCACCAAGCTTGTCGTCAACAGCAAGGCGGTAATCGGCAAGGCGTATTTCATGGGGGTTCCTCCGTTTTGTTGTGCAATTCTACTTTTTATCGCTCGGGCGTTTCAAGCCGCCCGGCGCGGGATCAGCGAAGGTGTAGCTATCATCAATTCGCGACACAATCGTGATCTTGCCCTCTAGCTCAGCTTCAAGAGCCGCGCCGCATTGCCGCCCATGACCTTTTCGCGCTCGGGCGGCGTCATCCCGATCTGGTCCATCATCTCTAGCCCCGCGCGCTTGAGCGGTATCATCGGCGGCGAGTCGGTCCCGAACAGGAAATGGTCGGCGCCGACGGTTCGCAGGCACATGGCGGCGGCGAGCGGGGTGTAGCTCGCCGACTCGAAATGCATCATCTTGAGATAGTGGCTGGGTGGATGCTTGATCAGCATCGGTTCGTAAGGACCGAGAAAAAACGCGAAGTCCGGCAGGTTGTAGGCATAGTCCATCCGGCCGATGACCTCGCAGATGCCGCCGCCCAGGTGGCTGCCGACCAGCTTGAGCGAGGGGAATTGCTCGAAAATGCCGCGCACGATCAAGCGCGCGAGCGACAGGCAATTGTCGGCGGGCCGGCTGATGCTCGAGGCCAGCCGGTAGTCGGTCGTCGCCGGCGTGGTGGAATCACCCGGATGGACGAAAACCGGAATGTCGAGATCCGTCACCAGCTTGAAGAACGGCTTGGCCTCGTCGGCATCCGGATAGTGACCCTGGTGGCTCGAATTGATGATGACGGCGCGGCAATCGTCGTCCTTCACCGCCCGTTCGAGCTCGCGCAGGCATTCGTCGCCGCCGCCCGGGACGCAGGTCGCCATCGCCACCAGCGTGTCGGGGTGCAGATCGCGGCATTTGGCGAGATAGCGGTTGGAATCCTCCAGCCCCGCGACAGTCTCCTTCACCGTTTTGCAAAACCGCAGGAAATGCCCCGCATTGCTGATGACGGTCTTGTCGAGCCCGGCAAGCTCGTGGGCAGCCAGCACGTTCTCGAGCGTCATCGGACAACGTCCGCGCCAATACGGCTTGGCCTGGTTTTCGGGGCTGTGGATGTGGGTGTGCCAATCGATCAGCACGATGGGTCTCCTTCACGGCGGGGTGGCGGTTGCTCCAAGCGAGGGAGGCCAATATGCTCCATTTGTTCGTGAGGTAGGCACGGCATTTCACTCCTTCTCCCCTGTGGGGCGAGGGAGTTCGCTGGCGCAAGCCGCCAGGTCACCTTTCCAATGCAGGAGTGCCAGCCTAAAGGCTCGGCCGCAGGCGCGATCCGTCGGCTCCGCGCGCTTGCCGCGGCGGGATCGGCAGGTGGCGGCGCAGCACCCGCGCCACCGCCAGCGGCAGATCGATGAGGCCCGGCACGAGGTCGTCCTTGGCGAAGGCGGCGAATACGAGCGGCTTGCGCCATGACCGCAGATAGTCCGCAGGCGACAATTGCCCGGCCATCATCTCCAGGGCGGCGGCCAGGATGTCGCGCGATCCGTGCATCCAGGCGACATCGGCGTGACAGCGGATCGGCGCGATCGTCTCGCCCATCGCCAGGCGCCACAGCACATGGGCGAAATCCACGCCGGCGATCGATCCCAGCGCATTCCAGGTCCAGGCCCGGGCATTGACGTCCAGGATCTTGTAGCGGCCGTCGCGGTGATCGCGCTTGAACTCGACCTCGACCAAGCCGCTGTAGTCGATCGACCTCAAGAAGCGGCAGGCTGCCTCCTCGACGTCCTTCTGCTCGACGGTCTCCACGTAGGTGCTGGTATAGCCGAAGTCGATCGGATATTGGCGCGTGCGCCGCGCCACCAGCGAGGCGACCGGCGCCCCGCGATGCCAAACCGCGGCGTATGAGAACTGCGCCGATCCGCCGCCTGGAATCAGTTCCTGCAGCACGATGGCGCGCTCGCCCACGAGCGCGGCCGCCTCCTGGTAGCGTGCCAGCAGGGACGCCCGATCGTCGACGCGCCAAGCCTTGGCGCTGGTAAAGGCGTTTCTTTGCTCGCGCACCGTCGGCTTGAGGACCACCGGAAAACGACAATCGAGCGCCGCCAGCTCCTGCAGGTCGCGCGGATTGTAGCAGCCCGGATAGTCGATTCCGAGCGAGGCTGCGCGCTCATAGGTGAGCCGCTTGTCGTGGGTCCAACGCACGGTCTCCCAGGGCGGAACGGTAACGCGAAAGACCGACGAGAGATCGGCATGATGTTGCGACATCAGCCGCAACTCTGCATCGCCGGCGGCGATCAGCACCCATCCTTCGAGATGGTGGTCGCGCGCGAGTGTTTTGAGAAATTCGATCGCGCCGTCGTCATCCGGTCCGCCCCACGCGCAGCTGCGTTCAGCGTAGCGTGAATAGGTCGCAATCGGATGGTCATGGGTCACGAACCAGACCGGGATGCCGCGCCGCCCCAGGCTGCGCACCAGGGCGAGCGCGCCGTGGGCGCCGCCGACCACGATTGCGCCGGTCGGTCGAGGCCCATTTCCCGTGCGACCGGATGCCGGCGTCGATGCGGCGTTCAGGCTCATTCAGCCGGCCCCATCCCGAGACCCGCGTGCGACATGCGCTCAGCCGATCCGGCAGCATTGTCGCGCCCGGCCCCTCGGCGATGGGCGAGCGCGCTACGCGTGACGCTGCGCCCCGCATAGCCCGCACCCGCGATAAAGCGCATCAGCGGACCGTGGCTGTCGACCGCGCTCGCGCCGACGAAATGCAGTCCGGGTACGCTCGATTCGCATCCTGCCGCCAGCACCGGCGAGCCGTCCCTGCGGACGATCTTGCCGAGCAGGTCCGGCGGCAAGATCCCGAGCTTGGCTATGTCGATGCGGTAGCCGGTCCCGAGCAGCACATGATCATATTCGCGCACGCCGTCATCGAGCTCCACCGCAACGCTGTTGCCTCGCCCCAATACGCTCCCTACGGCGCGCCCCGCGAGCACGCGCACGCCGTCCAGAGCGACCCAGCGCGTCGCGGCGGCCCGCAGGCTGCGGGCACCGATCCAGGACCGCAGGCCGCCCGGCAGCCGGCGCTCGATCTCGGGCAATTCGTTCAGCCAGCTCCACGGAAACGGCCCGACGGCCGACGGCGCCTGCAACAGCTCGCGCAGCCGCCACAGCCAACCGCGATCGTGACGGGCATCGCCCGGAGCGGCGCCGATCCAATGGACCTCTCCCCGGCAGATGAGATCGACCTCGGACCCGGCTTCTCGCAGCAGGAATGCGGACTCACACGCGCTCTGCCCGCGCCCGACCACGGCGACGCGTTTGCCGCTCCACTTGTCGAGACTGGCATGCTCGCAAGTGTGGCTGACCAGCGCCGGCTCGATGCCCACGAATGGCGACGGCCTGAAGTCCTGATTGGCGAGCCCCATGGCCACCACCACGCGACGCGCCCGAACCGTGTCATCATCCTCGAGCACCAGACGGAATCCAGGCGCGGCGTCCTCGATGCGCAATACCTTGCGTTGGTCGAGATCGGGCACCGCCTGACGCGCGAACCAATCTCCGTATTGCACGAAGCGCTCGATCGGAAGCTGGTCCTGGGGCGTCAGCGCCGTCTGGCGCGCGAACACATCGAGCGAAAGTCTCTTGCCCGGATCGGCGATATGCGTGGCGACCCACGGCGAACGAAGCCGCATGCCCTTGGGCATGTGCTCGCGCCAGAACGACATCGGTCGCCCGAAAACGCGCGTGCCGATCGCGGCGGACCGCAGATGCGCCGCGACCGCGAGACCGTAGGGTCCGGCCCCGATCACGGCCACTTCGCAGTCGTCGCTGAATTTCGCTGTTGTCACGTCATGCTTCCCTGCTGCAGCCCCTCGAGACTACAAATAAGGGCGACGAGTGAATTTTCCTTAAGCCGACCGGGATGCGCGGTCGCCGTCGAACCAAACGGGATCGGTCTCCGGTATGCTTAATCCTTCGTTAACAGCGGGCCGATAGTCTCGCGCCTTGCAGGATTCGAAGCCGCGCCCGCCCCATTTGACCGCATCATGATTCGAATTGAATTCAACAAGCTTCGCTTCCTCGTCGCCGACGACAACCCGCATATGCGCCGCATTCTTCGGGCGCTTTTGACGGGATTCGGGGCGCGCGAGGTCCATGACGCCGAGGACGGCGTGGCGGCGCTCGAAGCTTTCGAGCAACTCACGCCCGACATCGTGATCATCGACTGGGCGATGCCCCTCTTCGACGGACTGGAATTCGCCCGCATGATCCGGCAGCCGGATTCGAATGCCAGCCCCTTCACGCCGATCATCATGCTGACCGGTCATTCCGAGCGCAAGCGCGTGACTGCGGCGCGCGACGCGGGCGTGACCGAGTTCATGGTCAAGCCGATCTCGGCCAATGCCCTCCATCAGCGGATTGTCAATGTCATCGCCAATCCGCGGCGGTTCATCAGGACCAAGACCTATTTCGGGCCGGACCGGCGCCGCAACAACGCGCCGAACTACACCGGACCGGAGCGGCGCAAGGGTGCAAGATTGGATCTCGACCGCGTGCACCGTTCTTCAGCGGGCCCTTGAGCAGGAGCAGCGGTCATGTCGCGTCCCCGAAATGACAAGCCTTCAGTCGCGACTTATGCGGATCATGAGGTCATCTCGCCGCCCCACAGGCTGCGCCGGGCCATGTCGAGCGTGCCGGCATCTTCGGACGACGATCCGGTGGCGCGGGCCGAGCAGGCGCTGGCCCGTCTCGCCGGCGAGTTCTCGACCTGGATGGAGGAAGAGGGCGAACGGCTGGACCAGGCACGCAACAGCGTCAAGGCCGTCGGTTTCACCGTGCCGACCCGCGATGCCTTGTTTTTCGCCGCGCACGACATCAGGGGCGATGCGGAGACGCTGGGCTATCCCGGGCTCACGATGCCGGCCGAAAGCCTGTGTCGATTGATCGAGCACACCCGCGACATGCGGCGGATCCCGATGACGCTCGTCGACCAGCATGTCGACGCTGTTCGCGCGATCATTCGCGAAGGCAGCCGGCCTGACGCCGAGCAAACGGTCGCGGTTCTCAATCGCAGGCTGCGCGAGGTGACCGACGAATTCCTGGCGCATGAAAATCGCGACCGGCTGGACGAGCTCGGAGACGTTCTCTCCCCGTCGCTGGCGCCCGGCGACCCGTCGTTCTGATCGGGTCGCGGCCTCCATCGCCCATCGCCGCGGCCCATAACGCCTATGCGGCAGCGCGTGCCGGCTCGTACGGTGGGGTGATGGCGTCGTTGGCGACCAGATCGTCGCAGAACATTCTGGCTTCCTCGCGCGCCGCCTCGGCGGCGAACCGCCGCAACAGGGTGAGCAGCGGCTCGAGGTCGCCGAGGGACTGCTCCGCGCAACGGGTGAGCACCCGCTCGACCATGCGGCGCTTGAGGTTGGTGGCGCCACGCGGATTGCCGACGAAGCCGACCTCGCGCATGGCCTCGATCGCTTCGGAAAATGCCGGATACGTCGATTCCGGCAGACCGGCCCGGCGGTAGAGCGCGCGAAAGCCGGTACCGCGCTTGTCGTGCACGAGCGCGCTCACGCGCATATGCGGTATGTCGGAGAGCTCCGCCAATGCCTGCACGAACAACTCCACATTGCCGGAGAGCAGCGCGCGCAGCACCAGGCCGGCGGTGAGCTGGCCGCTCTCGCGCAGGTGGCTGACGAGCGGACGAATTTCATGGCCGGGCGAGACCGCGGCCAAGATGACCGTCGCCTTTTCGCAGGCCTCCTTGGCCATGCGTTGCGCGCGATCCTCCGCCAGCCAGGCGCGCGCGGTGACGAAGCCGGCGAGCGTTTGCGAAAGCTTGGCGACCAGCCCCTGGCGCGTATGCACGGGCAGATCGGGACGCGCCAGCATGGCTTCGCGAATGGCGCCGAGATGACCGAAGCGCTCCACGATCCGATCGAGCGAGAACAACGCAATCTCGGCGCTCGCGTTCTCGATGAGAACCAGGCAGGCCTCCGGCGATCCGACTTCCGCGATCGCGGCGGATACGGCGCGCGGCAGCGCCAGGCGGCTCGCGATGGCCAGCTGTGCCGGCGGCCCGAAGGTCGCAGCCGCGTCGACCAGGTCGGCGTCGACCAGAAGCGGCGAATGCTCGAGCACGTGAGCGGCGATCTCCGGCTGATCGCCGGCGAGCGCGAGGATGACGGTCGGCGGAGCCTGCTTGCTCGAGGCCAGCGCCTGCGCGAGCGACGCCCGCACCAGCGGCGAAGGATCGTCGAGTAGCATCAGCAAGGCGCCTTCGGCGGCGGCGCGATCGTCCGGCGACAGATCGGAATAGAGATAGGCTCGCGCGAGCGCGCTGGTCGCATCCGCGCGTTCGGCGGCGGAGGCGGTGCGTTGCCATTGCAGGAATTGACGAACGATCATGTGTCGACCGACGCTACGATGGCCGATTTGGCCCGGCTCCGGCGCACGGGCCGGAACAGGAAACAAGCTAGAACGCGAGCCTTAACAAATCGTTCACCATAAATCTTATGATTGGTTGATGGGGTATTAATGCGGCGGGAAGCCATCTCCCCGGCCGGTCCGGCGCCGGAAACGGCTTGCCATCCTCCGATCTCGCGCCCTGCGATCACGAGCCGCCACCGAACAGTCCGCGCGCATTCGGGCGCATGTCTTGGAACAGATCGAACCCCGACGCGCCCGTGCCGGTCTTGACCTGGGGATCGACCGTCGGCTGCGGCTGGCTCGCCGGAACGCTCCACAGCGCGACCACCATGGGGTCGACGGCCGTGCGCCGGTCCTGGTCGCTGAACAATGAATTGAAGGTCGGCGCCGTCTGCGACGCGGCAAGCACTGGGGCCGCGGCCCGCGCGGCTGCGGCCGCAGCCGACGAGACTGCGGTCGACGAGACCCCGTTGGCGGAGGAAGCAGCCGATGGCGCGGCAGCCGCGACGGCAAACACCTTGGTGACTGCCGCGACGTCGGTCACCGGTAGGCGCGCCGGCGCAGCCGCCCGCGCGACCTGCTGCATCGGATACATGGCCGCGCCGGCGACCGTTGCGCCCGGGCCGTCGCCCGCGACCCTGAAGCGGCGGGCGATCTCGGAATAGACGCCCGAAATGCTGCGGGCATTGCCCTGCCGGTCGTAGAAGATCGGCCGGTTGACATGCGCCGCCGCGGGAAAGGCATCGGCTGCGTTTGCCTGTGGGTTGCTTCCGGTGAGCTGGATCAACTTTCCGGCCCCGCCCGCCCCCAGGAAATGGGCCATGTAAAGCTCGCTCTCGGTCGGCTGACGCCCGATCCGCCGGCTCAGGGCAGCGGCATTCTGCTGCGTCAGCACGCCCGCCATGACCGCGTTGGCGCTCGGATCATTACGCAACTTCATGATCTCTCTGCGCATTTCCGGATCGTCAACCGAGTAGTGACCGGACGAATTGCGCGAAATCGCATTCGAAAAGTCGCCGTAGCCGAAGGCCGGACCGGCCTGCTTGAGCGTGCCGAGCCAGGTCTGATCGATGAACTGGAACAGGCCCGCCGCCGACGACGATTTCATCGTCAGGTTCGGATCGAGATCGGATTCGATCTTGGCGGTGGCCAGCAGGTATTTGAAGCTCGTGCCGGTGGCGTTTGCAGCGTTTCGAATAGCGCTGGTGACGGCGGTTGCAGCCCGGCCGGGACCGATGGGCATGCTGGCGTCGACAGCCATGGACAATTGCCTTGCGCCCGCGCAATGCGGGCTCACGAGTCCTGTGGAGTCTCGACAATTATGGTAAAGGGATCCTTAACGTGAGGGCTGATCCCGGCAGGGGCGCCGATGGCCGAAGGGCCAAAGGGCAAACGAGCGAGGGGCGGATGTCCGAAGACGCACCGATGCGTCACAAGCGCGGCGGCATCTATTTCGAAGATTTCGTCGTCGGCCGCCTCTACGAGCATCGGCTCACCCGCACGGTGACCCAAATGGACAATATGCTGTTCTCCAATATGACGCTCAACCCGCAGCCGCTGCATATCGATCGGCACTTCTGCGAGCGGGAGACGGAATGGGGTCAGCCGCTGATGAATTCCCTGTTCACGCTCGGCCTCATGATCGGCATTTCGGTCAACGACCTCACCGTCGGAACCACGGTCGCCAACCTCGGCATGACCGAGGTGAAGTTCCCGCATCCCCTGTTCGAGGGCGACACGGTACATTGCAGCACCACCGTGCTTGCCAAGCGCGAATCGAAGTCGCGGCCCGGCATGGGCATCGTGGAATTCGACCACCGCGCCTTCAATCAGGACGACCGGCTGGTGGCCGAGTGCCGGCGGCAGGCCTTGATGCGGATGCGGCCGCGCTGATGCGCTCGTTTCTGTTCGTTCCCGCCGACGGCGGCAAGAAGCTCCACAAGGCGCTCGGCTGCGGCGCCGATGCGGTGATCGTGGATCTCGAGGACTCGATTGCGCCCGACCGCAAGGTTGAGGCGCGCGCGAGCGCGGCCGCCTTCGTCAAGGAAGCGGCAGGCCAAGCCGCCCGCCCGTTCATCTGCGTGCGCGTCAATGGGCTCGCCACCGGCCTCATCGATGCCGATCTCGAAGCCATCGTGCCGGCGCGGCCCGACGCCATCATGCTGCCGAAGGCCGAAGGCGGCGCCGCGATCGTTCACGCCGACGCGAAGCTTTGCGCCCACGAGGCGATCAACGGCCTCCCCGACGGACATATCAAGATCGTCGCCATGGCGATCGAGAGCGCGGCGGGACTTTTTCTCGCCGGCACCTTTCACCGCCAGAGCGCGCGGCTGATCGGGCTGTCCTGGGGAGCAGAAGACCTCGCGGCCGAGCTCGGCGCCGAGACCAATCGCGACCGGGAGGGCCGCTACACCTCGCCCTATCGGCTGGCGCGCACGCTGTGCCTGATGGCGGCTGCCTCGGCGGAGGTCCCGGCGATCGAGACCATCTACATGGATTACCGCGACACGGAGGGGCTCCGCCGCGACACCGAGGACGCGCGGCGCGACGGTTTCGCCGGCCGGTTGGCGATCCATCCGCTGCAGGTGCCGATCATAAATGCGGTGTTCACGCCGTCCCCCGACGCGCTGGCGCAAGCCCGAGCGATCGTCGCCGCCTTCGATGCAAGTTCGGGCGCCGGTGTCGTCGGTATCGAAGGCGTCATGTACGACCGCCCGCACCTCGTGCGCGCGCAACGGCTGATCGCACGCGCCAAAGGAACGCCGGCAGACGGATGATGACACTTCGTAACCTTTGTGATGCCGCGGGCCGCGACGGCCAATTCAGGCGTCGCCTTCAGGCGTTTTGCCGCCGCCGTACACGTCGTGCGGATCAAATGCTTTCTCGGCGTCGCGGAATTCGAGCCTGACGGGGGCGTCGGCGCCTTGGCGAAGCGGCACTGCCCGATAGAAGCACGAGCGCCGGCCGGTGTGGCAAGCGCCGAGGCCGGCCTGCTCCACCTTGATCCAAACCGCATCCTGGTCGCAGTCGAGGCGCATCTCGACGACGCGCTGCACGTGGCCGGAGGTTTCGCCCTTGCGCCACAGGCTGCGCCGCGACCGGCTGAAATACCAGGCCTCGCCGGTCGCGATCGTCTTGGCGATCGCTTGCGCATTCATGTGCGCGACCATCAGGACTTCGCCCGATCCCGCATCCGTCGCGACGCAGGTCACAAGGCCGTCGGCATCGAACTTGGGCGCAAACGCGCGCCCTTCCTCGACCTCCTCGGTCGAGCCACGCTGCGCAAAGATTGGTTGATCAGCCAAACCACGCCCCAAGAAAAGCCTGACGTGCCGAGGCGGAGATCAGCGCTCGGCTCCACGCACCATCGTGATGAAGCGAACCTGCTGGTCGGGACTGTCACGGAACGACCCGGCGAACTGGGTCGTGATGGTCGAGGAGCCAGGCTTCTCGACACCGCGCATCGACATGCACATGTGCTCCGCCTCGAGCATCACGGCAACGCCGCGCGGCGAGAGAATCTCCTCGATCGCGGTCGCGATCTGCGAGGTCAGGTGCTCCTGGGTCTGCAGCCGCCGCGCATAGACGTCGACCAGGCGCGCCAGCTTGGAGAGCCCCACCACGCGCTCGACCGGCTTGTAGGCGATGTGCGCCTTGCCGAGGAACGGCATCATGTGATGCTCGCAATGGGAATTGAAGGAGATGTCGCGCACGAGCACGAAATCATCGTATTTGCCGATCTCGGTGAAGGTGCGGTCGAGCAGCTCGTCCGGGCTTTCGCGATAGCCGCGGTAGAGCTCGTCATAGGCGTCGATGACGCGCCGGGGCGTCTCGATCAGGCCTTCGCGCTCCGGACGATCGCCGGCGAAAGCGATCAGAGTGCGCACCGCCGCTTCCGCTTCCTCGCGCGAGGGCCGCGCCGAAGCCGGCTGCGGAGCCGCCCGCACGTGATCGGAATGGGGCGGCTTAGGCCAAGGCTTGACGACAGAAGGCTTGACGACAGCGTCCATGACGGTCTCTCCGTTCGACCGGTCCCGCCGCTTCCGGGGGGGGCCGGGGG
>Ga0209068_10001053_pt1 | contig 13941 bp, 15 predicted proteins | sample ColStrG_CSR_2012_FD_187200 | JGI IMG/M metagenome (GOLD analysis project Ga0209068, IMG submission 187200) | Freshwater sediment microbial communities in response to fracking from Pennsylvania, USA - Cold Stream Run_MetaG_CSR_2012 (SPAdes)... | ecosystem: Environmental > Aquatic > Freshwater >... | reverse complement strand
GTCTATCCCCGCCGCCGCCCGGCCGATTTCCCGCGCCGGGGCGATCCCCGCCGCCCGGCCGCTGCACACCGCCGCCGCCGGCACCGGGTCGGTCGCCGCCGCCGCCCGGCTTGAGTACCTGATCACCGCCGCGGCCACGGTAATCCATGCGGTTCTGAGCGCCGTTCCGAATGTTGTTGTTGCCAAATTTGTTCTGCACGTTGGCGTTGTTGTATCTCACGCCCCCGCGATGCTCGGGCCTGTGCTGCCAATTGTTTCCGCTGTTATTGATATTGATGGGCCGGTTGATGTTGATGTTGTTTCCGCCCCAATTGGCACCGCCGCCCCAATAATTTCCGCCGGACGCCCAGCGTCCCACAGCGTAGCCGGCGCCAAATGCGAGCCCGCCCGCGATGAGTCCGCCGGCGATGTATCCGGGATATCCGAAATAGTACGGCGGATAAGCCGGGTATGGCCATCCTCCGTACACGACGCTAGGATCGTAGTAAGGCACATAGACCGTATCGGGATCTGTCGGCTCGATGACGATGACTTGCTTGCCCTGCTGTTGAGTCTTTGTGACTTTCTGCTGCTTGGTCGAAGGGAGCTTGTTGTTGGCATCGGCCTTCGTACGCAGACGCTGAATGGCGTCCATCACATCCGGCTGCTGAGCAAGCACCGCGTCGCCAAGCTTCTGCGTCCAGTCAAGCTTGCTGCTCATCATTGCGAGAACGTCTGGTGTGGGAACCAATGACTTTACGCTGTCATCCCAGGACTGCTTGTCCGTTGCCGCCTTGAGTTGATCGCCTTTGAGGGCTTTGTTTTCCTTCGCCCAGCGATCGGCCTGCACGACCTCAAGCGGGTAGGTCGATGCCATCAGGACCAGAGATAGAAGGTTATCCGGGTACAAGGCGATGGGCGCGACCAGCGCATCAAGCTGTTCGGGTTTGAGCAGCTGATCACTCGATGCGGCAGCGGGAGGAGGCGGGTTTTGCGCTGAAGCGGTAAATGGGGCCACGATCAGAAATGCCAACACCAACGCCACGAGCCGGTGCAAAGCCATCTACGCCTCCACTCACTACAGACGATAAATTAGGTCAGCATTTCATCTATATAAATTCATCGTAACGGGAGCCTGATTTATATCAAAGCCAACCGTGGCCGCACTATGGTCACGTTTGCTTGAAGTTGCATTCGTCCGCGTCGAGGCTTCGACCTGGCTGACGCAGGCCCGCGCTTCCGTCAGTGTGGCCGCAAATAGCGCCGGGCTGATCATTGCCGCCCTTGCACTGGTTGCTCGGGAAATCGACCCAAAAAATCAACCCTCCAACACAAGGCATGATTGCACCGGCAGCGGAGCCGCTGCCGGTGTCGCTGTTTTTTATGGTCGTCCTGCTGGACAAGTATTGTCCCTCGCGGTCTGCTGTCATTCAGACACATAGATTGATCCTGCCATTTCGTTTGTGAGGTAAATCACTGTAGCGCCATGGAAATTTCGGACCCATTCGAACCATGAGGAGGGGGTCTCATGATCACGGTTCCTGAGCTGGCTTCGGAAGCGCTGGGGTCATTCCTATCCACGCATCTGAGCCGCAGGTTTCGGTCAACCGAGGCGCATTTGACCGAACTCATTCCGTCCGTGGCCCGCCTTTCTCTCGAATGCATTGGAAACAGCGATGCCCTTTACCACAACGTCGAGCACACGATGCTCGTTACGCTGGTCGGATATGACATCATGAAGGGCCGGGCACTCCTCACGCACACGACACCGAGTGATTACGCGCATCTCCTCGTCGCGTGTCTGTTGCACGACATTGGTTATGTACGGGGCATTCTCAAAGGAGATGGCGCCGACGGATATGTCATCGACGCGCGCGGGAACAAGACCAGTATTCCGCGCGGCTCATCCGATGCGGCGCTTTTGCACCACCATGTCGACCGGTCGAAGCTTTTTGTGATGGATCGCCTTTCCGGCAACGAGTATTTGGACGCCGGCAGGATCGCCCGCGCTATCGAGTTTACGCGGTTCCCAGCCTCCACTGTCGAGCCAGATCATGATGATGATGATGAAGAAGGCTCGCTTGTGCGCGCCGCCGACCTCATCGGCCAACTCGGTGATCCGCAATATTTACGCAAAGCCAACGCGCTTTATTATGAATTCGAAGAAGCCGGCCTCAACAGACAGCTCGGCTATGAATCGCCAGCCGATCTGACAGAATTGTATCCGCAGTTTTACTGGAAGACCGTCTCCCCGCATGTTCAGACAGCCATTCGCTATCTCAACGTGACAACGAGTGGGCGCCAATGGATTGCAAACCTGTACAGCAATGTTTTCCGGGCGGAGCGCGATCTCAGCCTTTCAGGGCCTGAACGCTAGTCGCCTCTCTCCGCTATTTGTTTCCCGAGAGAGTGCGTCTATCCTAGAGGTGGCTCGCACCCGCGGCTGACGTGAAGAAGGGATGACCACAATGGGGGTTCTTCTCTGGATCGTTGTTATCGGCTTTGTTGCCGGGATTATTGCGCGGTTGATCATGCCCGGCCCGAATACACCAAAAGGGTTTGTCGTCACGACCATATTAGGCATAGCTGGAGCACTTCTCGCGTCTTTCGCCGGCGAAGCCATTGGCTTGTATCGGCCAGGTCAGGGCGCTGGGCTTGTTGGCGCGACCGTCGGCGCGCTCATTATATTGTTCATCTGGCACCGTCTTGTGGCGGCTGAGATCATCCCCGATCACGGCATTTGAGATCGGTCAGTTTGCCGATTCAATCCAGCGGAGAAATCGACCGCTAGCTATGCCGCGCGTGAGTGCGAGGTTGTATTCCCGAAAAATTTCAGCTGTGTGCCAGCCGCCAGTGGGCCAATTTTTTATTGCGTTCTCGAGGCGCGCCAGGTCGATGATTCTTCGTGCCAGCGCAGATTTTGAGAGTTCCGCGATCTGAACAGCGAGTTCGCCGCGCTGACTTTCAAGTTTTTCGTGCCAGTCCGCTCCTTGCAGGCCGCTCAAACGATTGGTCAAAACCATTTCCGGAAGTAGTCCCCACATCGCGCGACGAATCAGCGAGCGATCGATACCTTCGGAAAGATATTGTTCTGGCGGGACGCCGAAGCAGTACGAAACCACGTCCATGTCGGCGGTAGGGTCGCGCACTTCCACACCAGTCACGGCTTTCTCTGCCGCATGCCAGTCGCCCACATAGTCGATTTGGGCAAGGCCCCGGGCACGTTCGTCCCGTCGCATGCGGTAGAGGAAATCGTGCCCAGCTTCCTTGGCACGGGAACCGACGGCCATGGCAGCAGCGAAATCCGTTCGGATTGGAGCGTGATCTTGCCAGGCCGCGATCCGCGTTGAGTGACGGCGATCCGCCCAATTGCTCAGTTGCGCGGGCATCACTGGTTCGATCAGGAGTCTTCGCAGCGCGACCCAGCGTGAATAGGGCGTGCTCCGGTAATAAAGCCGCCACTGCCGATAGGCCAACAGCAGCCTGCCATGCAGCATGTGGCTAGCCGCTTGCGACCAGCCATTCCAGCTTATGGTGTAATTGCCATATAGGCCGCTGAGGAGCACTCGGCGGCCCCGCGTGCGGGCGCGCTGAAGAGTCGCTGTCATCCAACCGAAATTGGTTGGGTTACGCACGGGACCGTCCAAGGCGATAAAAAATCTCTCAAGCTGCGCGAAGTCGTCGCACTCATCATTCCGCACATATTCCATGTCGATGTTGCCGGCTTGCTTCTGGATCGCATCGACATAGGGAGTTTCATCGGCGTAGCAGCCGTCCGGGACGCGGCCATCGAAATCGCGGCGCGGCACACCGGTGAAGGCAACAAGCCGTTGGTTTTTATCGATGAGGGCACGGGCAGCAAGGACGGAAACAGACGATGAGTCGAGCCCGCCGCTCAGAAGACATCCCACCGGATGAATGCTGCGCATTTGCCGGCGCACCGCATGATCGAGGCACTCACGCAATCCGTCGGCATAGGCTGCGTCGGAGGGAAGTCTGACCGGCTTGATGTCGGCAGGCGACCAGTAACGGTGCTGATTTATTGACCCGTCGGGTTTTACTTGGATGACATGCGCTGGAGGAACGCGAAACACGTTCCGGTACATTGTTGTTACGTGGTCGGCGTGATTGAGCACCAGAAAATCGGCGAGCTTCTCCTCGTACAATTCGCGCGGCACGCTATCCAGTGCGAAAAGGCCATTCGGCATACTCGCGAAGGCGAAAAAATGTCGCGCCTTGTGCCACATCACCACATTGAGTCCGAGGTGATCGCGCGCAAGCGTCAGCGATCGACTGCGGGGATCCCAAATTGCGACTACGAAAGGACCGCGCAGTATCGGCCAAACATGGTTGCCGAGCTTTTCCCATGCTGTAAGGAGCAAACGCGAATCCGGCCATTCCACTGCTTCCAGACGCGCGATTCCAATCCGTTCCAGCAATTCATCGCGATTGTCGAGTCGCAGGTCGGCCGTGATGATTGACCCGCTTGCGCCTCGTTGAGGCTGACTGTCGAAGCGGTCTTCAGGGGTCATCCGCATCAGCGCATGGACGAGGCCAATGTTCTCCTTTGCAATGATTTCAACCCGGTCCGGTCCATATTGATTGAGCGCATTTGCGGTGCGTTCGAGTTCGCGCGGCGTCACGCTGCGACCGTCGAAACGTACCAATCCGGCGATTCCACTCATGGGAAATCCACCTATGCGATCAGCATGCCCTGCCAAATTCCGCGAGACGTTTGAAGCGGGCGATTTCAGGACCTGAGACGACTTTAGTCTCGCCGACCTCGACCCACGCATGCGCAGCTAGATCGCTTCCGTCTCGGGCAACGCCCAGGCAAAGGCGGCTTGCTATGCCGCGTCGGCGCAGCATGGCGTGCGCCGCCAGCGCGCGGGGCAAGCAAAGAGCATTCATCCAGGGTTTTGCGCTGACACTCTCCACCGCCCAGGAAACCCAACTGATTTCATCAACTGCGAAACGACTGATGCGGCGGGCTGGCTTGTCAGCCCAAGAGAAGACGCGAGCGGACGGGATGAAGCGCACAGCGAGCCGCGCGAAAATGATCGTGACAAAGGCTTCCCGCAGATACGCGCGCCGCATCGTCCTCGACTTCATCGCATTTCTTCCGGAGCAACCATGCGTACCAGCCGTTGCTCTACCAGCGTTTGCAGGAAGGGGGTGACGTCGCGAGTCAAGGTCTCCGCGTCTACGTCGTGCAGTTTCGAAAGACCGCGAAAAATCTCGCTGACGCGGCGAGGCTCGGCAAGCATGCCCCAAATTTCGGTCGCTACCCGATTGAAGTCGAAATATGAGCCGGCATCCAAACTCAGCACAACCGCGCGACCTTCAACATCGGTTGCGGCCAATTCGTGGTCCCGCACGAGGACGCTATCGACTGTGACGCCCAAAGCCGTCACCCATCAATTCACCAGCGTTTATTCTGTTAATCGATACGGGCAGACATTGGAAAAGCCATCTCGAATGAAAATCCAAACTTTGTTGCCGGCGGCGATGGCGGCCGTGGCTCGGTCGGGCTGCCTTCACTGGGATGAGTCGACTTAGTTTCACCGATCTCCACCTTTGTTACGACCGGTGGCTCCCAAGTGCTGCGTCGTTCATCATTGGTCTGGCCCGTTTTGGTTACTGCCATGGCCGACCTCCGAAAAATTAAGCCTTCAAGCCTTCTATGGGATCGGCTCCGGCATGGCAAGACTTGTACAAAGTCTGGCGCGCCGCGAGCCGCTGCGTTCAAATAAGGCCGCGACGCCACGTCTCTCGCGCTCGCAAAACGCTGCCTTGCCCAAACTGACGCAAAGTCGCAGCCGCTTGGCATCGAATATTCTGCATGATACGCTTTTTGCGCCAACGAGGGGTTTGAGCCGAAAATCAAGCACTTATCGGCCAAGTGCTGGTCGTGCTCGAGTACGTAGAAAGGGATCCGCCATGGCGCAGAAATCAAGTTCAGACACAGGCGAAGCCACGGCCGACACGCCGGAAACTCGCCAGGAAATGGCGTCGAAATTGGTTGACCGGTTTGCGTTGTGGTCCGGCGTTGCAGGACTGATCCCGGTGCCGATCGTCGACGTCTTCGCGGTTGGCGGAATCCAGATTCAGATGGTACGCCGCATTTCGCAGATCTACGATGTCGAGTTTTCGGAAAATCGGGGCAAGGCCCTGGTAGCGAGCTTGGCAGGGTCTATGATTCCGGCGACCAGCGGTATCGGGGCTGCAAGTGTACTGAAAGCCGTGCCGATCATCGGAACGATCGCAGGTGGATTTGTCATGCCGGCGCTTTCTGCCGGGGCAACCTACGCGATCGGCAAGGCATTCATTCAGCACTTTGCTACGGGCGGGACTCTTCTTGATTTCAATCCTCCTGACTATCGTGAGTTCATCAAACGTCAAAAGGATATGTGGGATTCGCGAAAGAGCCGCAGTGCCAAGTCCAGCGCTGAAGCCGGGGCGACAAGTCCCTAAGTTGCGCCCCTATAGGGCGTTCGGGAGTTGGCCCATCTACCGCAGCGAGAGCGCTTTTGACCGGCGAGACCGAGCCCCATGCTCGAAGCCATCGTCTACATAGTATTCTGTGTTCTCACAGGCCTTTGCGGCGTCGACCGCCGAATGGGCTTTTTCGGCACTTTTCTTCTGGCACTGGTCACCACTCCATTTGTAGTCTTGCCTGTCCTACTTCTGACCGGCCCATCACGCCGCGCCGAATGGCATCGCCGGAATTGACGGAAGTGGATTGTCGGATTCGGCAGGTGTGTATCATGCTGACTCGACAGCAGCATTTTGTAGACGTGTAAACGGAAGACATCACACTTATGTCCTTCCTAGAGCTCGTTCGCCGCGAAATGCACGGCTCGCTGCCGAAGCTGCTGATCATGTCCGGACTCGGAGGTATCAGTACCGCGGCGATCCTTGGTGCCATCAATTCCGGCTTGCAAAATGGTTCCAGCTTGTGGGCAGCCACGCTTTTTTTGGTTGCGCTTATTTTGTTCATCAAGACCCAGTACTACGTCACCATCACAACCACCGCCGAAATCGAAGCCATCATTCACAAAATTCGCACACGCATTATGGACCAGATAAGGCGTTCGGAGCTTTTGTCGATCGAGGGCATCGGCCGCGCCAGAATTGTCGCTGCGGTAACCAGCGATACGGCGATACTGACACAAGCGAGCAATATGCTGGCCTTTACGGTACAGGGCGCGGTTCTAATCGTTTTTGTGGCAATTTACGTGGCGTTTTTGTCCGTTGCGGCAATCGTCACCACGATTGTTATTGTTTCGGTGGCGGCAACAGTTTTCCACCAGAAGAATCGCCGTCTTGTCGGTGAGAAACAGAGAGCGGCGGCATGGGAGCGTCGGCTGTTCGACCGGCTTACCGACTTCCTGGATGGGTTCAAGGAGGTGCGGCTCAATCGTGCGCGCAGCGCGGACCTATTTGACGATGCAGTCGACGTGTCGCGGACGGCCGCCAACATCAAAATAACGACCCAGGCCGAAACCTTTAAGATGATCGTGACGTCTCAGTTCTCGATGTACGTGTTGCTCGGCGCCGTCGTGTTTGTGGCTCCGCAATTCAGCGACACGCTGGGAGGCGCGGCCCTCACAAAGACCACGACGGCCCTGATGTTCATTGTGGGCGCGTGCTTCGGTCTGGTGCAATCGATTCCAATCCTGCTGAATGCGAATGCGGCGGCAGACCGAATAGTGCAACTTGAAGCCGCCATGCGGGCGACCGTCTCGGCGGCCCAGTTGCGCGAGATCCCGACACCGAAGCGTTTCGACAAGATCGAGATGCGCAAGATTATGTTCCGTTACGTCGACAGGCACTCCGAGACGTCCTTCCAGATTGGCCCGATCGACTTCACTTTGCGGCCCGGCGAGCTCGTTTTCATTACCGGCGGCAACGGTTCGGGCAAGTCGACGTTTTTACGAGTCCTTTCGGGCCTCTATCCCCCTGATTCCGGCGAAATCATACTCGATGGAAAATACATCGATCACGACACGCGCGATGAGTATCGCGCGCTAATGTCGGCGATTTTCTTTGACTATCATTTGTTCAAGCGGCTCTATGGGGTGTCGAATCCGGAGCCAGGCGAAGTCGATCGCCTGCTCCGGCTGTTCCGACTGAACGAAAAGACCGGGTTGTCCGAAGGTGAGTTTCGTACGCTCGATCTTTCTGGTGGCCAACGCAGGCGGCTCGCGCTCGTCGTCAGCCTGCTTGAAAAGCGGCCGATCCTACTGCTTGACGAATGGACGGCCGAACAGGATCCGGAATTTCGGCGTAAATTCTACGACGAACTGCTGCCGGATCTGATGAAAGCCGGTGCGACCGTCGTGGTGATCACGCACGATGATCGCTATCTTGACGAGTTAAATTTGGCTGCGCGCAGGATTCGTATGGACGAGGGGCGAATTGTCGAGCAGCGTATAATAAAGAGTACAACAAAGAGACGGCGGTAGCGTTCGATGGAGAAGGACTGATGGCGAAGTACCCAGAGTCCCTTGATGGAATGCCGCCCAGGCCGAAGCGCGGATGGCGGCGTTTCGTTGGGCGCCACCTGCCGAGCCTTTCTATCTCGTTACTGCTGGGATTGTTGGTGACCACCATACTTTTCCCGTTTGTGGTGATTACGGTTCCGAGCGGATCAGTCGGAGTTCTTTGGAAGCGGTTCAACGGATACGATTTTTACTGCTGGTGCTTTGTCGGCCGCGGCACGATTCTGGACCCTCGCGAACTGAGAGACGAAGGTCTTCACATCATTTGGCCTTGGGACAAGCTGTACATTTATAGCCTGCGGCTGCAATCCACGACCCAGACATACAACGCCATCACCAAAGACGGTGTGAGCGTGACCGCGCAGATCAACATGCGGTTTCAACTGCTGCACAACTATGTTGGGGTGCTTCACAAGTTTATCGGCCCCCAGTACCTGGCCTCGGTCGTAGAACCCGAGCTCGGCAGTCGGGCGCGTGAAGTCATCGCGCAATACACGGCGCAAGAGGTCTATACGTCTCGCGAAGCAATCCAGGCAAAAATTCGAGCGGATGCACAAAAAAGTCTGAGCACCCACCTTAACAATCTGGTGCAGCCCGAAGCCATGGAGCAGCCGGATCCGAAGCACTACAACGACTTCCTGCAAAACTCGATACAGCTTCTGGATGCTCTTGTGCTCGGCATCGAGCTGCCGCCGGAAATTGTTGCAGCCATCAACCGTCAAACTCAGCAGTACTACGAGATCCAGGAGTTCAAATATCGTGTTGAGCGCGAAGCGCAGGAGTCGACGCGAAAGCAGATCGAGGCAAATGGCATAGCGGCCTTCCAGCGGACGGTTAGTGAGGGGATCTCCGATTCATATTTACGTTGGCGTGGCATTGAGGCGACGCTTGCGCTTGCTCAGTCCAAGAATTCAAAAATAGTCATCATCGGCGGCGGTAAGGATGGGTTGCCGATTATCCTTGGCAATGTCGACAATGCTGTGGGATCAACCTCGAAAGCGAACGCGACTGAGGATGAGGCGGCTCCGCAGGAAAAGATGTCCGCACCTTCGTCTGGTCAAATCAATGCGCCGCCAAAACCGGCCGGAGCTGCCGGTGTGCCAGCAGCGGAGGCCGGCAAGAACAATTCAGCAGTCGCTGTCTCGCCCACGCCGCCTAACGTAACGCAGGCCAACCCGCCTACGGCACCGACCTCAATTCTGCCGCTTGATCTTTCGCAAATTAAAAACTACGTGCCCCGGCTTCCCGAGTGGCTGCGGTCCACTACGTCGGGGGCGGGTTCTGGAACAGGAGCGCCTAAGCAGTAATTGCGCAGCTTTTTCGAATTGCCTTCCTGTAGCTAAGTCGGCAATCATGGATGCGCGCAGCAGAATTGCACCAGGTTTGCGAAGGAATCGCCGGTGACTGAAACGATGGAATCACCGCAGGCCAGATCCCGACTGTCCCGCATGTTCGCGGCGCAGCCGCGTTGGTGGTTATTCATCTTCGCGATACTGGTCGGAATTGGTAGTTACGTTGTTGGCTTGAATGTCGGGTATCTCGATATCGCTGGCGCGAGGCAGTTGATCCAGCAACTCCGGGCCGATAACCAGAAGCTCAAAACCCAAATCGCGGACCTGAACGCAACACAAGTCGCTTTGCAAAATAGGCTCGCGACTTTTGAAGCCGCGTTGGACGAAATCATCCCTTCGAAAAATACTTATATCATCAAACCGAACCAATCGATGATCGTTGCTAGCGGCCGCTTGACCGTTGGCCTGATCGGCGCTCCCACGAACGAAAGCGTCAATATTAACGTCAATGGAAAACAACAATCGGTCGCCACGGGCGATGTGATCAATATTACCCTTGACCCGCAGACGACGTGTCGGGTGCGGGTGCAATCCTTCGATATGTTCAAGGTCGTCCTAAACGCGTCTTGCCCGCAGGCGCAATAGGCCATCCGCAGCGACAATACCGGTGAGAACACGACAAGTGATCTTGCTGGCTGGCCGGAAAACCGCAAATATTCGCGCCAATTCGGCGTCTGAAGAATGATAGCCAAGAATCCGGTAGCATTAGTTGCAAGTGATTCGCCGTAACGCAGATTAAGCGGAAAGGCAGGTCGGCCATGAGGCAGATAATTACCGTTGCAACAATGAAGGGCGGTAGTGGCAAGAGTACGATTGCAAGTTGCCTGGCGGTTCATTGGCATCTTACCGGTCGGGCTCCTACGATCATCGATGCCGATCCACAACGTTCAATCGCGCGGCTCGCCTTGCGCGAGCGGGCACTTGGCGGTGTTCCGGTCGTAGAGGATGCAACACCGGAGGCGTGGAAGACCGCGCAAAATCTTGCTGCTGCGGGTCGCCCGATCATCATCGATACGCCCGGTTTCCGCTCGCAGTCGACATTGGCGTGCATTGCCGCAGCCGACTTTCTTCTCGTCCCGGTGAAAGCATCACCGCTGGACGTCGATCGTATGCTGGACACCCTCAATTCGTTGCTCGATGACGCCGGAGGCCGGCGGCCGACTTTCCGCTGTGTTCTGACTCAGACCACGCGGGATTCGGTCATTGCCAAACACATACGTGCGGAGCTGATCGAGGCCGGGTTCCCGGTGCTCACCAGCGAGATGACCAACCGTGTCGCCTATCCGGAAGCAGGCCTCTGGGGAGCGACGCCAAGCCTCATCAGTTGGAATGGGCTTGCGGCGCGAGAGATTGCTGCGATCGCAAGTGAAGTCGATGGAATAGTGGGCATTAAGCAGGCGGCGTGATCATGAGTAAGAAGAAGACCTTGCCAAAGGCCATTCCGACTCATGTAACTCAGGGAGGCGGCGCGGTGCCTCACCCTCGGGTGTCCGAGCCTTTGCCGGAAGTGACCAAGGTAGCAATTACAAGGCGGGACCCCTCAATCGCGCCAAAAGACGTCACCGAAATCGCCCCAGACGAACGCAAGGCGCGTGCACGCAAGCTCGTCGAACGATTTTCTCTATGGTCCGGGGTGGCCGGTCTTCTTCCGGTGCCGGTCGTCGATCTGGCCGCTGTCGCCGGGCTCCAATTCCAAATGTTGCGTCGTCTTTCGCAGATCTACGACGTTCCGTTTTCGAAGAACCGCGGCAAGGCAATTATAGCGAGCTTTGCCGGAACGATGATTCCTGCGAGCACCGGTCTGGGAATGGCCAGCTTGATAAAAAGCGTGCCAGTCGCTGGAACAGCAATTGGCGCGATGACCACGCCGGCATTGTCTATGGGCGCTACTTACGTTATCGGCCGGGCTTTCATCGAACACTTTGCCACGGGCGGAACTCTGTTTGATTTCGATCCGCCGGACTACCGGGAATTCGTCAAGGCTAACATGGAATTCCGGAAGACCTGATCTGCCGCCGTGTAGCCAAACGGCTCCGCGCGCCCCAAGCACCAAGTCTGTTTATTGGGTTTGCCTTTTGCCGCCCGTCTTGGCTGCTTTTTCCGCGTCCCACCACCAAATGGCCGGGAACGCTGACATGCCGTATTTCGGCAATGGCTCGGCGTAGCTGAAACGGTTCCAGCGCGCGGTCCGCAACTTGGCATAGCCCCATTGCGGCACGACGTACTGATTCCAAAGCAATATGCGGTCAAGTGCCCTGGTGGCGGCCACCAGATCATCGCGAGTCTTGGCCGCGATGACCTTTGTGATCATCGCATCGACCGCCGGGTTCTTGATACCGAGGATATTGTCCGAGCCTGACTGATCGGCGGCCTCCGAGCCCCAATAGCCTCGCTGCTCGTTTCCGGGCAACAGCGACTCACCCCAGGCAAACGTAATGATGTCGAAATCCCAGCTGCGCAGCCGGTTCTCGTAGTGAGCCTCATCAACCGTGCGCACCGACACGGTGATGCCGAGGCGTTCCAGCGACGGCTTGAAGAACAAGAATACACGCTCGAAGAGCGGAGCATTGGCGAGGAATTCCACCTCGAAAGGCTCGCCTGTCTTTGCATTGACGATTTGCTGGTTGCGCACTTCGTACCCGGCCTCTTTGAACAGCCTAAGTGCCTCACGCAAGTTGTTGCGAACTGCGGTCGCATCGCCGCCCACCGGGTTGGCGTATGGCTTGGTAAAGAGTTCGGCGGGAACCTTGTCACGCACCGTTTCCAGAAATTCGAGCTCCCGGCCGGTCGGCAATCCGGTCGCGGCGAGTTCAGTGCCCTCGAAATAGCTACCGGTGCGCTTGTACTGCCCAAAAAAGATCTTCTTGTTCATTTCTTCGAAGTCGAACAAATAATTTAAAGCAAGCCGAACGCGTGGATCCTTGAACTTATTTCGGCGCAGGTTGAAGGCGAATGCCTGCATCACCCCGACATTGTTGATAGGGAATTCCTGGAGGATGACGCGTTTTTCGCTCACCGCAGGGAAGTCGTAGGCCGTAGCCCAGTTCTTTGCGCTATTCTCCGTTCGCCAATCGACCAAATCTCCCTTGAACGCCTCGATGGCGACCGTTGCGTCGCGGAAATATTCGTACCGCAGCTCGTCGAAATTGTTTCGACCAATATTGACGTTGAGGTCTTTGCCCCAATAGTCCTTGAAGCGTTCATAGACGACATTGTGTGCGGGCGAAAATTCCCTGATTTTGTAAGGCCCGCTCCCCAGCGGAATGTCGAGGGTGGTTTCCTCGATGCTGCGCGTCTTGCCGTCCTTGTCGGTACCTTCCCACCAGTGCTTCGGCAGGATGGTGAGTTGGCCGACAACTAGCGGGAGCTCGCGACTACCAGTCCCGTCGAATTTGAAGGTGACTTCACGCGTGCCAGTTTTTTCTGCCTTGACGACGTGACGGTAACTTGCACCAGCCTGCGGACTTATTTTCTTGTATGCATTGAAGGAGAATATGACGTCGTCTGGCGTGACAGGCATGCCGTCCTGCCATTTTGCTTCGGCGCGGAGTCGGAAGGTGACCGAAGACAGATCATCCGGATAGCTCACGGATTCCGCGAGGAGCCCATAGACGCTCGATACTTCGTCGAGCGACGGCACTAAGAGAGTGTCATAGACGAAGTCGATGCCCTGGACGAGTGTGCCTTTGACTCCAGCGACCACCATATTGAAATTGTCGTAGGTACCGAGTGCGATCTGCGACGCAGCGCCGGTCTTCGGCGCATTCGGATTGACGTAGTCAAATTGCTTGAAGTTCGCCGGATATTTCAATTCGCCGAACTTCGCTAAGCCGTGCCGCCAGGGCGAGCTGGCGCCTTGTGCCTCGGCGCGGCTTATCCAGTCGGGCAAGGTGAGCCGGTGCCCGGCAAGCACGACCACGGCGGATGCAAGCAAGGACCGGCGATTCATCTGAAACTCCAGGAGGTCGCAGTTGGGCGGGCACTGTCCAATGCCAATGCTATTTGGTTTTCAATTGCGACGACAGTGGAGAGGTATGGGTAGTAGCAATTCAACATACCCCTCCGAGGGATCAGCCTGATATGCCGATCCGTAAGGTAAGGTGGCA
>Ga0209068_10001051_pt1 | contig 13967 bp, 13 predicted proteins | sample ColStrG_CSR_2012_FD_187200 | JGI IMG/M metagenome (GOLD analysis project Ga0209068, IMG submission 187200) | Freshwater sediment microbial communities in response to fracking from Pennsylvania, USA - Cold Stream Run_MetaG_CSR_2012 (SPAdes)... | ecosystem: Environmental > Aquatic > Freshwater >... | reverse complement strand
GTACTGGACCTGATCGGCGACCTGGCCCTGATCGGAAAGCAGATTCTGGGGTCGGTAGTGGCGGATCGCGCCGGCCACGCCATGCACACGGCGCTGGTTTCGCGCATTCTGCGCGATTCGTCGTACTGGGAAGAGACGGCGCTGGAAGATGCCCCAGCGGAGACCGCGCGGGTGGCCGAGGCCGGCGTTAGCGTGTAGCAGTAGTGTCTAGGTTTGGATTGCAGTTCGGTGACGTCACGACTAACGCGACCGAAATGAAGCGGGCAATGCATTCGAGGCAGCGCGTCTTCCTAATGGCCGCGTTGGTGTGCGGCCTGACTGGGTGTCTCAAATGGCCCAATGCTGAGGTTATCTCGAGGCAGCCAGGTAGAGTGCTGTTCGAGCGGGCCATGTCCGCCGTGGAGCAAAACCGCTTTGACGTTGCGAATATGACTCTTCGAACGCTCGTAAATACATATCCAGACTCCGAATATGCCAGCAAGGCCACCGAATCGTTGAAGGACTCGCGAATCGCGGAGTGTGGCGAATCTTGGAACTCTTCACCGCAGTGCAGCGGGAGACTTGCTACGACACCCACGGAGTACTAGACGAGCAGCTTGTGGCGCCTTCCAGTTGTCTCAGATGTTCTCAGTCGGCGGGCTGCGGTACTGTGGTCAACTCCTGCGCCGTTCCGGCTTCCGCCATCAGCCTTGCCAATTCGGCCTCCGCTTCCAGACGCACACGCTTAGCAAACGCGCTCGAACTTTCACGGTGTTCGGCGTCGAGTGCGGACAGGCGAACGCGCAGGTAAGGCTGGTCCTCTTCTAGTCTGCGCAGAAGTCTCTGAGTGCGGGCGATCTTTTCGCTGAGTGTGATCATCGGTAACTCTGTTTCCAGAGTGCCCGTCACCGTGGCGGCGCGCAAGTTCCAAGCTGGATGCGGGCGATTTGGCGATCCATTAGTGAGAGGGAGATGAAGGAGCCGCCGACGAGGCGCCACCAGAGTGTCTGACTAGAATGCGATGTGTTCCTGGAGCCGCCGGGGCAATTCGTTCTGTATGCGCTCGGTGAGCCATTTGTCGAGCTGGTATTGCGAACTTTGGGGCACCTCCACAAACCGGACGCCGGCGTGACCAGTGCCGTCGGCCCAGGCGATCTGGCCCTTCAATTCCAGCGATGTGTTGGAGCCGGGAAGGGAGAACTGCAGCTTGGCTTGGGCATCCTTGGGCAGCCTTCCCACCAAACGGATGGCCATGCCGCCTTCGCTCACATTGGTCGAGGTGGCGTTCAATTCCGGGGCATTCGGAAGAATGATCCGCACGCTCATCTCCACTGGATGCCGGAAGTACCGCCGGCGCTCCCTCACCATAAAATTCAGGGCGGCGTTGAAACAGCGGGTGGCGTTCAGGGGTGTCAGCGGTTTCTGAAGAACGAAGTTGGCCCCCGATCGAAAAGCCTCCTGCGTGCTGGTCTTGCCGTTCAAAACGGCAAACGCTACGGAATGTGCATTGCTCTGCGTCATGCGGAGCGCCCGAAGCAGATCCGACCCGCCCTGCAAATCGTCACAATCCACGATCACTGCGTCGAACTTATGCTTGGCCAGCAGATCGCATGCGGGCTTGCTGTCCGGGCACACCTGGACGTTCACCGCGATCTTCTCCAGCGTGGGGCGCAGTACCCCGAGCAGGGCCGCATCCTGGCTGATGAGCAGAGATTTCAGGTTCATCATAGCCTCGATAGTAGACGCGTGGGAAGCGCCCAGAAAGTAACCGAGGTACCGGCGGGCAGAGTACTGAAAGACGTAGCAGTCTGCTGGCTGCACTTGTCCCTTGCGGCACGAAAGGGTGCGCCCCGAGTCCCTTCGCGTAGAATGAGCACTCTCGACCGTCACCTTGACTTTGCCCGAACTTGTCTACCTGTCGCTGGGATCGAACCTCGGAGATCGCGCCGCCAATCTGCACGCGGCCATCGCACGGCTGGCCAATCCGGGAACCTTGAAGGCGGCGTCCCGCCTCTACGAAACTGAGCCGGTCGATTTTCGCGATCAGCCAGTGTTTCTCAACTGCGTGATCGCCCTGGAAACCGGGAGGACGCCGCTGGACTTGCTTGCGCTTGCCCTGGAGATCGAACAGGGGATGGGCCGCCAGCGCGCTCGCAACAAGGGGCCGCGCATCATTGATATCGACATTCTGCTGTTTGGCGACCGCATGATCGATGAGCCCGGTCTGAAGGTTCCTCATCCGGCGATGCACGAACGCAGGTTTGTGCTGGCCCCGCTGGCGGAGATTGCGCCGGCAGTTATTCATCCCACGATCAAGAAAACCGTGCGGGAGTTGCTGGGAGCCCTGCCGGAAGGGCAGGCGGTGCGTATCCTGAGCGCTGAGACCTGAGATCCGTACTCCAGCTTACGGAACAATGATCCGGCTCGCCGTCTCTTCCGGCGCAGCGATGGCCGACTCTTTTTCGGGAAATTGCGCCAGCAGGAGATCCACGAAGCCCCGCGACTTAGGCCGCCCCGAGGTGCGCCCCAGGCCCATGCGCAGCAGGAAGACCAGAACTTTCAGCACATCGGAATCCCGCAGCTGGGAGTAGCCCATATGCTTCTGCTCCGCCTCACGAAACTCCTTGACCATGGTTTCGACTTCAATCCTCACAGACTGATGCGCGACGTTGGCGGTCGGCTGTTCGTAGATCAGGCTCGATTGCACCAGGGTCTCATAACTCCTGGCGAGTGAACTGAGGGCCGCGATCAGGTCGCGGTCCAACAAATCGCGGTTCGCGCGGGCGCTTTTAGCGAGCGCAAAGCTGAGTCCCAGGATCAGGTGCTCGCGTTCGTAGAGGAATTGCCGGCTGATCTCGACCTTGGGAAACAGCGCCTCCCGATCCAGATCGCCTGCGCCGCAGGGTTTTTCGTGCTCGCGAGCCTGTCGCAGATACGCACAATCGTTCGGACAGTCGAGCGTCACCTCACGCTGTTCTCCGCAGCACTGCGCGCAGATTTTGCCGTGCACCGCCGGACAGAATCGCTTCTCTTTTCGCTCGTTACAGATTGCGCAAGCCACCGCTTCCCCTTAAGCCCTTTGATTATTTCATGGCATCTCGCCGCTCGCCCAAGAAGCCCGCCTGGACACGAGGTCGGAGCCCCGAATGCACCACTTCCGAGGCAACCATCAAGCAAATAAACTAATCGCTACGATAAACCATTTTAATTTGTCGTTGCCCCGTCCACGCGTTAGCCTAGTGGGTTATCACCCGGTGATTGACTTCATCTTGGGCACAGCCCAACACAAGGAGAAGCATGTCGATTGAACTGCGGAATTTTCTGGCGATCCCTTACGACGAATTGCAGGAGATGAATCTGAAGGCAAAGAAGCAGCGCTTGGACCGCGTGTCTCCGCACAAGGTTCAGGAGGAACGGCTGAAGTATCTGACTGACGAGACCCGCATCAAGGCCGTGACCGTGCTGTTCAGCGACCTCGAAGGCCGGCTGCACATGCTCGACTACGACAAAAGGTTTCTGCTGGGCAGCCACGACAATCTCACTTTTGACGGCTCCTCGATCCGTGGTTTTACCGCGCAGCGCGAGAGCGATCTGCGTCTGGGCATCGACTGGGCCGCATTTTACTGGGGCCCCGCCGACGTCTTCGGTCCCGGCAAAGTGCTGGTCTTTGGCGAGGTCATCGACAAAGGCGGCGAGCCCTACTCGGCCGACATGCGCGGGGTGCTGAAGACCTACGCCGAGGGCCTGCATAAGAAGCATGGCTTCACCCTGAACGCGGCCAATGAAATTGAGGGCTTCCTGTTCAAGGGCGCGGACGCCGAGCGCACCTATCACGAGACCGGAAAGTTCGAGTACGTGAACACAGGCGGCTACTACCACTCGCTGCCGGGCGATCCGCTGCGCACCTTCATCGATACGACGGCCGAAGTGCAGCGCGCCATGGGGTTCCAGAACGAGAAGGATCATCCGGAAGTCGCGCCTTCGCAGTTCGAAATCAACTACAGCTATGCCGAAGTCGTGGCGGCCGCCGATCACATCCAGTTGTACAAGCTGATCTGCCGCCAGGTCGCGCGCAACATGGGTCTGACCGCGTGCTTCCTGCCGAAGCCGGTGGTGGGCGTTAACGGCAGCGGCATGCACACGAATGTTTCCATCAGCAAAGGCGGCAAGAATCAGTTCTGGGATCCGAAAGGCGAGGAAAAGCTGAGCAAGGCGGGATGGGAGTTTGTGGACCGCATTCTGACCCACGGCAACGACATCTGCCTGCTGCTGAATCCCAGCGTCAACGCTTATCGCCGCCTCGATCCCCACTTCGAGGCGCCGAATCAGCTCAAAGCTTCGCCGGTGGATCGCGGTTCCATGATCCGCATTCCGATCGGCAACGAGCGCAGCATGCGCGTGGAAGTACGCTCGGTGGCGCCCGATGCCAATCCCTACATGGTCATGTACTCAATCTTCAAGACTGGAATGGACGGAGAAACGGCGAAGATCAAGAACCTCCGCCAGGCGGAACGTTACCTACCGGACAACGTCTACGATGCGCTCGAAAACTTCCGCAAGGCGAACTGGACGTCGGAACTGCTCGGCGAGGACGTAAAGGGACGGTACGCCGATCTGAAGCAGGCCTCGGCCGATCGTTGCGCCCGGCTGCTGGGGACGTTTGTAAAAGCGCCCGAGGTGCAGTATCACCACGATGTTTACAACCAGTACCTGTGGAACAAGTTCTAGCAGCGCGTACGGGAAGACTGGTCAGACAAACACGGTTTCCTCTTAAAGCCGCCGCGGTTCGCCGCGGCGGCTTTTTTCTCCGAAGCCATCGTTCTGGGCCAACCGTTCCCACCGTGTGCGAATGCGGGCCTTGTCATCCCAGCGCCAGGGCTCGTCTGGCGCAACCGCCCAGACGTGTATAATTCGGGCGGTTTGGAGTCAAAACTAGGAGATCCCGGATGCGAAAGTTCTTCCTCACCTTGGCGGCAATCGCGGTAGTGTCTTGTCTAGCCGTTTCCGCCGCCGCCCAATCGAAAGCCACCTTCACGAAGTTAAAGCTTCCCATCAGTGCGTTCTTCCAAAATTACGCTCTGTCCGCGGACGGCAATGTGATGGCGGTCAATCTTGCGGGCGAGATGTTTCGCTGGGTCAAGGGCAACGGATTCACCGATCTTGGCCCCACGGACGGCTCGATTGGAATTTCGGCTGACGGATCGGCGATCACGTCAGGCATTCTCGGGTCCGATGGCTTGATCGATGCGGGGATATGGAAAGCGTCGACTGGCTGGGTCAACCTCGGCCACACGGCCAAGGGATGCAATCTCGACGGAAGCTGGGGCGATGGGTGGGCCCTGAATGGGGACGGGTCCGTTGTGGTCGGACTGGCTTGGTACTGCCCGGGCGCGCAGGGATTTCGGTGGGACGCGTTTAACGGTATGGTGGGATTGAGCCATCCTACGGGCCATAGCAGCCGGGCGACTGCGATATCCGCCGACAGTTCGACCATCGTCGGGTTTTACGAGCATCCCAGTTTCGGGAATCGGCGGCCCGTGCGTTGGCGGGGACGCAAGGCGGACCTATTCGCGGGCAAGAATGCGAATGGTGAAGCGATTGTCGTCAGCACCGACGGTTCGCAGATCGCCGGGCAGGCCGATGACGCAACCGGCTTCCACGCCTTCTATTTCACTGACGCGACGGGTGTCATTTCGTTAGGCACCGTTTCGGGCAATGATTCCGATCAGAGTTCAGCGGCGGGCATCTCCGACCGTGGGACGGTAGTTGGCTGGAGCGGCGATCGGTTTGGCGGAGGGATTGAAGCGTTTTTTTGGAACGCCAACAGCCCAAAATCCAAGATGCGATCCATGAAAAAAGTGTTGATCGCTCTCGGGGCGAAGATTCCGGCCAACGTTACGTTGACGAATGCGTTGGCTCTTTCCGCCGATGGTAAGACCATGGCCGGAACCTGGCAGGATACGAAGGGCAACTTCGGAGGATGGATGGCGCGCATCCAGTAGCGGACCAGACAACTGGCCCGATCGATCCTCGGCCCTTATCCACTCCACCTCTCGCGGTTTTTCGAGACGGCGGCAGGCATCTTGCTTGCCGCCGCTCTGCAAAGGGACATAGCCCTGCCCTTGGTGGTTCGGGGACTATGGTCCGCGCCTTCCACTTGCGATAATCGTTGTGTCCAATGGACCTCACACTCTTTGACGAGCGCTGGCTTCCCAAGTCAGTTCTCTGCCTGCGCCATTACAGTCTGAATAAATTTCTGCACGACTTAGTAGCTGGGGTCACGGTCGGTTTGGTGGCCCTGCCCCTGGCGATGGCGTTTGCCATCGCGTCCGGGCTCACGCCCCAAGCCGGCATTTACTGCGCGGTCGTGACGGGCTTCCTGATCTCCGCCCTCGGCGGATCTTCGACACAGATTGGCGGGCCGACTGGGGCCTTCGTGGTCGTCATCTCCGGCATCATTGCCGCACACGGCGTCGACGGCCTGTTCATGTGCACCGTGATGGCGGGCGTCCTGCTGGTGATCATGGGGCTGACCGGAATGGGCTCAGCGGTAAAATTCATCCCCCGGCCCATCGTCATCGGATTCACCAACGGCATTGCCATCCTGATCGCCAGCACCCAGGTCAAAGACTTCTTCGGGCTGAAGCTGGAAAAAGTTCCGGGCGTGTTCTGGGCGCGTGTCGAAGCGCTGGCTCTGAATTTTCATACGTTCTCGCTGGAGGCCATGCTGCTGGCGGTGGGCACCGTGGCAATCATTCTTGTTTGTCGCGCGTTTTCGCCGCGGATTCCGGGTGCGATTGTTGCGATGGCGCTGGGGACTGCCGTCGTGGCGCTGTTCAAGCTGCCGGTAGAAACGATTGGCTCGCGCTTTGGCGGGATTCCCAGCGGCGTGCCCCATTTGCATATTCCAGCGTTTCGCACCGACCTGATTCACGGCTTGCTGGGACCGGCCCTCACGGTCGCCATGCTGGGCGCGATCGAATCCCTGATGTCGGCCGTGGTCTCGGACCGCATGAGCAATGACCGCCACAATCCGAATGTCGAGCTGGTGGCGCAGGGGTTTGCCAATGTGATGTCGCCCATGTTCGGCGGCCTGCCCGCAACTGGCGCCATCGCGCGCACCGCCACCAACATCCGCTCGGGCGCGCAGACCCCGGTGGCGGGCATGATCCACGCGCTCACGCTGCTGCTGATTCTTTTGTTTGCCTCCCACTGGGTGCGTTTCGTCCCGATGGCGGCGCTGGCCGGGATTCTGATGGTCGTGGCATACAACATGGGCGAATGGCTCGAGATCCCGTCGCTGCTGAAGCTGACCAAGACCGATATCAGCGTGTGGCTGGTAACGTTTGCCCTGACCGTGTTTGCCGATCTCACCGTAGCCGTGCAGGCGGGGATGATTCTGGCCGCGCTTCTGTTCATCAGCCGCGTGGCTGCGACCACCACCGTGTCCCAGGTCACCGACGATTACATCGAAGACGGGCGCGTGCACATCCTGCAAGACAAAGACATTCCGTACTACGCGACCATCTTCCGAATCCACGGGCCTTTTCTGTTCGGCGCAACCGATAAGATCGACATTGTCACCGAGAAAATTCACAAATTGCCCCCGGTGGTGATCCTCCGCCTGCGCAACATGACGGCTCTCGACGCCACCGGACTGTTCGCGCTCGAAGAAGTGGCGCGCAAGCTGAAGACGAGCGGCCGGGAACTGATTCTCTGCGGAGCGAGAGAGCAGCCTCTTCGGTTAATTGAACAGACGGAATTTGAAGAGCTGATCGGGAAACAGAACATCTGCGACAACGTGCAGACCGCCCTGCGCCGTGCCGAAGAAGTGTTCGAGAGACTGAAGCCGGCGGCCCAAGGCACCGCGAAGTAGTCTTGGAAGGGCACGGCGTTTCATTTTCGCGGCCGAATACTCCCAGACGGTGCGCTTTCTTTCAACGCCGCATCAACCGGAACACATTCGCTGAGTGTTATACATTAGTGGACTACAGCCATGACGAAGCGCAAAACCAAGGGTGCGTACATGATCTCGGCCGTGGCCGAAATGTACGAGATCCATCCACAAACATTGCGGCTTTATGAGCGGGAGGGCTTGCTGAAGCCGAGCCGCACCGAGGGCAATACTCGTCTTTACACCGACGAGGACTTACAGCGACTGGAGTTCATCCTTTCGTTGGCGCGCGACCTGGGCGTGAACATCAGCGGGATCGCCATTATTCTTCAAATGCGCGAGCGCATGGAAGAAATGCAGCGCCAGATCCAGGATTTCGTGCAGTATATTCAGCGAGAAGTTTTGACGCGCGCAAACGCTGCGGCCGACCCCTCCAAAGGCGCGATTGTTCCGCTGCGGCGAAGCGTCGTACCGCCTGCTGATCCCTCCAAACGCAGGTAGTCACACCCATCTATTTCTCCCGGTGGAAACAGTAGCGGCCTCCGCGATCCTTGGCGACCTGCTCGGCTACTTTCAAGAACGCGCGTCCGGCGTGGGAGAGCGTTGACTCCTGCCGGTAGACCAGACGCAGTTTGCGCTGAAAATGCAGATCGCGCACCGGAATGCGCACCAGTTCGCCTCGTCCGATTTCGTTTTCCACGCTGATCTCGGGCACCAGCGCCACTCCGTTCCCCATGCACACAAAGCGCTTGATGGCCTGAAGAGTGGGCAGTTCTACGTCCATGTGCAGCGGAGTCTTGTGGCGGCGGAAAGCTTCGATCACCTTGTCGCGGTACGGTGACGTGACGATATGAGCGACGAACGATTCCGCTCCAAGTTGGCGGACACTGACTTCCTTGGCGGAGGCGAGCGGATGGCCGGGCGGAACCACAAGCACCAGTTCGTCGAGATAGACGACGGCCGATTGCAACTGCGCCTCCTGCGGATGGTACGAAAGAACGCCCAGTTCGACGTTGTGCTTCAGGATGTCGTCGGGGATTTGGCTGCCGAGCGCGCGTTGCACGGTGATCTTGATGGTGGGGTAGAGGCGGCGATACTCGGCCAGGACCGGCAGCAGATAAAGCGCGGTGAACTCATTGGCCGCGATGGCCAGCTTGCCTTTCTGTAATTCGCGCATTTCCACCAGCGCTTCCTGCGCGTCCTGGCGGAGGTTCAGAAGTTTCTCGGCATATTCTTGAAGGACGCGTCCCGCGTCGGTGAGAACACCTTCGCGCGAGGTGCGGTCAAACAGAGGCTCGCCGATTTCCTGCTCGAGTTTGCGGATGGTCTGGCTCACGGCGGACTGTGTGCGATAAAGCTTTTCAGCCGCGCGGGAAAAGCGACGCTCGCGGGCAACGGTGAGGAAGACTTCGAGTTGGGAAAGGTCCATAAATGCTGGCCTCGGGTGGCAGGTCTCAGGTCTCGGGAAGCCGGGTTTCCTGAGACCCGGCACCTGCGAGCTGAGAGCTTGCTGTGATTCCCAGCTAGAGCATAAGCCATGCTTATAATATCAGTAACGGTAATGATTTCGTAAAGATAATAAGCTTTTCTTCTGACCCAGGGGGTCGATAGAGTAGGGAAGAACGTTTCCGGAGGTTAGGGATCATGGATCGGCCACGAGTTACGATTTTCGACACTACGCTTCGAGATGGTGAGCAGTCGCCGGGCTGCAGCATGAATGTGCAGGAGAAGTTACGCCTGGCCCAGCAGCTTGATCGGCTTGGGGTGGACGTGATCGAGGCCGGGTTCCCCATCGCATCCGATGGCGACTTCGAAGCGGTGCAGCGCATTTCGGCTTCGTTGCGCCGGCCCATCATCGCGGGCCTGGCGCGTGCGTGCAAGGGCGACATCGACCGGGCGTGGGAGGCATTGAAGGGCGCGGCGCGTCCGCGAATTCACGTTTTTCTGGCCACTTCTGACATTCACCTCAACTACAAGCTTCGCATCTCGCGCGAACAGTGCCTGGAGCAGGCGCGCGAAGCCGTACGGCACGCGAAGTCGTTGTGTGTGGATGTGGAATTTTCGCCCGAAGATGCGACTCGCACCGACGTTCCATTCCTGTGTCAGGTCGTGGAAGCGGTGATCGCGGCGGGAGCCACCACGGTGAACGTTCCCGACACGGTGGGCTATACCATGCCGGAAGAGTACGCTCAGTTGATCCGCACGTTGCGCGAAAAAGTTGCGGGCATCGAGAGGGTTACGATCTCCACACACTGCCACAACGATTTGGGACTGGCAGTGGCGAACTCATTGGCGGGCGTGCAGGAAGGCGCGCGGCAGGTGGAGTGCACCATCAACGGGATTGGCGAGCGCGCAGGCAATGCGTCTCTGGAAGAGATCGCGATGGCAATCCGGGTCCGGCGCGACCGCTATCCTTACGAAACGGGGATCGCGAGCGAGCACATCTATCCCTCGAGCCAGATGCTGGCCGAGATCACGCGCGTTCCAGTGCAGCCGAACAAGGCCATCACGGGACGCAATGCGTTCGCCCACGAGGCGGGAATTCATCAGGACGGAATGCTCAAAAATCCGCTGACTTACGAAATCATGACGCCGCAATCGGTCGGTGTGCCAGACTCGCGCCTGGTTCTGGGCAAACACTCAGGAAGGCACGCGCTGGCGCTGCGCTGCGAGCAACTCGGGCACCCGTTTGAGCGGCGCGAGTTGGACGAGGTCTATCGGAGGTTTGTAGTTCTCGCCGACCGGATCAAGAAGGTCCAGGACAGCCACTTGCTGGAATTGATCGAGGAAGTAAGAACGGCGCGAAAAAAGATTCCGCCGGCGGCCGCGAGCATTCCCTTCACTCGCGTGGCTTCTGCTGCGAGTGGCGCGAACGAGGCCCGACCGCTTCCGTTCCCAGCCGCCGTCAGCGGCGCTCCGGGCTCGATCAGCTTTGCAGATCACCACAGCGAACAAGAGGACTATCTCTGGGGCGTGTAGGGTGGCGGCAAGCTCAAGGCATGGGTTTGCTAGTTTGCAACCCACACGACGAAATTCAGCTCGTCATCCTCGTAGTGTGCTGAAATCTCCCAGCATCCGAATGTCGGAAAGTCAATGCCTCCGACCAAGAATGACTTCCACTCCTCTTTATAGCCTCCTAAGCCCTTCGAGATCCTGGGAGGCGCAGCGGAAATGTCTAGTCGTCGCGCAGTGACTGCCAACTTGGTGGCCGCGCTTTCTGGCACCCCCGACTTGTAGCCTGACCAGTCTTGCCGCCACCAGAAGGTCTTTTCCGAACGTGGCCATGTTGCGTCCATTCGCAGTATGGTCCATAGCTTGTCCGTGCCAAACCAAAAGGCACCGAGAGGCGCTTTCCGGGGATATGGCGCCGGGGGCACGAAGAGGCTGGCGTTATACGGCTCCGTAACCGGACACGTTTCCGGAACGCCATCCATCTTTGCAGGTGCTGAATGCTGAGCGAGAAGCGCTTGCGACAGAAGAAGCAGGTAGAGCACTGGGAGAAAGCGGATCGACATAAAGCCTCCCGTAGCATTGACGATTCTACAACTTCATTTATCCTTTCTGCTGGCCCGCATGATTCGGGAAGGGGGGAGTAGGCCGTCCACCCTACAGAGAAGCAGTCAAACCGCGGGTAGAGATTGTGAGGGGCCCATGCGGCTACGTGTTACTTCCTTGCCGGGCGACGGGATTGGACCTGAAGTGACCCAACAAGCCATTCGAGTTCTGGAAGAAGTGGCCCGCAGCTACGGTCACGAACTCGAAGTCACCGAAAAAGAGATTGGCGGCGCTGCATTGACGGCGTCCGGCGACCCGCTGCCGCAGAAGACGATTGAAGCGTGTCTCGGTTCGCAGGCGGTGCTGCTCGGAGCAGTGGGCAGTCCGGCGTTCGACCGGAATCCGCGCGAGCTGCGTCCGGAAGCTGGCTTGCTGCGCCTTCGCCAGGAACTGGGAGCCTTCGCGAATCTGCGCCCGGCCGTGTATTACCCGGCACTGCGCGCCAGTTCTCCGCTTCGGGAAGAGGTCGTGAAGGGGACCGATATTTTGATCGTGCGCGAGTTGCTGGGAGGATTGTACTTTGGGCAGCCCCGTTCGATTGAAGGGGCGCTGGGCGCGCGCCAGGCTCTCAATACCATGCGCTACACGGAACCGGAAATCGAGCGCATTGCGCGGGTTGGGTTTGAATTGGCGCGCGGCCGCCGCAAACGCCTGCTGTCGGTGGACAAAGCGAATGTTCTGGAGTGCTCGCGGCTGTGGCGTGAAGTGGTCACAAGCATAAGTGCCGATTTCCCCGATGTGCAGTGCTCGCACCAGTATGTCGATTCGGCAGCTATGTTGCTGGTGCTGAAACCGGCAGAGTTTGACGTTGTGCTCACGGAAAACATGTTTGGCGACATTCTCTCAGACCAAGCTGGGGGCGTGGTCGGATCGCTCGGTCTGCTGGCATCGGCCAGTATCGGAGGGCCGGTTGGTCTGTACGAACCGGTGCACGGATCAGCGCCGGATATCGCCGGGCAGGGTGTGGCGAATCCGCTGGGCGCGATTCTGTCCGTGGCCCTGATGCTGCGGCACACGTTCCAGCTGACCAAAGAAGCCGGCTGCGTGGAAGCGGCGGTGGTAGCGGCTCTGGAAGCGGGCTTGCGGACACGCGACTTGGCGAAAGCCGGAGAGCGCAGTCTGAAGACCGAAGAAGCGGGCACGCGCATTGTTGACTTGGTGCGCGCGGCCGCAAAGGGGAAGGACCGGGCGTCGTCGTAGCGACAGTGGTCGGACGGGCGAGGCCCCCCTTCTCTGAAGTGATCCGTTTGCATCGGGCGGAGCCGGTTGAGCGTTCTCGACGGCGGCAACGACGGGATTGTGGAAGAGTAGCCGAGGATACATCCAGAATCTCATTTTTCACTCCCCTCCCCGTTTCTAGGACTCACATTTCTGTGAACCACCATCGAGTGTGCTACTCTCTGTCCGCGTGCCAACAGAGACTGTCGCTGCCCCCACCGAACCTTCTCATCCCAGCTTATGGACCTTCGCTTCCATAGGGGCCATAGCGTGCGTGGCAGCCGACATGGTCCACGAAGTCCTCGGCCACGGAACTGTCTCTTGGCTCACAGGCGATCGGATCCTGTCGCTGTCCACGGTTGCCATGCAAAACGCTACTGCCAGCCGCTTGGTTTCCGTTGCTGGCACCTCGGCGAATTGCATCGTCGGCTTCTGCTCACTCCTCACGCTGCGCCGTATGCAGAAGCTGACCCCATTGACGTACTTCCTTTGGATCTTCGGCGCCTACAATTTGTTGAATTGCGGTTACCTGGTTACTTCGGCAGTATTGAACAGCGGCGATTGGGCGAACGTGATTGCCGGACTTTCCCCGCCTTGGCTGTGGCGATGTGTTCTGGGGCTGACCGGAGCAATTCTGTATGTTCTGGCCGTTCGCTGGACGGCAAGGTCCATGCTTGACTTGGTGAACCGCGGCGAAACCACCTCGGCGGACTTACAGCGTTTGGTTTTACCAGCGTATCTTGCCGGCGGCGCGGTGATGACCATCGCAGCAGTTTTCAATCCGATTAGCCCGAGTCTCATACTGCTTTCGGGAGCCGGCGCGTCCTTCGGCCTGAATTCCGGTCTTCTCTTTCTCCCTGGGATGGTCGGCGCCAACGCTCGCAGTCAGACCCTGGTCACACAACCCATGCCGTTCAGTTTTTTCTGGTTCGGCTTAGGGATCGTCGTCTCTGGACTCTTCATCGGTGTGCTCGGCCCTGGCATACACTTTTCCAATTGAGAATTGAGCCGCACTAGACACGGTGGCTTCATTTGCATCGATTCCGGCCGTATCCCGGGCTATGCGGAAGTTATCCGCTACAAGGGGCGTCCCCCCATGTTTCACAAAGATCAGCGGTTGGACGGGCGAGGGCGCCCGTCTCTCTACGGGCTGCTACGGGCGGTCTGCTGCAGGAACTGCGGGGGCGCTGTAGGCTCCAACGATTGCGTTCCAGCGGATGTGGAGTACATCGACGAACATCCTCATGCCGTCGCGGAACGGATGCAGGCGTGTGCCTTCGCTGTGCGCCCAAAGCACGGGCACTTCCGCCACTTTGAATCC
>Ga0209068_10001050_pt1 | contig 13972 bp, 10 predicted proteins | sample ColStrG_CSR_2012_FD_187200 | JGI IMG/M metagenome (GOLD analysis project Ga0209068, IMG submission 187200) | Freshwater sediment microbial communities in response to fracking from Pennsylvania, USA - Cold Stream Run_MetaG_CSR_2012 (SPAdes)... | ecosystem: Environmental > Aquatic > Freshwater >... | reverse complement strand
GGATTGGAACGAGCTGCTTGCAGGTGTTCCGCCTGCGCAGCGACCGGTGGAATCCGGCGCCCTCGAGCTACGGCTTCCTGAGAGGCATTCGGCCGCGCGGAAGTTCCGCCATTTCCCCCGTTGTAGCTCACTCGCGTGATGTTCGTGTTGTTCACCACCGTCGTGTTGTAAACATTGCGAACCACGGTTTCGTTGACGTTGTTGACCGATCGATTGTAGAAAAACCGATCATGGTCCCAGCGTCCGCCTTCGTAGCCCTCTCCGAAGTAACCGTACCCGTAGTTGATGCCTCCGTAAAACCCGACTTCTGGCCCCCAATAACCGTCATAAAAAGTAAACCCTTCTCCAGCCCAAGCCCAATACCCAGGCGTCCAAAACAATCCGGGCTGTGGCGGCAACACCCAGGTTCCCGGCACCCAGAAATAGTCGTCGGCATCGTAGGCCCAGTACCCCGGCGCCCAAAGGTAGCCATCCTGCGGGCACAACGGCTGCTCATAAACCGGCAACGATGGTGGGCCAAAGGAAACCGAGATCCCAATTTGTGCGGAAGCCGTCACCGTGCAAGCCAGCACAATGAATGCGAACAGCGTGAAAAGTATCGAACGTTTAAGCATCTGTTTGTCTCCCGTATTCTCCGTAGATTTGCTCTCGGCAGTGTCCACTGTGACCGTAGGGCCAAATTGCGCGCTGCGCCATCCACGGAAGACCTTAGCTTTTTCTCTGAAAGACCGTACTCCGTGGCGGTTCCTGGAGATCATCGTTACAGCCAACATCTGCGACGCATACACGAAAGGCTGTATGGTCCTTTACTCACCGGACCGCTACGATCAATCCAACAAGCAAACTGTCTGTTTTTCCTTTTGCTGAATGGAATCGTCGACTGACGCTCTCCAGCTCACGCAACCTCTCATTCCATCGATAAGGAGTCCGGCATGGCTATTTCAAGGACACTGCCCAACCCAGCGGTTTTTCCGGCGATCGGAGGAGCCCTTCGTCAACAACTGGCACAGGCAACGCACCTGCAAACGCAAGCGAAGTTTATGCCGCTTCCCCGCCGTATCGGCGTAATCGGCAATCATTTGCCTCGGCAGTGCGGAATCGCCACGTTCACTACGGATTTGTGCGACGCGTTGGAAGCGGAGTACGGTTTTGCCCGCATCCTGGCCGTACCTGTGACCGACGCGAATTCCAGCTACGACTACCCTTCCCGCGTCCAATTCGAGCTTGCTGAAGCGGATGCATCCTCTTTTGACCGCGCAAAGGACTTCTTAAACCAACGGTGCGCCGACGTGGTATGCCTCCAGCATGAATTCGGAATATTTGGTGGAGTAGCTGGCGACAATATTCTGCCGCTTTTGCGTGATCTGCGAATGCCAGTTGTTACGACTTTGCATACGGTCTTGAGAGAGCCCGATGCAGACCAGCGGCGCGTAATGCAAGAAATCGCTGATCGCTCCGCTCGGCTGGTGGTGATGAGCCGCCATTCTTGCCGCCTCCTCCAGGATGTTTTCGCAGTGCCGGCTCACAAAATCGACATGATCCACCACGGCGTTCCAGACTTGCCGTTTGCCGACCCGAAGTCCTACAAGTCCGGGCTCGGCATGGAGGACAAATCCGTCATTCTCAGCTTTGGGTTGCTGTCCCCGAATAAAGGCGTTGAAAACATCATTGCGGCGTTGCCGAAGATCCTCTTGCAGCACCGCGACGTCGAGTTGTGGGTTGTAGGAGCTACGCATCCGCACCTCATGCGCCGCGAGGGAGACAAATACCGGCAGCAACTGCAAGAGCTTGCCCGGAATCTGGGTGTCGCCGCCCATGTAAAGTTCCACCACCAATTCGTGAGTCCCGAGGATATGGCTTCTTTTATTGGAGCAGCCGACCTCTACATCACGCCCTATCGGCATGAAGCACAGGTCTCGTCAGGCACGCTGGCCTATGCCTTGGGTGCTGGTAAAGCGATCATTTCGACGCCGTATTGGCACGCAGCCGAGCTGCTGGCCGATGGCCGCGGAGCGTTGGTTCCCTTCCAGAGCCCTGACGCCATTGCGACGACAGCGATTGAGCTTCTCGGAAACGACACCCTTCTCCAGGCAATGCGCAAGCGCGCCTACAGTTATGGTCGAGCGATGGTGTGGAAAAACGTCGCGCGCCAATACATGAGGAGCTTCCAATGGGCGCGTGGCGAACAACTCTCCATGCGTCCTGACGATCTGGTCGCCGCCGCGTGTTGAGAAAGCCGGGCATTCCGGCATTTCCTCCACGCCCTGAAAGCGAGTTCAAACAGCCGCACCTGACGTTCGCTGAGTTGCCTAGTCGGGGATAACTAGGTGCGCTTGGGCCTCTCTCCCAAGCGCTTTTTTTGCCCCTGTTAGACGTACGGTCTACAGCATCCACCGTATTCACGATCGACACCGGTACCGATACTATTGGGGATGCGCGTAAGATGGGATCGCGGCAGGTTGCTGAAGTCAATCTATCCATCGCAGTTCTTACTGCACGAGTCACGGACTGATATCGATGTTACATATACTGAACGAAAATTCGGAGCGATTGGTTGTAAGGAAAAGGAACAAACTCCCCGGTTTGAACCTTGACCATCTGGTGCGTCTGACCGACGACACCGGAATCTTACAGCATTCTATTTTTACCGTCCCGAACCGGGCAGAGGGATACAGTATTGACGACAACGCTCGAGCTCTCATTCTTGCGGTGCGGCTCGAGCGCGAAGTAAACGAACTGCCCGCCACATCAAGGCTGGCCCTCGCATATCGCTACCTTGCCTTTCTCGAACATGCTCTGAATCGCGAGAATGGCAGGTTTCGCAACTTTCTGTCGTATGACCGGCGTTGGCTCGAGGACGAAGGCTCGGAAGACTCCCACGGCCGGGCGATGTGGGCCCTGGGAACGGTGCTTGGTCAATCCAGGAACTTCGGATTGCGGGGAGCGGCTGAACGCCTGTTTTCGCTCGCCCTGCCCGCTGCCGCGGAGTTTCATAGTCCTCGCGCTTCCGCTTACGTTTTGCTCGGGCTCCAGGAGTACTTGCTCGCCCGCCCGCGAGATACAAACGCCCGAAAGCTCCAAACGCAGATCGCGCTGCGCCTTGCGGACATGTTCCGCGCATCCACAGACCCAGATTGGTCGTGGTTCGAAGATGTCGCCTCATACGCCAACGCCAGACTTCCTCAGGCACTCATGCTGGCAGGAAAATCTTGCGGTAATGAGCGGATCCTGTCAGCTGGCGTGGAAGCCCTGGATTGGCTGATGGAGGCTCAGATCCCTGCGGAGACGGGCTTGTTTGCGCCGATAGGCTCCAACGGTTTCTATCAGAGATCCGGGACGAAAGCGAGATTCGACCAGCAGCCCATCGAAGCAGCCGGTGCGGTCTCCGCTTGTCTGGAGGCCTACCGCGCCACCGGCGACGAACGCTGGCGCAACGATGCTTGGTCGGCATTTCTCTGGTTCCTCGGTGATAACGATCTTCATCTTCCGCTTTACGACGCCGATACAGGCGGATGTCGGGATGGGCTGCATCCGGATCGCCCCAATCAAAACCAAGGCGCTGAATCCACTCTTTCGTTTCTCACGGCGCTCCTCGAAATGCACTACCTGGACAACCTATGGATCTAAGTAACCAGCAGGAACGCGCAACACAAGAAAGGCGCGACAATGACCAGTCCTGACGCGATCACCCTGAATCTCGAGAGCGCGTCGAGCCCTCCCCTCATCCTGCGGCACCCAGCAAACCCAATCCTAACCAGCAAGGATTGGCCGTATGTCGTGAACAGCGTCTTCAATGCTGGAGCCACTTTGCTGCAGGACGGTACCACTTTGCTGTTATGCCGCGTGGAAGACAGACGTGGGCTCTCGCACCTGTGCGCGGCGCGCTCGGTCAACGGTATTGATAGCTGGCAAATCGATGCCCAGCCTACGTTGCTACCCAATCCGCAGGAATTTCCCGAGGAGCTTTGGGGGATTGAAGACCCGCGTATTACTTTTGTACCGGAATTGGATCAATATGCGGTCACCTACACTTCGTATTCGCGCGGTGGCCCTGGGGTTTCGCTGGCGTTGACCAAAGACTTTCGAAGCTTTAAGCGTTATGGCGTCATCATGCCCCCCGACGACAAAGACACCGCCATTTTGCCTCGCCGGATCAACGGTTACTGGGCGTTGATCCACCGGCCGATGACCGCGCTGGGCGCGCACATGTGGATTTCGTATTCGCCGGACCTCCGACACTGGGGACGGCATAAGATCATGCTGGAAGCAAGACGCGGCGCCTGGTGGGACGCCAACAAGATTGGCCTTTCGCCGCCACCGATCGAAACTTCTCGAGGCTGGCTTGTTCTGTATCATGGCGTGCGGCAAACTCCATCCGGCTCCTTGTATCGGCTGGGCCTTGCGCTTTTCGATTTGGAAAACCCTGAGAAGTGCTTGTTGCGCGGCGATTCCTGGATCTTTGGACCGGAGGCACCGTACGAGCGCCATGGCGATGTCGATGATGTCGTATTTCCCTGCGGTTACACGATGAACGCGGACGGCGATACTATCAATCTCTACTACGGAGCTGCTGATTCTTCCATCGCTCTGGCGCGAACCAGCGTCAAGGCGCTCTTAGACTGGCTAGACTCGAATGGAAGTTTCGATCGCCGCCGTTCTGAGGGCTGAAGGGATTTGGCAGGACCGCGCCCTCTAAGCCCCACCCTTAAGCCATCTGAGTTGCGGCCGCGTTTCCTTCCCATGACGATTTTGCGCGCGCCCGCACCCAGCGTAGCTGGTGCCGAGCTGACGACAATTTTGTGATTCGCTCCCAACGCCATACAATGCTGGCTAGGCTTGTTGCGATTGCGTGGATGGTCCTGCGGAAAAAGGGCCGAGTGGGTTGCCACGGTTGGTAGAGTCGTAGTTCTTGAAGGGCCCGTAGCTCAGCGGTTAGAGCAGGGGACTCATAATCCCTTGGTCCGGGGTTCGAATCCCTGCGGGCCCACCAAGTCTTGCTGTCAGTTCGGGTTTCCCGAGGGACTTTCGGAGCTACGGCATCTTCTCTTTGCAAGGATCGCCCGGGTCTTTCCAGGTCATTTCTTTGATTGGGGGATTGTCCTGGACGCATTTGGCGACAAACTTCTCCGAGTAGTCCTGCGATCTGGCTGGTTGCAAGGCGCGCTCGTCAAGTTCGTGAAATGCAAAAGCGATAGTACCCTCGGCTGTGACCGTGCCGCTCAGGTACCCATAGACATGTTCAGAAGCCTCCGTGCCCTGCGGCAAATCGGGCGGCAGCTTGTAACGCACTGCCCCCGCGGTGCCAACTACCCATCCCGGTAGGACAACTCCGCCGTTTGCCGGATTCTTCCAATACGGAGTATTGAAGACACCGTTCATGTAGAAATGCGAGTGGCTCGACAGCACGTATACGTTCTTGTGTTTCACTTGCTGCGCATGCACCAAAGCGCGATACACCGCCCTGCCGGTATCAATTCCTTGGGTGGAACCGCACATGCTATGGAACGCAGAAAGGCTGTCGGGCAGAGCCTCGTGCATACCCACGACAATGCTGTGGATTGATTCATCGCCCTCGTCGCGGAGGAGAACCGAGAAAAACCAGTTGAGCTGGGCCTCGTCATAAGAATCTTTAGTCGAGTTATCCAGATTGATAAAATCGACGCCACCCCGTGACCAGCGATAGTAGGAGGCCGAAGTCGCGAGCGGATTGTCCTTCAGACGCTGCGCCTTGAGTTCTGGTGTATTAATGTAGCCTGCAAACTTCACGAGGTACTCATCGTGGGTTTTGGGAAAAATCATTTCGTGGTTGCCTGCCCCAAGATACACGGGAATATCGTTGGCCTTGAATGGAGCCAGTTGATGCGAAATAAAGTCATCCCAAGCTCCCGACAAGTACGCGGTAATAATGGGATCATCCTTGTCACGTGGAATGTTCGGCTCCGCCAAATAGTCTTCGTCGAACTTGTAAATGGCGCGATAGTCACCGAGGTGCCAATAGAATGCTGCTCCATCCCTCTTAGCTGCGGCGGCAATGGCCGGCATGACGACATTGCCGCAGTTACGGGAATCTCCCGAGACGGCAAACGTCCAAGCTGAAGCTTGAGAGGCGGGGTTATCACCGGCGACCGCAAGTTGCGAAAGCAAAAGACACAGAAGTACACTGGCGCAAGGCACCGGACCAATCTTCATGGTGGAGGACTCGGATACTCTGGGCGGAAATTTATACCAGGTACGTGCGGGAGCACAAGCGAATTGTGGCTGCGCATCTTGGCGGACCAAGAGCCAGCCAACTCCGACTAGATCGGCTTATAGCCGCGGAACAGGTACACCAGATCGATGATCAGGATGATCACGACCATCAACTCCAACACAAAAGCCCGGCTCTGGTGAAACTGGTCCACCATAAAACGGTAGAGATCTTCCGCCGTATCCAACTTTTTCTGCACCAGATTCTTGTAATCCGGCACGCCGACTTTGGCTGCTGCCAGACGATACAAGCGCGCGGAAAACATATCACTGAGAAACTTGATGGCGTTGTCGGCGCGCTCAGTGAGCTCTGTAACATCGAGAAGCACGGTGTGCAAGCGAGATGCCGCCTTGGCCAAGCGCCAGCGCGAAAACCAGCCGGTTCCCTGCTCCAGAACCTTGTAGACCGATGCCAGTTGCAGCGTCAGCAGCTCGTCGTAGTGGCGAAATTCAAGCAACTGCGAGTTCGAATACTCGAGCAGCTGGATGGCGGTCTCCGCTCCCGCCTCGGTATCGTAAAGAAACGCCCCATTCCAGCCAATCACCGCTATATCGTTTGGATAGTACGACATACGGGAGGTCAGGATCTCCGCGCGCTCATTTTCTGAGAGCGTCTGCGTCTCTCCGCGGACGACTTGCGCGATCTGACCACCGTACTGCTTGAGCAATTCCTCTGTCGAAGGGTTGCCTTCGACCTCGCGCACGTGAAAGATAAAATAATCTTCGCTAAGCCATGTGTCGTAAGGCTTTTCCAGCGCCTTCTCAGCCCGCTTGAGCTTCTCTTTCGCGATCTTCCATGCCCGGCTTTCGAAGTCTGTATCCCACTCCCAGCGACTAGCGAGTTGCACCAGGGCATCCCAATCCCCCGCAAACGGAAGCTCGAAAATCACACTGACTACGCCATAGTCGTAATATTTCAGCTGGCCTTCCAGCTTTTCGCCGCTGTCGAGGACCATGGGTTCCAGGCGCTCGACGACGGGTGGCTGGCGGAAGCGGGCGTAGGTTGGGCTGGGGTGTTTCAGCTGAAGGTCCGCGCGGCGGGCATCGAGCAAGTTGCGGACTTCGTCGAGGTGAATTTCCTCGGCGACGTCGAACTGCATGAGCACCATGGCCGATCCGAGGAGCGCGGGACCGCGCCCAGTCGTCGCTATGGGGAGCGTCTGGGACTGCGGCGAAGCGTCCGGCCCAAGGACGGTCGTGATGGTCGAAGTTGGATTCATAACGGAACCTGTTACAGCTTGGGGTACAAAGCTACGAGGCCAGGGAACCCGGCGCGCCCAACTGCGGAGACATCTCCATTGTAAACGTTAGGCCGGGGTAAGAACAGGCCGAAAGCTCGCCGCTAAATCATTCTTTTTAAACGACTTAGGGTGGCATAAGCTAAAGCGGCAAGAGCCAGCGTCCCGGCCGCCCGCTGCATGGAGGCGCGAATTCCGGCTTGGCTTCGGGTTACGGATGGTGCCTCCGGGAAGGCATCTGGAACCTCTGAGACACCGCTTTCTCCCTGCCGGAGGGCCATCTGGAGGACCTCGGCCAGGTGGAGGGCGTGGCGGTCGGTGCCTTGGGAAATTTGCTCTCGGCAACTAAAACCGTTGGCGATGATAAGCGTTTCGGGGGCTGCGGCGCGGACCGCTGGCAGTAACTCGAGTTCGCCGACGGCTTGGGAGACGGCGAACTTTTCCTCTTCAAATCCAAACGACCCGGCCATGCCGCAGCAGCCGGGCGCGGGCGTCGTGAAGTCCAGACCGAGGCGAGTTAGGACGGCCTCTTCGGCAGTCATTTTCATGATGGCTTTGTGGTGGCAGTGACCGTGAACGAGGGCTTTTCGGCGCAGCGGCGGGATGGTGAAGTGCCGGGCTTTTTGCTCCAGGAATTCGCTGAGCAGGAAGGTTTGTGCGGAGAGCCGGCGCGCGCGGGCGTCGTCGGGAAAGAGGTTGCAGAGTTCGTCGCGGAAGACGGCTACACAGCTTGGCTCAAGACCGACTACGGGAATGCCTGCGCTTAGTTTTGGTTCGAGAACATCGAGTGTGGTTAGTAGCAGGCGCTTCGCCCGGTCGAGCATGCCGAAGTCATAGAGCGGGCGGCCACAGCAGAGGTTGGCTTGCGGAATGAGGACTTCGAATCCCGCCGCTTCGAGGACCTCGACACCGGCTTGGGCTGTTGGCGGATGGAAGTAGTTGTTGAACGTGTCAGCCCAGAGGATGACCTGCGGGGCGCCTTGATTCTTCGGAGATTGGCGGCGGAACCATTCGCGGAAGGTTTCTGGGGCGAAGGCTGGAATTCGTCTCTGTTTCGGAACGCCTGCGAGAAACTTGACGGCATCGCTCATGAGCGGGAGCTGGGTGAAAAGGTTGGCAAGGCCGGGAGTATAGGAGGCGAGCCGGGCGAAGATGTCCACATTGCCGAAAGCATAGTCGCGCAGCGGGCGGGAACGACCTTTGTAGTAGTGCGAGAGAAATTCGGCTTTGTAGGTCGCTACGTCGACGCCGACGGGGCAATCGCTCTTGCAGCCTTTGCAGGAGAGGCATAGGTCGAGGGACTCTTTGACCGCATCTTCACGCCACGTTCGTTCGAGAGGGTTGCTTTTGAGCGCATCGCCGTTCAACAACTCCCACAATAGGTGGGCGCGGCCGCGCGTCGAGTGCTCTTCATCGTGCGTGACGCGGTGGCTGGGACACATGACGCCGCCTTCCTCGCGGCGGCACTTGCCCACGCCGACGCAGCGCAGGGTTGCGTGCGCCATGCTGCCGTGGTCGTCCGGAAATTGGAAATGCGTGGGCGGCTGCCAGACCTTGAGGTCGGGATGTACTTTAAGGTTCTCGTCCATGCGATAAGCCTCGACCACTTTGCCGGGGTTCATGCGCCAGTCGGGATCCCAGAGCGCTTTAAATTCGCGGAAGGCTTGGATGAGTTCGGGGCCAAACATTTTGGGCAGGAGTTCGGCGCGGGCCTGACCGTCTCCGTGCTCGCCGGAGATGGAGCCGCCCAGGCTGACCACCAGATCGGCGGCTTCCTCCATGAAGCGCCGGTATCTTTGTATGCCTTCGCGCGTTTCAAAATCAAAATTGATACGCATGTGGACGCAGGCGTGGCCGAAATGTCCGTACATGCCGCTGCGGTAGTCGTAACTGTTGAGGAGCTTGCGGATGGCACGAAGGTAGATGCCGAGTTTTTCGGGAGGAACGCCGGCGTCTTCCCAGCCTTCCCAACTCAGAGGCTCTCCAGGGATGTGGGACGTAGCGCCTAGAGCATTTTCGCGGACCTCCCACACGCGCTTGGCCTGCTGCCGGTCGGTGAAAAGGCGCACTTGCGGCGCGGGATGGCTGCGGCTGAGTCCCTCGATCATGCGCTGCGTTTTGGCATCGGCCTCTTCCTGCGAGTTGCCGCCGAATTCCGCCAACAGCCAGCCGTTCCCTTCCGGCAACAACGCCAAGCCCTCGGCGCTGGCGCCCTTGCGGCGAGTGCATTCGACGAGGACCTCGTCGATGCCTTCGAGACCGATGGGGCCATAGGACATGATTTCCGGGACGTGGTCGGCGCACTGGTAGATATCCGGGTAGGCGACGACGGCCAGGGTGCGGAATTGCGGGCTGCCGATGAGGCGGCAAGTGGCTTCGAGAATGGTGACGCAGGTGCCTTCCGAGCCGACGAGCGCGCGGGCGACGTTGAAACCGTTTTCCGGGAGGAGATAGTTGAGGTTGTAGCCGGAGACACGGCGAGGGATGTTGGGGTATTTGGTGCGGATGAGATCCGCGTAGCGGTCGCGGAGAGATTTCAGGCCTGCGTAGATTTCTCCGCGGCGTCCGCCAGCGCGGATGATTTGTTCTAGTTCGGCGTCAGTGGTGGCCCCGACGCTCAGGCGCACTCCGTCGTAGGTGAGTACATCGAGTGCTTCGATGTTGTCGTCGGTTTTGCCCCCCATGACCGAGTGCACGCCGCAGGAGTTGTTGCCGATCATGCCGCCGATGGTGCAGCGATCGTGCGTGGCTGGGTCGGGCGCGAACGTCATGTGGCGCTTTTCAGCGGCGTAGCGTAGCGTATCGAGGATGACGCCGGGTTGCACGCGGGCGCGGCGGGCGTCGAAATCGAGATCGAGGATTTTGTTTATATGCTTCGAGAAATCAAGGACGACAGCTGCGTTGCACGTTTGGCCAGCAAGGGCGGTGCCGCCACCGCGGCAGAGTAATGGGGCGGAGTGTTCGCGGCAGAGGGCGATGGTGGTGATGACGTCTTCGATGTCGCGTGGGATAACTACGCCGATGGGAACCTGGCGATAGTTCGAGGCGTCCATGGAGTAGAGAGCGCGGCTACCGGTGTCGAAGCGGACTTCGCCCCGGAGGTAGCGCCGCAGGGAACCATGTAGCGATTCGGTGTCAACAGAAGGAGACTTGGCCGCGCGGGCCACCTCAGCGTAGGGATCAGGCACTCAGGAATTCTATCCCAGAAGCCTTTAGATGGCGGGACGCGCCTAGATTGTCGACGCCGGAGCCTGGTCAGCGCCTATCACTACGTATTTGGCATCGATTCCACCCGTGTGTTTGGCTACGGCGTTAAAACAGAATGCAGCCGCTAGTCCTGTGATCCACCCCGTTATCGCATAGGACAACCCAGCTGCCACGCACAACAAAACGTTGTAGAACACACCGCTCGATCGCGGCAAATTGAGAGTCAAATCCAAATGGAACAGCGGCATGAGTATGCCAAATGGGAGAGTCAAGGACTCAGTTCGGCTAACCGCGTAAACGGCGAAAGCTGCGAATCCGAGGAAGGCATAGGCCGTCGCCAAGATCGTCGCAACCGGTAGGACGCGAACAGAAATGATACGCATCGTGAAACGATTCTAATACCGCTCCAGTCTTTCTTGCGTGGAAGGTTGAGGGTCTCTTACTTTACTGCATTGTGCCCATCCCGCTCAGGATCGACCGCACCCAAACCTTGCCATTCCTGGTCCCACGTTGGACCAATCCAAGTTGCGAATTCACGGTACCGTTGCCGAACGTGCCGTTAAAGGTGGTAGGTGCGGCGATGGTTCCCTGCCATGTCCCCGAAATCGGCGCTACCTCTGCATAGGTGGATGGGTGAGCATAGTCGAGCTGGATAATGTAGAACGTGCCCGTGAACGTTCCGTTCGGGTTAAGGTAGAAGAGTTCCCAGGTATAGTAGGGGCTATCCGGGAAGGTAGTGTAGTCTAGTCCGCAGTTCCACAGCGTGTCCCCAGAATACTGCCCCGAGTACACGTATGAGTGAGTACATCCAGCGATGAGCCTGCTTTGAGTGAACGTGTTTTGGGCTGAGGCGAACGACGCCATCAGCGTGACAACTGCGAGTAGAGATTTGTTCATGAATCCTCCTTTAATGGCACAGCTTGTTCGGCGCGCTTGGGCCGGAGGCCTAGACAGGTTGTCGGAATTTCAAAGCCGACCTTGGGTTCGGTTATTGGTTCAGGAATTCCCCGCGCAGGTTTGGCCGTGGATTTCGGCGGCAGCAGGCGCGAAGGCTCAACGTGCAGGCCAAGCTAAGCGCTACCAATTTACGACTGCCCAGCTTTGGAACATAGACTGTGACGCAGATCCTGCCAAGTCTACTTTTGGAGAACCTACGAGGGTCTCCCTGCAGGAAGGGCGTGGAATCACGGATTGGGCGCGACGGGCGGAGAGCCGCGCGCCAGAAACTAGCTTTTTTACAACCAGGCGCGAGTGCCGAAATCGGCCAGAGACAGCGTCAGCAGCAACCCCAGGAAGAAGATGGCGGAAAAGATGACGGCTTTGGTCAGCTTTTCGCTGGTGTACTTGACGTGCATGAAGATGAGGACCACGAGCGTGGCTTTGAAGGTCGCGATGCAGAGGGCGACGATGGTGTTGAGCGGACCGAGGTCAATGAGGGCGACCCCATAGGTGATCCCCGTGAAGATTAGAAGTATGGCGCCGACTAGCATGTACAACTTCACGGGAACTACGTGATGTCCGTTCTCTGACATAGGAAATTCCTATCGCTACCCTGGTTTGCTACCCTTTCGTTCGACTGATCAGATACAAAAGCGGAAATAAGTAGATCCACACCACGTCCACGAAGTGCCAATACAAGCCTATGTTTTCCACGGGCGTGTAGTAACTGGTGTCAAACTTGCCACGCATCGAAGCGATGATGAGATACGCCATCAGGCCAAGGCCGATGATCATGTGCAGGGCGTGCATGCCGGTCATGGCAAAGTAGATGGAGAAAAACATCTCCGCATGCCTCTGGTTGATGACGTACTCAGGATGTCCCAGCAGCTTGCCGTCATCAAAGTTAAAATTGGCGCCTGGGATGTGGTGTTCTTTGTACTTATCGTAGTACTCCTTCGATTTCACTCCTAGGAACGCAGCGCCAAAGAGCATGGTGAAAAGAAGGAAAACAACCAGGAGCTTCTGCTTGCCAAGCTGGGCGCAGCGAACTGCCATGGCCATGGTGAAACTGCTGACCAGCAAAATCGCGGTGTTGGCGGCGCCCCAGGAAACGTTGATCGACTGGCTGGCGGCGGCAAAATCCTTGAAATACATGAGCCGGTAAATCAGGTAGGCGCAGAACATGCCGCCGAAGAACATGACTTCGGTGACGAGGAAGAGCCACATGCCGAGCGAGGCCGTATTCGACTGCTGCTGCATGTCGACGAAATGGTGGCGCAGCTCGCGTTGGGCGGCGTCTTGAATTCCGGCGTGCGCTCCGCTCACGACGGCGCTGCCGTGACTATCGCTCATCGGGAATGTCCTTTAACTCGTCGTAGTTGTAGGCCTCGAAGTCCACGACCGGGTCTTCATGGAAATTGAACGTGGGCGGCGGCGAAGTGGTTTTCCACTCGAGGCCAGCGGCGTTCCACGGATTGTCGCTCGCGACTTCGCCGTATTTCAGCGACCAGATAAGATAGACCAGCGGGAACAGGTACCCGACGCCGAGAATGGTGGCTCCAGCGGTCGAGAGCACGTTCAGCATCTGGAATTCCGGTGGATACTGATAGTAGCGGCGCGGCATGCCCACGTAGCCCAGGATGAATTGCGGGAAGAACGTGAGGTTGAAACCGATGAAGCCGATCAGCGCGGCCAGCTTGCCCATGCCTTCGGGGTACATGCGGCCCGTGATTTTGGGCCACCAGAAATGGAGCCCTCCCAGGTAGGCCATGACGACGCCCCCGACCATCACGTAATGGAAGTGGGCGACTACAAAATATGTGTCGGTGACGTGGATGTCGATGCCCAGCGTGGCAAGGAACAATCCGGTCAAGCCGCCAATCGTAAACAACCCAATAAAGCCGAAGGCGTAGAGCATCGGCGTTTCATAAGTAACAGACCCCTTGTACATCGTCGCGGTCCAGTTGAAGACCTTGATCGCCGAAGGCACGCCGATGAAGAACGTGAGGAAGGAAAATATCAGCGCCGCGTAGACCGACATGCCAGCGACGAACATGTGATGCGCCCAGACCAGGAAGCCCAGAACGGCGATGGCCACGCTCGACAGCGCTACAAACTGGAACCCGAAGATGCGTTTGCGCGAGAAGCAGGCGATGAGCTCGCTGATGATACCCATCGAAGGCAGAATCATGATGTACACGGCCGGATGGGAATAGAACCAGAATAAGTGCTGGAAGAGCAGCGGATCGCCGCCGAGTTTGGGATCAAAGATGCCTAGATGAAAGACGCGTTCAAGCACCAGCAGCACCAGCGTTATGGCAATCACTGGCGTGCCCAGAACC
>Ga0209068_10001049_pt1 | contig 13972 bp, 12 predicted proteins | sample ColStrG_CSR_2012_FD_187200 | JGI IMG/M metagenome (GOLD analysis project Ga0209068, IMG submission 187200) | Freshwater sediment microbial communities in response to fracking from Pennsylvania, USA - Cold Stream Run_MetaG_CSR_2012 (SPAdes)... | ecosystem: Environmental > Aquatic > Freshwater >... | reverse complement strand
ATATAGGCCCGGCGCGAGCGTCTGTCCGCCCAAATCTCCGGCCACTTTGATAGGAGCTGTGGTGCGTCCCGCAGCGTCCTTATATGCGATGGCCAAGGAGGCTTGTGCGTGTTGCGCGACAATGTCGCCGGCGTGGATGGCCCCGTTCACTTTTGCGGGCGGAGTTCCAGCCACATAAGCAGTTCCGGGCCAAACTCCAAGATTGCCATTCACTACCGTAGGGCCGGTGCTGGTCACTGTGCTGCCGCCCAGAACCGCGAAAGGTGCGGCCGATCCGAGGTACACCGGCGCTTCTGCCGCCGCGAGGTTTGCCGTCAAACAAAGAACTGCCGCGCCCAGGAGGAGCGCGCTGACACTCTTCGTACGATTTACTAACCCACTCTTTGCTTCAGTCTGTTTCGTGTTCATGATGATAAAGCCTCTTTTTCCGTTTGCTCTTTTGCTAGAATTTGGTTTCTTTCAGCTCAGATTGGAGAATAGATCCAGACGATAATCTTGCCCATCCGCCCCAGGCTGATTCTTGCGTAGGACGCAGGCGGAAAGATTTGTCGGTGTTTGTCTTACAGGGAAGTTGAAGGCAAGGAGGGAGTCGTGGACCGGGCGTCCCGCTCTACATTTGGCAGGTATTCAAATTACAAGGCCGTTACGGATCGCATACTGGACGATCTTCGCGCTGTTCTTCACGCCGAGCTTTTCGAGAACCCTAGTGCGATAGGTGCTGATCGTTTTTACGCTGAGCGACAGCTCTTCGGAGATTTCGGTAACGGTCTTTCCCGAGGCGATGTACGACATGACTTCATACTCGCGGTCGGAGAGCGTCTCGTGCGGCAGGCGCGTGAGATCTTTTTTCACTCCCAAGGCCAGGTTTTCGGCCAGCGCTGGGACTCACGTATCGCCCGCCGGCCAGGATCTTGCGGATGGCTTTCGGCAATTCCTCGGGAGCGCTTTCCTTCGTTAGGTAGCCTCCCGCGCCCGCCTTGAGGACGCGAACGGCAAACTGGTCTTCCGGGTGGCCACTCAGGACCAGGACCGGAAGCTTGGGCCATTCGACCTTTAATTCCTTGAGGAGATCCAAGCCGCTTTTTCCCGGAAGGGTGATGTCGAGCAATGCCACATCCCATTCTTTCTTTCGAAGTTGATCCAGCGCCTGCCGGGAATCAGAGGCTTCTCCAAAAGTTGCCCCGCGAAACTCATCGGAGAGTAGCCCCCTCAATCCGCGTCGGACAACGGCGTGATCATCGACGATGAGGACTCGCATCATAAGAGAGCGGCGGGTACAGTTCCGCCTTCCTTCGGCAAACGGAGCGGAACCCAGGCGGTGACCGTGGTCCCTCTTCCCGGGGCGCTGGAAATGTTCACCTGGCCACCCAGAATGGCGGCGCGCTCCCGCATGCCTAGCAGACCCAGGGATTTGGAAACAGAGGGATCCTGCTCATTGAAGCCCCTGCCGTTGTCGCGGATGAGCAGAACCAGCCGGTCGCGTTGCTTCTGTAAGACGACCTCGGCCCGTGTGGCCTTGGCATGGCGCGCGACATTGGTCAAAGTCTCCTGGAAAATACGAAACATGGCGGTCGAAGCGTTCGACGCGACAACTTCTTGGGTAAGCAAGCGGACTTTACACTGAATGCCGGATCGGGCCTGGAAGTCCTGAACCTGCCACTCCACGGCAGCCGCCAAGCCCAGATCCAATACCGCGGGCCTGAGCTCGGTCGAGATTCGGCGAATGGATTGGATCATGCTGTCGGCCAACTGCCGCGTCGAGCCGATCCTCTTGAGCATCGCGCCGTTACTCTGCGGCAGCCGTCCCGCCAGCCAGGCGAGATCCATCTTCACAGCGGTTAACGACTGGCCCAGCTCATCGTGAACTTCCCGGGAGATCCGTGTCCGTTCCTGTTCTAGCACAGACTGCAAATGCGCGGTGAGATTCCGCAGCTGCTCGGTAGAGGCACGCAGTTCCTGCTCGGCGCGCTTCGTCTCGGACAGATCCGACGCAATCAGGCAGACAGCCCGCGTCCTGCCCAAGCGCAGTGGGTTCAAGGAGAGATGAACGGACAAGGGAGCGCCTTTTCGCGATTGCAAACGGACTTCGCCCCGGCAGTTCTTTTGGGCCGCGCGGCGGAGTAAAGCATCGAGTTTGGGATGGTCGTCAGGACAAACCAAGTCCAGCATGGAAGAACCGATGACGCTCTGGAGCCTGGCTCCCAGGAAGCGGGCAAAGCGTCCATTGCAGTGCAACACAGTGTGGTCACTGCTGAGAACAGCGGCGCCTTCGTTCATTCGCTCCACGAAAACACGGTAGGTGTGATCGGCGCCTTGTAGGGTGAACACTTTCTCTTCGCCTTGGCGGTTCACGACAATGGCATCCACTTCGCCGGAGCGAATGGCGCGGAGGGTTTCCTCGGCTTCGCTCAGGCGCGCCACCAATTCCTTGCGCGAAAGGGCCGGCGCTTTTGCGGGGCCCGGTTTTTTCTTCCTGTCAGCCAACTTTGTTCCGCCTTCCGTCAGCTAGGACCCCTGCATTCCCAGTGCTTACTCCTGCATTGCTAGATCAAGCCCGAAGAGCACTTTGTTTAGGTTCGACATATCTCCTACAAGCCGGCGCAGCGGAAGTGGAAGTCGTCTAATGAGCGTGGGCACGGCCACAATCTGCTCCTCCCTGGCAAGATTCGGCTGCTGGTAAATGTCGATGACTTTCAGGTCGTACCGGTTCTTCAAGTACTGCTCACAAATCCGCTTGATATTCTCCACGGCCAGCGCCGATTTCAACGTGGATCCGCTTACATACAAACGCAAGACGTACTTTGCCGACCGAGAGCGGGAGCCAGACTGCTCAGATTCCCCGGCCAATCCGAGTTTCAGGCCTGCCGGGCTGCGCTTTTTCGTGGAATTCTTCATGTAGGCCTTCCTGAGCTGGGTCAGTCTACCTTTCGCAGATCCAGGCCTACCAACAGCCGCACGCTGTCGGACAGGTCTCCAATGATCGTTCGCACCGGAGGCGGAAGCCTTCTAACCAGGGTCGGAATGGCTACGATCTGGTCGCCGCGCGCCAGTTGCGGATGCTCCCTGAGGTCGATTACTTCGATCTGATAGCGTCCTTTCAAGTGCTCTTCACACAACACCTTGAGGTTGGAAAAGGCGCGAATGGACTTGGGAGTCTGGCCCGCCACGTAGAGCCGCAGATTCCAAACCGCCGGTTTCCGAGCGTTTGGTTTGCCGAGCCGCGCACGAGTTCTTGGTTTTGTTTTGGGCATTTAGCGTTTCCTCGCGCCGTTCGTGCGCACATCTTTCTTGTAGGAGGAGGAATCCGCTTGGCGGCTCAGTACCATCTGTCCGCGGTCCTGCACCACTTCCTCGCCGAGCAATTCCGACTCGGAGATAGTACGTTGAATGATTTCTTCCTCCACTTCAAACTCCGCTCGGAGCATTGCCATGCGCGCCTCGAAGGTCACGCGTTTGCGATCCAGTTCGCGCCGGCGGGACTCCAGGGCTTGCCCGCGGAACGTGACTACTGCTTTTTCGCGCATTTCTTGCGATACTCTGGCAGAACCGGTCAGCACACCTTCGGGTCCCAGGTAAACGTCCAGCAATCGAAGGCCGTCATCCGTAAGGACGAACTCGCGAATCTGGTTGGAATGCTCCATACCTCTCGACTTCAACACGTAGAGCGCGCGGTTCCGCTCTCCTCCGACCTCGATGTTTTTCAGCAGGAGCCAGGTGTCCATGAGGGAGGAAACGTCCGCCTCACTGGCTTCGAGAGCTCCCGCCGCAGTCAAACTGGTGAAAATTGCAGTGATTTTCTGAGTCTTTAGAAAATCAACCAGCCGCGTAAGCATGGACCGCACTTCGTTCTGGGTGCTGACCATGAGCAGATTAGTAACCGGGTCCACCACAACGACAGCGGGCTGGAAGCTGGTGATGTGTTTGTGGGTCAGCAACAGGACTTGTTCAATTCCACCGTACGTGGGACGCGCGGCATGGAATTGCAGGAGCCCTTTGCGGACCCACGGCTCGAGGTCGATGCCGATCGATCGCGCATTGCGGACGATTTGCTGGGGTGATTCTTCGAAAGCGAAAAACAAAGCGCGCTCGCCGCGTCGGCAGGCCGCGTCCACGAAACAGGACGCAATGGTGGATTTACCGGTTCCCGCGGTGCCAGACGCCAGAATACTGCTCCCCCGATAAAAGCCCTTGCCGCCCAGCATGCCATCCAACCGGGCAATGCCGCTCGAGACTCGCTCGGTAGACGCTTCGTGGTCCAAGCCCAGTGAGGAGATTGGCAGCACGGAAATGCCTTGGTCATCGATGAGGAACGGATACTCATTCGTCCCATGCGTCGATCCGCGGTACTTCACGATGCGCAGACGCCGGGTTGAGATCTCCTCCCGGATGCGATGGTCCAAAAGGATGACGCAGTCGGAGACGAACTCCTCGATGCCGTGCCGCGTCAGCTTGTCCGGCTGGTCCCGCTCGGCGGTAATAATTGTGGTCAATCCTCTTTGCTTGAGCCAGTCGAAGAGTCGGCGGATCTCCGAGCGCAGGATGGCTGGATTGGGGAGGTCGCCAAAGAGCGCTTCAATGGCGTCCAGAACAACTCGCCGCGCCCCAACTCTCTGGACTGCGTCGGCAATTCGAATGAAGAGGCCCTCAAGGTCAAACTCGCCGGTTTCGCCCAATTCACTGTGCGCGATGGAAACGTGGTCCACGAAGAGCTTCTTTTCGGCCACCAGCCGGTCCAGGTCAAACCCTAGCGAAGCCACATTCTTGGTCAGGTCGGGGATCGATTCCTCGAACGAGATGAACACACCGGGTTCGCCGAATTGCGTAGCGCCCCGAACCAGGAACTCCAGTCCGAACAGCGTCTTTCCGGCTCCGGCGCCTCCACTGATTAACGTGGGACGTCCGCGGGGCAACCCTCCCCCGGTGATTTCGTCCAAGCCCTGGATTCCGGTGGCTGCCTTCGGCAGCGTTTTGGAAGGTGGCTGGCTGGTTTTCTTCTTGAGTCCCATTTTGTTCATCCTTAAAGCACTACGCGATTCAGGAGGAGTGACAGCGGCAATGTGTTCAACACGGTGTTCTAGGTCGTGGGTCTTGGCTCAATCTTCGGCGGTCAATCGGCGATCGCGGTGCGGCTCATTCCGCAGTTGGCCACTATTGAGTTCACACTTCTCCCCCAAACCAGCACCGCAAGTCGGACAACGGAATGCGAGGATCTGTTTTGGTTCAAGCCCTTTTCGTGGTGTCGACATAGTCGACTCTATGATGCACTAAGCCGATGTAGCAAGAATGGTCAATCTTGCACAGCGTCTACCCTTGCTTGAGGAGCAGTCACAAAGAACGGCGGACTGACTTGAATGCTACCAGTCGCTCGATCATGCCTTCTTCGTAGGCTCGGAAAAGTTCGCATCAGGATTCTGAAACGCTCTGCGGCCAAGCGATGGTGAGAAGCGCCGCAGAAGTAATACGTCTGCCCTTTGTGCTCGGTTAATTCTGCGGCAGTGGCAGTTTCTATTTCCATGCCGCACACAGGATCTCCCACAGATGTGGTGCTCTTCATATTCGGCCCTCCTCTAAGTGTTCCGCGATTGAGCTTAGCAATGGTGGTGCCATGTTGATGAGCAAGAGTGCTCACCCTCGGCTGCCCAATCGGTTGTACCCTCATCGTCTGGTGCGAATACTCGATTGGCACGAATGCCTGAGCGCATTGCGACAGCGTTCGGCTTTTGGCTTTGGAGTTCAATATGGACCAAATGACACATCAAGCCCGCGGACAAGCGGCTGACCCACATGCCGGTCACAAGATGTCAAAGGGCCACGAGAACCACGGCCGTCACGCCGGACACTCCGTGGCTATGTTTCGCGACAAGTTCTGGTTGAGTATCGCGCTCACGATTCCCGTCGTCTTTTGGTCGATGGATGTCCAACATTGGCTTGGATATGCAGCCCCTTCTTTCCCCGGCTCGAGGTTTCTTCCTGCCATCCTTGGAACAGTCGTCTTCTTTTATGGTGGGCTAGTCTTCATTCGCGGGGCGTGGGGCGAACTAGCCGACCGAAAGCCCGGCATGATGACCCTCATCAGCCTGGCGATCATAGTCGCCTTCGGAACATCGCTCGCCGCAACCTTCGGCCTTTTCGAGATTGAAGTCTGGTGGGAACTCGCATCGTTGATCACGATCATGGTCCTCGGTCTTTGGCTCGAAATGCGGGCAATTTCCCAGGCCCGGGGCGCGCTCGATGCCCTTGCCGCGCTACTCCCCGACACTGCCGAGCGCGTAAGCGGCTCGGAGACTCAGACCGTTGCCGTCTCTGAGTTAAAAGTCAACGACGTTGTCCTGGTCCGGCCCGGAACTCGCGTCCCTGCGGACGGGGCGGTCGTCGAGGGCTCTGCGGATGTTGACGAGTCAATGATCACCGGCGAGTCACGGACCGTCTCGAAGGAGCCGGGGGGCAAGGTCATTGCGGGAACGGTCGCCAGTGGCGGGAGTCTTCGCGTCCGCGTTGCAGCGGTCGGGGAGGGAACGGCTCTATCCGGCATCATGCGACTCGTTGCAACTGCGCAGGCTTCTGGATCTCGCACGCAAGCTCTTGCCGACCGTGCGGCGGCAATTCTTTTCTACGTGGCGGTGGCTTCGGGTGCAATTACTCTCGCTTACTGGTGGCTTTCCGGAGACAAAGAACATGCCTTAATCAGGGCGGCAACTGTACTGATCATTGCCTGCCCGCACGCGTTGGGACTGGCCATTCCTCTCGTGATTGCTCTCTCGACATCGATCGGGGCTCGGAACGGTCTTCTTGTCAAGGACAGGCTCGCGCTCGAACGTGCCCGCAATTTGGACATGGTGATTTTCGATAAGACCGGGACGCTCACGCGCGGATCGCCCGCATTGTCGGGAGTCGCGACCGCGCCGGGCGGAAACGAGAGTGACTTGCTCGCCCTTGCTGCTGCTGTCGAAGCCAACTCCGAACACCCGCTCGCGAAAGCAATCGTGGCCGAAGCCAAGCGCCGGAATCTGCCCACGCAGCAAGCCGTCGACTTCGAAGCGCTACCCGGTCGAGGCGCACAGGCACGGGTAGACGGTAAGAGCGTCATTCTCGGCGGACCGCGCTTGTTGGCGGAAAACAAGGTAACAGTGCCCCCCGAAATTAAAGAGTCGACAACGACATGGGCGTCCGAAGGAAAGACGGTTCTCTATGTTGTCGTCGACGGTGCATTTCTCGGAGCTTTCGCTGTCGAGGATCCGGCCCGAGTCCCTTGAAGCCGTCATCGAACTTCATCGCCTTGGAATCCGAGTCGCAATGATTACTGGAGATTCGAAGACGGTGGCCGATTCGGTTGCGAAACGCATCGGCATAGATGAGGTCGCAGCCGAGGTTCTTCCGGCTGACAAAGCATCAGCGGTCCAACGCTTTCAGGAGGGCGGCAAGAGGGTCGCGATGGTGGGTGACGGCGTGAACGACGCACCAGCGCTGGCGACTGCAAATGTGGGAATTGCAATCGGCGCGGGCACTGATGTGGCAATTGAGTCGGCCGGAATCGTTCTCGTACGCAGCGATCCACGTGATGTTGTCGGAGCAATCGAACTATCACGTGCTGCGTATCGAAAGATGATCCAAAATCTGGTTTGGGCAACAGCCTACAATATTGTCGCCATCCCAGTTGCTGCGGGCGTTTTCGTCCGCTGGGGACTCGATCTTCCCATGAGCGTTGGCGCAGTCGCGATGAGTCTTTCGACCATCATTGTGGCGGCCAACGCCCAGTTGCTTCGCCGAGTGCAGCTGCAGCACACAGCACTTTAAGACCCTGCTCCCGTGTCACCAGAATCATCAACAGAGCGATCCCGGGTAGAGCAACGAGAGCTTACTTGCCTTCTAGCTCTTTCGCCCGAAGGGTATGAAACTTGGCCGATGCGTCATCTTCCACTGCCAAGGCTTCTGACGCTTGGATGTACTTTGCGCAGTGCAGCCGCATGTTCTTGGAATAAGGGTTTCCCCCCGCTTTCGGCGTTTTAACCACGGTCAGGTTGAAGTCGGCTAGCATTTTTTTGTGCATTTCAATGTCTTCACGAGTCGCCGCGGCTGACTTCTGGTAGCGTTCTGCCATCTCGTGATGATCTTTGGCGGTTTCCGGAACCTTCATTTCTTGGGCAAGAACCGGAACTGCTAATGCCAGCATAAGGGTCATTACAGCCAGCAGCATGTGGGTCCGCGTTCGGCTGACATTCGGTCTCGTGGTCATAAGCATTGTGAATCCTCCGCAGTCGATTTATTAGGTGCAATTGCTAAATCCGGGCCAAGAACAATTTCACTTCTACAGTCCAAGCGACACGAGCCATTAAAGGTTAGGTCGCCAATGGGTTTCTTTGTCAGAACACTGCAAGCGCTGAGGCTAGATGGAAACTCTTGCAATAGCCAACTCATATTTCTTTATCACTGACATTACCGAAATGTTTCACAACCGCAGAAACACTCGCCAGCCAAATTTGAAGCGAGTATCTCCTAGTCGCGCTTGCTCGCCGAATGACCCTGGACACGTTGTTGGGTGATCTGGATGACAAGCTTGCCGCTTTCTTGGTTTAAAACTGAGCAATGTTGACCAGCCGTGGAATTGTCACTTGTTCTAATAGGCCTACGGTTCCGGTATTGCCCCGCCTGTTGCTCCGGGCGTTCTGCCTGCCGGGGTTATTACAACCCCTTGTCCGGCGCCTGCCGAACTGCAAGGAGGGGACGTCACCGCTTTTGGTGGCCCGGCTACCTATAGCAGCAAGAAGAACTTTGCTTACGCCGACTTCAACTGGAAACCCATTCCACGCCTGACTCCAAAGGCCGGGTACGCGGGTTCGTTTGCAGTGGGAACACGTTGTTCCTGAATCCTAATGCCCCCTGGGACCGTTGCAATACAACTACCAGAACCTTATGCCGGGTTTGCCTGAGATTTGGCGAAGGGCTTCACGTTCAAGACCACCTGGACTTATTACGGCTACAACCCGAAATCGAATGCGAATCCAGCGGGGCTGGCTCCCATCGGAAATCAGGATTTTAAGGCCAATAATGTAACCTTGGCACTCCGGTACTCGTTCTGACGAGCCATTGTAATGCTCTCAATTGCAGATGGCGTAAAATGGATGCGGATGCCCAGAGCATCACAATTCGTATCAATTGCGTTAGTCGTCGTCGCCTCGACGCTTCCGGTGATGTGTCTGTCGCCCGGTTTGCCGATGGCCATGGAGCAGCGCGAGTGCTGCGAAAAAATGGCCGGCAACTGCGATGCTTCCATGATGCCGCCTTCGCACTCGTGCTGCGAGCGCCCGGTTTCCGACCAGGCGGCTACGGCTTCGAGAATCAAGAGCGACGATTTCGGCTGGACCGTTGTAGCGCAAGTCGAAGCGATCGGTCCTCTGCTCCGGCCAGTTCCTGGAGTTGGTGCGAGTAACTTCGATTGCCCTCCAGAAAGCCCTCCGCAAGTCTCCAGCGTCCTTAGAATTTGATCGTTTCGTCGCGCGTTGCTGTGCGAGGGCGTAGTTGTGTCTTCGCCGCAATTCCTTTCCACACGTGTGCGAGGTGAAATGACAAGACCAAGAATAATAACGACGACCAGCAGCATCTGTGCGTTTCTTTTATGGACGACAACCGCTTTCGGCCAGGCCGCAGCCCCGATCTCCCCACAGACCGCGTCAACCAGTTTGCGCGCGCTTCTCGCCGAGGCTCGACAGAATAACGCTACTGTCCACGCCGCGGAACGCTCCATTCAGACCGCGGAATTTATGCCCAAGCAGGCGTCCGCTTTCCCGGACACCGAAGTGATGCTGCAAAGCTTCACCGTAGGCAGTCCTCGGCCATTCGCCGGATACAGCAACAGTGACTTTGCCTACATCGGCTTTGGGGCATCGCAGGAGCTACCCTATCCCGGCAAGCGCGCGCTTCGGGGCGACGTGGCGCAACGCGGCATCGCCATCTCGCGCGCAGAGAAAGAGGCCACCACCTGGGATGTCCTCACCCGCCTCAAAGTGGCGTACTTCCAGCTCGCGGCTTCGCAGCAGCTCGTTGCTGTGATCGAGAAAAACCGGCAACTCGCCGACGAAATCGAGCAAGCAGTCGAAATCCGCTACCGCGTCGGGCAAGGAACCCAGCAGGATGTGCTTCGGGCCCAGCTCGAACGCAGCAAGCTCCTCAACGACCTTTCCATGCAGCGCCGCGTCAGCACTCAGGCTCAAGTCGTGTTGAAGGCACTGCTGAACCGTCCGCCCGAATCCGCCAACATCGTCCCCGATCCGCTTGCCTTGCGCCACATATCGGAACCAGCCTCACTGTATGCCAAGCTCCGGCAGAGTAATCCCGAGCTACAAGTCAGCACGGAACAGGTCTCCCAAAGCCAGGCTGCCGCCACGCTCGCCAAGCGGGAAGAGAAGCCCGATTTCGGTGTGCAGTACATGTGGCAGCACACCGCCAGCAATTTCCGCGACTACTACATGGGCACGTTCTCGGTTCGGCTACCCAATCGTGCCCGCGTGCGCGCCGCCGAAGCAGAGTCCCGGGCGCGGCTTACGCAGTCGGAAGCCGAAAAGGACGCCCGCCTGAAGCAGATGGAAAGTGACTTAGGCGAGCAAATCGCCATTGCTCAGACTTCCGAACAACAACTCACGGTGTACGAACAAGGGCTTATCCCGCAGAGTGAATCCGCGCTCAACGCCGGGTTGGCCGGATATCGCGCGGGCAAGCAGGACTACCAGGGATTGATCGCCTCCTACAACGACACGCTTCGCCTCGCGATGGATCGTGAACGCGCGCTGGTCGAACACGAAACCGCCGTCGCCCAAATCGAGCGCCTCATCGGGGAGGAATTGCAATGAGCTACCGCAAACCTTTTATCGTCGCTGTCGTTCTGAATGTGGCATTGGCTTTGGCTGCGTATTGGTTCTGGCACGCTCGTGCGGCACAACCTGCGGAAACGGCCACGGGGCATCCTTTGGAGCATCCTCCCATGGAAGGTTTCACGCCGACGCCGGTTGAGAGCCCGATGAACCTCACGCCCATCGAGCTCTCGCCGGAACGCATGCAAAGCATCGGCGTGCGCACGGGCAAGGTGGAATATAAAACCATCAATTCTGAAATTCGGGCTACCGGCACGGTGGATGTGGACGAGCGCCGAACCGCCTTCGTGCAAAGCCGCTACCCCGGCTGGATCAAGGATGTTTTCGTCAACGCCAGCTATCAATTCGTGAAGAAAGGCCAGCCGCTATTTACCATTTACAGCCCCGAACTCGTCGCCAGCGAACAAGAATACTTGCTCGCGAAGAGTAACGCGGGGCATCTCGCCCAGAGTTCTGTCGAAGGCGTGGCTTCCGGTGCGGATACGTTGCTCCATTCTTCGCGCGAGCGCCTTCTCCAGTGGAGTCTTTCCGAGCAGGACATTGCGACGCTCGAAGCGAGCGGCCAGCCGCAAAAAGAGTTCACGTTTGCCTCTCCGGTTTCGGGCTATGTCATTGAACGCACGGCTCTGCCCAATGTTTATGTGCAGCCGGAAATGCGCTTGTACTCCATTGCCGATCTTTCTTCGGTCTGGGTCAATGCCCAGGTTTTTCAGGAAGACACGGGCAAGTTGAAGCCCGGCGACGCGGCCGATATCACCGTGGACGCCTACCCCGGCCGCATCTTTCACGCGCACATTGAACAGCTTCTTCCTCAGGTGGACGCGGCCACGCGAACGTTGCGCGTGCGGCTGGCGATGCCGAATCCAGGTCTTGCGCTCAAGCCGGGAATGTTCGTGAACGTACGCTTGCGCGCAGCTTTGGGGCGCCAACTCGTTGTTCCCGCGTCGGCCGTGCTGCAAGCGGGAAGCCGGCAGGTTGTGTTTCTATCTCGCGGCCAGGGATCGTTCGAACCACGCGAGGTTCAGCTTGGAACCCGTGCGGACGACGGCTTTGTTGTCCTGAAGGGTCTCAAGCTTGACGACTCCGTCGCCACTTCCGCCAACTTCCTCATCGACTCCGAAAGTCAGCTCCAGGCTGCGTCGGGAGCGTACACTCCGCCTCCACCCGGCGCCGGAGCCGCGGCAGCCATGAATGGAACAAGGAATGGGTTTGGGCAGCAAGCGTCCGCCGAACTCACCACTGATCCATCGCCTCCGCAGAAGGGCAAGAATCGCCTACTTCTCAAACTTACCGGAGCAGACGGCAAACCGCTCGCCGGATTGGCAGTATCGGTTCGCTTCTTCATGCCCGGTATGGCCGACATGGGTATGGCTCCGATGACTTCAACAAGCAAGCTAACCGAGCAAGGCAACGGGGTGTACGCAGGAGATGTCGAGCTCGGCTCAGGCGGCACCTGGCAAGTCACCGTAACCGCGGAGCAAGGCGGAAACATCTTGCTGAGCAAACATCTGAATCTGACCGCAACGGGAGGCATGTAACCCATGATCTCCCGTGTCATTGATTGGTGCGCCACCAACCGGTTCCTGGTTTTCATCGGCGTTCTGTTCTTGGTATTCGCGGGCATCTGGTCTTTACAGCGGGTCCCGCTCGACGCACTGCCCGATATCTCCGATGTGCAAGTCATCGTTCACACCGCCTGGCCCGGACAGCCTCCGAGCCTCATTGAAGATCAGGTCACCTATCCCATCGTCACCGCCCTGCTAGCCGCGCCCCACGTAAAAGCCGTCCGCGCCACCACCATGTTCGGCGACTCCTACGTCTACGTTGTTTTTCAAGACGGCACCGATATCTACTGGGCGCGTTCGCGCGTCCTGGAATACATCCAGCAACTCGGCGGACGCTTGCCCGCTGGAGCAGCGCCCATGATCGGACCCGACGCCACTGGCGTTGGATGGGTTTTTGAATATGTCCTGATTGATCGCACGCACCAGCACAGCCTCGCCGACCTGCGCTCTCTGCAAGACTGGCACGTCCGCTATCAGCTCGCCACCGTGCCCGGAGTCGCGGAGGTCGCCAGCATCGGCGGATTCGTCAAGCAGTATCAAGTGCAGCTTGATCCTAACCGCCTGCTTGCCTATGGCATCCCGCTCTCTACCGTGATCGACCGCGTGCGGACCAGCACCAACGAAGTGGGGGGGCGTGTCCTGGAGATGAATGGCGCGCGCTACATGGTGCGTGGCCTCGGATATCTGCATTCACTGAACGATCTGGAAAATGTCCCAGTAATGGCCAAGAACGGCACGCCCGTGCTGCTGCGTCAGTTGGGAACTGTATCTTTCGGGCCGGAAATCCGTGAAGGTGTTGCCGAGTGGCAAGGCGAAGGTGAAGCCGTTGGCGGAATCGTGGTCATGCGCTACGGCGAGAACGCCCTCAACGTTATCAACGGAATCAAGAAAAAGGTCGCCGAAATCGCCCCTTCGCTGCCCCCAGGCGTCGAAATTCACGCTGGCTATGACCGCTCTGGCCTCATCGAAGAATCCATTCAGACTTTGCAGCGCGACCTGCTGGCCGAGAGCGCCGTGGTTAGCTTCGTGACCATCGTTTTTCTTTTCCACTTTCGCTCGGCGCTGGTCCCTATTCTTACGTTGCCCGTCGCTCTGCTTGGGGCGTTCGTGCCGATGTACCTTCTCCACCTCAGCAGCAACATCATGTCGCTCGGTGGATTCGCACTCGCCATCGGGGTACTCATCGACGCAGCTATCGTTATCGTGGAGAATGGCTACCGGCATCTCTCCGAAGCTGGCACGGTCACGGAAGCCGAGCGGCGGAGAATTCTCATCGACGCGGCCAAACAAGTCGGGCCCGCCTTGTTCTTCTCGCTGCTCATCATCGTGGTGAGCTTCCTGCCGGTCTTCCTTCTGGAAGCGCAGGAAGGCCGCATGTTTCGCCCGCTGGCCTGGACCAAAACGCTCTCGGTAGCCATTTCGTCGCTCCTCGCTATCACCGTCGTTCCAGCGTTGATGCTGATTTTCATTCGCGGAAAGTTGCGACCCGAATCGAAAAACCCGGTGTCGCGGGTCACGCAGGCTGTCTACCTGCCTATCCTT
>Ga0209068_10001047_pt1 | contig 13983 bp, 14 predicted proteins | sample ColStrG_CSR_2012_FD_187200 | JGI IMG/M metagenome (GOLD analysis project Ga0209068, IMG submission 187200) | Freshwater sediment microbial communities in response to fracking from Pennsylvania, USA - Cold Stream Run_MetaG_CSR_2012 (SPAdes)... | ecosystem: Environmental > Aquatic > Freshwater >... | reverse complement strand
GAGGGGCGGGACATCGGCTCGGTCGTCCTGCCCGACGCCGACCTGAAGCTCTACCTCACGGCCTCGCCGGAGGTTCGGGCGGCGCGCCGTTCCGAAGAGGGCGCCGAGGCGGTGGCCCGACGGGACAGACTGGACAGCTCCCGGGCTGCATCGCCGCTCGAGGTACCCGATGGGGCACGTGTCATCGACACCGGCGCACTCAGCGTCAGTCAGATCGTGGAAGAGGTGGTGGCATGGCTGTGAGTCCCGACGGGACGAACGACACCCCGGTCGAGAGGCAACGGAGCAAACGGGTCGGGGTCGAACAGGCCCCTCTCGACCTCGACATACAGGTAGACACCGGCCTCACCCCGCTCTACCGCCTACTCCGGGTGGCCGTCCACGCCGTCAACCGCATTGTCTTCCGCACCACGGTGACGCCCGTGGGCACGGTGCCGACCGAGGGGCCGGTCATCATCGCTCCTGTCCACAGGTCTTTCATCGACTTCCTGGTCGCCTCCGAGGTGACCCACCGCAAGGTTCACTACATGGCCAAGGACACCTTGTGGAAGAACGGAGTGCTGGCCCGGATCCTTCCCCGACTCGGGGCGTTCCCCGTCCACCGCGAATCGGCTGACCGAGAGGCGCTGCGCCGGGCCCAGCGGGTGCTTGATGCCGGCGAAGTGCTCATCCTCTTTCCCGAAGGCGAGCGACGTACCGGACCAGTCGTCGAGGACCTGCACGAAGGGGTGGCCTTCCTGGCTGCCCGCACCGGTGCGTCGGTCATTCCCGTGGGCATCGGCGGCTCGGCTTCGGTCATGCCCAAGGGCTCCAAGATCCCCCGGCCCCGTCACATCCACCTCGAGGTCGGCCCGGCAATACCACCTCCGGAACGATCGGGCAGCGGCCGGGTCCCCCGCAGCCGGATCCACCTGCTGACCGAGGAACTGACCGCCGCCCTACAGGTCCTCTACGACAGTGCGGTGGAGACCACCGGCCGATACTGAAGCGAAGACGCGGCGGCACGGACTGACTCGTTGCCATTCCGGTTCCCGTGACCCAGCGCTGGCGCAGTGGAGGAGCAAATCGGGGCGGTGCGGGGGTACCGTGGCCCATGAAGATCAATCCCCGGTACGGCGGGCCCGCAGTCCTCCGGTTCGAACCCGCCCCGAGGGACCCGTCGGTCCCGATGCTCCGCCAACGCCGGCGCCTGGCCGCCCTCCTCGCCGGCCTTGACGAAGGACAGTGGGAGGCACCCTCACGTTGTGAGGGATGGGCATGCCGTGACGTGGTCAGCCACCTGACAGCCGTCAATTTGTTCTGGGCAGCCTCGATTACCGCCGGGCGCTCGGGTCAGCCCACCCGCTACCTCGCCGGTTTCGACCCCGTGGCCACTCCGGCTCAAATGGTCGAAGCCGCACCGCCCGCCACAACACCGGAGCTGCTGGATGCCTTCACCGCCTCCAACGAATCGCTGGCTGCTGCACTCGACGGCATTGACGCCGCAGGTTGGGCACAGCCAGCCGAAGCTCCGCCCGGTCACCTCTCCATCGATGCGGTGGTCCTTCATGCCCTGTGGGACGGCTGGGTCCACGAGCGGGACATCGCGCTGCCCCTGGGGCTCGCCCCTGACGAGGAGCCGGACGAAGTAGCCGCCGGCCTGCGCTACGCGGTGGGACTCGGTCCGGCGCTGCTGGCCGCCAACGGCTCCACTAGAACCGGACGGTTCGCCGTGCGGGCCGAGAATCCCGGTGTCGAACTGGTGGTCGAGGTCAGACCCGATGTCATCGTCCGGGACAGCAGTGGAGCTTCACCCTTCCCAACCATCGTCGGGGGCGCAGTGGAGCTGCTCGAGTCATTCAGTCTGCGATCATCTCCGCCTGCCCTGTCGGGATCCGACGAGTGGATGGTCGAAGGGTTGAGCGTGCTGTTCGATCAGGCGAGCTGAGCCGGTGCGTCATCCACCATGGGTCGGCCGCTGAGGAAGGGCATGGCCTCAGGCCTGACTGGGGGCGACCGTTGGGATGTCCGCAAGGATCGCCTTCGAATACCGGATCTGGCGCTCAACGAAGGCCAGGTAGAAGGCCATCGAGAAAGCCAGACTGGTGAACAGGCTCATCACGAAGAAGACCCATGGGATCCGCATCTCCCGACGCCGTCCATCGACGATGGTCCACAGTGGTAGCAGCACCACGTTGACAATGATGTAGTCCTGGGCCGCCGAGTCTGCCGCCCAACTCGAAAACAGCGCCTTGGTGTAGGCGATGTAACTGGCCTTGGCCCCCACCTGGTGGGTATAGCGAACGTTGAAATACCACCCGAGGAGGAGCGACACGATACCGACGCCGTAGAACACACCCTCGAGGATTGAGGGTCTCCCGACCGTGCCGCCGGTGAACAAGCGCCTATTGGCCACGAACGCCCACACGGTCGTAAGGATGCCAAGCGTGCCGAACACACCGAGCTGGATGGTCATGGTCCGCTCCGATCTACCCATGGATGGTTGTCACGGCATCCTAGGTAGTCCGGGCCTTTCGGACCGGGATTCCGAGTGGCGTCGCTCAACCCGTCGGCAGCCCGGACAGGACACCCTGGTTAGGGCTGCTGATGGGCCGGGCGGGCGATCTGGTTCAGCACGTCGGCCGCCGCCGCCGAGCGGTCGTCGCCGAGGACCCGGTCGACATCAGGACCGGCGCTCGGAACCGAGTTGAGCAGTCCCAACGCCGCCTCGAGCCCCCGCAGCAGATCGCGTAGCTCCGGTGGGGGAGGGAAGTACTCCTCCTCCATGGTGACCGAGGCGACGTCGACGCCGTGGATCGGCGCCAGACGCTCGACGACAGCATCGACCAGGGCCTCGGGGGCGGATGCCCCGGCCGTCACCCCGACGGTGCCAGACAGGTCGTCGGGCAACTCGGAGGCATCGTTGACCCGCATCACCCGAGGACAGCCGAACGCCTCGGCCACTTTGGTCAGGGCGACGGTATTGGAGGAGTTCTCGCTTCCTATGACCACCACCGAGTCACACCGTCCGGCCATGGCCTTGAGCGCAGCCTGGCGGTTGGTGGTGGCGAAGCAGAGATCGCTGCGGTTCGGCATCCACAACTCAGGGAACCGCTCGCGGGCCCGGTCCACGATGCCGGCCCACTCATCGTGACTGAGTGTGGTCTGGGCCAGGAGCGCCACCATCGGCTGGTCGCCGTCGTCTCCGTCGATGTCCGAATCGCCAGGGCCGCCGGTAGCCGGGGCCAGGTCGAGGGCGTCGACATCTTCGACGCGTTCGAGCAGCCGGACGGCCGCAGGGGCGACGGCCATCGTGCCTACGGCCTCCTCATGGCCCTGGTGGCCGACGTAGAGCACGGTGTAGCCCTTGCGGGCACGGACCTTCAACTCATGATGGACCTTGGTGACCAGGGGGCACACGGCGTCTACGACCACTCTCCCGTCAGTGCGGGCCCGGTCGACCACCTGGGGGGCCGACCCGTGGGCCGACAGCATCAGCGGGGCCCCGGGTGGCACGTCGTCCACGTCGTCTATGAAGATGACGCCTTGGGCGACGAACTGGTCCACGACATGCCGGTTGTGGACGATCTCGTGGTAGCAGTAGACGGGCGGTTCGAACACCCGAACCATCCAGGCCAGCGCCTTGATGGCCTTCTCCACCCCAGCACAGAAGCCCCGGGGATCAGCCAGAATGACGCGGTCTACGGGCACCCCTCCAGGCTACCGGGGGCGACCGCTAGGGCCAGTCGCCGCGGTGCAGATGGAACCCCAGGTCGGAGCAGGTAGCCTTGGCGCATGTCGGCGCCCCGAGTGACGACGGCACCGAAGGTCGTCGCCGTCACTGAATCGTCACCGGCCGCGCTGTCCGGACTCCTGTCCGGTGATGAGCTGCTGTCGCTCAACGGCCGCTCGCCCCGTGACGTCATCGAGTACAGCCTCCTGGTGGACGAGCCCGAACTGGACCTCCTGGTCCGCCGCCGCGGGGTGACTGCGCCCTTTCCGGTCACCGTCAGCAAAGAGCCGGGCGAACCGTTGGGCATCGAAGTGTCCTCCGCCGTGTTCGACCGGGTCCGCACGTGTGACAACCATTGCGAATTCTGTTTCATCCACCAGCTCCCGAAGGGCATGCGGCGCAGCTTGTCGATGAAGGACGATGACTACCGCCTTTCCTTCCTGTACGGCAACTTCACCACGCTGACCCGCTTCACCGAAATGGACCTTGAGCGGGTACTCACCGAGCGGCTCAGTCCGCTGTTCGTGTCGATTCATGCCACCGATCCCGAGGTACGGGCCGACATGCTGCGCAACCGCCGGGGCGCCACCAGCCTCCGGTGGCTCAGCGCCCTGCTGGCCGGAGGGATCGAAGTCCACGGCCAGATCGTCGTCTGCCCGGACCGCAATAACGGCCCTGTACTGGATGACACCCTGGCCGGGGTGCTCGACCGCTACCCCGAACTGGCCACTGTTGCCTGCGTGCCTCTCGGCGTCAGCACGTTCTCCAACGAAGAGGCCATGCGCCCGCACACTGTCGACGAGGCCGCCGGCGTGTGCGACCAGGTCGAGCGGTGGCAGGACACCTTCCTCGAGTCCATCGGACGCCGGATGGTCTATGCGGCCGACGAGTACTACCTCATGGCCGAGCGCCCGTTCCCTCCGGCAGTTACCTACGAGGGCTTTCCCCAGCATGAAAACGGGCTGGGTATGGCCCGGGCATTCGAAGCGGCCTTCGGTGGCGACGAGCATGCCGCCCTCGGGGTGCGCCCCGGTTTCTTTGCCGCCGTCGACGGTGCTCCGCCATCGGGCTACCGGGCATCACGACAGGGCCTCCGTACCGAAGATGCGTCCCGGCCCACCGACGGGCCGTTGGAGGGAAGGGCCGACGCCTCACCGATCGCCATCCTGACCGGTGAGTACGGAGCCCTGGTGCTCGCCCCGCTGATCGACTCCCTGGGCCGCAACGACATCCGCCTGGTGCCGGTGCACAATAAATTCTTCGGGGGCAACATCGGTGTGTCCGGCCTCCTTACCGGCACCGACCTGACCACGGTGCTGGCCGACCAGCCGGAAGGGCACCGCTACCTGCTGCCCGATTCCTGCCTGTCCGAGGGGCGCTTCCTCGACGATCTGACCCTGGCCGACCTGCCCCGAGCCGTCGAGGTGGTGCCTACCGACGGGCTGTCGCTGCGCCGGGCCCTGGAGAGCCCAGGCCAGGCTTCCCCCAACACCCTGTCCGCATCGACTCCCGCCCGGGTGCCGGTAACCCTGGGAGCATCACGTTGACCACTGCCAAGCATGAGATCCCGACCCGCACCAAGCCGTTGGTGGTGGTGGCCGGCCGGCCCAACGTCGGAAAGTCGACGTTGGTCAACCGCATCGTCGGCCGTCGGGCCGCTGTTGTCGAGGAGCGCCCCGGGGTCACCCGCGACCGGAAAGAGCTCGACGCCGAGTGGTGCGGCCACCACTTCACCATCGTCGACACCGGTGGGTGGCTTTCTACCGACGATCCGCTCGACGCCCAGGTCAGCGCCCAGTCGGAGCGGGCCATCAGCGAAGCCGATGTCATCCTGTTCGTGGTCGACGTGACCGTTGGCCTTACCGACGAGGATCTGGCCGTGGCCCGGGTGCTGAAGCGGTCGGGCCGGCCGGTCCGGGTAGTCGTGAACAAGGTTGATTCCGATTCGCGAGAGGCCGACGCATGGGATGCCCTGTCCCTCGGACTTGGCGACCCATGGCCGGTCAGTGCCCTCCACGGACGCGGCACCGGTGACCTCCTCGACGACGTTGTCCGGGTATTGCCGGACTCATCGGTGGTGCCGGTCAAGGACGACGGTCCAGTGACTGGTGCCGACGGCCTGGTCGATCTCGTGGCCGGTGCCGACCAGGTCGACGAAACGATTCCACGGGTGGCCTTGGTGGGTCGGCCCAACGTAGGAAAGTCGACGCTGTTCAACCGGTTGGTGGGCGACGAGCGATCGGTGGTCCACGATGCTCCCGGCACCACCCGCGACGCCGTCGACACCATCGTGGTGACCCCGGAGGGCACGGTGTGCTTCATCGACACCGCCGGCATGCGCCGCAAGTCACGTACCGAACGGGGGACCGAATACTTCTCCGTGCTGCGGGCTCTCGACGCCCTCGACCGGGCCGATATAGCGCTACTCGTCATTGATGCCACCGCAGGGATCACCCACCAGGATCAGCGCCTGGCCGAGCGCATCGGCGCCTCCGGTTGCCCGGTGGTGGTAGTCCTCAACAAGTGGGAACTCATCCCGACCGAGGAGCGGGTCGGCGTCCTGGTCGACGTCGGTGACCGGCTCGCATTCCTGGGAGAGGCCCCGGTGCTCAAGATCAGCGCCTTGTCGGGCCTGGGCGTCCACCACATCCTCCCGGCAGTGTCCGCCGCTGAGGAGGCCTACCACTCACGGATCCCCACCGGGGAGCTGAACCGAGCGCTCAAATCGATCCAACTGGCCCACCCGCCGGTCGGCGCCCGGATCCAGTACGGCGTCCAAGGGGCCAACGACCCGCCCACATTCACCCTCTTCACCAATGGCCGCCTGCAGCCGACCTACCTCCGTTACGTCGAACGCGGGCTTCGCGAGCGCTTCGACCTCGGGCCCACGCCTATCAAGATCCGGGTTCGGGCCAAGGGTGCCAACGGTGGTGGGGGGCGAAAACGGTGAGGGGTGGTTCGGAAACGCCGATCCGGCAATGCAAGCGATGAGCACACCCGATCCGTTGCCTGTTGGGTACTCATATCTAGGCCGAAGGACGCAGCATGCCCTGGTGTGAACAGTGCGACCAGCAGCTCGAAGAGGAGGAGCTCGGCGTAGACGGCACCTGCCCTACCTGCGGCACCGAGCCCCTGGCGCACCGCAAGTCGCCTTGGTGGTTCAAGTTCCTAGCCGTGGCCACTGTCATCTACCTGAGTTACCGCGTTTTCCAAGGCGTCACCTGGGTCATCCATCACATCTGAGACAGATTCCGGCACATCCGGTGGGGCTATCGCCCCTCGAACCATTCGCCACGCCCATCTGCATGAACGCTGGACGGTGCATTGGGTGTCGGACGTCCGGGCTCGGATCAACGGGAGTGTGGCCATGGCGGTATTCGTGGGATATAGGTCATTGACGCCGTAGGCCGGACAGTCCACCATGGCTGCATGCATACCCGCCCGGTCGCCGTCATGGCCTACCCCGGGGTTCAATCACTGGACGTGACCGGGCCGTTCGAGGTATTCGCCGGGGCCCGGCGGGCCGCTGCCGCCTACGACATCGACGCCGGCTATGACGTTTCCGTGGTGGCCGCCGAGGCCGGCAACGTCACCACCGAGAGCGGTCTCGTCCTGGTCGCCTCGGCCCTGCCGGGCTCGACGACCCACCTGGACACCCTTCTCATCCCTGGGGGCCAGGGAGTAGACGGGGCACGTCAGGACCGGGGCCTGGTCGAATGGATCCGCCGCACTGCCAACCGGTCGCGTCGGATCGCCACCGTCTGTTCCGGGTCCTTTCTAGCTGCCGAGGCCGGACTCCTCGACGGGCGACGGGTCACCACCCACTGGGCCCGGGCCGAACAGTTGGCCGCGGAGTACCCCGACGTCGACGTCGATGCCGATCCGATCTACCTGCGCGATGGCAATGTCTGGTCGAGTGCCGGGGTGACCGCCGGCATCGACCTGGCCCTGGCCCTGGTCGAGGACGACCTGGGCACAGACGTCTCGCAGCTGATCGCCCGATGGTTGGTCATGTTTCTCCACCGACCGGGTGGCCAGACCCAGTTCGCCTCGCCGGTCTGGGTGCGGCGAGCCGAGCGGTCGCCGGTGCGCGAGGCGCAGGCCCGAGTGGAGGCGGCTCCCGCCGGCGATCATCGCGTGGCGGTACTGGCCGAGTCGGCCGCCCTCTCCGAGCGTCACTTCACCCGGGTGTTCACCTCCGAGGTGGGTGAGACCCCCAGCCGGTTCGTAGAACGCGTCCGCACCGAAGCTGCCCGCCGCGAGCTCGAGTCAACTGTCGACACCCTCGAAGTGATCGCCAGGCGTTGCGGTTTCGGCAGCACCGAGACTCTGCGCCGCACCTTTCACCGGCGTCTGCGCACCAGTCCCGACGCGTACCGGCGTCGGTTCACCACCAACCCCACATTGACAACTATCGGAAGGACCGCACAATGACGGAGCAGACCACGGTCGCCATCCCACTGTTCGACGGCTTCACCGCCCTCGACGCCATCGGACCCTACGAGGTCCTCCAGCGCATTCCGTGTATCGACGTGGTGTTCGTCGGACATCATCGAGGTGAGATACGAAGTGAGAATGGCATGCTCGGCATAGTCCGAGACGCCACCTTCGACGAGGTCCCCCGCCCGGACGTCCTGGTCTTCCCCGGCGGTTTCGGCACCCGGGTGCTGGAGCAGGACGAACTCGTCCTCGACTGGGTGCGCCAGGTGCACACGACCACCACATGGACGACGTCGGTGTGCACCGGATCGCTGGTGCTGGCAGCGGCCGGGCTGCTGACCGGGTTGACCGCAACCACCCATTGGTCCGCATACGCCGATCTTGAGAAGTTCGGCGTGACCCCGACGGCCGACCGGGTGGTCGAGCACCTGGACCACCGGCTCATGACGGCCGCAGGGGTGTCGAGCGGGATCGACATGGCATTGCGTCTGGTGGAGCTCCTGGTCGATCGCACGGCGGCCGAGGCAGCCCAACTGATGATCGAGTACGACCCGACACCGCACATCGACTCTGGTTCCGTGGCCAAGGCGTCGGACACCACCATGACCCGGGTGATCGAGTACGCGTCGGTGGGCCGGCATTGAAGCACGCCGTTGCGATAAGGCGTCAGAGGTGTCGGGGGCGACGGTTCAGTCGAGGGATCAGGGCGTCCAATCGGGGTCGGCCTCGGCGAAGAAGTCGACGATCTGGTTCATCCCGATGGCCAGGAGTGTCCACTCGACGGTCACCCCGTCCATCGGTCGGACCTGGAGAATCGTGGGCAGGAAACCAGATTCGGCCACCATGCGCATGAGCACGCCCTCGGCCAACGCGGAAATGGTGGCGGCACCATCCTCGAATGACAGTCCAGGTTTGATCCGCCATCCGACAAGCTCCAGCCCCGCCTTATAGAGGGCCATGTACTCGTGCGTCAGCCGGTCGTTGATGGTCTGGAAGGGTTCGACGAGCGACGGGCTCGGCGAAGTATGGGGGTTGGCGGAGATGTAGATGGCCAGAGCCATCTGAATGGCCGCGTCCGACGTCGATGCCGACTCGATGTACCGGGCACAGGCGACACGGATGAGCTCGGACAGAGATGCCCGCCGCAGTTCAGGTGTGGTGAGATCCATGATCGCCAGTGCGTCGTCGAAGGCACCGCGGGCGGCTGCTAACTCGAGATCGCCCTGGGCGTTCACGATTGAGCTGACCACCTCGAGCTGGAATTCGTTCTGGTTGTCCCAGATGCGTCGGATAACCGATGCATTGGTGACCCGGATCCCCTGAGTGGCCTCGACGTGGGCCAGCACCCGCTTGAAGGTCAGATGCTCCGCACCGCTACCCAGCCCCTCGGAAAGCAGGACGTCACGTCCGGCATCGAGGATCAGATCGCGGAGCTCCTCACGGGAACGGCGCACTTTGGGTTCGACAGTGTGCGGGTTGGAAGAGAGATACGGGGAAGCAGCCATTCTTGAGAAAGGTTACAGGTGTTGTTCGCGCCAGTAGGGTCATTCCGCTTGGGACCTTTCCGCTCAACGCCCGGACACTTGTCCCCCTGACCGGGATGTTGATCAAACCCCAGTGGATTCGACTGTAGGGCCCCTGGGGGCAAGCTGCACGCTCGGCGACGTGGACGAAGCGGGGGACCCCTACGGGGTTAGCGGGTGGTTGCAGTGGACCCCCATGCCGCAGTACATCCCTGAATCCAGTCCGATCCCACATCCCTACCGGGAACCCGACCCACCGAGAAGTTGGTGCAGTACAGGATGAAGTCGTAGGCCCGGAGGCCCTTACAATCCGGGCGACCTCCAGGTCGCTAGAAGGGCACATCTAGGCCTGTCCGGCCTCGGCTAGAGTTGCATGGTCTGAGAGCTTTACCCCTTCCCGGTGCTGGTGTCTCTACTGGTGTCCTACGGAAACTCGGGCGGGTCGCAAGCTCCGAGAAGGACTTCTGACCAGGAACGGGCTGTGGCGCAGCTTGGTTAGCGCGCTTGACTGGGGGTCAAGAGGTCCCGGGTTCGAATCCCGGCAGCCCGACTACAAGAAACACCAGGTAGATAGGTAGTTTTTACATTACAGGTGTGGTCCGGATTACAACCTCGAACCACCCGATAGGGCAGCGAAATGACACTCAAACCGAGGCCCGAGTACGCCATGCTGGCGGATTGCGCGTGGCTCGACGAGGATGGCTGGCCGAATGACTGGGTTGCCCTGATCGCACCCAGACCGTTTGCGGCGCAACTTCCGGGGTTCCGGACGAATGAGTCGGCGACCTGCCTGACGTAGTGTCCCCGCTTCCGGTGCTCACCCTTCGTGCCACCCTGCCCACCAACCGGAGTAACCGTTGCTCCTGTCTCGCCCTCCGTGTTACAAGGGTCCAGATCAATCGCCCTTCTGGGCACGACTGAAGGGCGGGCGGTACCTGTGCGCTGGCTTCAGGTGGGACTGCGAAGTGTTGGGGGGGAAACTCATTCGGTGAGTTGGGCAACGGGACCCTCATCGGCTCTAGCGTTCCGGTGACGGTCACTGGGCTGTAGAGGTCACGTCGAAGGGCTCACGCCGACATCGGGTTGCCCCTCGTCTCGGGATCCACCAGCTCGTCGAGCGCTGCGAGCAGTCCGGGCTGGGTGTCAAGCAACGACTTGTCGCCCCAAGAAGGTCGTTGAGGAGCACTTGGCTGGTATGATGACTGGTATGACTACCACGAAGATCGCCGTCAGCCTTCCGGCGGGACTTGTCGAACAGGCTCAACGTGCCGTGGCGGAAGGGCGATCCTCAAGCGTGAGTGCCTACGTGGCTCGTGCATTGGAAGAGCAAGCGAAACTTGACGACTTGGCGTCGATGCTCGAGGAAATGCTCGCCGAGACTGGTGGCCCACTGACCGCCTCGGAGCGGAAGGCTGCGGACAAAGCGCTCGGACGATGACGGCCGTAGTTCTCGACACCGGTGCGTTGATCGGCTTCGAGAGGAACGATCGACGAGTCGTGGCGATCATCGTCCGAGCGCTCGAGCATCACGATCCGCTGGTCGTTCCGGCGGGGGTAGTTGCCCAGGCTTGGCGGGATGGGAGTCGTCAGACGAGGCTTGCCCGGCTCCTCGGATCACCGATGTGCGAGGTACTCGTTCTTGACGACCGTCAGGCCCGAGCTGCGGGGCAACTCTGCGGGATGGCGACGACCACCGATGTCATCGACGCCTCGGTAGCAGTCGCTGCACGCGACCGTGGCGCGAGGGTGCTCACGTCTGATCCGGACGATCTCCGGCGCCTCGATCATCGCCTTGACGTGGTGCCAATCTGATTCAGGGTGATCGACCCGGTTGGAATGGCCTGTGGAAGCTTGTGCCATCCCCGCGCTATCCCCGGGCAAGGTTGGCGAACAGTGGTGAAAGACGGCAACAGGTGGGCAACGGTGAAGATGGAGAGTTGCCCCCTGATCAGGCAATTCGTCGGAATTCGCTGGTCTGAGGCGCAATGCCGAAATTGCCCCGGTGCAACGGGGGGTCAAGAGGTCCCGGGTTCGAATCCCGGCAGCCCGACCACTAGGGGACTCCACTCAACTTTGCGGGGTCCCCCTCTGCACAATGGAATACATCTGCTCATCTTCTTCAGGATCCGATCTCGCTGAGGCACCACAACCGGCTTGTCACCAGAAGTTCATGTGCTTGTCACCTTCCGTTCATCTAGGCTGACGCCGTGACTTCGGGAAACGTGTTCACGCGACGGCAGGTCCTGGCTGGCGGGTTGGCCGGTGCTGCTGCCGCCGTATTGGCAAACACCGGCCGGTCGACGGCAGAGGCTGCGGCCAGGATACCGGCGGCCGGAGCTGACCTCGGCGCAGTGGAGCACGTTGTGTTCCTGATGATGGAGAATCGTTCCTTCGATCATTTCTACGGAACCTTGAACGGCGTGCGCGGCTTCGACGACCACCTGGCCGGCAACGAAGGGGTGTTTGCCCAATCGTGGCCCGGAGGGACATCTCCCACACTGCTTCCGTTCCACCTGAACACGAAGAACACGATGGCCGAGTGCACCTTCGACCTCACCCATAACTGGCTGCCCCAGCACCTCTCCTGGAACAACGGGAACATGGATCAGTACGTATCCACTCACACGTCGGCTACCTACGAGGGACCAGCCAACGGTGTCCTGACCATGGGCTACTACAAGAGCGCCGACATCCCCTTCATGTATGCGTTGGCCGACAAGTTCACGATCTGCGACGGGTATCACTGCTCCGTGCTCGGACCGACCCATCCCAACCGTCTTTTCCACATGTCGGGGACCAATGACCCCGACGGCGTGGCTGGCGGTCCGGTACTCGTGACCAACTCCAGCGCCGCGATGAAGTTCACGAAATCGTGGTCGACCATGCCCGAGGCCCTCGACGCCGCGAATGTGGCGTGGCGTGTCTACAACCCGTCCGGTAGCGCGTACGACATCACCAGCAACAGCTCGATGTTACTGAACAGCAATCCGCTGCAGTACTTCACGCAGTTTCAGAATCCGGCGAGCTCGCTCTACCAGAATGCCTTCTCCTACTACGGCCCCAACGTGACGAACGCCTTGAGCAACCCGAACGGACCTGACGACTTCTCCAAAGACGTAGCGGCTGGCCAGTTACCGGCGGTGTCGTGGATCATTCCGCCCATCGGTTTCGACCAACACCCACCGGCGCCGGCCGTGCTGGGCGAGTGGTACATCCAGCAGATCCTCAACACCTTGGTGGCCAACCCCACCGTGTGGGCGAAGACGGTGCTGTTCATCTCCTGGGACGAGAATGACGGCTTCTTCGACCATGTCCCGCCCCCGACTGCTCCTCCGGGTACTGCGGGTGAATACCTGACGGGCACGTTGCCGCCGGAAGCCAACGGTGTGGCGGGGCCGATCGGATTGGGCGTTCGCGTGCCGATGCTGGTGGTCTCCCCGTTCAGCGTCGGTGGCTGGGTGTGTTCCGACACCTTCGACCACACCTCGCAGATGCGCTTCCTCGAGACCCGTTTCGGGGTGACAGCGCCCAACATCTCCACGTGGCGCCGAGGGGTGACAGGAGACCTGACCGCCACGCTGCCCGTCCTCGGCAGCCCGATCACCAAGGCACAGCGCCTGCCCGTGGTGTCTTCGTCAACCACCACACCCCCGATCAGCACAGAATGCACTTCGGCACAACAGATCGAGCTCAACGGCAACCCACCGCCTTACCCCATCAAGAAGCACCAGAAGATTCCCACCCAGAGGCCGGGCACCAGGCTTCGCACTCCCAATTGACGGACGTCCAGTCAACAGGTGGTCGACGACGCACACGAGATGCCGGGTACCGGCTGGTGGCCACTGTCCTGGGGAGCTGAAATGGGTGTGGGAGCATCCCGGGGTGAGCGCGCCGAATTCTGAAGATTCGTGGTCCCACCGCCTGCCACTGCTCGTTCGGATCACCAGCCACGTCGCGGTGTGGGCCAGTGTCCTGTCCGCCACGGTCGTGGAGCTGTCCAAGGGATGGATCGCGGTGGGGGACGACGCCGCCATCGCCATCCGTTCGTATCAGAGCCTTTCGTCGCACCCTCCGTGGGTCGGCGTTTATTCGACAGCCGGCGGTCTCGGCCACACCCTCTACGATCCCGGGCCCCTCATGTTCTGGCTCTTGGCCATCCCCGTCCACATTGACCCGAGCCACGGAGCCCACTGGGGCGCAGCTCTACTGTGGGGAGCGGCGCTCTCGCTGGCCGTGGAAGCCGCATGGGCGACACGGCTCTGGCTCGGATGTGCAGTCATCGCCTTCGTGGTCGTGGACCTACTGTGG
>Ga0209068_10001046_pt1 | contig 13987 bp, 10 predicted proteins | sample ColStrG_CSR_2012_FD_187200 | JGI IMG/M metagenome (GOLD analysis project Ga0209068, IMG submission 187200) | Freshwater sediment microbial communities in response to fracking from Pennsylvania, USA - Cold Stream Run_MetaG_CSR_2012 (SPAdes)... | ecosystem: Environmental > Aquatic > Freshwater >... | reverse complement strand
GCCAGTACCGTGGATCGAGAAAAATACGGGCACTTTCGGTTTTAGCTTGTGCCAAGCCTTGACCACGCCCTCGGCCATCACGTCGGTGCGCGCGAAAGCACCGCAGAAATTGATAACGAGGCTGTTTACACCGGGATTGGACAGGACGAGATCGAGCGCGATTTCGGATTTGGTGTAAGCCTCGCCACCAATTTCAAGAAAATTGGCCGGCCGCCCACCGTAGTGGCGGATCACGTCCATGGTGGTCATGGTGAGGCCAGCGCCGTTTGCCAACACACCGACATTGCCGTCAAGCTGGATCAGCTTGAGGTCGGCCTCAGCGGCGCGTTTTTCCAGCGCCGTCATCGCAGCAGTAGCGCCGCCTTTCGCGATCTCCGGCTGGCGATAAACCGCTGCATCGTCGAGCACGAATTTGCAATCGAGCGCGACCACGCGTCCGTCGCCCAAAAGAGCGAGCGGATTAACCTCCAGAAGCTCGGCGTCGTGTGCGCGATAGGCGGCGTAAAGTTCGCAAAGAATGCGCGTAATTTGCTCTTCCGCCGCGTCGAGCTTGAGCCCTTGGAGCATTTGGCCGACGTCGGCCAATGAAGGTTTGCTGTCGATGTCGACCAGCAGTCTACGGATCGCCTCTGGTTTCGCCGCGGCGAGGTCTTCTATGTCCATACCGCCTTCGATAGAGAACAAGATCAGCGGCTTACGTGCGGTGGTGTCATACAGCACAGCGGCGTAGAACTCGCGGGCAATTTCGGCCTGCTCCTCGACCAGCAGCCGCTCGACTGTGTAATCGCCGATGCGCATGCCGAGGATTTCGCCGGCAGTCTTCTTCGCCTCGTCGGGTGATGAAGCGAGCTTAATTCCACCGGCCTTGCCGCGCTTGCCTGTCGGCACCTGCGCCTTGATCACACATGGGCCAATTTTCGCCGCCGCCGCCGAAGCCTCGGCGGCGCTCATGCAGAGGATCCCGCGCGGCACTGGAATGCCGGCGGGGGTTAGGATCGTTGCTTTCGCCGCATGCTCTTCGAAGTTCATGCCAGCAAACTCTATTTGCCGTATTTCGCCCAATAGGTCCCGAACAAGTCTTCTTCGCTCGGCTTGTCTTCCGGAATGGTGGTGACGAGGTGGGTGATGTTGAGGAAATCCCTGTAGTTCAGATTGTCCGTAATGCTGTTGCCACCCCAGGTGCCGCAGCCCATGCTGAGTGTGAAATTTAGGCCATTGTCGAAGCCACCGCCATTCCCGAATGTATGCGCCTGGTTGATCAGCACGCGTACGACGTCGGTCTCCTCGGCAAGCTTGCGCCCACGAGCTAGGTCCTTGGTGTGCAGTCCGACCGAATGCCCGCGCCCTTGATGATCGAGTATCGCGCGCGCGCGAGCGGCCGCATCGTCGAAATCCTTGGCGCGGTACACGGTGAGAACCAGTGACAGCTTTTCGCCAGAGAAAGGAAAACCACGGCCTACGCCTGTTTCTCCGACCATAAAGAACTTTTTTGATTCTGCTGCCGTCGGCAGGCCGCAACCGCGCGCAAGAACGTCAGCGTCGCGCGCGATCAACGTACGGCTCAATTTACCATCTGGCCAAAGCGCGGCCTGGATCTTCTCCTTTTCGGGCGCGGAAGCCATGTAGCCGCCCACGCGCTCAAGCGCGGCAATCGCCTTGTCATAGATTGCGTCGACAAGGATCACGGAGTTTTCCGAGGAACAGGAGGTCGAATTGTCGAAAATCTTGGAAGCGCATATTTTCTTTGCGGCATCGTCGAGATCGGCCGTCTCATCCACGATCACCGGAACGTTGCCGGTGCCGACACCGACCGCCGGCGTCCCGCTGCTGTAAGCGCGCCGCACATTGTCTTGCGAGCCGGTGGCGACCACCAGATCGGCCGCCTGCATCAACGCCTGCGTCATATCTTTTGACGCAGGTGGTGGCAGGATCTGAACTAGGTCCTCTGGCAATCCAATTTTTTTTAATTCCGCACGCATGTAGTCGACGGTCTTGCCCGTTGTCTTCATTCCAGCGGGCGATGAGGCGATAATGACGGCGTTGCGGCCTTTGATTGCCATCATAGCTTTGTTGACCGGCGTCGCCCCCGGATTGGTCGAAGGCGTAATCGCACATACCAGGCCGACCGGCTTGGCGTATTTGACAATGCCGAGCTTCTTGTCCTCTTCGATGATGCCGACCGACTTCACGCGCAGCAGGTCGCGCAAGGTCCCGAAGGTCTTGCGCTGCTTCTTGGTGATTTTGTCGGGCACATTCCCGAGCTGGGTGTCCTTAACCGCTAGTTCGGCGAGTTCCTTGGCGTGTGCCGGATTATAGAGTGACCACGCAAGCGCGGTGACCGCCTCATCAACGCGGGCCTGATCGACCTTGGCGAAGGCCCGCTGTGCCGCATGGCCGCGCCGTACCAGCTCATCAACCACGGCCATCGCCTTTGCATCGGGGGACGGTTTCACCGCGACTGTCATTTTATAGCTCCCCTAAGCGACGTGTTGCGGACGCATGTCTTCGCGCTTGATGCCGGCCACCACGACAGGCTTCTTCATAGCGTCCCTACGGAACGGCTCACCGAGCTCCTGATTGAGGACCACCTCAATAAAGGTCGTGACGCGCTTTTTCTGCGCCTCGCAAGATGCCCGAAGTGCTTCTGTCAATTCGGTTTGGGTTCTGACGACAACGCCTTTAAGGCCGCAGCCTTCGGCCACTTTTGCATAGCTAAGGTGCGGGTCGAGCTCGGTCCCGACGAAATTGTTATCGTACCAAAGGATTGAATTGCGCTTTTCAGCTCCCCATTGGTAGTTGCGGAAGATTATCATGGTGATACCCGGCCACTCCTCGCGGCCGATCGAACTCATCTCGCTCATGGAAATTCCGAAGGCACCGTCGCCGGCAAAGCCGACACAAGGTGTATTCGGGTTGCCGATCTTCGCGCCGATAATTGCTGGAAAGCCGTAACCGCATGGTCCGAACAGCCCCGGCGCCAAATACTTCCTTGCTTCGTCAAACATCGGATAGGCATTGCCGATGGCGCAGTTGTTCCCAATGTCGCTGGAGATGATGGCGTCCTTCGGCAAACCAGCTTGGATGGCGCGCCACGCCTGCCGCGGTGACATACGGTCAGAGTCTCGCTTGCGCGCGTCCTCATTCCATGTGGTTCCTGGATCATCGTCCTCATGATCCATGCTGGAAAGAGTTTGGAGCCACTTGGATTTGGTTGTGTGAATCAGCGCCTTGCGTTCATCCCGCCCAGCATTTCCGGCTGACGGCGCAAGTTGCTTGAGGATGCTTTGGGCGACAAGTTTGGCGTCGCCGCAGATACCGACGGTTACAGGCTTGGTCAGTCCGATCCGGTCGGCATTGATATCGACCTGGATGATCTTGGCTGTCTTCGGCCAGTAGTCGATACCGTAGCCGGGCAGAGTCGAAAACGGATTGAGCCTGGTGCCGAGCGCTAGAACCACGTCGGCTTTAGCAACGAGCTCCATCGCGGCCTTCGAGCCATTGTAACCAAGTGGGCCAACGGCAAGGCGGTGACTACCTGGAAAGCTGTCGTTGTGCTGGTAATTGTTGCAAACCGGCGCGTCGAGCTTTTCGGCAAGCGCAACGCATTCGGGGATTGCTTTGCCAAGAACGACACCTGCACCCGACAATATGACAGGGAATTTCGCTCCCGACAGCAGTTTGGCCGCTTCCGCTACAGCTTGCGCACCACCAGCTGGACGTTCGAACTCGACAATCGCCGGCAGATTGATGTCGATGACCTGGGTCCAATAGTCACGTGGGATATTGATTTGTGCGGGAGCCGACAGTCGCTTTGCTTTGGTAATTACACGATTTAAAACTTCTGCGACCCGCGACGGGTCGCGCACCTCTTCCTGATAGCACACCATGTCGCGGAACAGCGCCATCTGCTCCACCTCTTGGAAACCGCCTTGCCCAATCGTTTTGTTCGCTGCTTGCGGCGTCACGAGCAGCATTGGTGTGTGGTTCCAATAAGCCGTCTTTATCGCCGTCACGAAGTTCGTAATGCCTGGGCCATTTTGAGCGATCGCCATGGCTATTTTGCCCGTTGACCGTGTGTAGCCATCACAGATCAGACCACCATTGGTTTCATGCGCAACGTCCCAGAAAGTAATACCAGCCTGCGGGAAAAGATCTGAGATCGGCATGAATGCCGAACCAATGATTCCGAAGGCATGCTCGATGCCGTGCATCTGCAAGACTTTTACAAAGGCTTCTTCCGTGGTCATCTTCATGGCTGTGCCCTCTACGAATTGTCAGTTCTTGTCTTGAAATATGCCGGCAAGTTCATCGGCGGCGTGCCGAAGAGCGGGCAAATGACGGCGTGCCGTCTGGACGTTCATGCGAGCCTCCGGCGCCTGGATGGCCAGCGCCGCGAGCATCTCACCGTTCTTGCCGATCACCGGAACGGCCATGCACACTACGCCGACGAGATATTCCTCGCGATCGAATGAGACCTGCTCCTTACGAATTTGCCGAAGTTCGGCTTCGAGCCGCGCGCCGTCTGTGATCGTGCTTTCGGTAAAGGGCCGGAGCTCTAGGCTTTGCAACAGACGGCGGCGGCGCGGCGAAGCCGCTAATGCCAGAAACAATTTGCCGATGGCGCTGCAATGGAGCGGTACGCGTGACCCGATCGTGTAATGCAGGCGTAGCGGCCAATGCTCTGCTTCCACGCGGTCGAGATAAATCACCTCGCCGTTGAGGAGAGTGCCGATATTGCAGGTTTCGTTGAGCGTGTGCACAAGCCGCTGAAGCACGACATGCGGCGTGTCGTGACGCATCGAAGACGAGAGCGCGCAAAAAGCAAGATTGGTCAGTTTTGGACCAACAATCAGCCGTCGCCGTCCTGGCTCGCGTGACAGATAACCCTGTGTGACGAACCAGTCGACCAGGCGATAGGCCGTTGCCTTCGGCAATTTCAGCGACGCGATGATGTCGAGCACGTCGACGGGCGCGCGCGAGCTGGCGACATGTTCGAGGACCGCAAAGGAACGCGCCATGGCGCCAAGCTTGTGCTCGCGCACATTTGTGAGCTTCGGCGGCCGCAAAAGCGGCTTAAGCGTAGTCACGTTCCGGCGCCGGCTGGCGGTGCCGGCGTTTCGTGTATCAAGTCCAAGATTGGTACGCATGGTCACCTAACCTCGGTTTGGGCCGCCACCAGGCGGCTTCTGAAAAGTCGTTGCACGAATGGCAACAACAGAACGATGATGGTGAACGCGATGATCGTTCCGGAGATTGGCCGCGTGAAAAACACGGTCCAGTCATTGGAAAAGCTGATCATCGTGTTCATGAATGCCTCTTCGGCAATCGGACCAAGGATCACACCGAGCACCAGCGGCGCGACCGGAAACTTCAGGCGTTCGAATCCATAGCCGAGCACGCCGAAGCCGATGATCAGCCACAGGTCAGTGACATTGTTGCGGATCGACAGGGCACCGATAAAACAGAGGATCAGCACGTAGGCCGAGACCACCGCCTCCGGAAAATCGAGGATCTTTACCAACGGCCGGATGGCGAAATACCCGATCGCGCACATCAGTGCGAGGCCGAGAAACAACGACGCGAACACGGTGTAGACCAGCGGCGCCGAGCTCACGAGGACCTGCGGCCCGGGTTGAATTCCGTGCAACATGAATGCGCCCAGGATGACTGCGGTCGCGCCACTGCCGGGAATTCCGAGCGCGAGCAGATGCACCATTGCGCCACCGACCGATGCAGTTGCGGCCGCCTGCGGCGCCACAATGCCTTCGGCGATGCCAGTGCCCATCTGGTCCCTGCGCTTACCGAAGCGCGCCTCGATTCCGTAACTCACAAATGACGCGATGGTGGCGCCGGCGCCGGGCAGCAGGCCTATGAGATCGCCAACCACGGATGCGCGGAAAAACATACCTTTGATGTCATTGAGCTCTTGCAGCGTCGGCAATTCGGTGCGCGCATTGGAAATCTTGTCGAGCGGTTTGGTGGCAAAGCCCGTCTCTAGGCGGGTCAGCACTTCGCCGACACCGTAGGCGCCAACCATTACCACTAGAAACTCAATGCCATCGGCAAGAATTGGCGAGCCGAAGGTGAAGCGGTATGAGCCGTAAATCGGATCTGTACCAACCGACGAAATCAAGATGCCGACGCTCATGCTAATAAAGGCGTTGGCAAGCGAGCCTTTGCCAATCGCCACAACACTGAGCAGGCCGAATAATACGATCACGAAATATTCGGGCGAGGAGAAGCGCAGCGCGAATTTGGCCAACGGTTGAGTCAGCGCCACCATGACGATCGCCGACAACAGCCCGCCGCCGAGCGCGGCAACTAGCGTCCAGCCCAGCGCCTTGGCCGGCTTGCCCTTACGCCCCATTGTGTAACCGTCCCACAGCATCGGGACGTCGATAGGCTCGCCTGGGATGCGGAAGAGAATCGCAGTAAAGGCGCCGCCGTAGGTGCCAGATACATACATTGCGGTGAGCAGCACGATTGAGGCAGTGACATCCATTTTGTAAGTGAATGGCAACGCCAGCGCGACGCCCATCACCAGCGTCAATCCGGGTAACACGCCAATCAGCAAGCCGATTACGATGCCGACCACCAGCATCGCCATATTGAGAGGCGTCAGGCAGTTGACGAAACCGGCGGCAAGCTGGGTGAGGATATCAATCATGTCTCACCACAAACTCGGAATTGCAAAGAAGACGTCGGTTGCACGATCGAACGGTTCGATACCGCGCGGAAGTGAAACGTAGGCGATCCGCAAGAACAAAATACCGCAGAAGATCGTCACTGCAGCACTGGCACCCCAGATCACACCGTGGGCACGATAGCCGCCGACATACATGAAAGCAGCGAGAAACAGGAATGTGCCGAGGATGAAGCCAAGCGTCGGCATCAGAACCGCGTAGATACCCATCAACACAATGCCGCCGATCAGCAGACGCGGATAGACTGGTTGCTTATCCTCGACGTCCGGCTCCCGGTCGAATGCTTCCAGAATGCCGGTGGTGTCTTGATTGCCAACAATTAGCCGCCGGGAAATCTCGAACACGCAGGAGGCACCCATCAACAGGATGGCAAGACGTGGCCACGCCTCCGGGCCCAGTTGACCGGGCCGAGATGTGTAAAGGAACGTGCCAGAGTAAATATAGAGCGCGATTGCGATGGCGAGGCCAATCGCATAGGGCACGATCGAGCGGACTAACGCCTGGTCCATTGCCTTGTTACTCCGCACGACTCCGCGAAAGCGCGGCGTGGGCTCGACGCACGATTAGTTCGTTGCCATCGTCTTTTTCATGTCTTCGAGCTGCTCGTTCACGAACGATGGAGCCTTTGACGCATCCTCGAAGCTGTTCGGATCAGCGTATTGCTCTTCTAGGAATTTCTTGTATTCCGGCGAGGCGTACACTTTCGCCAGCATGTCCGAGAGCTTTTTGACGATGTCGGGTGGCGTGCCGGCGCGCACAACGATCGACCGGAATTGCGGCAGCGCGACCTTGTAGCCGAGTTCAAAGGACGTAGGCACATCCTTAAATGCTGCCAGGCGCGTTTCCCCGAACAGCAAAATAGGGCGCATCTGCTTGCCGTTGAGGAATTGCGCGACGTCGCCCGCTTGTTCATACAGAGCGTCGGCGTGGCCGCCGAGGATCGACACATAGCGCTCGCTCGGTTTGGAGAACGGCACCTGTACGACCTTAATGCCACCTCGTTCGAGCACGCTCAGCGAGAAGTCATCGACGCTGCCGAAGCCCAGCGTCGCCACTTTCAGCTTACCGGGGTTTGCCTTGGCTTCTCTGGCGAAATCTTCCCAGGTCTTAAACGAGCTATCTTCCTTCACGAAAATGAAGGATGGCCCCTTGATCATCACCGCGACAGGCGTGATGTCGTTCATGGTCCAGCGCGGGCTTTTGCCGGCGAGCAGCGCATGACTGTCGGCGATGTAGATCGCCATCGAATAACCGTCGGCGGGCGCGGCAAGCAACTTTGCCATACCCGTTGCGCCCGTGCCGCCCGGCACGTTCACGACCGGAATGCCTTGACCGAGCATAGGTTCCATTAGCTTGCTGACGAGACGCGCTAGTTGATCTGCGCCGCCGCCTGGGCCCCACGGCACGATCAATTCGATAGGCCGCTCCGGATAACCGGCCGCTACTGCCTTGCCGCCAAACAGCGCGGTGTAAAGCGCCACCGCCGCCAGCATTGCGAAGCCGCGCGTCGAACGCATGGACTCATCCTCCCTGCCTTCGGCCGCTTGCGTGTTCGTCCTGCCCGCGGCCGTGCCCGGCAGTGACGTCGTCCGGCTTATGGCACCGGCTAAAGTCTCATCATGTGAGACTGCTGTTCTCAATACGATAACAGAAGGCCTGTGGCTCGCAACGGCGAAATCGAGCCGTCGTATTTTGACAATTTTTTTGAAATACGCAGCCGTTCGCGATTTCCCTCGCCCTTTAGAGCCGAGGTCGGTTCAGCCAGTGCGTTGCGCGAGCGGCACGTAGGCGCGCGCATCGGGTCCGTTATAAAGGGTGAGCGGACGCAACAGGATGTTGTTCTCGAGTTGCTCGAGCACCTGCACTACCCAGCCGGGCACGCGGCCGATTGCGAAGATTGGTACGAACAGATCGCGCTTGATGCCCAGCAGGTGGTAGACCACCCCCGAGTAGAAATCGACATTCACGTTCACGCCGTGACGCGCATAAGGGCCCATTGCCGTAACGACTGCTTGCAGAATTTCAAACCATTTCGGCTCGCCCATTTCCTTTGATAGGCGTTCTACGCCGGCGCGCATGTGGCGCGCGCGGGGATCCTCTGCGCGGTAAACGCGGTGACCGAAACCCGTGACTGCTATGCTCGCCTTGCGTTTCTCTTTCACATAGTCGGCTGCGCGCGATGGGTCGCCGATTTCCTCCGCCATCTTCATGACATCCTCGGCGGCGCCCCCATGCGCTGGACCCGACAGTGCAGCGATAGCTGCCACGATAGCGGCATGCAGGTTGGCTTCCGTGCCGATTACGACGCGCGCAGCAAAGGACGAGGCATTGGAGCCATGCTCCGCATGTAAAATCAGATCGCGGTCGATCAACTCCGCCGCATCGGGACTCGGCTTATTGCCGGTTAACATCCACAGTAAATTGGCGGCGTGACTGAGTGCCTTATCGGCGGGAATGGGCTCTTGGCCGTCACGAATACGGGAATGGGCGGCAACGATCATCGGCACTTGCGAGGTCAACCGTAGGGCTTTGCCTAATGTGGCCTCGCGCGAATTGTCGGCTGTTGCGGCGTCGAAAGCGGATAGCGCGGACGCCGCCGTGCGAAGCACATCCATTGGGTGTGCCGTCTTGATAGAACGGATAATGTCAATCACCGGCGCCGGCAGTTGGCGCGCGGCCTTGAGTTCAGCATCGAAGTTCGTGAGCTGCTGCTTGTTGGGCAGGTCACCATTAAGTAGGAGCCAAGCGGTTTCTTCAAAACTCGAATGTTCGGCAAGATCATGGATTGAGTAGCCGCGGTACCGCAATTCGCCGGCCTTCCCATCTATGAAAGTGCAGGGCGAACGATCAAAGTAAACGCCTTTGAGACCACGTTGAATCTTGATCGCTTCTGTTGTTTCGGTCATTGATGCCCTCTCTCCGGGCTTGCAGCGTTTTCTCACGCGGTGGGAAGCATGGATTTGCTCGATCGACTGTTTGATATCGCACGGCAGCGTAGCCGTAAAATTGTTTTGCCGGAGGGGGACGATCCACGCATCATCGTTGCTGCGACACGCCTCAAAAGCGAGAAAATCGCGCGCCCGATACTACTTGGGTCTCCCGATGCGCTCCGTGCGATCGCAGGCGGTTTGAAAGTCTCACTCGGTGGGATTGAGATCGTCGATCCGCGCGCCGACGACCGGCAACAAAATTATGGCGTTGCGCTCGCGCGCAGTCGCAAAACCATGACGCCGGCCATGGCGACGCGCCTCCTTTCGAAACCGCTTTATTTCGGCGGCATGATGGTGCGAGAAGGCGATGCCGACGCCATGGTTGCCGGCTGCGCCAATCCAACCCGGCGCGTGATAGAAGCCGGATTGATGACGGTTGGGCTTGCCCCCGGGATAACGCTGCCGTCGAGTTTTTTCCTGATGGTCGTGCCGAATTTTCTTGGCAGCGGCCCAAAATCGTTCATTTTCGCCGATTGCGCGGTCAATGCCGATCCAAACGCAAACGAGCTGGCTGATATCACAATCGCTTCCGCGTGTAGCGCACAAGCACTGTTAGGCGAAAAGCCGCGCGTGGCGATGCTGTCATTTTCGACGAAGGGCAGCGCGCAGCACGCGCGTGTCGATAAAGTGCGTGAAGGACTTCGCCTTGCCCGCGAGCGGGACCCCGGGCTTGCCGTTGACGGTGAGTTTCAGGCCGACGCGGCGCTGGTGCCGGATGTTGCCCGAATGAAGGTGAAGGAGCAGAGCGCGGTTGCGGGTCTGGCGAACGTTCTTATTTTCCCCGATCTTGATTCTGGCAATATCGCCTACAAGCTTACGCAATGGCTGGGCGGCGCGCAGGCGATCGGGCCGTTCTTGCAAGGCTTCGCACGGCCAATCAGCGATTTATCGCGTGGCGCCAGCGTGGGGGACATCGTTACTGCATGCGCGGTCATGGCAGCCGCATAAACTTCCAGGATCGTTGTCAAAGACATTTTTTCTGCCTGGGTTAGCCTAATCACACATTATGGAACGTGCCGGGCGATGTCCGCTTTTGGACAATAGCGGACAAAGTTTGATTTGGGCCTCGCGATGGTTTGTCCGCTATTGTCCAAAAGCGGACATCGGGTCGTCCCTTACCGCACAAAGCGGACATCCCAGTCGCGCTCGCGTTTGTCCGCTCTTGGAGTCACAACGCACTCTCACAAGCGATCCCAGGCTCTAGGAGTGAGTGCCAGTCAAACATCGTGGTGTGTGATGCGAGGTCACCGCTGGCATTCGCCAATGACCGCTGAAATTCTGCATAACGTCGTGGGTAAATTTGGGGGTACAGGCAGATCGGATCTATAATAGATTGATTATTCGCAAGAATATTCGTTCTGGGGCGGCCACTCCCTCCGCCGCCTTCCGTTCGCGGATGCCCGCCGGCATTCAAGACTGCAGTTAAATTTGCTATTTGCTTCGCGCCGCGCTGTCGGCCAAAAGGCGCGGCATGCTCATCATCGACGATCTCACTGTCCGCATTGCCGGTCGGATGCTGCTGAAAGGGGCCTCCGCGCGCGTTCCGTCCGGCGCGCGGGTCGGCTTGGTTGGCCGCAACGGCACCGGCAAGACCACCCTATTTGGCGTCATCACCGGCGATACCTCAGCCGAACAAGGCCACATCGAGATCCCATCGCGCTGGCGCATCGGGAGGCTCGCGCAGGAAGCGCCAAACGGACCGGACAGCTTGCTTCAGGTCGTCCTCAACGCCCATAGCGAGCGCACGGCGCTGTTGGCGGAAGCCGAGACCGCGCAGGACCCGCATCGCATTGCGGAAATCCAGACACGGCTCGCCGATATCGGCGCGCACGCGGCGCCGGCCCGCGCGGCATCTATCCTCGCCGGCCTTGGTTTCTCCGCTACCGATCAGCAGCGGCCCTGTGCGGAGTTTTCCGGCGGCTGGCGTATGCGCGTGGCGCTCGCCGCAACGCTGTTCGCGGAGCCCGATCTGCTGCTGCTCGACGAGCCGACCAACTATCTCGATCTTGAAGGAACCCTCTGGCTGCAAGACCATCTCGCTCACTATCCGGCGACGTTGATCATCATCAGCCACGATCGCGATCTGCTCGACAACGCGGTCGGCCATATCCTGTCGCTCGAAGGCCGCAAGCTTGAACTCTATCGCGGCGGTTATTCGGCCTTCGAACGCCAGCGCAACGAGCGCATGCGGCTCGACCAGAAAATGATCAAGAAGCAGGAGGCGCAGCGCAAGCACTTGCAGGCTTTCGTCGACCGCTTCCGCGCCAAAGCGACCAAAGCCCGGCAGGCGCAATCGCGCTTGAAGATGCTCGCAAAGCTCGAGCCAATCGCAGCGCTTGTCACCGAGGACGTGCGGCCGATTCACATACCTGCGCCGGATAAATTGTTGTCGCCACCGATCATCGCCACCGACGAAGTCGATGTCGGCTATGAGCCAGGACATCCGGTGCTATCGGGCTTGTCGCTCCGGGTCGACAATGACGACCGTATCGCGTTGCTCGGAGCCAACGGCAACGGCAAGTCCACGCTGGTCAAGCTGCTCGCCGGAAGGCTGCCGCCCGAGCACGGCACTGTCACGCGCGCCGCCAATCTCAAGGTCGCTTACTTCGCTCAGCACCAGCTCGACGAGCTTGAACCGGACGCGAGTCCGTATGATCACGTGCGTCGGCTCATGCCGGATGCACCGGAAGCGAAGGTGCGCGCGCGCGTTGGCGCCATTGGCTTTTCGGGACTTGCGGGTAATACGAAGGTTGAGAAACTGTCGGGTGGTGAGAAGGCGCGGCTGCTGCTCGGGCTGGCCACCTTCAGTGCGCCGCATTTCGTGATTCTCGACGAGCCGACCAATCATCTCGACATTGACAGCCGTGCGGCGCTCATCGAGGCAATCAACGACTTTCCCGGCGCGGTGATGCTGGTCTCGCATGATCGCTATCTGCTGGAGGCCTGCGCCGACCGGCTCTGGCTGGTGCAAGGGGGAACGGTGAAACCGTTTGACGGCGATCTCGACGATTATCGACGCCACGTGCTCAGCGATTCCGAAGCACAACCCGCGGCTAAGTCTGCGCCGCGGCCAGCTCCTGCTGCGGCACGCCGTGCTGCCGCCGACAAGCGTGCGGCGATGGCGCCCTTACGCAAACGTGTAGCCAAAGCTGAAACCGAGCTTGCGCAGCTCACGCGGCAACTAAACAAGCTTGACGTAACGCTTGGCGACGGCGACCTGTTCTCGCGTGAGCCGGCGCGGGCGGCCGAGCTATCGAAGACCCGCGCCAATGTCGTCGATGCGATCGCCAAGGCGGAAGAAGAATGGCTCGCTGCCAGCGAAGCGCTGCAAATGGCATGAGCGGTACTCCCTCACTCCCTTTCCATCGTCACGTGCCCCACCAGTTCTTCAGCTGCTTGGCCGTTCCATTAAACAAGTCACGGTCGCATGGACCGATTCCATCGACAGTGTGAGGGGCGGGGCCTACACCTCCATCGGTGTATTGCCACATCGTCCATTTGGTCCAGCAAGGAGGAACGACAGGCGTCGGGCCGTATTGTGCGAGCCAGAACCAGCAGTTCTTAAGAATGGGATCGATCGAGCTGCCGAGCGCCGCCTTGATATCGTGGCCGCTGTAAAATCCCGGCCAGCGACCCAGTTCCAATTCGATATGGGTGACGAAAGCGTGCGCATCCTCCAAGGTCATGCTGGGGCCGCCAGGATTGCTTTCGAAATCGAGGACAACCACGGTATCCGCATCTGGCTGAACAACGTTCAGGAAGTGTTTGGCTTGTGAAAGCCCATCCGATCCGTCGCCGAAGTGATAAGCGCCAAACAACAGGCCTGCCGCCAAGACGGCTTTCTTATTCTTCTTAAATGTGGCGTCGACGTAGGTTTCACCCTGGGTCGCCTTTTGAATCACTCCAATGATACCGTCGGCTTTCGCCTTGTCGAAGCGAAGTCTCGTGCCGTTGTGGTGTGAAATATCGATCACGCTATTGGACCGGCTGGCATAGAATTCCGTTTTGACCCGTGAAAACCGCGGATCATTCCTCGCCATCTATGTCGCTAAAGTGCGCATCACCGTGAGATATGATGCGCAGATCAGCCCATTGTGTCCGCCGCCTACGATGATGCCATCGTATTCCATCGCCGCCTCCTTGATCATTGTGTCGGACGTCTTGAACGCGCCGTTTCGCTGGGAAAGCATGTCACGGCTTGCGACTTGCGACAACGTTGCGGCAAGCGACCGGATGGCCGTTGAAGCCAAAGGCTATGAATTGGCGGCGCCGCCTCCTCGCTTTTTGCAAGCG